>Ga0187893_10010927_pt1 | contig 13339 bp, 9 predicted proteins | sample MA1701074metaG_FD_139574 | JGI IMG/M metagenome (GOLD analysis project Ga0187893, IMG submission 139574) | White microbial mat communities from a basaltic lava cave in the Kipuka Kanohina Cave System on the Island of Hawaii, USA - MA170107-4 metaG ...
ACGAACAATGGAGCAATGCCGGCCATCCGCTCGTGAAAGAAACGGGCCGTTTGGACGACAGGTGCGTTCTTGTGAAAGTAGGAAAGATAGTCGGTATGAACGTGAAGATGTAGTAACCCCCACAGTGCCCACCCAGCGGACAGAATCGAAATGCCGTAGACCCAGCCGGCCCGATGAAGGTTGAACCGGGCAAGCCTCTCAAGAAATGTGTGGCGGCGACTGTCTTCTCCTCCAGGCAACTGATTGAAACTGGGGATGGGCGAAAACCAAAGAAATGAGGGCACCAAGAGGACGCAGAACCAGTAGCTCAAAAAAACACCTACCGTCGCGAAGATGCCCAGATCGCGGATGGCGGGGATTCCGGAAAAGATGAAAGCCCCAAACCCGGCCATCGTGGTCGCGGCGGAAATGAATATCGGGGAGTGGGTATAAGCCACAGCATCCAGCAATGCCTGGTGATAGGCCGCACGATCCAGTCTTGCGCCCGCCCGCTCCCCCCATCCAGCGTATGCTTTATGGAGAAGTCGGTAGTATTGAGCCAGAAAATGGATCACGTACGACGTTCCGTTTGAAATCAGAAGAGACGGAAGGATCATGGTCGTGACTTTCAAAGGCCGCCCCGACCACACCATCGCAGCAAGCGTCCAGACCACCGCAAGCGCGATCATGCCCAGCGGAAGCACAATTCCCCGAAGACAACGAAAACTTACGGCGAGGATCAAGGTCACCAGCCCCAGCGTAAGAGGCGTGAGAACCCTCAGGTCACGAATCATGTTCTCAGTGCCCTGCAGTTCCATCTCGGGCAACCCGCTGACAAACGCCTGGCCTTCGCCGAGCACGCGGTGAGTGATGGCGCGAACCTGTCGTGTCACTTCTCTACCCTGCAGCAAGCTGTCCTTCTGTTCAAACTCATCCAGAAAGACCAGCACCGCAAGCGTGCGCTCATCGGCAGCGATTAGATTTTTGAGGTAGAACGGGTTGTTCCGGATTCGACCACGCAACTTCTGCGGATCGATAGGGCTGCCCTCTTCAGGAACCAGCGGCGAGACGATCACCTCGTCGCCAGCGCCACCAACGTCCTTGACGTTGGTCAGGCTCAGGACCCGTTTCACTCCCGGAATTCGCTCGAGTTCGTTCGTTAGGTCCCTCACCCGGCCGAGCTCGGACGGCCGCAACAAGTTGTCACCCTGAATTCCAATCAGGATCAACTGATCGTTCCCAAAGATTCGCTTAATTTCTTCGTAGTAGCGAGCTTCGCTGGAGCCCGCAAGAATGAGCGTTGAAGGAGAGGTGTCGAATTGAAGGTTACGGATGGTGAAGAGACAAACGAGCGTGAGAATGCCAGTCAGGCAGATCGTCCAGGCCGAACGCCGCAGGATGCTGCTCCAGAGAGAAGGCATGCGCCCGGTTATAAAGGAAAGCTGGAGCGCGAGTCAATTCGATTGTGCCAGCTTGAGGGCGAGAAGACTCTTGCAGATGAATGCTTCAGAGGCAAACACGTTGCAGCTATGGAAAGAGATCCGTCGTATCGCAAAACCGGTCGCGGCGTCGCAAATTCCCAATAGCTCATCAATCTGTCTACCTGCCCATTGAGCTCGATCTTTAGCTACGGCGTTACTCTCGGGTAATTGGCGCGACCATTGGCGTTGGCCTTGAGTCCACAATCTTGGGGACATTGACAAGCTAGTCAGCTGCACGTAGACCAGACCAATGAAGGATACCAGAGTAGCGTACAACTAGGTCGAAACCGCGTTCCCAGACGCTCTGAGACTACTGACTTGCGTCTTGAGTCCGCGTCAAGGCCAATGCTTGCTTCGCCCGCTGAAATTCACCCTCAATGTCCTTCCCTTCGTAAAACCAAAGCCAACCCTTGCGACGAACAGTGTGCCCCGGTTGACAGACCGGCAGGATTGGATCGGCGTGCATGCAGGGGCAAGCTGCATTACCCCAGGTGCGACCGCATCCCTCCCACGCTGTCAGAACCCACCGTTCACTTTGCGACGATCTGACCGCACTCATGGGCGTGCGTAAGAGTTTGTTCTCGTTTGTCTGTCCAGCGAATTCCGAAGCCCTTCCGAGCATCACGCAGATCTGTGCTCGAACGCCACTGACGGCTTCCCTTGAGTCGTTACGCAGCCAGAGCTCCATCTCAACTCGTTTTGGGCCCGGTTTAAGCGAAGCACCAAAAGTGATTTGATTCGGAAGCGTCCGTGTACTACTCAAATCTCCAGCCGACCCGCGAATCCATTCAATGTTTTCGAGCCAGAGGTTGCGCGTGTCCCAAATCGTGGGTGTATGGGTGTGAGCCAGATAGATGAGACCCAGGTTACTGAAGATGGCTTCTGGGAGATCCACGACGACATAACTGGAACTATCCCATGGCAAAAAGACACTAGCCTTTGTTCCTCGATGGGGAAGGATAGCGCCTTCCTGGAAACCGATGCGCGGGTGTCTTCCTCCAGGGTAGGGGAGAACTTGAATCATTCCTCTCTCCCTGTTGCCGCTGGGCTGGCTCGCATTCAACTGAGCTTCTCGCAGGCGTTTCACCTCGTCCGAGGGATATCCAATTACTTCAGCCGTTTCTTCCCAGCTATACTTGTGATAACGCAGCATGTTCTCGAGCCAATAGGCTAGATCCCCTCGCGTGCTTACCATCTCAGAAGGCAGCGCAAGGGATTGGTTCTTGTCGGCTGGGTACCTCGTCTCGATCATTGGGTCTGCAGCGGCGGGGGAGTCAGAAAGGAGCTCCTGTAAATCTCGTAGAGCAATGACCCTGAAGCCTTGTTGCTTGAGATACTGCATGTATTGGCGAAACAACTCTGGCGGAGTGTGCACCCAAGGGTGTTTCACATCAGGAACGCCGTGAAACTGCAGCACAGCAATGCGACCGTCCTGAGGCTGGTTCACGATCCTTTGAAACTGCTCGAGAGTCCAGTTGGGCTGGGCATTCCCCGTGGTGGGGATCAAAAGGCGGTGGTGTTTTCGAGGATCAAAGAGGGGACCCAGTTCAAGGTCACGATAGTCTGCTTCAGGTTGAGTGCCCCTTCTGGCAAATCTATAGCCTGTACGAGTCAGCTGTTCGACAGCTTCAGGGCCGAAGGAGTTTCCGCTGTAAGCGAAGCTCACTGGGCGAGCGACACCCAGTTTGTGCAGCTCGTTCTCGACCAGAGCTAGCTCAGCAGCAAGCCTGGCAGCATTCTTGGGAATGCTAAAGTTGGCGTGCGTCCAGCTATGGTTTCCGATTTCAAAGCCCATCTCGGAGATTTCGGCGATCTCTTTCCAAGTGAGAAAGTGTTCGGAATCATCCATCCAGCGATGTGTTACAAAAAATGTTGCCCCGAAACCCAGTTGTTTGAGCAGCGGCGCGACCAGTGTCCGGTGTGACTTAACTGCGTCGTCGAAAGTCAACACCACAATTCTCTCGGTAATCGCTTCAAGGATTCGAGAACTGCTCGCGGACGGCGGTGAGGATGGAACCGTAATCGACAAAGCACAACACAGTAGTGTGGTTAAAACGCTTCTCATGCACTGAGAAACCCCTTCCGTAAAGTGTGATTCTCTCGAGTGGAGAAATCCCGTTCCCAGATCGTTGGTGTACTTTAAGGACGACCGAGTTGAGGGCCTCAAATTGAGGCTCAAACTATACCATGGAGAGAAATTGCCGCTGGTGGAAGAGCCGATCGCCGTGGCACTCAATTGTGGAAGTTCTCGCGGCCTTTATTCGTTCCGGAGGGCAATCACTGGATCGACGCGGGAGGCGCGTCGGGCGGGAACAAGACATGCCAGAGTTGCCACCGCCAGTAGAATGAGAGACACCGCGGTAACCGTAGGGACATAGTCAGGCTGGAAGCCGTACAGCAGGGCGGTCATGAAGTGCGAGGCGACCGCTGCCAGGGCCAGGCCCATAGTGAGTCCGGTGAGCGTCAACGCCAAGCCGCGTTTGGCGAAGGAAACCAGTATTCCGCTGGAAGTCGCGCCTAACGCCATGCGCACGCCGATCTCACTGGTGCGCTGCGCGACGGCTTGGGAGAGTACTCCGTATAATCCCAGGCTGGCGAGTAGGAGCGCGAGTATAGCGAATGCACCCAACAGCGCCGTGCTCTGCATTGGCGTGGACAATTGACGCTCTACGATTTCTTCAAGGGTCTGAACACGCCAGATCGGCTGGTTCTTATCCACAGCCGAGATCGCCTGACGAACGGCTGAAACAATCGAGACCGGCTCCACGGTCGTGCGAACTACGAAGCCGCTCGGCTCTCTTAGAACCTGATCGCATTGTTCGTGCAGGCGATAGACCGCGGGCGTCATTTCTTCTTCTATGCCGAGCTCACGAACGTCCTTCACGACACCGACAATCGTGTACCAATAGCCCTTTTCGTTAAGTTCCCCGAGCTGGAAGCGGGCGCCCAACGCCGAACGACCCGGAAAATTGCGAGCCGCAAAGGATTCGTTGACGATCGCCACCGGCGATTTCGAACGCCGGTCGGAGATCTCAAAGAAGCGCCCTTCGCGCAGCAGGACCCCGATGGTCGGGAGGTAATCGCGAGTCACCACGCGGAACTGCGCCACCTGCTTGGCAAAGCTGCTTTCCGACTGACCGGCGAGCAAATAAAATGTCGCCTCATGATTCTTCACCTTCAGCGGAAGTTTTGAACTCGCGCCGGCGTTGACTGTCCCGGGGATGGCGCGAATCTTATCCAACAGTTCGTTGACAAAGGCGACCTGCTGTTCGAGATTTTTGTAGCGGAATAGCGGAGCCTCAAACGTCAGCAGCTTTTCGCGCTGCATTCCGATATCCGTATTCTGGAGATGTTGAAGGGTCTTGAGCAGCAGGCCCCCGCTCGTCAGCAGCACCACCGCGAGAGCCGTCTCAATGATAATCAGCGAATGCTGGAACCAGTGGCTACGAGGGCCCGCTGTGGCGCGTCCTCCGTCGCGCAGCCCGTCCTGCGGCGCCAACCGCGACGCCCGAAGCGCGGGCATGAGTCCGAAAATCAGTGCGGCGGAGCTGGCTGCCCCGGCGGAGAACGCAAGCACACGCCAGTCCAGCGTGAGGCGCACCATGCCCATCGTCTCCGGCACGAGCATTTCCAGAAATCGTATCGCCGGTAGAGCAACCGCGATTCCGGCGAAGGCCCCCAGTCCGGCCAGCACGAGGCTTTCCGTGAAGAACTGCATGACCAGTCTTCCGCGCCCCGCTCCGAGGGCCGCGCGCACTGCCACTTCCCGGCCACGCGCTGCGCCGCGCGACATCAGCAGATTCGCCAGGTTGACGCAGGCGATCAACAGCAGCGCCGCCGACGCACACAGTAATACGACCAGAGCCGTTTGCGTCTTGCCTGTCAAATCCTCCCGCAATGAGGACACTATCACCGAATGCGGACCCCGGAAATCCTCCGCCGTCAGCTGAAGGCTTAGTGCTGCCATCGATGCTCTCGCGCGCTCCAGCGTCACATCGGGCTTCAGCCGAGCCACGATCTGCGCGTTGTGCCATGAGAAGTTCGTTCGCATCCAGGCGGGAAATGAAGCCGGCATCCAGATGTCGATGTCGCGTGCAGGCAGGAAGTAGAACTCGTGCGGCATTACGCCGATAACCTCGTACGGCTTATCGTTCACACTGATCTTGCGGCCCAACACATCGGGCGAGCCGCCATAGCGCCGCTGCCACAAGCCGTAGCTGATGACGGCCACTTGCACGCCCTTCTCGTCTTCCTCTTCAGTGAACGTCCGCCCGATCATCGGCTTTACTCCCAATACATTCAACAGATTCGCCGTCGCTTTGCGCCCAGGTACCTGTTCGGGCTCCGAATCGCCGGCCAGTGTGGCATCTCCTCGTTGAGTCGCTGCGATATCGGTGAAAACCGTGTTGAGGCGCCTCCACTCAAGCCATTCGGCGGGCGCGGGAAAGCTCTTTGAGAGGCCATCGCGGTTCAGATTGTCCCAGACCATGACGAGGCGGTCCGCCTCAGCATAGGGCAGCGGACGAATCAGCACCGCGTCGAAGGCGCTGAACATCGCGGTAATCCCGCCGATCCCGAGCGCCAGCGTGGCGATAGCGATGGCCGAGAACGCTGGATTCCGACGGAGCAGGCGCAGCCCATAGCCGGCATCGCGGGTGAGCTGCTCCAGTCGCGTCCAGCCCCACGCCGCCCGAGTGTTTTCCTCCACCGGGGCGAGGTTGCCCAATTCCCGGCACGCCGCCCATCGGGCCTCGTCCTCGGCCAGTCCGTCTTGCTGGCGCTGTTCCGCTTCCTCCTCCAGGTGGAATTGAAGTTCCTCGCGCAGTTCGGCTTCCTTATCAGACCGTTGTGCCGACCACCGCAGCTTACGAAAGAAGGAGTTCATTGCGCCCCCTGATCGATTGGATTCAGAATCAATGCCAGGGCACGGAAGGAAGGTTGCCCACTTTGATTCTCGCGACCCGGAAGGACGAACGGCGGCGCCGGGACGGCCGCGGCGCAGCGCGCATCGATTCCGGTGGCTGATCCACGATCGAGGAACTCGCCGATCATCTGCCCGATACAGTGCTCGGCGTTGCCAATCGGGTGTCCGTTGTTCCGAACGACGACGTGCCGCCCGTTCGCGAGGCCGCGCGCGACCTCCTCGCCGCCGGACGGCGGCGTTACGGGATCGAGCTCGCCGGACAGCAACAAGGTCGGGACGGCCGACAACGTTGGCCTGCGATGGTCGGCTGATACGGATCCACGCGGCCATTCGCGACACGCCGCCCGTTGTTGCTCGAGCCGATACGGGCCGCCGAATGTGCCCGCAGCCTTGGCGTCTGCGTCCGCCGGCAAATACGGAACATCCTCCGTGCATGTGACCGAGAGAAAGAACCCCCCGGCGAGTCGCTCGCCGCCAAACATACCGCGTCCAGACAGCGCAGTTTCCGCGAGAGCGAGCTCATCGTCATTCAGCAATTGCCGGATCCGCTTCGGCGCTTGCGCCCAGCCCTCCGGCGTGTAGAGCACCCTGCGAAACGCTTCGGCGAAGAGCCCGCGCGTCACCTTCGCCCGCTTCGCGTTTGCCGGAAACGTGCGCATGGGCGATGTCTTCTCCAGCCGCGCGAGCAGCTGCCTGAAGTCGGCATCCAGCGTGGGAAACGCGCGCGCGCAGCCGGGCTCGTTCGCGCATCGCGCCACGAGCGCCCGCCAGGCATCCTCGCCTGCGCTCGCGTGGGATGCCGGCATCGCCATCGACGGAGGGGCGATCCCCTTCATCGCCACGGCGCGCAGGCTCTTCGGATACCGCCGCATGTAGACCTGCGCCACGCGCGAACCGTACGACGTGCCATAGAGATTGATCGGACCGTATCCGAGCGCCTGCCTCAGCTCCTCGAGGTCATCAACCACGATTTCTGTCGTGTACAAGCGGAGATCGGCGCGTTGTGCCAGCCGTTCGCGGCACGCTCGAACAGCAGGGACGCTCAAGAGGTCGGCGTCATACACGCCATCCGCTGCCGGCTTGGCGAGCTCCGGACAGGTGAGCGCCGAGGATTTGCCCGTGCCCCGAAGATCGATCAGTACGAGATCGCGCGTCCCGCGGATGTCCTGGAAGACACGGCTATAGAATCGCGCGTTGAACGATGGCGCGTCGCCAGGGCCGCCCTGCAGCATGAAGAACGGATCGGGCCGTGCCGCTTCTAGCGCGGAAAGGATGACGATCGACAATTCGATCTGGCGTCCAGCTTTTGCCCCTCGATCCTCCCACACCTTGTAGCTGCCGCACCTGGCTGGGCCTGCGACACCTTCGATTGTGCAAGGGGCGAGCGTGACCTGCATCGCCAGCGCCGCGCCGAGCGTGATCAGGCTGAGCTCCATGACTGTCTCTCCTCTCGCGGGTGCCGCGGCGTCGATCGAGGGAGCCAACTTGCGGAGACCTGCTTGGTCGCACATGCTGAGAGTTCAGAGTTGCGACCGGATAGCCCTGTTCCTCGTCGCGAAACGGAGCTGTGAAGAAAATTAAGAATTGCAAGAGAGCGCAGGGCGAGGGCGCCCCGCCTCCATTACTTCACAGCCTTTCGAATGTAGATGTCGCCATCAAACGTCTTGAACTGAATTTCCTGTCCACCTCCATTGATGGTTCCTGCAACACCCTTGTCGAGATGGATGGTGTACTTGCCTCCCTTGGCCCTTTCGTCCTTGACAACCGGCGAACGCGTAGCTCCAGCCGGCTGAATATCGAAATCACTGTAAATTTCCCCATTGTTGGAGTGAACTTTCACTGAGGCCTTGAAGTCCAAGGGAAACGTCACATCGATGTCACCATCCAACGAGACGAAGGACATTGCTTTCCCAGGATTCACTTTCAACAGTGAAACGGTAAGATCACCATCGTTCGTGTGAGCAATAATCGTTCCGGAGACTTTGTTTAGCTTCACATCACCGTCAACGTTGTTCACTTCAATTTCGCCTTCAACGTTCTCCACCAAGATATCCCCGTCGTCAACTGCATTGAGCTTAAGCGACGTGTTCACGGGAACCTGAACCAGCAAGTCAGCCGAATGCTCTGAGTGTCCTGTCGAAATGGTCACAACGTTGTTTTCTTCCTCCGCGATGAGTCCAGATCCAACTGGTTTGATTCGCTTCATCCCTTGCGCCCGTTTCGGCATGGCCTCAGACTTTCCGTCCTTGTTTCTAGCCTCCACCAGGACGTCTTTGCCTTCATATCCTCTAACGGTGATTCCCCCACTCAGCAAGCTAACCTTCACCAATCGTGGTCGAACGGCATCGCTGAATGGAATTGTGACCCGGTCGCCACCTTGCGCGAATACCAGGCTCGGGAAGATCGAGGAAAGCAGTGCGCTCACAAAGAGAAAGGCGCGCCCGTTTAGACGAGTGAATGTTGCTCGTTGGATTAAGCGGTTTCGTCGAAATGGAATCCCAACCACTAGGTTCATGTAAGTCTCCTTAGGCACTTCATCTCTACTTCGATTAGTCACTCCTTGGTTCTTACCTGCCAGGGTGAGGTTCTTGCCCGGAAATTTGAAAAGTCTTCCGACCCACCCAGACTCAAGCTAGCTGAGCTGTTGCAGTCCCCAGCGGGCTCGTTCGCGAACCTTGGGCTGGACCTTCGGTTCATCGCTCATTCGAGTTAGCATGTTAATCGCCTGGCGCTCCTTGTTCTCAACCAGCCAATCAATCAGCATAATCTGGACCAGCGGTGACTTCTGTCTTTCGAGCGCATGCAGCAAGCCTTGGCGAACCTCCTGAACGCTCGAAAACTTCTGCAACGCCTCCAGCGCCGCCAGCCGGACGTTGACATTGGGATCGGAGTTCAACGTCTGCAACAACGCAGAAAGTATCGCTTCCTCAGGCTGTTGGACCTGAGAACTCCAGCTCACTCCGCGCAGTCGTTCGCTGGCCGATTGCTGTTGCAGCAACGACAACGTCAGCAGCTCTCGAAGCCCGCCAACCTCATCACGGAGTCGCACAATTTCCCCGTTCTCCCTGGGTCTCTCCACGCTCAATCGACCCAGTCCCACGCCAACCGATAACAGCAGTACTCCTAAGGCGAACTGCCATAAGGGTCGTGCCGGCCACCATCCTGCCACCCAGTCACCGAGAGTCACTCGCCCCTTCGGTTGCGAGCGCAGCTTTAGCTGATGTTCTTCGAGCATCACGTAAAACCGGGTTCGCATCTGCGGACTGGGTTGAGAATCCTCGAGTACTCCCAAGCGACTCCACACAGATTCCAACGTCGCCAGTTCCTCACGGCAGGCAACGCAAGCTGCAAGATGCGCCTGAATGGCAGCACTACCTTCCTGGCTTAGACTCTTCACCAGATAATCTGGGAACTCCCTCTTCACCTGTTCACAATTCATGACGCCTTCTCCCCCGTGATGCCATCCAGCACTTCGGCCAGTTCTCGAATCGCGCGAAATACCCTGCCTTTGACCGTTCCGACCTCACATCCTAGAATCGTAGCGATCTCCTCGTACTTCAACCCCTGGTAGCGACTGAGGATCAACACCTCGCGTTTTTCTGCAGGCAACTCGGACAGCGCCTTCCTCACGAGACGGGTCTCCTGGCGTTTGGCGAACGCTTGCTCGGGTGTCAGACCGGGACTGGCAATTTCGGAGAATATGTCCTCCTCACTATCATGGCTGAACTCATCTGCGTGCTTGTGTTTGCGGAAGTGGTCGATCTGAGCATTGCGCGCCACGTGATACATCCAGGCCGAGAACTGACTGTCAGGCCGAAACGTGTGGCGATACTTCAAGATGCGCAAGAATACCTCCTGCACAAGGTCCTCGCTCAAATCGCGGCCTCCTGTTGAGCGAAGGAAGAAGTTAAACAAAGCACGATGATAGCGCTCAAAAAGGAAGCTCAGCTTCCCGAGGTCGCCGTCTCGCACCTTCAACATCAGCTCGTTATCTGCCGCTGAACTCACGCGTCTTGCGCCTCGTTGTCGAGCCTACGTCTATGTAAACTGAGGTAGTAGAAAAAGGTTACAGGAAAGAGGGCGTTTTCTGGGGAGATAAATGTAGAAAGCTCAGGACTGTCTGCATAACTTGACTGCAGCACGCGCGAACCTGAGCCACGGTTTTCTATCAGCGTGGGGCGCGTTTAGAGGCACCGACCGAAACCGGTGCGCCAGAACACCAAGGAACCTACCTGGTTGAGAGCGACCTCTCCGTGGCAGGATTCTCTTGGGTGGATTCGGGAACGAACCAGGCTTCCAGACCGCCATTCAGGACGACGTACCCGAAGCCCTGCGCTGCCGAGTCCAGGCTTCCCGGTCGGCATTGGCCGCTTCAATTGAAGGATACTTAAAAACGCCCGGGGGAAAGCTTGAGGCCAGCAGTTGGGTCGAAAGAAGAACTGTGCGAAGGCGCTGTAGATGTTCCTGGCTTCCCGGCTGGATGCGCCGCGATTCTGGCATTTCCTCTATCGAGCGAAATTTTTGAACTGGCATGGGCTTCAGTCCTTCAGGTCGAATTCCTGCTTCAACCAAGCAGCGTCATAACGGTCCTTCATTCGCACGGTAGCTTTCTTCATCCGATAGAGCATAGACGGCGTTACTACCTTGACTCGGATTCCGTGAAACTCTCTTGCTTCGCCTTCCAAATCATCAAAGCAAAAGGCTTCGCCCAGATGAGTCACAATGTCCACGCTCATTGTCCCGTCTAGCGAGTTGTAGCGGACCGCTGGATAAGGTCCCATAAGATCATCGGGTGATATCTCATTCACAGTCGGGTCATCAGGAAAAACCAGCCGCACGGCTGTGCGAAGTCGCTCAATATTTTGCCTGTCGGGACGCACAAACAAATCTACATCCTCCGTTGCTCTAACCAACCCATGGATATTGAGCGCCATGCCTCCAAAGACATAGTAGTCCACTCTCTGTTCATCGAGTGCCTGCAGCAAGGAAAAGAGTTTGTCGGGTTCCATTGGTCTCAGAACAGCTTGACAAGCTCACAAGCAAGGGTACCACAGACGTTGCTTAGCCCTTCAATACTCGGTTACTGGTCAGCTCCATTTTCTTGCCCACCCTGAATAACCACGTCCTTTTCCCCAACGCGGGGCGCTTCGAGGCCGCCTTTCAGTAGCAGCCCCTGAATCTCAACGGCACTCCGCCAGGTATTCACGAGGGCATTGATGTAGTCCTGCTCCAATTGAAACAGGTTTCTCTGGGCGATCAACACCTGTGGATAGGCAGCTGCCATTTGCCGGAAATTGTTCAGGTACAGGTCATACGCTTGCTGAGCCCGAGGAATCATCTGCGTCCGATATCGATCAGCTGTGACTGACGCGTCCTGGTATTCTTTGTAAACCCGTGCCATTCGCATCCGAAGAGAAAGCTTCACTCGTTGAACCTCACGTTCTGCCCGATCGAGATTGGCGCTCGCTGCAGCCACATTGCCCTGGTTTCGGTTGAAGAAGGGTATTTCAAATCCCACGTCAAAAAAGCCCTCCAGCCCCACCGGCCTTCCGCCTGCTTCCAGGAGCTCACGATTCTTTCGCAAGCCACCACGAGCCACGATATCCGGAATCTTCTCGACCTTTGCCCGACGGAGTGCTGCTTGCTCACGAGCAACACTCACTTCCGAGCTCCGAATTTCCGGGCTCTCGCCGAAAAGTTTTTTCATCGCCGATTCCAGTTCCAGCCGCGGAACCTCTTCCAGATTCCCTTCCAAAGGCGCCGGCTGCAAAGACGGATTAGCCACCACCGCCGCCAATTCCTGCCAGACCCGCGTTTGAGCCGTCTTTGCAAGGGCCAGGTTGACCTCTGCACGTTCGGCTTCAATCTCCGACTCGAGCAAATCCGGTTGGTCTGCCGCGCCCACGTTGAGGAGCTCCCTCGAAATCTGGGCTGCACGCCGAGAGAGTTCCGCCAGTTGGGTTTGAACTTGAACCCGTCGTTCGGCACCCAACGCCTCGTAGTAAAGTGTCCGGACTGAGTTCAGTACCCGGTGCTTCTGTGACAGCGCGGTGGTTTCCGCCCGCAGGCGTTCTTGCTCGGCGACGTTGCGGCTCTTGCCTAGCTTCCCCGCCGTGATGAACCGCTGTTCCACAAAAAACCCGAATTCGCCACCGCGAATGATCGGCCCCGGAGTGTTTTCATCTCCTGTGGCCCCAATGATAGGGTTCGGGTAGACGCCGGCCTGCAATCTCCTCCCTTCTGCAGCTTTGATCTCGTCTGCCGCTTGCGCCAGAGTTGGATTTCCCTCGAGAGCCATTCGTTCCAAGTCTGCCAGACCCAGTCGCGGACCTGCTTCGGGTGATTGAGGCAGAGTGTATGGCTTGAGAGGCTCAGGCTGGGGTTGTCCAGCTGTTGGATGATGTTGTTGGTGCAGTACGTTCTCGTCTCGATCCAGGATTCCCTGACCCGTTTGACCTGGAAGGAATGTCGGAACGCTTAACGCCAGGAGGAACCCAAATGCGGGCGTTCTTGTCAGTAGATGTAGTCTCATCGTCATTTGATCTCCAGTGAACATCGAACGCTCGTCTCATCGATTGTGCTCATGGGAAGGTTTCGCTTTCCCGTCCTTGCTGCCCTCCTGCTCTTTAGACTTCATCTCCATGATCTGATCGTAAACTTCGGGCGGCAGAACCCGCACAAGTGTCATCATTCCCATCATGGCGCGATCCCAGGTGGGCCGTAGGCCGTGAAACTCGGCTTTCTTGGGTATCCAATGCGACATATCCATCCACATGTCCTGAGGATAGCCTGGTACCTGTTTCTTCTGTGGATCATCCACCGGATACATCACATCGCCTGCCTGCCCCGGCATAGCGTGGCCTTCATGTCCCGGCTGCGCCCTCCGGCCAGGTTGAACGTTCGGCACACCACGCGGCTGTTGGGCTGCAACAGCGGAGCCCACCAAGTGCGTCAC
>Ga0187893_10010928_pt1 | contig 13339 bp, 15 predicted proteins | sample MA1701074metaG_FD_139574 | JGI IMG/M metagenome (GOLD analysis project Ga0187893, IMG submission 139574) | White microbial mat communities from a basaltic lava cave in the Kipuka Kanohina Cave System on the Island of Hawaii, USA - MA170107-4 metaG ...
ATTTTGTTCTGGCCGAATAGGACGAAGTGAACCACAGGGGGAAGACTCAACGCTTTCTATTCAAACTTGGGGAGTAGACAAACATCATAGGAGGAAACATGGCAAAAAAGAAAACGACCCGAAAGGGGCGTCAGAAGAAAGAGGACAACCACAAGCAGTACTGGAAAAAATTCAGATCCATACTTCAGGGGGGACAAGACTGCAGTGAAGCGCTGGCCTTGGCTCTCGCAATGCCTCATGAAGATGTTCCTGTCCGCAAATTTCACACAAATCTCCTGAGCTTTCTTCAGGACTTTACCGTACCCAAAGAGTCAAATCCGGAAGAACGTTCCTTGTATCTGGAACTGATTCGGAAATTTGAGGCCGGTGGCGAAGTGAAGCCCGGGGTGAGACGCCAGTTTGAGCAAGCCCTCCAGGCCAGTTCCCCAGCGGCCCACTAAAATGGCGGGGCGCGCCGTTGCTGCCTTGGAGAATCAATAGGGACCCTCTGGAATTAGCAAAGTAGGCCATCCTGGCGGAACGCCGGCGGACTTGATGACGAACAAGAAAAAAACGCTGCTCGATCCAGGCGAACGCTTCTCGTGCGGTGCCCACAACCCGTTCAGAAATCAAGTCTTAACCGGACGGTTTCGCAATAAGAGAAAGTCTTCTCACAGGTGTGAGAACCGCAGTCGCAGTGGCTTTTAGCGAGCGCAGCTGTCGAGAGAAGGCTGCTGGTTTACTTCTTGCTGTGCCTCGTTGGTGAGGCTCGACACATCGAACCTATTGCTTCTAGGATACCTTCTTGACTATACTCTCGCGCTGCTGACTTTTCGGGTCGGTCGTCCGGCAAGGCTCCCCAGAACGAAGAAACAGAGGAGTACTTTTCGAGCGGTGTTCAACTCATTCCCAGACCACGTCTTAACGCAGTGCGCCCGTAGCTTAGCTGGATAGAGCGTCTGACTACGAATCTTCCCAGGCCTTAGTTTTGAACAGGTTAAAATGCCTTGAAACCCGCTCCAACAGCGGGTTTTGTGTGTTTTTATGTTGTTCACTTATCCTTGACTTTTCCCATCTTTCTCCACTCATTCCACTACAGGAGTCACTACACTTTCTCAAGCACCCAAAATTCTGCAATAGACTGACCTTCATCCGGAGTGCTGACCATTGGTGCAACACATACCACACGTAGCTCGCGTGTTTTTCCAATAGCGCAAGGAGCAGGCTGCATCGTTGTCACAGGTCCAAGGTTGTTAACTCGGCTCGTTAACCAGTCGATTCCGCGAGTCAATCTGCAAGTGTTCTGGGAAGCGTGTATCGAGTCTCTCACCCATGAGAGACCCTAAGAAGTCGCGGGTTTTTGTTGCGTTCGATTGAGCCTGCCGCTAACGCTGAGGATCGAATTGCCTTGCCAGCCACCTTCGTAGTGTTCGAGCCACGCTTCTTCGGTTGTGCTGGTCGTCGCGATCATGCCTCTCGGATGTCGTAATCCCCACGGAGACTTCCAGAGCACATCCATATCCCGTGGTTTGTAGATCCAACGGTAAATGTCCGCGCCTTTCTCGGGTAGCACTGTGATTGCGAGTAATTCGTTTTCGATGGTGACGGCTTTGTGGCCACCTCCGATCGTCTGTTCTGAAACCGCACAGAATGGACTGCGGATCATGTCTCCTTTCAAAGTCTGCGGTGTAGCCTTGGCCCGAAATCGGGCGGTGTTGAAGGCAGTGTTAGTTCATTGCCAACTCCCTGCCGCTCATGCTCAAATCTTGTCTGAGTTTTTGAAGCGCCAGTCGTTTCAAATGGATCTGAAGGTGAAACGGGAAAGGAGCTCTGTGTGTCTCTGAATCAACAGGTCGTCATTGTCACAGGTGCCGGATCCGGTATCGGCCGAAGTACCGCACAATTGTTAGCTTCCGAAGGTGCCCGCGTCGTCATCGCCGAGATCAATGAACACAAGGGAGCGGACGCGGCGGGTGAATTGAATCAGGCCGGCGCGGCGGTGAAGTTCGTTCGTACAGACGTTGCCGATGAACGGAGCGTGCAGGAGATGGTCGACGAAACTCTAAGCACATTCGGTTCAATCTACGGCCTGGTCAACAATGCTGGGATCGAGACTTCAGCTGATCTGACTACCACATCAACGCAGGAATGGGACCGCATCCTGGCGGTGAATCTCCGCGGGGTCTTTCTCTGCTCTCGCGCCGCAATCCCGCATATGCGGAAGAATGGCAGGGGGAGCATCGTAAACATTGCGTCAGTACATGCGAACTTCGCTTTTGAAGGGGCTTCGGCCTACGATGCGAGCAAGGGCGGAATTGTCTCGGTGACGCGAACGCTGGCACTTGAGAATGGCCCCTTTCAGATTCGAGCCAATTCCATCTGCCCGGGTTACATCGACACACCCATGTGGGATACCTGGCTTGAAAGTCAGGCCGATCCTCAAAAGATGGAGCGTGAGACACGAGAGTGGCATCCTTTGCGCCGGCGGGGAACTCCGCTGGACATCGCTCGTGCCGTGAGATTTTTACTGTCCGACGACGCTGAATGGATCACAGGCGCCAGCCTCGTCGTCGATGGCGGCCTGAGTGTTCGCTTCTTTGGTAACTGACCCGATCTTCGGTGACAATTCAGTTTGCCAGAGAACTAACCGGCTGACCCAGCCAGGTGGAGGAAACCAGGGCGGCCCGGTCCCCGAGTTTGACCTGCCATTGAGTCTCAATAGGTTTCGCCAATCCGTGCCACCCACTATGGCTGTCGCTTACTCAAATAGCGGGCGCCGGCAACGAGGGCTCGGAGTTTTCCTCGGGTGATTTCCAAAGGTACGTGTTGAAAGCCGCACTCGGAGGAAAGAAGCAGGCGCTCCGGCTCGAAATGGTCGAGCACCGGGCGAACTCGCTGAGCGACTAACTCGGGAGTCTCAAAGTCATCACCTCGCTGGTCAATCACACCCACTGCAAATTCTCCTTTGAATTTCCACTGATCCCAGAGAGTCAGCATGTTGTAACTGAGCGTGCAGTGCTCCAGCGAAACCTGATCAATCCTGGTCTTGGCGAAGGCCGAAGCCAGATCGTCGTACTGGGTGAAATAAACTCGCTTGCGGCGTGCGTTGCCGCCACAAACATGCAGTCCGATCTTGACATTGAGTCCTTCCGAGGCCCGATTCAGGGCCTCCGCACCCCAGAGCGCCTCCTCAGGGAAGGCCGTCCAGGCAGGCTCATCAAATTGGATGAATTCGCATCCGGCAGCCACAACGCTCCTGAGTTCCTGGTTCAGGATGTCAGCATAGGCAAACGCCAGATCGCGATCCGTGGGATAAATATCCGGCCGCCGGTTATTGGAAAACTTGGCCAGCATGTGCGGGCCAGTGCAGGTGATCTTCACTTCGACAGGAGCGGGGGCAGCTGCCCTCGCGATCGTCCAGTCGTGGGCTAATTCGAAGCGGGGGGATCCTAACCGCCCGACAACGGCAGCAATCTCAATTCCAAATCCAGCAGTCCCATAACTCCGGTACTCCATGTCCTCAAAGGAAATACCGTCCATTCGCTTCTGGAAGAAGTAATACATGTTCTCCCGGCGGCACTCGCCATCTGTGATGACATCGACACCAGCTTCGACCTGGTCCTGCGCGGCCCAGCGAATCATGTCATCCGCTTCCTTCCTCGACAGTGCTGGCTTTTTCAGCGTGTCTGCAGGCTGCACTTGTCGAGGGTAACTGCCGGTAACGGTGGTCCGGAATCTCTTGGGCATGATCTCTCCTTGACTAAGGCAACATTGAAAGGCAACTCGTTTGCTCGAAAACAGCTCAACTCTTTCGCAGAGACAGCATGCCGCCTTGGGGAACAGGACGATTCAGCAGCAGGTCACGGGACTTCACTCGCAATTGCTCCTTCCGAGTCTCTTTGAGGAAGCAGTCATGTGTACGCAGCTCCCAAGTTCCAGGTACCATCTCTTCGAGCGCGATCCTGAGCTGGTCAGTATCCGACGGATTAATCACAAAGAGTTGGGAGTGCTTTCGCACCGGAGTTGATGTGATCGCTGCCGATCCCAGATACAAAAACAGAGTTGAATCCGAGTCGAGTCGAAGAGCAGGAAAGTACGGCTCCAACGAGAGAGGTTCCAGCCGTGCTTGGGTCAGCGGCAAGATTCGAAGATCCAGACTGAACACGGGAACGCCACACAGAACCACGGTTGCGCAGAGTTTTGCCACATTCTCATTGCGTTCGTGCATGTGCCATTGCGCCGGGTCCAGTTTGAGCGCAGAGCCTTTGCCGAACGCCCTGAGAAAGACACCCAGGCTGCGGTTGATGTCGAAGTCGAATGGCATGTCCGTGGTTTCCAGCACGTTCACGAGTGACTGGGCCTTCAGATTGGCCATCTTCATCCTTGTTTCAATGAGGAAGTCCGGCTTGAACTTAAGCAAAGCATCGCGCACAGCGATCAGGCAACGGTTATCGCCTTCGCCAGGAGAGGCCACTGCGTGGGGGTGAGAAGCATGACAGGGAAGGTGGAGGTTATCCATGAAATCGAGCCAGTAGCCATCCAGGTCATAGTCCTGCGCCGCTCTCAGAAAAGTGCGAGCGAGATACTCGGGCGTTTGCGGGTGCTGAGGGCAAAGGTAAAGGGTCTCTTTGCTGTTGCTATCCTGCTTCAGTATCTCGCGCACGTGAGCGTAGTTTCTTGTCGCCTTGCCCACGATGAAAAGTGCTACCCAAACCGTCACTCTCTGACCTTGACCGTGTCCTGGCCGAACGGATACCAGGAGCACCAGATCGGCTCGAAGGCAGCCGCAGGGGGTTTGAGCGGAACGATCTGCTCCTCTCGCCTCACCCAGTTCGAATAGTCCTCCACCGTATCGAACCACGTACGAGAACCCTGATTAAGATAGACACCATCACTAAGAACCTGGCGGGGAATCGAGTAGCCAACCGGCTTGGAGAATTCCAGAGTGTAGTTCAATCCCTCAGCACGGGCCGAAACTCCCATCGTGTAGTTTTCGATGCGCAAACCCGTGCACTCGACCTGATCGAGCATACCAAGCGTTAGCCGATTGCGGCCCTCTCGATCCGTGCAGCTGATCATGGGAATCCCGGTGTTTGCAGGTGCCATTCCGCAACAGGCGGATCGAGGCTGAAATCGAGCGTGGCCTCAAAGTGGGCGAACGGCAATCGCACAAAATTGAACTTCGGCGAATCGTCGGAGGGAGTCGCAACGGCAAGCAGGTTTCCCGCCAGCAAGAGACTACTTTTGATAAGCGTGCGGCGAGAGAGAGGTTTCATTGGATTACGGATGTCAATGTAAAGGATGTAATTGCGGTAGCGATCTGAGGACATCAACCAGAAGATAATCCCCGCTTTACGGATACGAGCATTGTCTTCCCCTGAGAAGGAGTACTTGGGGGACCTGACTTCGTATCGATTGAACGAGAATAGTATTCTCGTTTCGGCACTAGCGGTCAACGACTGCTTTAGCCATCGTGTGTGCCGGACGGTATGCGCTGGCAGCACTCAATGGGCCTGTTCATCTTGAGTGGAAATGGTCCCTGCCAAGGTCCTGATGTCTTTTCGTGAAAATTGTGTATGTGCAAGACGACACCTGACTGTATATTTTTCAGCCCATCATAGGTGTCAACTCTTCTGTTGATTTGTCGGATTGTTGCTCAGTACGTCCCGCCGCGAGAACAGGCTTCCGAGGTGAAAGTGTGAACGAAGTCACGATTGTTGCTGATTACGGGGATCTATGTGGTGAAGGGCCACTCTGGGATGCTGATGCCGGTGTCCTTTACTGGACGGATTGCGTTGGACTCATATTCTACCGATATCAGCCCGCCGCCAATCGTCACGAGCTTGTGAAACGGGGCCTCGAAATCAATGGGTTCACCCGCGATGTTTCCGGCGGCTTCGTCATCACGAACAACAGCGGAATCTGGTCTTGGAATGGGAAAGACGAGCCGAAGCTCATTGCTGGAGAAGTTGAAGGGTCAAAATGCCAGATGAATGATTGCGTTGCAGACCCTCGTGGCCGGCTGTTTGCGGGGTCTTGGTTTTACGATCCGGGGAGACCAGACTATCCGCTGGGGAAACTGATTTGCGTGGATATGAACGGCAAAGCGCGCGTTGTCGATGAGGGAATTCATCTGGCCAATGGTCTCGCATTCTCTCCACAGTGCAGCACTCTCTATTTCACCGACACCGCGGCTCGCCGAATTTACGCCTACGATTACGACCAGCAATTGGGCGCTGTCAAGAATCGGCGCGTTCTAGTCCAAGTTCCAGCAACTGAAGGGCTGCCGGATGGATTGACGGTCGACTCCGAAGGCTTCCTTTGGTCGGCACAATGGTACGGGAGTTGTGTGGTGCGCTATGACCCCGACGGGCGTGTGGAACGCCGCATCTCGACCCCGGCGAAACAGACCTCGTCAGTCGCCTTCGGAGGACCTGAGTTGATGGATCTCTATATTACGTCAGCAGGAAAATCCGAGCCCATGCCCATCATGCCTCAAGGCTATGATCCTCACGCCGGTTGCTTCGGTGGGCCGTTGTTTCACTTCAGGTCAGAAGTGCCCGGAAAGCTGGAATTCAAAACCAATCTGGCAGCCCGACTTGTTTGAGAATTGCAAGATTGGAATTTGTTCTGGTTAGCGTGTATCCCTACGATCTGAGAAACAAGTTCCCCTGTGAACCGTGACGCGGTTACTGAGATCGTTCAAAGTCTATATTGTCTTCAGCCGCGTCGGCCGTGATTGCAAGTGGAGTCTTTTCGATTGACAGTGCTAAATGGCGTTCAAAGCTAATGTCGATCTGATGGGCGTTGTAAACAGAGAGGCCAGGTAGTATCGGGGCCGCTACACAGCGGCATTGCCTGGCCACGGAAGCGCTCGTTCTGTTGATCAATGAAACCTACTGTGGATCTGAGGAACTCATGAAGATTACCGATATTGAAGCAATACATCTGCGCGTCGAAGATCCAAACATTAGCCTTTTTGATGGATCCTACGACGACTGTGTTGTTCGCATACAAACCGACGAAGGGATCACCGGCATTGGTGAAGTGGAATCACTCTCGCCGGCCATTCAGGCGATTATTCATTCCAAGCCAGCCCATGATCATGCGCGCGGATTGAAAGAACTCCTTCTCGGGCGCGATCCAACCCAGCCGCAAGACCTTTGGAAGCTCATGTATGAAGCGACCGACTACATTGGCCGACGTGGTCTGGTCATGCATGCCATGGGGGGGATTGATATCGCCTTGTGGGATATCAAAGGCCAGGCGGAGCAGAAACCCATTAGCGAATTGTTAGGTGGGGTACACCGGCAGCGGATTGAGGCCTACGGTACGATCTACCCAATGGGTAGAACTGTTGAAAGTGTGGAACTGCAAGTCGAAGATGCTTTGACTCGCTTGCGACTTCGAAACATCAAGTTTGCGGCCGATCCCTGGTGGATGGACGACCTTGACCTCACCAACCAACTCCTGCAGGCTGCCCGCCGCGTGTTGGGACCAGATCGAGGCATGATCGTGGATGCGGCCCTCTCCTACCGGACCGCTGAAGACGGGCTGAAACTTCTGCCCGTACTTCGAGAGGCAGGCATTCTCTTTCTGGAGGCTCCACTGCCACTCGATGACTGGGAGGGGCATGCGCAAATGGCCGCCGCCGGTATTCCTCTGGGAGTGGGGACCTGGGTCTCACGCACGTTTCAGAGTTCATTGACGCCATGGACCAGGGCCGAGCCTCGATCTGCCAGCCAGACATAACGCAGGTGGGAGGATTCACAGGACTTCTCCAGGTAGCTGCTGCGGCGCGGAAACGGAATAAACGTGTCATCACGCATGGATACAAGACCAATATTGAGATTGCTGCAAATCTGCACTTTCTGGCGAATCATTGGACGGATGAGCTCCTGGAGTACTCCACAAGCCAATCGCCCTTGCGCTGGGAGACGACTGAAGAGAAGATCCTGGTGGGCCTGGACGGAAAGGTCGAGGTGCCCCAGAGACCTGGACTTGGGGTTCGCTTGAACGAGAACAGCGTTGCGAGGTATCGTGTCTGAAAATGAACCGAAAAAGTTGGTTGAACCGGTATGTGCAGAGCGAACGTTTGCGCGAAGCTGTCCAGGTCTGCTTGGCAGCAACGAAGTTCACAATTCGACCCAATGGGCAGTGTGCTTGAACCGCCAAAAGCGCGGAGGGATCCGGAGCTGTCATCTGGAATCTGAGACTCTCAAATTACATAGCGACTGGACCGGTTGAGTCATTCTGCGAAAGGCGTTATCAGCCAAGCTCCTACGGCGCTTTGCGTCGTCTTGCAGTCCGATTCAGGACACAAAGACGGCTTTCATGATCTTGGTCTGTTGACTTTCCAAGTCCTCAAACACTGTTTGGCCGTGCTCAAGCTCCGTCTCTAACAGTGCTGACGTAACAGGGAGTGTTTTCGTCGCGAGGAGGGCTATCGCTTCGTTGAAATCATCCCGCGAGTAGGCGTAGGATCCTCGAATGTCGACCTCTCGCGTGACGACGGAGCGGGCCTCGAGCTCACAACTCAATTCGCTTAGTCCTATCCAAACAATCGTTCCTCCGGAAGCCGACGCAGCCAAGCAGTTTTGACGACTCGTCGAACATCCGACGGCGTCGATCGCAAAGTCCACTCCGATACCTTGGGTCCACTCGAGGATCGTCGGTAGCGGATCCCGCTGTGAGGCATCGACCACGAGGTCGGCTCCCAGGCTTTGAAGGGCCGACAACCGATTCGGGTTGACGTCCAGCACGGCTAACCGACGAGCGCCAAACTGTCTGGCAACCAGAAAGACCATCAGCCCGATCGGACCGACCCCATAGACCAATCCAGACTGGTCTGTGATGCGTGGACACTTGCGTACGACGTGAATGGCATTGGCCAGAGGCTCAACCAAGGCCGCCTCTACATACGAAAGGCTTGCAGGCACTCTGAACAGGCAGGATTCCGGCACTGCGACAAACTCGGCCATGGCGCCGTGAAAATCGAGACCGTAGACTCGGCGCTTTGGGCAGAGATGCTGCCGATGGGTCGCACAATAGCGGCATTGTGCGCACCCGATCAGGGGATAAACAGCGATGGCCTCGCCTCGGACAAAACTTGAAACGTTGCTTCCGATCTCTGCAACCTCGCCACTGAACTCATGCCCCAACACCAAAGGTGGAACTCTCTTTTTGCTCTTGCCGCGGAAACCATCGAGGTCTGAACCGCAGACACCGACTGCCCGCACTCGAAGCAGAACCTCCCCAGGTTTGGGGCTGGGCTGAGGTAGATCGAGTAGTTCAAGACGATGTGGGCCCGTGTAAACGAGTGCTTTCATCTAAAATCCTCCGGTGCTGTTCCGACCCGATCGAAACGGCGAAGAGAGCCACGAGACTATTGACTAACTTGCTGAAAACCGGAAAGAGCTTTTCCGGCGAAGGCGGGAATTCTACAGTCCGCGAGTGCCGAGCGGCAACGCAAAAGCGGCCAGGGCATTTAGCGTGATGACTCAGTTACGGCTTCATGCAGGTGGAGCGTCCACTCCACCTCTTAAATCCTTTGTCCATCGGTAACCAAGGCATTACTCGGGCAGTTCAAAGACGGACCGAGAGGCACCTAATCCTGATGACTCATGTGTTATGCTCTGCCGGTTGTTTGAATTTATTCAAGCGAATCGAGAGAAGCAAAACACGCCCAAACGGCGCCATTCACCAAGTAAGCCAATCTGACAGAAGGCTCCCGAGTCTCGGAACTTGGCTCCGAGTGAGCAGTCTTGGTTGACTTGCATGACACCCTCTTGCGTGCGCATGATCGCTCCTTTGTTCTTTCTATAAAGTGGCTGTGCTCTTAAAAACACTTAGGCCAACCTGACGATGGAAAGCAGGATCGTGCGATAAGCTGTGCCCCGCCTAATAACGCTTCCGGGGAGATGACCTGATGCGAATTTCGAGAATCGAGTGCCTGCGAATCCGCTCTCCCAATCTTAATCCCCAGGACTGTGATGGTGCGGCCGAAACTGCCGTCATCCGAATCACCGCCGAAAATGGCGCTTACGGCCTAGGCGAAACCGACGCGCCTCCCAATGTGATCTCCGCACTGCTTGAGACACCCACTGCGCATATTTGGAGCCGCAGTATTCGGGATCTGTTGTCGGGAGAAAATGCGCTGGAGGTCGAGCGCCTCTGGGACCGGCTTTATGAAGGCACCATCTATCATGGCCGGCGAGGCCTCGGCATCATGCTCTTGTCAGCCATCGACATTGCCCTGCACGATCTTCGAGGCAAACTGTTGGGAGTTCCGACATTCCGGCTCTTGGGCGGCGCTGCGCGCCAGGCTGTAATTCCCTACGCCACGCTGTTCCCAAGCATACCCCAAGGGCGTTCCCTGGGAAGAAGTCCGCTGCCACTGTGTGCAGCTGATGGAAAAGGCTCTCGGCCTTGGATTCAAGGCAGTCAAGATGTAGATGCTGTTCGACGATTTGATTACGGACCGCCAGCTAATCGATTTCGTTTACGAATGCCGGAAGATTGCCGGTGTGGACACAGAATTGATGATTGATGTGGGATATCGGTGGAAAGATGCGAACAACGCTCTCTGGGTGTTGCGGAGACTTGAAGAAGCCAAGCTATTCTTTGTGGAGACGCCGCTTCACACCGACGACCTGGGCGGGTTGGCACGGCTGGCCGAGGCGACGACCACACCGGTTGCGGTTGGCGAGTTTTTGCAGACCCGCTACGAGTTTCGGGAATTGATGGATCGCGGCCGTTGTGATGTCATTCAGCCGGACCTGGGAAGACACTGAAGCCGTTCGTGCTGCGGCGCTGGCGGCAGATGGGGCGCTTTGCTGTGTTCCGCATGCCTGCAAGACCGGTCTGACAGTGGCTGCCACCCGCCACTTTGCCGCGGCGGTGGCCAACTGTCCCTGCACCGAGTTCTTCATCCTGAGCCGTTTCCCTCACTCCTGCGCCAGGAGTTGGCTGGACCTGAACCACCATTGACAGATGGCCTTTGGAGTTTGCCGGACCAGCCCGGGCTCGGTGTTGAACTGAATGAATCCTTCGCTGAGCGCTGTCTGGCCAAGCCTGTTGTGACGATTGAGAAGTGAACAGCCCGCCTGTCCAATTGACTCGTCAAAGTCAGTTGCCGGAGCTAATGAATCATGAGAACGATTGCCGTGGAAATCGGTTTGGCACCTTGGCTGGCCACCAGCCCGGTGGTCGCGATATCGGCTCAGTGCCGAACGTTTATGTTTCTCCAGAACCTGGACTACAGGAAAGGTGGTCTTTAATCCAAAACTGAGTTAGACGCTCCTTTCAAGAAATACGACCAGGAGTTCATTGGCAGCCCGCGACACGCGTCGCTTGACTTCCTGTCCGGCATGGCAGCTCGGGACCCGAACAATCGGCACAGCGAAAGAGTTCTTCCTCCAAGCTCGAATGCATGGCAGCATGGAGTTGCTGCTCACATTCGAGCAAATCATGCCCGCTCTGTTCGCCGGCTACACAAGCATGCACGAGGGCGAGCCTTTCATGGCCTTAGGCGATCCAGTATTATGGAGGTTCATTCAAGTGAAGACGCTAAGGCACATCTCGTTATTCCTTTGTTTTGCCCAGAGTCTGACTTGGGCACAAAACAAAACGGAGGATCGTGTGATTCGATTAGACGGCAAGTCTGCGCGAGTCGTTGTGGAAATCGGCGGCGGCGCAATCTCTGACTTTCATTTGGTGGAGCAGAAACTGAACCCGCTGTCTTGGCGAGAACCCGGCAGTGCGCCCGGATTGCGCTGGTCGGGACACTTCCTTTGCCTGGATCGTTGGGGACCTCCCTCCGAGGCCGAGGAACGGAATGGCATGCCCTACCACGGAGAAGTTTCACGTGTCGAATGGCAGCTCCTGCAGGGACCGGACCTAAGAAATGGTCAGATTGTCGTTGATATGAACGCCACTCTTCCGTTAGCAGGTTTAATGGTCAAGCGTCAGATCAGAATGTCTCAGAGCGACGCTTTCTTTACTGTTCGCGAGGAAGTCTCCAATACCCAAAAGTTAGGGCGAATCTACAATATCGTGCAGCACCCGACGATTGCACCGCCTTTTCTGGATGAGACCACGTTTGTCGATGCAAATGGCCGCAAGGGATTCATCGCCTATCGCCCTCTTCCAAATCCGGAAGAGCCGGCAGTCTATTGGCCGCAGGCCTTTAAGGACGGGATCCCCGTTAACTTGCGTTATCTAACGAACGACCACGATCCTAACGTCGTTTCCTACACCCTCGACGACGAGTATGGATGGGTCACAGCTAGCAATCCGGGAAAAGGGCTCTTGATTGGGTATATCTGGAAAACGAAGGATTATCCGTGGCTGATCGACTGGCGTGATGTGCAGAATGGCAGACCTGCCGCTCGCGGGCTTGAGTTTGGAACTACCGGTCTGCCGCACCCGGATCCCATTCTGGTGGCCAAAGGCAAGATTTTCGGCCGACAACTATTTGAGCATCTTGACGCCGGCCAAACTGTTGCGAAATCCTATGCAGCCTTCTTGCTGAAGATTCCCGCGAATTACAAGGGAGTCTCGAGAATCGACTACCGTGAAGGCCGCCTGGTTCTGCACGAACGATATATTCTCTACGAAAAAGATGCCGGACCGGAACGAGATCTCGTGGTCGAGGTAGGAGTGCTCTTCCCGCAGTGAAGCAAAAGTTGGGATCGTGGCGTTCCATAAAGCGTGCACATACTTGCCAAATTCGTCAATGGCGTAGCAATCCCCGCTCTGTCAGCATCGGGGTCCCAAGAAACGGCACCAGTGGGCCTTCATATGGAAATTAGGTGGATACCCCGATGGAAATTGCTTCCTGGCGTCGCGGCAGTCAGCTGGTTTGTGCTCTGCGCGGTGCTATTAGCACAAAAGCCGGCGGAAGCCCCCGTCTTTGAGAAGGACGTTCTTCCCATCCTAAAAGCGAACTGTTTGATGTGCCATAGCGGCACTACCGCGCAGGCTGGGCTTGATTTGGCAGAGCTCTCCTCGCTTCTCAAAGGCGGTAAGTCGGGTAAGAGCATTCAGCCTGGTTCTTCGGAGAGAAGTTTACTGGTAGAAAGAGTAGCTTCGGGGACTATGCCGCCCGGAGAGAAGAAACTGTCAAAGTCAGAGGTCGACCTTTTGCGCCATTGGGTTGACCAAGGGGCCGCAATCGAGATCGCGCAGCTCTCGGCGACGATGAATGGAGAGCCGGAGCTCGTGACAGAGACTGATGTCCTGCCTATCTTCCAGACGCGATGCGTATTGTGTCACGGAAAACGGCGGCAGGAAGGAGGGCTGGATTTGAGGACTCAAGCGAGCCGGCTCAAAGGAGGGAAGTCTGGCCCGGCTTTAGTCC
>Ga0187893_10010929_pt1 | contig 13339 bp, 16 predicted proteins | sample MA1701074metaG_FD_139574 | JGI IMG/M metagenome (GOLD analysis project Ga0187893, IMG submission 139574) | White microbial mat communities from a basaltic lava cave in the Kipuka Kanohina Cave System on the Island of Hawaii, USA - MA170107-4 metaG ...
CGCCAGGCGGAAGAGCCGGAGCGCGATCCAGCGGATCATCGGGCCAACCCCGGTTGCCAGACCCGTCGGGCCACGTTGACCCAGCGGCGCATGCGTTCGGTTTCCTCCTGAGCCAGGGCCTTCCCCTTGGCCGTGGCGCGATAGTGGCGCCGCGGTGGCCCGCCGCTCCCGTCATTCCGGGACGGCCGCGCCTCCTCGATCAACCCGGATTCGAGCATCCGGGCCAGGGTGGCGTAGAGGGTGCCCGGCAGCAGCTCCTCGGCCCCGTCGGTCAGTTCGGCCAGGTGCTGCATGATGGCCCAGCCGTGACGGGTTTCGGTCCCCAGGGCGAGGAGAGTGTTGTAGACCGGGGCGGACAGGCGATCGGGCATCGGGTCTCCCGGGGGGGGGGACTATCATTGGATACAAGGTAGTTCCAAAAGGTTGCGTCGACTGGAGAAACCCGGGGTCGACCCTGCCCGTAGGCCTCCAGATGCTGCACGCCCTCCTTGCCATCGCCCTGATCCAGTCCCCAGTCCCAGTGTCCCAAGTCCCTAAAGACAGCTACGCCGATTCGGCTGCCGTTCACTTGGTGGCGCGGGCGCGACGGGCAAGGGAGCGGAACGAACGGCTGGTCACGTCGTACACCGCCTCCGTCACCCAGCGCATAGGGGCGGGAATCAAAGCCCTTTCCCGGGACCGGATGCTGTTCCACGAGGAGCTTTCGGCCGACATCGCCTGGAAACGCGACTCCAAGAGCACCATCACCGTGACGGGGGCGCGCCGGGGCATCCCGATCTACAAGAGGAACGACGAAGTCCCCGACGATCTCCATTCCAGCGTGCGCTGGCTGGTGGTGAACCCGGCGGAGGACTACCTCGGCATGCTGGGAGACGACGACGACGGGTTTGTCTACCCGCTCCGGGAGCAAGGGGAACTGGACTATCGCTTTGCCAGCGGGGACACGACCACCATCACGCTCCCTTCGGGCAAGCAGATCCGGGTGCTGGAGCTGAAAATCATTCCGCGGCGCGCCGACTGGCGTTTGATGGCGGGCTCGCTCTGGTTCGACGATGAGACCTCGGGGCTGGTCCGAGCGGCGTGGCGTCCGGCCCGCGCCTACGACTTCAAGCGGGACGCGGACCCCGGCGACGCCGACGGCGTGCCGAGTTTCGTGAACATCATCGGCGAAATCCGTTTCATCACGATGGAGTACGCGCTGCACGAGAACCGCTGGTGGATGCTCCGCTACACCGCCCTGGACGGGATCGGCACGGTGGGATCCTGGCTGGGGATGCCGCTCAGATTCGAGCGGATCTATTCGGACTACGAGGTCGAGGGCGGCACCCCACCCCCTGAGGGAAGCACGTTCCGCCCAGCCGGCACCGTGCGCAAACGGGACAGCGCTTCGGCCGAGGCGGAGAGTGCGAGGTGGAAGGCGTGGGCCGACAGCACACGGGCGTTGCGACAGGAGTGCCTGAAGAAGGCTCCCGACCGGGCCGCGGAGCGGGCCTGCCGGCGGTTGCGGTGGGACCGGGACACCACGCTGGTGGTGGTGGTGCCGGCCGACACCCAGTCCCTGCTCACCCACCCGTCGCTCGGACCTCCAATCCTCCAGCTGGGAGATCTCATCACGGAGGCGGAAATCCGCGGGTTAGGAGACGCGATCCGGCGGTTGAGCGGAGCTCCGGTGATCGCGGGGAGCCGGGTGACGCTGCCCCGGGGCGTGAGCTCGGTGCTCCAGCAGGCCCGGTACAACCGGATCGAAGGGCTGTCACTGGGCGGCAGCGCGGTGATCCAGACCGGGTACTTCGGCTTCGATGGGCGGGCCAGGATCGGGATCGCCGACCTGGTGCCCAACGCCGAGGTTGGAGTGGCCGTGAGCGGGTACCGGAACCGGTTCCGGCTGGCGGGGTACCGCCGGCTGGCCGCCATGAATCCCGACACCCGGCCGTTCGGCGTGGTGAACAGCGTGTTCGGCGTGCTGGCCCAGCGGGACGACGGGGAGTATTTCCGCACCCTGGGCGTCGAGCTCACCGCCACCAACCGGGAGACCGGGTGGTGGAATCTCCGCCTCTACGCCGAGCGGCAGCGGCCGGCGAAGGTCGAAACCGACGCCAGCCTGCCCAGGCTCTTCAACGGGGACAATCATTTCCGTCCTAACACGCCGGCCGACTCGGCGTTTCAATTCGGCGCGGCGCTCACGCTCCGAACCAGCAAACCCGTGTCCCGGCTGCTGCTGTTCGGCGGGGAGGCGACGCTGGAAGGCGGGGTCGGCGACTTTCGCCACGGGAAAGGGTCCGCCACGGTGCGGGCGATCGTGACGCCAAAGGAGGTGCTGGCGGTGGCCTTGGAGGCATCGGCCGGAACGAGCACGGGAACGGTGCCGCTCCAGAGCCGGTTCTATCTCGGCGGGCCGGCCACCCTGCGAGGGTATGACGGGGCGGTGACCGCGGGCACCGCGTACTGGCGGGGCCGGCTCGAGGTGGGGAATGCGTTCCCCGGGGCGCGGCTCACCGCGTTCAGCGACATCGGCTGGGCGGGAGACCGCTCCGAGTTCGGCAGGGGGGCGGGGCGGACGCTGATCAGCGCGGGGATCGGAGCGAGCTTCATGGACGGGCTGATCCGGATGGACCTGGCCCGCGGGTTACGGGCGCCGAAGGGCTTTCGATTCGATTTCTATTTCGACGGGCGACTGTAGCCCGGCTCAGCCCGGAGCCTTCAACTTCAGCGCCAGCCACCGTGCCGTGTCGTCGAGGACTTCGAGCGGAAGCGTCACCTGGCGGAGGGCGCCGTATTCGCTGGGTGAACCGTCGCCGTCGGTCGGCAGAAACAGGTGGTTGAGCCGCGGGTAAATCTTGACCGTCACGTCGCGATTCCCCCCGCTCCGGATGATGGCGGCAAGGCTGTCCGCCTGTCCCACGCTCACCTGGCGGTCAAGGGCGCCATGCTGGATCAGCACGGGTAGACGCAACTGTCGCGCGGTGCTCGCAGGATCGTAGGTCGCGAACCATTTGGTCCACGCGTTGGCCGCCATCCACTCATCCAGCCTGCGTTCCACATCGGCCATCTCCCGGGCCCGCTCATCGGCGGGGAGATCGCGGAGCGGCCAAACGAACTGATCGCGCACGACGGCCCGCCCGGCCTTCGATGGGCCGGCCAGAATCACCAGAGCCTTGAACCGGAGATCCGTCACCGCGAGCAGCGGGCCCATCACCCCACCTTCGCTGTGCCCCACGAGGCCGATCCGGGAGGCGTCGATGTCGGGCCGGCTCCGAAGCCAGGCGACGAGCTGGCGTACGTCGTCGGTGTAGTCCTCCGTAGTTCCTCCGAGCGCGCCGCCCGACTCGCCCGCGGTTCGGTCGTCGTAGCGCAGTACCGCGATCCCTTCTCTCGCCAGCCGCTCGGCGTACTCCCGAAACGGCCGGTAGTCGGCCACCACGGGCCAGAGGTTCTCGTCCCGGTCCTGCTGGCCCGATCCGCTCATCATTACCACGGCCGGAAATGGCCGTGAGCCTTGAATGGGTAACGAGAGGGTTGCCGCCAGGCTGAAGGTGTCTCCCGTCGCCGGCCGGATGGTGATCCGGACGTGTTCGGCGGTGTAGGACGCACCAACCGGCGGATTGTAACTCACGACGGGCCGGCGGAGACCGGCGAGAGGCAACAACGAGTCCACCCCATTCCACACCGAGACGACCAGGGCAGATCCCGGAACTCGAATCGTGGGGTCGCGGCCGACGAGGTACGCGGTGACTCCGGCCATGGTGACGGTCGTCGAGTCGTTGCGGTGACTCACCCGCACGGGAACGGTCGTATCGACGCCAAGGACGGCAAAGCGGAAGGTGGTATCCCTGCCACGGGCCCGGGCAGCGGCTTCGGCAACGGTCGAGACGGTCTGGTTGGGAATGAACCCTTCGGCGCGGCCACGAATCACCAGGCGCCGCGGTTCGGTCCGGCCTACGGTGGCGACCACCGAATCGCCAAGAACCACTCCTTCGAACCGGTTTCGCAGGGTGTCGCCGCGAGTGTTGTAGATCTCGCCGGCAAAACGGACCATGCGGCCCTGGGCATCGAATTCGACCTGGGTCGTCAACCGCATGTTCAGCAGGGGGATTTCGAGGGTCCGGTCGAGCCGCATTGCACTTCTACGATAGGTCTCCCGTCCGACCTCGGAGCCTCCCTGCACCATGCGATAGAGGATGGTGGGAGTCGAGTCCTGGGTGAGGGTCGAGAACAGCAGAAGAGTCAGAAGCATGAGGGAAGTTACCGTATATTCGGGCATGAGCGGGAGTCTTGACACGCTTGTGGCGGCGCTGCGGGGCCGGTATCGCATCGAGCGCCAGATCGGGGTGGCGAGGCCCTAGGGAGGCCAGAGCGGCAACATGCTCATCTTCCCCTGGCGGACTCTTGCCGAGGTGATCCCAAGTGCCAGTTACGTGGCGCTGCTGGGTGTCGTGCGGATCAGCGGCATACGGCTGTTGCCCTCCTTCCTGCGGTTTGGCTTCCAAATCGAACCCCAGCTGAGGCGCACGCCCGGCGTGGTCGGCTATCGAACCGCGGCCCAGCCGACCCGGCTCTGCTGGTACCACCTCTCGGTCTGGATCGATTCTGCGGCGATTCGCCAGTTCGTCGGAACGGCACCGCATGTGACCGCCATGGTCCATTATGGCGACCGACTGGGCGAGACCGTGTTTCGCTACTGGGCCGTTACCGGAGCCGACCTCCCGTTGCACTTTCGCCGGGAGCTTCACCGGCTATAGCAGAGAGCACCCCCCTTCACCAGGAGCAGGGAATGACGGCGCTCGCGATTCGTGGTTTTCTCGTCCTTGGCGCGATGGTCGCCGCAGGCGCTCCGCTGCTCCCGGCCCAGCAGGCTCCGCCGGGCTGCACGGCTGCCGAGCACCGGCAGTTCGACTTCTGGGTGGGAGACTGGGTCGTCACCGACAGCACCGGCACCAGGATCCTCGGTGCCAACCTCATCACCATCGAGGAGAACGGGTGCCTGATACACGAGCACTGGAAGGGCGGCCCGCCGGGCGGTCCGGGCGGCACCGGGCAAAGCTTCAATTACTACGACCGGGTGAGCCGCCGGTGGGAGCAGGTCTGGGTGGCGAGCGGCGGCGGCGTGCTGAACCTGGTGGGTGCGCTCGTCGGGAGCTCCATGCGGCTCGAGGGCAGCAGCCCCACCCCCGCCGGAGGGACGGTCCTCAACCGGATCGAATGGATCCCGCAGCCGGATGGCCGGGTGCGGCAGCTCTGGACCAGCTCGAGCGACAGCGGCAGGACCTGGACCCGCGGGTTCGACGGCTGGTACCGCAAACGCAGTCCCTAACCCGCCGACGAGCTACCCGTAGAGCCGCCTCACGTAGGCGATTGAGGCGATGACCAGCTGCTCGAGAACGGACTCATCCAGATCGGCGAGCTGCCTGAAGTACAGACAGGACTTGCCCATCGTGTGCTTGCCGAGCTTGGCCCGCAAAGACTTCAGGGTACGCTCCTCGGCGATCACGTACACCACCAGGTCCCGACCTCGGATGGCGAAGGCAGCCAGAGGCATCTCCCCGGTGCGTCCGCTTTCATACCTGTACCGATACGAACCAAAGCCGACGATGCTTGGTCCCCACATCTTTGCCGGCTTCCCGGTGATCCTTTTGAACAGGGCCATCAGCTCCCGGCAATCGAGGCGCTGCCGGTCATTAGCTCTCGAGGCGATGTAGTCCGCGACGCGGGCGCCAGTGGGCTTGGTTTTGAGCTCTGCCATCTTAGCTCCTTCCTTGCGGCTAGGGCTTCACGGTTGCTTTCCGAGGGATCCGGTGACGAACCCGTTTATGAACGCCTGCGCGATGGTAGAGCTCATCAGATCGCCGGTGCCGAGCCTGAACGGGGCGCTCAGCTGGTCGCTGTTGGTCAGTACGACGAACGTCAGCCCCCGGCTCGGTTCCTTGATGATGAGGGAGGAGTTGCCGGTCCAGTAGCCGTAGTGCCACACCAGCGTGTGCCCACGTACCGTACTGATGAACCAGCCGAGTCCGTACGGCAGTATGCGGTTACCGGCGCCCCGGGCGGGGGTGTAGGCGAGCGTGCGCGATGCGGCGCTGAGAAACTGTCCCGCGTCGAGGGCAGTCGAATAGCGCGCGACGTCGCGTGCGGTCGATACCAGTCCTGCCGAGCTGCTGAACGAAGCCGGATATCCGACGGGCACCGGGCGCCGTCGGCTATCGATGCCGTACCCTGTTGCCATCTGGGCAATGTACGTCGCTGCATCGCGACCTGACGCCGCGAAAGCGGCAGTGCTCTGGGGGTTGGGGGCGGTGTGCTGGAGGGCGAGGGGCGTAATGATGTGCTCCATCACACGCTTCGCGAACGACTCCCCGGTCGCCCGCTGAATCACCTGGTCGAGCAGTGCGAAGCGGTTGCCGTTGTAGCGGTACTGCTCTCCCGGAATGCCTTCGGAGGTATGCGAAAAGAGGTGACGCACCCGAATCACGCCGGGCCCCGGCAGGCTGATTCCATACTTGCTGATCGGATCGTCAAGGCCGACCAGTCCCTGCTCGACGAGCTGGAGGACGATGGTGGATGCGAAGGTCTTCGTGAGCGATGCGAGGTGGAACTGAGTGGCCGGTGTCACCGGGCGTTGTGACGGGATATCGGCGACGCCCAGCGAGCCTTCCCACACCACGGAGTCGCGCACCATGACGATCGCGGACATGCCCGGAATCCCCAGTTGCGCGCGGAGCCGGTCCAGTTTCGACTCGAATTCTGCGACCCTCTGTTCCACCGGGCCCGCCTCGGGGATCGGCGCCAGGGGGAATCCCCCGGCGTTGAGTGCGATCGCGCATACCAGGAAGGACGCCGTCATGGGGGAGTCACCTGGGTCGGTTCATATCGCAGAGCTACTGCCCCCGACCCGAACTCCAGCCGGCTCACAAACCTCAAGTCGATCCACTTCGAGAGTCCCTCGAACAGCTTCGGCCCATGGCCGGCCACCCTGGGGTGCACGATGAACTCGTACTCATCGATCAATCCCAGCTCTGCCAGCGCCGTCGGGAGCGTTACGCCCCCGACGAACAACGCTCGTTCCCGCTTGAGCTTCTGCACCGCCGTCCCCAGATCCCCGCGCAAGAGCTCCGCGTTCCAGTCCACGCGGTCCAGAGTGCTGGACACGACGAACTTCTTTGCCGCGTCGATCGTCCGGGCGAAGGGGAGCATCCAGGGCTCCATCCAATCGGGTCTGATTCCCGTCCGCGCCGGCTGCCGCCATGCCGCCTCCATCATTTCATAGGTGACCCGGCCGAAAAGGAGCGCATCGGCCTGGCTGATGCGCTCGGCGGCGCGATGGTGTAACTCTTCGTCGGCGGGGATTGCGCGATGGTCGCAGCATCCGTCCAACGTGACGTTGATGGTATACTTGAGTGGCCGCATAGGTATGAGTCCATAATATGTCCAATCAGACCATTCGCTTCGAGGCGACGCTGCGCCGAGTCAAGGGAAAGGCAATCCTGCAACTGCCCGAGACGGCGAGCAGGAAGCTGCCCTCGCGGGGTCAGGTGGCTGTGCACGGAACAATGAGGGGACACACGTTTGAGACCGTCCTTGAGCCAACCGGCGAGTTTGGGCACTGGATGCGCGTCGAGCAGGAGCTCTTGCGAGCCGTTGGCGCCAACGCCGGTGAGACAGTGACCGTCGAGGTCGAGCCCTCCGAAGAGTGGCCAGAGCCCGACATTCCGACGGACTTGAAGGCCGCCTTGGCGAAGGCCCCTCAGAAAATCCGCGACCTCTGGACGGTCATCACGCCGATGGCGCGCTGGGAGTGGGTTCGGTGGGTCGCCGCGACCAAGAATCCGGAAACCCGCAAGCGACGGGTCGAGGTCAGCATTTCCAAGATGAAGGGTGGCAAGCGCCGCCCGTGCTGCTTCAACCTGGCAGGGTGCACAGACCCGGATCTCGCGAAGAACGGCAAACTTATCATTTCGGATTGAGGATCAGGTTCACACCGTAGCCGTTCCACACAACTTGTACAGCACGCGCGCGCCGACATTGGCGTCCAGCTCCGGCTCGCCCGGGTTTCCTGGCGCTACCTCGACCAGGTCGAACCCCACCACACGCCGGCCACTTCTCCGGAGGGTATCCAGAATCAGCGCCGCCTGCGGGAACGTCAGGCCTCCGGGAACCGGCGTCCCCGTGTGCGGGCACAGAGCCGGCTCGAGGACATCGATGTCGAAACTCACGTAGACCGTTTCGGGAAGCTTGTCGAGCGCCGCCCGGGCAAGCGGCTCGAACGCCTCCCCACGGAGCAGCCGCTCGGCCCACACGTCGTCGAAGTGGGTGCTCACCCGCGCCCCCTGATTTCGGCCGAGCTCGATCTCCTCCTCGCTCATGTCACGAATGCCGATCTGGACCAGCCTTCCGACGCCGGCGATGTCCCGCATGACATTGCAAAAGATCGAGGCGTGACTGTACGTGAACCCCTCGTACGCCGGCCGGAAGTCCATGTGTGCGTCCAGGTGGAGGATGCCCAGACCCGGGTATCGCTCGGCGACCGCCCGGATCGCTCCAAACGGCACGCTGTGCTCGCCGCCGATGATCCCGGGCACGTTCCCCTCGGCCAAAACCGCTGAAGTGTGCTCATAGACGAAGTCGTTCAGAGCCCGGCCGATCGCGTCCACCCGGGTCAGGGCCTGCGCTTGCCGCGGGTCGCCCGGGTCGGTTCCACCCGTATGGATGATGGGACGGGCCAAGGCGGACGCTTCCTCGTTCCAACGGCTGACCTGTTCGCTCGGGGCTTCCATGTAGATCCCGCGCTCGTAGACGCGGCCCAACTGGTGGTCGAACAGGTCGACCTGCATGGACGCGTCGAAGATCGCGCGCGGTCCCCCGGCAGTTCCCGGGCGATAGCTGGTCGTCGCATCGAACGGGACCGGGAGGAGAACGATCCGCGCCTCGGTCCGGCGGTGCGGCAGGCCGAAAATGCCCGCACCCGGGCGAGCCGGACTTCCTGGGTCGAATTCCGCCGCATCCATCAGCCGTGCCTCTGAAGTCGGGGAGAGTTGGCAATCTCCAAGCGGCAGTTGTTACCGTGTTGACTCGTCATGGGATTGTGGTGATGCCCGTGAGCAGCGTGAATGCAGAAACATATGCTGCCGGGGAGGTTCCGCCGATGGCCAGGACAAGGCCGGGCCAATAGGCCTCCAACCAGTACTCGGTTTGAGCGCTGTTGGAACCGCTGAGCACGTGACGAAAGACGCGCGCCGATTGCCCGCCTATCATGAACCAGCAGGACCGGGCAGGGGGCAGGGAATCAGGACGGGTCGTGAAGAGCAGGACTCTGCGAACGGGCTCCGGGGACTTTCCCGACGATTGCCAGGCGGCGACCAGTTGCGAGGCTTCAGGCGATTGGCTGGGAATCCCGTCGGCCTGGACGCGCCGCGCGACCCGTTCGAGGTTCTCGAATTGCTCGGGTCGAAGGTAGCCGGGGATGAGAAGGGAGAATCGCAGCCCGGGGAAGGAGAACCGAGGCCAGGTCGTGTCCGCAGCCGCTGCGGGGGGACACTCGGTCCCCGGCGGTCGGGACTGGCTGGTGGCGCGAGCTATGCCGCCAAACAGAATGAGCCCGAGGAGCGAATGAAGGGCACGCTGCATTTCCCCGCGGCTCCCGTTACCGAAGCCTGCAAATGCGGTCGTCCCAAAGGTCGCGGATCGTCACAGCACCTGTCCTCAGCGAAACGTCGCGATTTGTGAGAGCGGTTTGCGCCGGATGTCGGGCACCACTGCATCGGAAGCGGGATAGCCCGCGACCACGAGCATCACCGGACGCTCGTTTGCGGGGCGCGCCAGGATCTCGGTCAGGAATCCCATGGGGCTTGGGGTGTGGGTCAAGGTGACCAGACCACTGTGATGCAGCGCGGCGAGAAGAAAACCCGTGGCGATACCGACGGACTCCATGACGTAATAGTGGGTGCGACGCCCGCCGTCCGGGGAGCGACCGTACCGCTCGGCGAACACCGCGATCAGGTAAGGCGCCGTCTCGAGATAGGGCTTCTGGGCATCGGTGCCCAATGGGGCAAGCGCCGCCAGCCAATCCGCGGGGGCGGAGGCGTAGAACTCCGCCTCCGCTGCTTCGGCAGCAACACGAATGGCCCGCTTGGTGCCGGGGTCGGTGACGACGACAAAATGCCACGGTTGCTGGTGTGCACCGCTCGGGGCGGTGCCGGCCGCCTCGAGGCAGGCCTCAATGACCTCCTGAGGAACCGGTCGCTCGCTGAACTGGCGGACCGTGCGTCGACGCTGGAGCTCCGCGGCAAACTCCCGACTTCGTGCCACCATCTCAGCGGCGGGGTATTCCTGATAGGCTGGAAGTGGAATGAACCCGGGGCGACGGGGAACGTCAGGCATTCTCATCTCGCTTGTGATCTGCGGTCATCGAGGGCCATGCCGGTAAGCCGCGGGCGCCGGCTCCCCGGGAGTGCTGCGTAGCGGCCTGCGTTTCTGCTGCCGGGCCCTCCCGGGGCCGGCGCGAATCCAGTCCCAATGTTATCCGCGCCTACTGCAGGCGGACCCAGAAGCGGGGGAGTGGCTCATGCAGGGCTGGCTCCGAGGCCCCCTGACGTGTCACCTCGACTCCCAGGACCCGAGCCTTGCCCCCACGAACCACCACAAGGCTTCCGTGGAGCAAGGCCCACCGGGTTCCCAGGCGACCGTCCGGAACTCTCATGGTTCCACAAGGTCGAGCGCCGAGCTGGCTGAGAACCGTGTCGAGCCCAGGACCGCCCTCGAGCCACGCGCCGGTCAGACGCTCGGCCCCATTCGGATGTGCCAGCACGGAGTCGGGATCGTGTGCGGGCAGGCCACCTGCGCCGAAGAATATTGCCCGTGTGTCTGGCACGTCGGGCAGACTCAGAAAAGTCCACGCTCCGGCCATCGTCAGGCGTGGGTTTCCGAGCCGCCGAGCGACACTCTGAACCCGAGCCAACTCTGTGGTCCATAACGCTGCGTAGACGCCGCCCTCACCCGCGGCCAAAAGGGCAGCGTAGTCGCGCGCCATCGGACTGGTCGGGGTGCCGGCGAGGGTCATCAACTCGATCTCGGACCCGTCCCGGAACTTGATGTGCCGGTTCAGGAGACTGTCCGGGTGGAGGCGTCCGAGCTTGAAGCGAAAACCGATGGGTGCGAAGCGAGCGACGGCGGAATCGAGGTTCCGGACGACCACGATGGCGTGATCCAATCGGATCACTGCGTCCGAGGCGGTGCAAGCCGGAGGTGGAGCGTGAGCGGGCTGGGCGAGGACGATCGCCAATCCCGATAGCGCGACGCTTCTCTTCATATGGTCCACAGATATTTCCGCCTAAAGGTATCGCGCGCGGCTGGGACGCGCCAACGCCCCGCGCTGCTCGGAGTGCGGGTTAGGAATGCACCGCAGGGGTCTTCACCATGGTGGCGGCATGTGCGGGTTAGGCACCGGGCACCATCACTGCCCGGGCTGCGCCAACAGCGCCGTTGTGAGAACGGCCACCCCGTGCTCGCGGCGATGCCGAGGATGCCCAGCAGGTTGAACAGGCTGCTGCCGACGACATTACCTACCGCGATGTCGCGTTCGCCGCGCATCGCGGCCACGACGGAGGTGGCGAGTTCAGGGAAACTGGTGCCGGCGGCCACGATGGTCAGGCCTATCACTACTTCACTGATGTCGAGCGCGCGGGCGATGGACACTGCGCTGTCCACCAGCCAGTTCGCACCGAGTACCAGCAGGCCCAGGCCGCTGAGCACGCAGGCTACCTGGATGGGCAGACGCCCTAGCCAGCCCGCGATGGATCCACCGAACTCCTGCTCATACTCGGCCTTCACGGCGGCGGACTCGCGTCGGCTTTGCTGGATCACCAGCAGGGTATAGGCGATGAGTCCTCCCACCAGCAGCAGGCCATCGAACAGGCCGATCCGGCCGTCCTGCGCGAGCAACAGGCTGAGCGCGGATATGCCGATCACCAGCGGCACCTCGAAGCGCACCAGCCGCTGTTGCACGACCAGTGGCGCAACCAGTGCCGACAACCCCAGCACGGCGAGCACATTGAAGATGTTGCTGCCAACTACGTTGCCCAAGGCAATGTCGGCCTTCCCCTCGAGCCCCGACTGCACGCTCACCGCCAGCTCGGGAGAGCTGGTGCCGAAGGCGACCACCGTGAGCCCAATCACCAGCGGGGAGACCCCGAAACGAAGAGCCAGCCGCGAGGCTCCACGCACCAGCAGTTCGGCGCCCAGCACCAGCACCGCAAGACCCGCTACCAGCAGCAGCCAAACCGTCAATTCCATCATTCATTCTCAGTGACGCGGCGAGAACGCCAGCAGCAGACCAGCAGCCGCCGCGACCATCAGGATCAGACCCGCGGTGGATTCGCTCCGGAGGAAGTCGCGGAACATCTGCACAGGTTCACGGAGCATGGTCTCGATTGAGCCGTCTAACGAGCTGCGCTTGAGCTGCCGGGGCGTGCGGCGCAGCCACGCGATCCAGGAAGTGAAGATACCCCGCGCGGCTGCGCCGTGCTTACGCCCCGGTCAGCTCCAAGCGCGGGTTATGCCGTGCCTGTTCCCGGTGCCACGAGTCTCGGGCGTAAGTGACGATCAGGTCCCCCTTGTGTGGCTGTATTGCGAATGCCAAGTACTGCGGGCGCTCGCAAACCAGTGGGCAAGTTCTGCTGGCAGCCAGACGATAGCGTAACCATGGCGCTTTTCAGGCGACAGGCTCGTGCGGGTGGATACGACAGTCAGGTCGGGGTATGGGATTGGAGTGCTTAAGGCGGTACCTCCGGCTACAACGTAGAGAGTGCCAGCCCCGGTACCATAATGTGGCTTGCCGCTGGCATGGCGCTCCACTCTTCGCATTTCGAGCCAAGAGGACAGGTTGTCATACTCCTTAGTTCGATTGTGAACGAGCAATCCACATGCTGCGGCGTGGGTGACGGTTTTGACGGCCTGTTCGGCGGGACTGAAGAGAAAAGGGATAACTAATTGTCGCTGAATGAGCTTCCCTGGCGTAACCATTCGAGCTGGATCTTTCGAGGAATCCTTACCCTGCCAACCGTAAATAAGTGTGGTGAGGTCACTGTGACGTCGCACAAGTGTGTCGAGGTAGTCCGATGAGCCCGAGTTGTAGACGGGGATTACTACGGCCTTTGTTTGAGTGAGAGTCATTGAACCTCCGTCGCAATGCTAGACGTTAGGCGCAACGGCATAACGATTTGCATTCTAGCTGCGAGCCGTGCGCTGCGCCCCCGCGGCGACGGACCGTAAACCAAACTCCGTGCCTGCTCAACTGTACGAAACCAGGCACGGCTCGGCAGCTACAAATGCTTGTTATGTGGCGCCCCAC
>Ga0187893_10010930_pt1 | contig 13337 bp, 2 predicted proteins | sample MA1701074metaG_FD_139574 | JGI IMG/M metagenome (GOLD analysis project Ga0187893, IMG submission 139574) | White microbial mat communities from a basaltic lava cave in the Kipuka Kanohina Cave System on the Island of Hawaii, USA - MA170107-4 metaG ...
AACATCGCGGCGCTGTCGTGGGGGGCGGGCACTCCGGTGAGTTATCCCAATGTGTGGCTGCGGTTCCGGCGGTCGGGCAACACGTTCCTGCGTTATTCGAGCGCCAACGGAGTGGCGTGGAACATGGACGGGCAGGTGACGATCAACCCGGCGATGCCCGAGACGCTGTACGTGGGCCTGGCGATGTGCGCGGTGGCCAACAACAACCTGGCGACGGCGTGGTTTGAAAATTACGGGCCGTTCACCGGTTACGCCGGGGCGACGAACATCACCATCACCCAGCAGCCGATCAACGTGACGACCAGCGCGCCCAACGCGGCGTTGATCACGGTGGTGGCGACGCTGGACGGCGGGCCGGCGGCGGCGGGCGAGTTGAGCTACCTGTGGCAGCGGGAGAACGGGGCGGGGGGCTGGACGAACATGCCGACGGCCGGGGCGACGAACAACGTGTTGAACACCGGCGCGCTCTTTGGCAGCGACAACGGGGCGATGTACCGGGCGGTGATCAGCGCGTCGGGCGCGCAGAGCGTGACGAGCGCGGTGGCGGTGGTGACGGTGACCGACGGGGCGGCGCCGACGATTGTGGCGGGCTACGTGCCGACCAATGCGTTGCGGCAGATTGTGCTGACGTATTCGGAGCCGATGGGGGCCAGCGCGGTGAACACGGCCAATTACTCGGTGACCAACGGGGCGGGGACGAGCTTTGGCGTGGCCGGGGCGGTGTTCCTCAACGGGGACCCGCGCGTGGTGCAATTGACGACTTCGACGGACCTTGCGCCCGGTCCCTACGGCGTGCTGGTGAACGGGGTGATGGATTTGAACGGCAACGCCATTGCGGCCAACACGGTGCGGCTGGTGTTCCAGATGGGCTTTGGGACGGGCCAGCCGATCGTGGTGGAAGTCTATGGCGGGTTGCTGGGCGGGGGGGCGATCACCGACCTGGTGAACAACTTCAAGTTTGCCGGCGGGGCCGGGGCGCACAGTTTCCCCGACCTGATCAACTACAGCAACGTGTTCGGGATCAACCCGCTCAACGCGGCCTTCCCCGGCACGATCGACAACTACGGCGTGCGGATGTACACGTGGTTCGTGCCGCCGACCAGCGGCGTCTACCGCTTCTACGTGCGTGCGGACGACTTCGCGCAGTTTTTCCTGAACACCAACGCCGACCCGGCGGCGAGCATCCTGCCGCCCGACGGGATCATCGGGGCCAGCAACGTGGTCAACAACTCGGCCTTGATGCCGGTGCCGGTGCCGGCGGCCTTTGCCAGCCCGGTGGCCGAGCAGGCGTATTTTGCCTTCGACAACAACACCAACAGCAAATACCTCAACAGCGCGTGGAACGCAGTGGGCCAGCCCGGCGTGGTGGTGACGCCGGGGATGGGTTCGAGCGTGGTGACGGGCGTGCGGCTGACGACGGCCAACGACGTGCCGGACCGCGACCCGATGACCTTCCGGCTGGAGGGCACGACGGGCAACCCGGCGGACGGGCAGTGGACGCTCATCGCCAGTGGCGGCACGGGGCTGCCGACGACGCGCTTCACGCCGGGACCGGCGATCACGTTCCCGAACACGACGGCCTACACGAGCTACCGGATTTTGTTCCCGAGCATCCGGGGCGCCGTGACGCTGATGCAGGTGGCGGAGATTGAATTGCTGGACGCCGGCGGGGCGGACGTGACCGGCCGGGGCGCGTTGAGGCAGGCGTTCCTGAACGTGAACAACCAGAGTTACAATCCGACCAACGGCCAGAACCAGTCGGTGTTCACCAACACGCTGGTGGCCGGGCAGCGTTACTTCATGGAACTGCGCTTCAAGGACACCGGCGGCGGCGATGGCGGCACGGTGGCGACCCGCTTTGGGACCGACACGGGCATCCCGGGCTTTGGCGAAGTGATCCCCGGCACGTTCTGCCAGTTCCCCGCGCCCTACGCGCCTGCGACGCCGGTGCAGATCGAGCTGTACACCGGGCTGGTGCAGGGCAACCCGATTGGCAACGGGCGCATCGAGGACCTGAGCGCGGCGACGAACCTCCCGCACGTCATCGCGGGCATCCCCAACGTGACGGGCTACGGCAAGCACCTTGGGTTCAACACCAACCTGGCCAACAGCGGCTTCGACAACTACTACGGCCGGCTCTACGCGCTGTTCATCGCGCCCAGCAACGGGCTTTACAAGTTCTACATCCGCGGCGACGACGCCTGCCAGTTGCTGATGAACACCAACGCGGTGAACTCGACCGACCCGGCGGGCGTGTCGATCCTGGGCTACGTCGAGCGGTTCATCAACGTGAACTACTGGCTGGCGGCGGAGAACGTCTCGCTGGCGGGCGGGCAGCGTTACTACATCGAAGGCCGCTGGCGCGAGGGCGGCGGCGGCGACGGCATGGTGGTGACCTACCGGGCGCAGGGCGACGCCACCACGCCGCCTCCGGGTGAAACCATCCCGGCCAGCCAGTTGGAGATGGCGACCAACCAGTTGCGCTACGGACCGGTGACGGTGGCGGCCATCGCGCCGCTCAACCCGACGGTCAACGTCGGCGACAGCATCACCTTCCAGGCCGCGGGCATCGGCGGCACGCCGCCCTACGGGTTCTTCTGGCTCAAGAACGGCGTGCAGATCATGGCCAACAACCCGATCTACACCAACCCGCCCGTGACCCTGGCCGACAACGGGGCGGTCTTCACCCTCGTCGTCACCAACCCGTGGAGCCGGGCGGAGGCCAGCAGCACCATCACCGTGACCTCCGACAGCACGCCGCCCACGCTGGCGCTGGCCGTCGGCTCGCAATACCAGGAGTTCGTGACCGTGAGCTTCGACGGGCCGGTCGATCCGACCAGCGCGGCCTGCCTGGCCAATTACTCGATCGACAACGGCGTGCGCGTGCTGGGCGTGGCCTACGACAGCGGCCGGCGCAACCGCGTTTCCCTGCGCACCAGCCCGCAGGCGCCCGGCACGGTGTACACCGTCACCGTCAACGGCGTGGCCGATCTGTCGGGCAACGTCATCGCGGCCAACAGCACGATCAATTACACCGCCTGGACCTGGGGCGGCTGCGGCTTCTACGTCGAACTGTTCACCAACATCACCGGCGGGGCGGTGGACAACCTGGTGAAGGACTACAAATACGTGAACAACCTGCCCGATTCGAGCTACTACACGAACCTGGCGGGCGTCGGCCGGTTCGGGGCCGACTCCGGGTTGAACAACTACGGCGCGCGCCTTTCGACCTACGTGATGCCGCCCTCCAACGGGCTTTACCGCTTCTACGTGCGCGGCGACGACGGCACGCAGCTCTTCATGAACACCAACGGGCCCGACACCCGCGGCATCACCATGATCGCCCGCAACGACGGCGCCAACTCGGCCAGCAACCTGGTCAACGGCGTCCCGACCAGCCCCTATGCGACCGGCCTGGGCCTGGGCATCGTCGGCGCCAGCATCTCGCCCATCCTCTCCCTGACCAACGGCACGCCTTACTACATGGAGGCTTTGATGAAGGAAGGCGGCGGCCAGGACCACCTGGAAATCGTCTTCCGTCCCGTCAACCCCGGCACCTTGCAGGACGTGCCCCCGCTGCCCTTTGTCGCCGGCGTGGGCGATCTCGTCCCGGCCCTGTCGGTCTTCTTCGCCCCGCCGGGCAATCCCGACGCGATCCAACTGGCGATCCTGCAAAGCCCGCCTTCCGATCTGTTCCTGATGGAGAACGACCCGGTGAGCCTGGCGTTCCTGGCCAACTTCACCCCGCCCAGCGTCCATCTGGCCACCTGCTTCCAGTGGCAGCGCGAGACCTCCCCCGGCAGCGGCGTGTTCACGAACATCCCCGGCGCGATCCTGTCGGCCCTGCCCACCTTCCTGGCTTCGCTGGCCGACGACGGGTTGAAGTACCGCCTGCAGGCCGGCCTGCCCGCCCCGCGCGTCTATACCACCACGCTGCACGTCATGTCCGACGGCGTGGCCCCCTACATCGTGGCGGCCAGCAGCCTCAACGGCACGAACATCAACCTGTGCTTCAACGAGCCGGTCGATCTCAACTCGGCCGAGGACGAATTCGTTTACATCATCAACGGCGGCCTCAACAACCTTGACCCGACCGTCGGCGCCATCCGCGGCGCCGACCAGCGCTCCGTCACCCTGACGCTGGCCGCCGGCGAGACGCTCGGCGGGGCCGGCTCGGCCTTCACCGTGCAGGCCGACGGCGTCTATGACATCAGCCAGGGGCTGTCCGGCAGCACCATGACCAACGGCATCGTGCAGGGCCTCATCCCGATGGACGTCAACGCGCCCGCCGCGCCGGGCAGCAGCTTCAGTTGCCGCGAGGGCGAAATCGACGTCGTGGCCGGCGGCACCGACATCTGGGGCGCCGCCGACCAGGGCCACATGACCCTGCGGGAGGTCTGCGGCGACTTCGACATCTGGGCGCGCGTGCAACGGCTGGACCGCGCCGTGGGCGACAACGATGGCATCACCAAGGCCGGCCTGATGGTGCGCGAAAGCTTCGCCCCCGATTCCCGCAAACTGACCGTGCTCGTCGAACCGCCCGCCATCGTGGGCGGCCGCGAACTCTTCGAAGCCAGCCGGCGGCGGGCCTCCGGCGGCGGCGACACGGTGGCCTGGGACGGCGGCACCGGCAACACCCTGACCCTGGGCCGGGCCGGCATCCCCAACGCCTGGATCCGCATCAAACGCACCGCCAACGCCTTTGAAGCCTACCGCAGCGTGGACGGCATCAACTGGATCCTCGCCACCACCAACAACGTCATCGTTTCCAACAAGGTCTATGTCGGCCTGGCCGCCACCGCGCACATCCCCGCCGGCGCGCCCGCCACCTTCGCCGAGTTCCGCGACCTGCACTTCCCGCTGCCGCCGGTCATCACCGTCGCGCCCTCGCCGGCCGACCAGACCGTCGCCGTCTATAGCCCCGTCACTTACACCGTCACCGCCACCAACCGGCCCGGCGGCGGCCCGCTCACCTACCAGTGGCAGCGCAACGGCAGCCCCATCCCCGGCGCCACCAGCCCCACCTTCAGCATCGCCAGCGCCCAGGTCGCCGACGCCGGCATCTACACCGTCGCGGTCGGCAACGACGGCGGCTGCACCAACGCCAGCGTCACCCTCAACGTCGCCAACGGCCTGCCCGTCGTCACCGGCGAATCGATCATGGCCACGCAAAACATGGCCAGCGTCACCGCCGCCGCCGACCTGCTGGCCAACGACACCGATCCCGAAGGCCGCCCCCTCTCCCTGCTGGGCGTCAGCGGCATGCCCCCCGGGGTCATCAACGCCAGCTTCAACGACGGCCTGCTGCCCGCCGGCACCGCCCTCTTCGGCACGCCCTTGGCCGACCCCGGCGCCCACGTCGGCGACGACGGCACCGGCACCAACCAGTGCATCCACCTCACTGACGTCGGCAACTTCAGCGCCTACGGCGCCTGGGTCATCAACGACATGGCCGCCGGCCGGCTCGTCAACCAGTTGCACGTCCGCTGGCGCCAGCGCATGGGCGGCGCCCAGAACAACGCCATCCAGTTCAACCGGCCCGGCGCCGACGGCATGAGCTTCAACTGGGGCGCCGACGTGCCCGCCGCCCCGCCCAACGCCACCTATGAAGACGGCGTCAGCCCCGGCGGCCTGGTCGTCGCCTTCGACCTCTGGGACAGCGGCGGCTTCGAGGCCCCCAGCATCGAGATGCGCTGGCGCGGCAACGTCGTCGCCCGCGACTACCTCAACGCCGACCAGGGCCTGGCCAAGGACTTCCTGCGCAAAGACCGCTTCGTCGAGGCCAGCCTCGACGTCACCCCCGACGGCCGGGCCACCCTCGTCTATGACGGCATGACTCTCCAAGCCACCCTGCCCGGCTACACCGGCATCGCCAGCGGCCGCTTCCTCTGGGGCGCCCGCACCGGCGGCGCCTACGACAACTTCTGGATCGACGACGTCTGCCTCCTGGCCCTCACCCGCGAGACCGCCCTGGCCCCGCCCATCACCCACAGCCTCTACGGCAACGCCTACATCGCCGGCGGCATCCTCCACGTCACCGACGCCGCCAACAGCCTCCAAGGCTCCTACGTCAGCCCCCAACTCACCTTCGACCCCCTCACCGGCTTCACCGCCGACTTCAAAGTGCGCATCGGCGGCGGCACCGCCCGGCCCGCCGACGGACTCTCCTTCTCCATCGGGCCCGACCTGCCCGCCGCCAGTTGGGGCGAAGAAGGCGCCGGCAGCTACCTCAACGTCTGCTTCGACACCTGGGACAACAACGGCGCCGACACCGCCCCCAGCATTGACGTCAAATTTGGTGGCCTGGCCGACGCCAACATCATCGCCACCCGCTCCATGGCCGGCATCCGCGAAGGCGGCCGGGCCCCCTTCAACACCATCCTCACCGACGGCTTCGGCGTCCCCGTCGCCCTCCAGACCGATCCCCCCGGCGCCGCCTCCACCCCCGCCTTCGTCCCCGTCCACATCCAGGTCGATCCCGACGGCACGCTGGACCTCACCTACAAGAACGTCATCGTCTTCACCAACCTCCCCATCCCCGGCTGGTATGGCGCCACCAACCTGAAGGTGGGCTTTGGCGCCCGCACCGGCGGCGCCAACGACAACCACTGGGTGGACGACCTGGCCGTCACCCTCAACACCACCGCCGGCCCCGCCAACTACGCCGCCAACTTCAGCAGCGGCTACGGCACCGTGGACCTGGCCGGCGGCCAGGTCACCTACACCCCCCCCGCCGACGTCTGCGGACCCGACGCCTGGTACTACGTCGCCACCGACGGCCAGGCCTGCAGCTACACCGTGGGCCAGGTCGATGTGCAAATCAAAGAAGCCGTCCCCGCCCCGCCCGTCATCGTCACCTGCCCCACCAACCGCACCTACAACCTCCCCGGCGGCCAGTGCGAACTGGCCCTGCCCAACCTCACCGGCGAGATCGTCGCCACCGACAACTGCTGCTGCCTCGTCCCCAGCCAGAGTCCCCTCCCCGGCACCCTGCTGGGCATCGGAGTCCACACCATCACCTTCACCGTCACTGACACCATGGGCCACACCGCGATGTGCACCGCCCAAATCACCATCGCCGACGTCACCCCCCCCGTCATCACCTGCTCCACGAATATTATCGAGGAATGCACCGGGCCGACCGGAGCGAACGTCTCCTTCATCGTCACCGCGATGGACGATTGCAACCCCAGCCCGGTTGTGACTTGCAATCCGGCTTCCGGCTCGTTCTTCACGAACGGCACGACGACAGTGAATTGCTCGACGAGCGACGGCAACGGCAACTCCGCCGCGTGCAGCTTCACGGTCACGGTCGTGGATCGCAACGCCCCGGTCGTCACCTGTCCGCCGAACATGCTCATCAACCTCGGCGCGGGCCAGTGCGACTCGATGGCTTCGTATCCGGACCCGACTTACACCGATTGCGACAACGCGGCGACCATCGTCTGCACGCCGCCGTCCGGCTCAACTTTCTACGCCGGGACGAACACGGTGAATTGCACCGTCACCGACGCGAGCAGCAACGTCGGTTCATGCAGCCTCATCATCGCGGTGATCGAGATCGTGAAGCCCGCCATCACCTGTCCGCCGGACACTGTCGTCGAATGTGGCAATTCGACCGTGCCGCCGGCGACGGGCACGGCAACGGCCACGGACAACTGCGACACGAACATCGCGATCAGCTACGTCGATCACGGCACGACGGAGATCACGCCCGGCGCGATTGACGGCTGGGCGTTGTCGGCCATCGGTGATCCGCTCACGGCCAGCGCGACATTGGTGAACGGCCCTGCTGGAGCGCCGTTGGGCACCGGTAGTTTGCGCCTTTTCATCGGGAGCAATGGGGAAAACGTCGCCCGCGCTCGCACGACGAATTTCGCCGGCACGCCGCTCAGCGCGCTGACGGAATTGAACTTCCGCACCTACGTGACCGCCAGCGCCGGCAGCGGCGAAACGCCGTTGCTCGTGCTGAACGTCGATTCGGACAACAACGGATCTGCCGACGACATCATTGTGTTCGAACCGGAATACCAGTCCGGCTATACGCTCGTTGTCCCGCCGCAAGGCCCGGTCGCCAACGGCGTCTGGCAGGGATGGGACGCGATGGTGGGCGGCTGGTGGTCGGCGAACAATCCGCTCGTCGCCAGCCCCGGGCCCGGCGTGCAGCCGCTCTCGGTGTACGTCGCGGCGTTCCCGAACGCGCGCATTGTGAATTCGTCGGGGCAGGGCGGTGTCCGCCTCGAGGCCGGCCAGGGCTTCGGCACCTGGGACAATTTCGACGGCAACGTGGACCGCTTCAACGTCGGCGTGAACGGCTCGTCGGTGACGTACGACTTCGACGCGACGCCGGGCAATCCGAACGATCCGAATCCGCTCATCGTCCGCACCTGGACGGCGATGGATGACAGCGGCAATCTGATCTCCTGCTCGCAGGTCATCACCGTGGTGGACACGACGCCGCCATCGATCACTTGTCCGCCCAGCTTCTCGGTCGAATGCTCCGAATCGGGCGCCGCCGTGGTGACGTACGTGACCACCACGTCGGACATTTGCGATCCGAATCCGACGCTGGTATGCGCGCCCGCTTCGGGAAGCGTCTTCCCGCAAGGCTCGACCACCGTGAACTGCGTCTCAACGGACAACGTCGGCAACAGCAACAGTTGCAGCTTCGTGATAACGGTTGTGGACACGACGCCGCCGGTGATTACGTGCTCGACCAATGTCACCGTCGAATGCACGACCGGAGCCAGCGCCCCGGCGACGTTCGTGGTGACGGCAATGGACGTGTGCGATCCCAGCCTGACCGTGGTCTGCACACCCGCGTCGGGCAGCATCTTCCCGATGGGCACGACCACGGTGAACTGCTCCGTGACCGATGACAGCACAAACACTTCGACGTGCAACTTCACCGTGACGGTGGTGGACACCACGCCGCCGGTGATCAATGCCTGCGCGCCGCCCACGACCGTTCCGGCCGACGCGAACTGCATGGGAACCACTCCCGACCTGACCGGCATGGTGAGCGCCGGCGATTGCAACGCTTATGCCGTCACGCAAAGTCCGGTGGCCGGCACGCTCATTCCGCTCGGCCCCAACACCGTGACGCTGACCGTGACCGACACGAACGGAAACTTCTCGACGTGCGACGCCACCGTTACCGTGGCGGACACCACGCCGCCGGTGCCGACGTGCTCGACGAACATCACGGTCGAATGCGCCACGCCTGCGGGCACGGTGGTCAGCTTCTCCTTCAGCGCGAGCGACAATTGCACGGCGTCGCCGACGCTCGTGTGTTCGCCGTCCAGCGGGAGCACCTTCCCGCCGGGCAACACGACAGTCACCTGCTGGGCCACGGACGCCGCCGGCAACAGCAACTCATGCACCTTCACGGTGAGCGTGATTGACACAACTGCGCCGGAGTTCTGCAACAACCCGGTGATTACGGAATCCGACGGCGGCACGGCGGACGACTTCACGGGGCCGGAGCCGGCCGAGCCGAGCCAGGACCTGGAGGATCTCCTGCTGGGCGTGGATCTTCGCGGCTTCGACGGCGGCACGACGGATGAGTGGTTTGCTCATACGTATTCCAGCCTGCCGGACGACATTTCGAGCGCGATCCTTCGCATCCGCCTGCGGGCCGGCGCGGACGTTCCGCAGAACGACAGCATCGAACTGCTCTTCGCCACGCCGGGCGGCGGTGTGTTGCCGGAGAACTGGGTGCGCCGCATCGGCACCGGCGGGTTCGACGCGGTGCCGGGCTTGCTGCCGACGCCTTGGAACACCGGCTCCACGACAGAACTGGTTCTCGACCTCGGCCGCCTGCGCAACGCGGACAACACGTTCACCGACTTGATCCCGACGCTGCGCGCCCAGCAGTATCTGGACATCATCGTGCAGGACGACACGCTGGTCGATTACGCCGTGCTGGAGCTTGAGACGTGCGCGTGCCGGGCCGACATCGCGGTGAACACCGACACCAACGCGTGCGGCGCGGTCGTGACCTACGCCACGCCGGTGTTCTCCGACAACTGCGACACGAACGTCGCGGTGGTCTGCTCGCCCGCGTCCGGTTCGTTCTTCCCGATCGGCACGACGACGGTGTTCTGCTACGCCACGGACGATGACGGCAATCTGGGCCATTGCTCGTTTGACGTGACGGTGACGGAGCCGCCACCGGCCTTGAGAATCACGCTGTCGGGCGCCAACGTGGAGTTGCACTGGCCGATCACCTGCGCCACCTATCGCGTGGAGCAGACGCTGTCGCTCAACCCGCCGATCTCCTGGACGCCGGTGAGCGCCCCGGTGTCGATCTCGGGCGGCGAATACCACATGTCGCTGCCGGCCACGGGCGCGCATCGTTACTTCCGTCTCGTCACGCCGTAACAGAAGCGCGACGGCAGTTCATTCAGGAAGGGGCCGGAGGCATCCGGCCCCTTTCGCTTTTCTGGCAGCGATGTGGGGAGCGGGACGGAACCCGGCCGTGGGCGCAACTTGGACACCACCACGTCCCGCACGACCGGCTCATGGCGCTCGTTGGCGAGCGTGCGCCGGTGAATAGCCGGAACGCAAGCACGTCGAAATTGCGGCGCGTTTGCGGGAAAGCTCCACAAACTTCTTGCGGGCTTCCGTCCCCGCGTGTAAAGCCTGCGCCTCTTGTTTATGAACCTGACTATTCGAACCATGAAATTCTCTCTTCCCCTTCTGGCCGCCGCCGCGCTGGCCGGCTCCGCGCAGATCGCCTCTGCGGGAGATGTGAGCGGCAAGATCACGCTCAAGGGCACGCCCAAGCCTGAAGTGTCCATCGACCTCGGTCCGGCCTGCGGCAAAATCAACCCGGGCAAGCCGACCACGCGCCATTACGTCGTGGGCAAGGACAACGGGCTGGCGAATGTGTTCGTGTACCTCAAGGACGCCAAGGCCGCGCCCCCGACGGGCGAAGCGCCGATGGTCGATCAGGTCGGTTGCATTTACGAGCCGTACGTCTGGGGCGTCGTGGCGGGACAGAAGTTCAAGGTCAAGAATTCGGACGCCGAGATGCACAATGTCCACTCGACTCCGAAGGTGTCGGCCAACGAGGAATTCAACTTCGCGCAAGTCAAGGGACAGGTGAACGAGAAGGTGTTCGTAAAGCCGGAAGTGCTCGTGCGCATCAAGTGCGACGTCCATCCGTGGATGTTCACTTACGCGGGCGTCCTCGATCACCCGTACTTCGCGGTGAGCGACAAGGACGGGAACTACAAGATTTCGGGTGTGCCGGCCGGCAAGTACACTGTCGTCGCTTACCATCTGAAGACGCATGGCTCCACGAAGACGGGCGTCGAACAGGCGGTTGAGATCAAGGACGGGACGAAGCAGGACTTCACCATCGAGATCGCGCCGTAACGGGCGCCGGGCCGGTTTGCAGCAAATGCCGCTGCGACGAAACGTTGCAGCGGCTTGCTTTTTTTACCGGCCTGTCCCGGAATGGCCCTCGCGAATGACCCGCGCGCCCGACAATCCCTGGCTGCACCGCTTCGCCGTGCTCACGGCGGCGGCAACGCTGTTCCTGATCTGGGTGGGCGGGCTGGTGACAAGTCACGGGGTCGGGATGGCGGTGCCGGACTGGCCGACGACTTACGGCGACAACATGTTTTTCTTCCCGTTCTCGAAATGGGCGGGGGGAATCTTCTACGAGCATTCGCACCGGTTGGTGGCGTCGGTGGTCGGGTTGCTGACGGCGGTTCTGGCCGCGTGGATTTGGGCACGCGAAAGCACCGGCTGGCCGAGGCGGATTGCGCTGGGGGGCATTGTCTTCACGCTCGGCCTGATGGGCGTGCGGACTCAGGGGATGTTCATCGCGCTGGCGTGCGTGGCCGTGGGAGTGCTGGCCTTCGGCGTGGTGCAGTTGGCGCGCGACGAGCGGAAGCTGCGCTGGCTGGCGGCGATGGCGTTTTGCGTCGTGCTGATTCAAGGCGTGCTCGGCGGCCTGCGCGTGACGGCGATGAAGGACGAACTGGGAATCGTTCACGGCACGCTGGCGCAATTGTTCTTCGCGCTGCTCTGTGTCATCGCGCTCGTGACTTCGCGCTGGTGGTGGCGGATGGCGCGAGCGGGGGCGAATATCGATAATGGGAGAGCCGTGGTAGAGCGCCAGAGGACTGGCGCTGTCCAAGACGCTGGCGCGCAGACTGGCTCCCTTTCCTCGCGAAGCATCTTGGACTGCGCCAGCCCTCTGGCGCTTTCGGCCTCAAACGCACCAGAGCGCATCGAAGTGTCTCGCGGCCCCCAAACGGACGCAGACAACTTGGCTGTTTACGGCGCGGGACGGCTGCGCTATTTCTTCGCGCTCGTGACCGGACTCATCCTGGCCCAACTCATTCTCGGCGCAACCATGCGGCATCAGCACGCGGGGCTGGCCATTCCTGATTTCCCGACGGCTTACGGAAAGCTCTGGCCCGCGACCGATGCCGAATCCGTGGCGCGCTACAACCAGCAACGCGTCGAAGTCACGGCGCTCAATCCCATCACCTCTGCGGGCGTCCACCTTCAGATGACGCACCGGCTGCTGGCGCTGGCGATTTTCGTGGGCGTGGCCTGGCTGGCGGGCGCGGCGCGGAGCCGGTTTGGCGCGAAGTCGCCCATGGGCCGGCTGGCTGCGGTCTGGTTCGGCGTGATTCTCCTCCAAGTCATTCTCGGCGCCGCCACGATTTGGACGGGCAAGGCCGCGGACATCGCCACGGCGCACGTTGCGGTCGGCGCGTTGAGTCTTGTCACGGGCGTGATGCTCTGCCTGGTCAGCTTCCGCACGGCATCGCGAGTGACATCCGCGAAAAACCAATCGGTCCCGGCTGGTTCGCCTGCCAACCTTGAAGCCCGTCCTGCCAACGCCTCCGCATGAAAGCCACTGCCCAAACGATCAACGGAACTTCGACCGCTGAGAAATCGGCCTTCGCCGTCTTCTGCGAACTGGTCAAGGCGCGGCTGACGTTTCTGGTCCTGTTGACGACGCTGGTGGGTCTCTACGTCGGGACGCGCGGCGCGTTGGACTGGTGGCTCGTACTGCACACGCTGGCGGGCACGACGTTGCTGGCGTGCGGCGCGGTGGCGCTGAACCAACTCGTCGAGCGCGAGCACGACGCGAAGATGCGCCGCACCGAATCGCGCCCGCTGCCGTCGAAGCGTCTGACGCCGGAAACGGTGCTCGTCTTCGGCGGCGCGTGTTCCGTCGCCGGACTCGTTTATCTTGCGCTCGCGGTGAATCTCCTCACGGCGCTTCTCGGCGCGGCGACGTTGGTCAGCTACGTGTTCATCTACACGCCGCTCAAGCGCGTGACGTGGCTGAACACCGCCGTCGGCGC
>Ga0187893_10010932_pt1 | contig 13336 bp, 8 predicted proteins | sample MA1701074metaG_FD_139574 | JGI IMG/M metagenome (GOLD analysis project Ga0187893, IMG submission 139574) | White microbial mat communities from a basaltic lava cave in the Kipuka Kanohina Cave System on the Island of Hawaii, USA - MA170107-4 metaG ...
AAGATTCCAGGAGTAAGTTTTTTGCGTAGGGTAATCGGGAAAAAATCCATCGAGCGTCGTGAGCTGAGTGTCAGCGCCAGCCGCTGAGCTGTCGGCAGTAGGATTCTGGAACGTGTAGATGCGGTTCACGTCGACGCGCTGGGAAATCAACAGCGCCCGCGTGGGCTGCGCCCGGCGAATGAAGGGCGCGACGTTGATCGCGGCGCGGAATTCATTGATGGTGTAGTCGACGTTATAGATGCCGAAGCCTCCGCGGATTACAAAGTCGGAGCGAAGCCGGTAGGCAACGCCGGCGCGAGGAACGAAGTCGAAGTTGTTAGGCCGGATGAAGCTGTTGGGGACGCCCTCGGCGCTGGCTTCGACGTAGCGATCAGAGAACTGCCGGAACGCGGGATGAATCAGGCCCGCGCTGCCATTCGGAATGATGATCTTGCCGCTAGCGAAGCTGCCGACAGCGGCCCGCCCGTTCCGCTCATCAAACAGGCCAAAGTTATCGTAGCGGAGTCCGAAGTTGAGCGTGAGCCGCTGGGTAACTTTCCAGTCATCCTGCAGGAAGAAATTCCAGTTGCGCTTCTCATGGAAGCCTCCGCGCTCGCCGATGGTTACGTCCGTTGAGGACGGATAGCCGAGAAGGAAATCGGCGAACGCATCCCCGGTGGCGGAATTGGTCGAGCGCGCGTTGTTGAAGTCGGATGCGGTAGTGTAGCGGCCATAAGGTGGGGAGGCCAATTCCGTTGTTTTAACGCCCCAAAGCCACGTGAATCCGGCCTTCATGGTGTGATTGCCGATGGTTTTGGTGATGGCCGGATCGATGGTGTAGTTGTAGTCGGCGGAATAGTTGAACAGCAATCGGTCAAAGAGCGCACCAATACCAACTGCGTTGGAGCCGATTGCAATGGCGGGTGGTCCGGCAAACGGAGGATCGGGTGTCAGGTCCTTGATGGGAACCGGAAACTTTGTATCGCCGAGCGAAGGAATGTTCTTGAACGGCATATTACGGAAGGTGAACTGGAGCACCGCGATGGTCGAGGGACTCACAATTTTGGTGTAGTTCGTGGAGAGTACTTCATTCCACTGATTCTTCTGGCTCGCACCCATAGGTCCGGGGACGTCACCGGCGTAGCGTGAGGCTTGGTCGAGGTGAGCGATGGTGGCCTTGGCGAAGATCTTATCGTTGGGTGTGAAGTTATGATCGGCACGGACGTCGTACTTCTCCGAGTTGTCGAATTGCGGCTTGAAGTAACTGGCATTGAAGTCGGCGACGCGGCCGGGAAGGGGCGCCTCAGGAATGGACTTGAGCAACTCGAGGGAGACCGGGCTGAGGCGTGACGAGGGAATGGTGTTGTTGGGGAATGGCGCGCTATCGTTCAGCGGATCGAATGGCGTGACGGGTGCGGGACGTCCTTGGGCATCGGTGCGCAGGAGAAAGCTCCGCAGGTCACCGGCACGTTCGGCGGCAGTCGGATAGCGGACGTTGGTAATCAGCCCAGCCGTGTGGCGGAAGATGTCGGCCGAAGCAAAGAAGAAGGTCTTGTCCTTGCGAATGGCTCCACCGGCAGCGCCGCCGAACTGATGACGCACGAAGGACTGGCGCTCGGGCACTTCCCAACGGCGCGCGCCCATGCCCCCCGAGCGATAGAACTCGAACGCGCTGCCGTGGAATTCATTGGTGCCGCCTTTGGATGCGACGATGACTTGCGTCGGCTCGGTGTATTCGGCGTTGCCACCACTCGAGGTGAAGCGGACTTCCGCGATGGCGTCGATCGAGGGAATGTTCAGGTCGGCGCGGCGATCGATTCCATCGATCGCGGGCCAGCCGGTGGTCTGGAATGGATTCACCTGGGCGCCGTCGGCGGTGACTTGCATCGCGCTGCGGCCGCCCTGGTTGAAAGTGCCGCCCACGACGTCGGTCGAGCCCGCCGGTACTCCCGCGGTCTGGCCGACCAAAGTCTGAATCTCGCGGACGATAACCGGAAGATTCTTGAGCTGAACTTCGTAGCGAGAATTGCCGATCGCGGCGCCTTCGGTCTCGATGGCAACTGAGCGTTCCTGCACAGTCACGCTCTCGGTGACGTTGCCGACCTGGAGGCCGAAGTCAATGGTTAGCACCGAGTTCACATCAATTCGAAGGTCACCACGGGAAGCGGTCTTGAATCCTTCCTTCTTGACCTCGAGCGAGTAGGGACCGAGAGGGAGTGGAGAGAGCACGTACACTCCCGAGCTATTGGTCGACACCTGGCGGGTCTCGCGAGTATCCGTGTTCGTAGCCGTGACCGATGCGCCGGGCACGGCAAGTCCGGTGGAATCGGTGACGGTTCCGGTGATCTTTCCCAGGCCGGTTTGCGCGGCGGCGGGGAGGGTCACGATCAGGGCGGCGATTAGGATTCGCATAAGGCTCCTTCTGGCAAGCCGGAGGCTTGCCCCACTAAACCCTAGTACACCAGCTTCAACCCTAGTTGAAAGATGCGTGGGGCGCGGGCTGTCGTCCATGTGGCAAACGTAGGATTGTTGATCACGTTATCAAATTGGTTGAATTGGGTGTGATTCCAGGCGTTATAGGCTTCCGCTCGAAACTCGATTCGTATCTCTTCGCCGATCATGATGTCCTTGTAGAGACCCAGGTCGAAATTGTTGAGACCGGCGTCACGGATGATATTGCGGCCGGAGTTGCCGAAGGTTCCGCGCGGCGGAAGCGCGAACGCGGCCGGATCGAATCTGCGGCGTGAAGGGCCACCCTTCGAGAATCCGGACGGGAATGGATCACCCACAAGACTGGCGCGCTGGCCGCCGGTGCCGACGTTGGCCCAATCTCCCGCGATCAGCACCGACCACGGATTCCCGCTTTGAAACTGCACGATCGAGGTCAATTGCCATCCGCCCAAAATCTTTCCGCGCCCGATGGGCAGATCCCAGATCGAACTAAGGACGAGGCGATGTGTCACATCGAAGTAGGAGAGAGCCTTTTCAGACCGGCGGTCGTAGGCGTTGAGCGCTTCGGCAGGCTGCGAGCCGATGTTGCCGGCGAAAGAGGAATTGTCGATCGCCTTCGAGCCGGTGTAGGCGGCGAGGAATGAGAAGCCTTGCGAAAAAGAGCGCTCGAGACGGGCGATGAAGCCGTGATAGTTGGAGAATCCGTTGCGGGTGATGGTGTTGGCGCCTGGAGCAAAAGCGGGGTACGGGAGGCGGAGTGCGATCGCGGTAGGGCGCGCGGGGTCGACGTCGCGGACCGCCTGGTTGGCGTGGTTGCGCCAGTCGAGCTTGGTCCCTTTCGAGCCCAGGTATCCCAACTCGACCGCGGTGCCGGAGGTGATCTCCCGTTGGATGTTCAGGCTCCACTGCTGCATGTAGCCGACCGGGAGATCCGGAGCGAGCGAGGAGAATCCCACGGCGCCGACTTGCACTTCGTTGGGGAAAGTATCGGACCAGGTGAATGTGGGCCGCGTCACATCGTTGGTCAGGCTGTGTTGGAGGACGTGAGGAAAGTTGAAGGTCCCAAACAAGGCTTCATTGTTGGAATTGGGCGCTTCGTGGAAGATGCCATAGGAGCCACGGACAGAGTTACGGCTGTTGCCAAAAGGCCGCCACGCGAAACCGAAGCGCGGCGCGAAATTGTTCTTATCCGGTTTGGTGAGACCTCGCGAGGCGAGTGGCCGGTCGGCGTTGACGAATCCAGTGCCAGGCACAAAGTAGGCGGCGCGATCGGGATAGATCAGACGGCCACCGGGGAAGGTTGGATCGAAGATCGAGCGGCGGTCGCGTGTGTTGACCCAGGGCTCCGGATACTCGTAACGCGCGCCGAAGCTCAGTGTCAGGTTCGATGTAACTTTCCAATCGTCTTGCACGAACCATTGCCAGATGCGGGAGACGTTGACTCCTTCCGGCGGCGGCGGCGCGGTGCCTGTAGCGGTGCGCGCGATTCCGAGGAGATAGTCGCCGATGGCGTTACCGGTGAAGGTCCCCTGGAAGTTGAACGACCCGGCGGTAGGGCCGATGTTGCGAATGTCGAGTTGGATGCGGCGCAGATCGACGCCGAATTTCAAGGTATGGGAGGATCGGATCCAAGTCATGTTATCGACCAGGTCCCAGTTGTTGACGCGTTGGGTGATCAGGGCCGGTCCGCCAATACCCGTGAAACCGGTGAGATTTACGACCGGGATCGAGTTGAAGGCCGGCGCTGTACGGCTGAGGATGTTGCGAAGGCCAAGTGTTTCGGCGACGTTGTTGGGATGAGGAAACCCCGGGCCTTGCCAGAGAGAATGGCGGCTGAAGCTCAGGCGGAATTCGTTGATGAGGTTGGGACGGAGCACATGATTGTGTCCAAGCAACGCGCTCTGTTGGCGGGATGGCGCGCCCACCTCGTAGAGAGGGACGATGGAGGGGTTGCGGTTGTTGTTGTCGTTGTAGGTGTAGCGTCCGAGCAAGAGGCTCTGGCTGGTGATGTGATGATCGCCGCGAACGGTGAGCTGATCGGAGTCATTGACGCCGCTCACAGCGGTGATGAAGTTGATACCGGGCCCGAATGCGCCGCGGGGCAGGGAAGTGACGGGCATGTAGGGGCGGTAAGCGCGTGTGGTTGCGTTGATGCGCGCCGCCGGAATCCGGTTGCCAGGAAATGGTTGCTGATTGGATGGGTCGCGAACTGCCGCCGTGGTCGAGGAGAGATCTCCATCGAGCTCGGCTTGCGTGGGCAGTGTCGAAAGCCGCGTGGATGGGCTGCGCTGGCGGGTGCCCTCATAGTTCACAAGCCAGAACGATCTATCGCGTCCGCCGTAGAGTTTGGGGATCGCCACAGGTCCACCAGCGGTTCCACCGAACTGGTTTCGGCGTAGTGCCGGTTTGCGTTCGCGATCGAAAAAATTGCGCGCCTGAAGCGCGTCGTTTCGGACAAACTCGAAGAGGGTGAGCCGAACGCGGTTGGTCCCGGTTCGCGTAACCACGTTGATCTGCGCGGCGCCGCGGCCATACTCTGCGTTGAAGGTATTGCGCTGGATCTTGAACTCCTGGATCACATCGATGGAAGGATTGATGAATGTGGTGTTGGCGTTGGCGTTGGTATTGGAGGCGCCATCCATCATGAACGAGTTCGAGAGGCCGCGAGTGCCGGAGACCGCGAACCGGTCGCCGGACCCTGCCACCGGTGCGATGACTCCGGGTGCGAGCACGGCGAGTTGCTGGAAGTTGCGTCCGTTGAGCGGGAGTTGCACGATGCGGCGATTGTCCACGACCATCCCTTGACTGGGCGTGTCGGTTTCGATGAGCGGCGCGGTGGTGGTGACTTCGACCGACTGCTCGACTGTCCCAATTTCCAGGCGCAGATCCACGCGGGCGCGTTGGTCGACAGCGAGCGGGATTTCGCGGACCACGGTTCGCTTGAAGCCCTTGGCTTCGCAGGTGATTTCGTACGTGCCAACGGGGAGAGACGGAACCTGATAGTCGCCATTGTTGTCTGTTGTAACGGTGCGGATGGCGTTGGTTGAGATATTGCGGATGCGCACGGTGGCGGTGGGAATCACGGCGTTCGTGGTGTCGGTGACGGTGCCGAGCAGTGTGCCGAAGAGGGACTGGGCGGGGAGGGTTGAGGAGAGGGCAAGCAAAGCGAGTAGGAGGCGCATATTGTTCCCGATTCTATCCACGTCCCCAGAGAGGCGCCACCATCTGCGCGTTGAGGCGGTCCCATTCGGACTTGAGTTCAGAGAGAAGCTGTGGTTTGGTGGATGCGATGTCGTTGGATTCAGTCGGGTCCTTGCCGAGGTCGAACAGTTCGAGAGTGGCCTGTTGTGAACCGCGCGCGGCCTGATAGACGAGCTTGTGATCGCCTTTGCGTAGGGCGTACCAGCGGCCGTGGCGCCAGAACAGAGTCTCGTGAGGGCGGGACTTCCCCTTGTTCAGGAGATCGACGCCATCGATCACGCGGTGCGTGGGCGGCTTCGCTTGCGCGGCGGCAAGCGCGGTGGCGAAAAGATCGAGATGGATCACCGGATGTTGGTAGAGACGGCCGGACGGAATCCTGCCCTTCCACTGCATCATCATGGGAACGCGGATGCCGCCTTCCCAGAGTAGTCCCTTACGGCCGCGGAGCGGACCGTTCGAAGAGGTGAGCTCTTCTGTGGGCCCACCGTTATCACTCACGAACATGACGAGGGTGTTGTTTTCGATGCGGTGCTTGCGAAGCGTGGAAAGGACCTGACCTACGCCGTCGTCCATCGAAGCGAGCATCGCCGCGAAGATCCGGCGGTGTGCATCGGCGATGCGCGAGAAGCGGCCGAGATCCTTGGGAGTGGCCTGCATGGGACTGTGGACGGCGTTATAGGGGAGGTAGAGAAAGAACGGCTTTTCCCTTTTTTGATCGATGCTTCGATCGATGAAAGCGCAGGCTTCGCGAGTCAGCGCTTCGGTGAGGTAGGCGGATTCGGTAAGCGTGCCGCCATTGCGGCGCAACGGGTTCTCTTCGTCGTAGGGAGGTTCCTTGGCGCGCAGCCGCGAGACGACTTCTTTGTAGGGAGGAGGCACGTAGAAGTGGCCTTCGTGAAGAAAGCCGTAGAACTCATCGAATCCGCGGCGTAGTGGATGGTAGGGTTCGGAGCCGCCGAGGTGCCATTTGCCGATGCAGGCAGTGCGATAGCCCGCGGCGCGCAGACGATCGGCCAATGTGATTTCGCTGAATGGGAGGCCGACGTTGGGGAGATTGTTCTGTTTGCCGATGGCATTCAGCTCGTGACCGAAACGAGTCTGGTAACGCCCGGTGATCAGGCCCGCGCGCGATGGAGAACAGAACGGCGCAGACGAGTAGGCTTGTGTGAAGCGGATGCCGTTGCGTGCGATCGAGTCGATGTTGGGAGTAGGGATTTCGGGATTGCCTTGGCAGCCGAGCTCGCCCCAGCCGAGGTCGTCGGCGACGATGAGGATGATGTTGGGAGGGGCTGAAGCCGCGCGCAAGCTGAAGCTTGCCCCACTTCCGGCAAGGAGCTGGCGGCGGGTGAGCATTGCTACATCTTCCATTTCTTGCGGATTTCAGCAAGGTCCTTGCCGGCGGGTGCGATAAATTCCGGTGGGCGGGGATTTGGCGCCGAGAGCGGCGTTCGGTCGCCAAGCTCTTTCTGCCACTGCTCCATGAGGTGGGTCAGGCGGGCGATGCGGTCTTTTTGCGACGGGTCGCTCGAAAGATCGCGGAGCTCGTGCGGGTCGCTTTTGAGATCGAACAATTGAGTTCGATGAATGTGCGGGTAGCGGATCATCTTCCAGCGATCGTCGCGGACAGCACGCTGGACTTCGCGGTAGGAGCAGAAGAGCGTGTCGCGCACCTTCCGCGATTTCCCCCCCAGGATTCCTTTCAGTGACTTGCCATCGAGCCCCGCCGGTGGAGCGCCCCCGGCAAGATCGACGACAGTCGGGAAGATATCGTGAAGGTAAACGAGTGCGTCCGTCGATTTCCCTTTAGGGATGCCCGGGCCCGAGAAGACGAACGGCGGCTTCATCGAGTCCTCATACAGGGCCTGTTTTCCGAACAAGCCATGAGAGCCGATGGCTAGACCGTGATCCGAAGAGAAGACGATGATTGTGTTGTCATAGGCGCCCGTATCTCTTAGATGCTGGAGGAGACGTCCGATGTGGCCATCGAGCGCGGTGATGACGGCGTAGTAATCGTGGAGATGCTTGCGGACTTCGTCTTCGGTGCGAGGCCAAGGCGCCAGAAGTTCGTCACGAGTGGTTTGCTCGCCATTGTCGAACGGGTGGATCGGCCGGTAGTTTTTAGGCAGAGGGATCTTACTGCGGTCATAGAGATCCAAGTACTTCTTGTCCGCCACGCGCGGGTCGTGCGGGCCCGAGAAGGCGAGATATAGGAAGAACGGTTTCGCGTTGTCGCGATCCTTCAGGAAGGTAATCGCTTCATCGACGATATCCTTGCCGGGCTCACCACTCGAGCGCGACTTCAGATCTTCGAGGTACTTGTTGTGATCGAACTTCTCCTGAATGCGCACAGCTACGTTGCCGCGCTTGCCGTGATGGTAGGTTTCGTAGCCGAGCTGCTTCATTGAGACGGGAAAGTTGGGATCGTCACCGGAGGCAAACGGCCCTTCCCAGCGGAAGTAGGATCGGCCGGACAGAAGCATGTTGCGGCTGGGGAGACAAACGGCAGCGGAGTTGGATCCGAAACAGTAGGCGTTGCGGAAGGTGACTCCGTTGCGAACGAGCGAGTCCATGTGAGGGGTGCGGATATGGGGGTTGCCGAGGGCGCTGATGGTGTCGGCACGCTGGTCATCGGTGAAGAGAAAGAGCACGTTGGGGCGTTTCGACTGTGCCGCCAAAGCGGCCGGAACGAGTGGTAGGAATTGGCGGCGTAGCATAGGCAGAGCGACCATCTTATCGCTATTCGTCCTCCTTAAGCGTCATTTTTGTGATTCTCTATTTCGGGCCTCTGCGGCGGGGTGAGGATCCATCCCGAGAGCTTCGAGACCGGCTTCTCGAGCGTCCGCAGGGAGTTTATCGATGAGGGCGGCGAGGCGAGCCTTGGCAACGTCGATTGCCCTCACCTGCGAAGTGGTTGGCTCGGCTTGACTTGAGTTGATTGGCTTTGATTGGTTGAGCTGGTCTTCGGTGTCGAGAAACAGGTCATCCATGGCGTCGGAAAGCTCGGCGTTGAGCTTTTCGCTCTCCTTCTTGCGGTCGCGCTGGGTGGCGCGGAGTAAGTCGGCGGCTTTGTTGAAGCGGCGTTGCGCGGAGGCGGCGTACCGGTCGAGCCGCAACAGCTCGATGCTCGCGCTGCCAGCGGCACCGCATTGGCTGAGCTGTTCGAGGAATGGGTTGGGGTGGGCGGTGAGCAGTTGTTGCTCGCGGCTGCCGATGCGGCGAAGGGACCATTGAGCTTCTGAGATCTGGTTGACGAGCACTTCCTCAAATGAATTGGCGGGCCTGAAGGAGTCAAGGATTCCTTGGAGAAGCTCGGCGTATTCGTTTGGATCTTCGTCGGCAAGGATGTAGTGACGGCCGGAAGCGAGGCCGTGGCCGAGGCGATTCAGCGACACCTTGGCTTTGCCTTCCGGAGTCTTGGGTCCGGTGGAGAGTTGAGAATTTTCGCGATTGGCGCGGATTTGGTTGAGCGTAGACATTTGGTGGATCCTTTCAGAAATCAGGAGAACACGGATCACCGCGCCGGTAACCGGTATCTGGATGGGGAAAGAAGGAGAGAAGGCTTTTGGGATCAATGAGATGCGGGAGAGAGAAAATATTTGTTTGGCTTGTGACCGAGGGGATCGAAGTTGTCGACTTGGAGGAGTACCTACCGTAAAACAATTAAGGGAAAGGGATTTAGAAGACCTGGGCAGCGCTGACCGCTAAAATCCGGCTCCCTTAGAAGCCGTGAAAAAGAAGCCGTGAAGAAATGTTAGCCACGAATCCATACGAATGAACACGAATTGAGACTGAGAGACGAGTCTCGGCGCGGCAGGCCCGCGCCACGTCCATCAGCGCGGCCCGACCTCCGAAGATTCCGCTAACCGCTGCAAAATATTACAGTCTATAGAATAGATGGGCGAAAGCGACCGCGACCTAGTCGCTCAGGTCCGTGCCGGTAATCGCGCTGTGTTCCGCCACCTCGTGGAGCGCTGGACCCGGAGTGTGTTCCGCCTCGCCTATCGCATGACGGGCAATGAAGCCGACGCGGAGGATATCGTGCAAGAAACTTTCCTGAGGGCCTACCGCGAGCTGCACCGCTACGAAGAGCGGTCCTCGTTCGGGACCTGGATCTACCGGATTGCCGCCAATTGCTCGCTCGATCTGTTGCGCGCGCGCAGCCGGCAGGCGAATGGCGATCTGCCGGAGCTAGTTTCCGAATCTCCGTTGCCAGACCGTCTCTCGATGTCGGAACAGTTTCGCGATCGCTTCCATCGCTCGCTGCACCTGCTGACGGACCAGGAGCGGGCGGCGTTTTTATTGCGGCACTTCGAAGGCCAGTCGATCGAACAGATCGCCGGCGCGCTCGATCTGAGCGCTACCGCCACCAAGAACAGCATTTTCCGCGCCGTGCAAAAACTGCGCCGGGCGCTCGAGCCACACTACATATGCACCTCACCGAAGACGAGCTGATCCTCGCTTATTACGGCGAAGCACCGGAACCGGACCATTTGGCCGGCTGCGCAGAGTGCACGGCTGCTTATGCCCGCCTGGCCAACCTGCTCGACCGCATCACCGAGACCGAACCACCACGCGCACCCGCCGGTCTCGCCACTCGCGTCAATGAGCGGCTTGGTTTACCATTGCCGCAGCCGCGATGGCGCCGCGTTGCGATTCCCGCCACGATTGCGGCGATGCTCTTGGTCGCCTTCCAGTTGGGCCGGCTCACACCCGTCGTGCAAGAGCCAGTGGCGGTTTCATTCACGATCTCCCCGGCTCGGATTCTCGAAGCCGGCCTTCCCGACCATCTCGAGCGGTCGCGCATTGTGCTGGCGCAGCTCGCCAACGCACCGAGTGTGCCGGAGCTCGATATTTCGATCGAGCGCCAGCTTGCCGAAGATCTGGTCGAGTCCAATCGCTTGTACCTGCAAACCGCGGTTCGTGAGCGGCCGGGGATGGAAGCGGTGCTCGAGGATCTCGATCGTGTGTTACTCGAAGTGGCGCATACGCCCGACACGGTGCGTTCCGCGGATCTGGAAGCGCTCCGGCGGCGGATCGAAGCGCTCGAGTTGTTGTTCCGCGTCAAAGTTTTGGAATCGGAGCTGCGTCTCCGCCAGGAGTAGTTTTTAGGATGAAGAAACAAATTTCTCCGTTGATTGTTGCTGCAATCTTGATATCGGCGCCGATGTTCGCCCAGGTCCTAGCCCAAGCTGAACGCGACCGCCTGCGCGAACAGACGCAGCAGGCCGCACAGCAAGCCCAGGAGCTCGCCCAGCGGTACGCCCAGGCGGACTCGACCTACCGGCGCGGCACCGGAGCCATGGACGATCGCAGGTGGGAGGACGCCGTGAAGCACTTCTCCATCGCGGCGCAACAGAGGGGACCGCGCACGGATGGCGCGTTGTATTGGAAAGCCTACGCGCTCAATAAACTTGGCCGCCGGGACGAATCCCTCGCGGCGCTGGCTGAGCTGCAGAAGGATCACGCGCAGAGCCGCTGGCTGAATGACGCCAAGGTGTTGGAGATCGAGGTGCGCCAGTCATCGGGCCAGCCAGTTTCGCCCGAGCAGGAAAGCAACGAAGAATTGAAGCTCTATGCCCTGTCGGGATTGGTCCATTCCGAGCCGGCGCGCGCGTTGCCGCTGCTCGAAAAGACATTGAACTCCACCGCCACCCCCAAGATGAAAGAGCGCGCTCTGTACGTTCTGGCGCAGATGTCCACGCCCGATTCCCGCGAGCTGCTCACGAAGATCGCCTTCGGGGGCGCCAATCCCGATCTGCAGCGCCGCGCCGTGCGGTTCCTTGGCGAGTCACGCAGCAAGGAAATCACTGCGAAGTTCGCGGAGTTGTATAGCTCGACCAGTGACAATGCTCTGAAGGCCGAAATCCTGCACGCCTACTCCCGCTCCAAGGATCGCGAGCGGCTGTTTCAGGCCGCATCCAACGAAACGGACCGGAACTTGCGGGGCACCGCCATGAACCTGCTTTCTTCAGTCGGCGGCAGCGAGGACCTTTGGAAAATCTACAGCTCCGCCAACGAAGATACAAAGCTCGACATTTTGCGGGCGATGCATGGCGGGGTTCCTATCGAGAAGCTTCGCGACCTGGCGCAACAGGAGCGTGAACCTAAAGTAAAGCGGGAAATCGTGCGGATCGCTTCTCATCATAATTCACCGGTTTCCGCGGAATTTCTGGCCTCTCTCTACACAAATGATTCGTACCGGGAAATCAGGAAGGAAATTCTCGACGCGTTCAACCGTCAGAAGGACGCCAAGCACCTGGTCGAGATCGCCCGCCGCGAGACGGATCCAGAGTTGAAAAAAGCTGCCGTGCGCGCGCTGGCGAATATGAAGTCGAAGGAAGCATCGGACTATTTGCTCGAGCTTCTGAAGTAGAATTTTAGAAGAGGCTCGGGTATCTTTGCCTAAACAGCTGCAACCTTCAGCGAGCAAATCGGATCTCGAAATTCTCAAGCACGAACTGCTTGCTGCTTTGCAGGAGATGATTTCTCAGTCTGAAGCTCGCATCCTCGAACGAACGTAGAAAATGGTTCGTGACGCGCAGAGCGAGCTTCTGCCCGGTTTCGAAGGTGACTCCATGTACGATCAGTCCGTCTCCGCAAAATGCAGGCCAACATTTCCGCCATAGATTCTTCCACCGACAACCGGATCTTGATTGTCGAGCAGCGGCTCTTCGAAATCCAGAAGCGGCTGGCAGCCGGCAGGCCAATGCAGCGGCCGGTTTGAATTAACGGTTCGTCAGAAGAATTCGTGGGTCGATTCCGGCTCGGGCAACTTGCCAAGTGAGTGATAGAGCGCAAGTTCGAGGCAGCGGAAGGTGCGGAAACCGTAGGATTTTCTCATGGTGACTTTAGCCTTGTTGTTCAGACCCTCGACAACTCCGCTGGAAAGCAGCTTCTGAGCGCGGAAATAGTTGAGGATCAGTTCGCGGTGCTGGCGGAGTGACCGGGCGATGTTCTTCATGGGCTCGATGCGCGAGCGCATCACTTGCCGACACCAGTCATCCAGGAACTTTCCGGCCCATGCGGGCGAGTTGTAATCCCAGAGCTGCTGAAAGGCTTCCTTAAGAAGGTAAGCACGAACGGTCTTCAGGTTGTAACGGAGCAGATCGCGCAACCGGAAGCGCTGTTCCGTTTTCAGATTCTCTTCGCGCTTGAGCAGCAGCCAGCGCGACTTCTTCAACACGGGCACGCCGCCCTCGCTCGCTATGCGGCGCGATTCTCCCGCTCGGATTTCGTCCAGTGCCTTGTTCATTTTCGCCACGATGTGAAAACGATCGAGGATGTGAAGCGCCTCGGAGCATTTCTCGCGAATGACTTTTAGGTAGGGTTCCCACATATCGGAGCAGACGAACACAATCTTCGAAGCCAGTTCGTCGCCGATGACGGTGAAAAATCCCCGAAAGGATTCGACGGTTCTTTCGCGGCCCACCCAAAGCAGGCGCGTGACGTCGAGATCGATCTGATAAACCAGAGTCAAGTACTTGTGGCCTTTGGCGTATTGGATCTCATCGACGCCGATCGCATCGATTTGGCCTAGCACCCGGTGCTCCAGCCCGAAGGTGACGACGTGTTCCACCGCGTCGAAGACCTTGTCCCAGGAAGTGCGAAAGGCCTCCGCCGTTTCTTTCCATGACAGTCGCCGCGCCCAACGGGCTAAGAAGAGCATGTAGGCTTTGGTCAGTGTGCGTTTGCCGTCGCCCCAGGG
>Ga0187893_10010933_pt1 | contig 13335 bp, 9 predicted proteins | sample MA1701074metaG_FD_139574 | JGI IMG/M metagenome (GOLD analysis project Ga0187893, IMG submission 139574) | White microbial mat communities from a basaltic lava cave in the Kipuka Kanohina Cave System on the Island of Hawaii, USA - MA170107-4 metaG ...
CATGTGGTCGTACGCACGATGGACGCCCAGGAGCCGCCGCAGCTCCCGGATCGGCTCGGCATGGTCCTCGACCCTCAGCTCCAGCACCCGATCCGCCCACGGTCGGCCCGTGTTCTTCGCCTTGACGATCAGCATCGCCGCCGACTGCCGGCCGCGGATGTCGCCGCCCGCCGCCTGAGCCGCTTCGAGCGCGGCCATCAGCCGCTCGGCGAGGTCCCCCGCCGTGATTTCGAACGCGCGCGACATGGCCGGCACGACCTTGTCGTTGAGCATCATGTTCGCCTGGCAGCTGTACTGCTCGCCCGCCTTGTGCGCCGCCGATTCGATGCACTTGGATCCGGTGTGCACGCCGACGCGGCCCTGCGAATCCACGAACGCGACCTGCCGCACCCCCTCGCCGGCGTCGGCCGTCACGAGCGACTTGAGCGCGTCCGGGGCGGACAGGCCGCTCCGCATCAGCGCCAGCCCCCTCGGGCCGTACGCAGGATCGACGAACGACTGGGTCGCGATCGCTCCGACGCCCGCCTCGGCCCACGTCACAATCGAGCCCACGCTGAACCAGTGCGACTGGACCGCCACCCCCATCTCGCCGGTCGCGGGATCCCGCGCGACGATCGAGTAGGTGTGAACGGGTCGACGATCGCTCATGCTTCGCCCCTCGGGAAAGCCGCAGCCCGCCAAAATCGCAAGGGCCCACGCCCACCGCATGGCGCGCATGGTAACACCGCGCCCCGCCGGAGGCCATAAGCCGTCACGTGGGGGCCGGCCTTGAAGAGGGCGGCGCCCGATGCGAGAATGCCGGAGGCATGGCCGGAGAGACTCAGGCGCTGCTCGACGAGATCTCGGCGGAGGTCCTTCGGATTTACCGGGAATCCGCGGACCCGGTGGCGGAAAAGTCTTCGTTCGAAAAGAGGGCCGGCGAGGGCGAAATCCTGGGCCCGCCCACCGTGCTGCTGCTGGGCAACCACTCCAGCGGCAAATCGACCTTCATCAACCACCTGCTCGGACGCGACATCCAGCGAACCGGCGTGGCGCCCACCGACGACGCTTTCACCCTGATCTCGCACGGCGAGCGCGAGGAGGAGCGCGACGGGAACGCCATCGTCTCGAACCCGGACCTGCCGTACGAAAGCCTGCGCGGATACGGGCCGGTGTTCCTGTCGCACCTGAAGCTTCGGGTGCTACCCCACGAGTTCCTCAAGGAGATCACGCTGATTGACTCGCCGGGGATGATCGACGCCGCCAAGGCGGAATCGGGACGCGGTTACGACTATACGGGCGTCGTGCGCTGGTTCGCGGCCCGCGCGGACGTCGTGATCGTCTTTTTCGACCCGGACAAGCCGGGGACGACCGGCGAAACGCTCCAGGTCTTCACGGACGCCCTCTCCGGGTTCGATCACAAGCTGCTGATCGTGATGAACAAGGTGGACCTCTTCAGCAGCCTGCAGGATTTCGCGCGCGCCTACGGGGCGCTCTGCTGGAATTTGGGCAAGGTGATCCCCCGCAAGGACCTGCCGATGATCTTCACGACGTACGTGCCGATCGAAGGCTCCCCGGTGCACCGTCTGCCGATGGAGGATTTCGACAAGGCGCGCGCCGAGCTGGTGGCGGAGATCCGCCGCGCGCCGGCGCGTCGCGTCGACAACATGATCACCCAGCTTCAAGACCACGCCATGCGGCTGCAGATGCACGCGAGGGTGTGCGCCACGGCGCGCAAGGATCTCTTCGGATACGCGTTCAAGGCATGGCAGATGTGGGGGTTTCTGCTGTTCATATTTGCAACGCTGGCGTGGGCGGACATCCAGCTGGGCGGGCCGTGGTGGGCGGCCGCGATCTGCCTGGCGCTGGGCGGAGGGGTCGGCGTCGGCGGCTGGCATTTCGTCAAGCACGCCATCAAGCGCCAGGAAGGGATGATCGTCGCGGGACTCCCGGCGGTTTACGAACGAGTCTACATGCGCGACCTGCTGGTGCGGGACCGTGCCCTCGACCTGAACACCCAGTGGGAGGTCGTCCTCCCGCGCACCAGAAGGACCGTCGAGACGCTCGGGCTGCTCTCGTTTCGAAAGCTCTCCGCCGCGGAAGATCGCCGCCTGACGCGGGCGGTCGAAGAGGAGATCCCGGCGCTGCGGTCGAGGCTGCATCGCGCCGTCGGGGTCACGGGCAGGACCGCGGTTCAGGCGCGATGACCGCCCCCTGCCCGCGCTGCGGCGCCTCGCTGAGGCCGCACAATCCCCCCGGGGGCCTCGGGTTGACGCAGTGCCCCGTCTCGTCCTGCGCCCATAAGCTCGTGTTCACCGCCGACAAGTTTCCGTTCGACCCCGCGCAGCACGGGTTCACCCTTCGGGATTGGGAGGAATATCAGGCGGAGCCCGTGAAATTCGAAACGACGACGTTCGGCGAACGCGTACTCGCCCGCATCGTCCCCGCGGCCCTGTGCGGCTTCCTGACGGCGATGCTCATCCTGGTTCTCCTCGCCTACACGCTCCCGGACTGGCCGATCGGGCCCCCCTTCGTGATCGCCTTCCCGATTTCCACCCTGGGGTATCTGATCCTGTACTCTCGCTGGTACGTGCGCAGCAAGCAGGGCGCGGCCAAGCTGATGCGGTACTTTGTCGAGCGGCTTCAGCGCGAGGGGGTCAAGATCGAGATGCGGGCGGTGGACGTCGACCGAAAAGTCTAGGACGAGCCCCCGCGTGAGTTAGAATTTCTGGAATGACCTGCGCCCACTGCGGCAGGAATCTGGGGCCCGCCGCCAAGCGGTGCATCTGGTGCGGAAAGGCCGTCGGCGAGGCGCCCGCCGCGCCGAATCCCGTGGCGGCTCCGGTCGTTCAGCCGCCGACGGCGCCGCCGGAGCCTGCCCCTTCGCCCGCCGGGCCATTCCGGCCCGCTCCCCGCCGCCACGCCATCCCGGTGCGCCGCGCGAGTTCAAACGCGGCCAAAGTGACGATCGGCGGCGTGATCGGCGGGGTGCTCGTGCTCGGCCTGATCCTGCTTCGGGTTCTCTCCGCCGCCGGAGCCATCGGCGGAAGGACGATCGCCAATGAAATGGTCACGCTTCAGGCGAATCAGGACTACACCGTCTGGATCGAGGCGCTGCGGACGGCGACGTACGAATACGAGGTGACGCCACAGACCCAGGCGGTTCTCGTCATGCACGGCCAGATCGCGGACCCCAAGAACATCACCCAGGCGGAGGTCCTCGCGATGCTCCCGCAAGCGCAGACCGTCGCGCCGGGGATGACGAAACGGCTGGACGGGAACGTCGGCCGCGGAAAATGGGCGTGGATCGTACTTAATCAAAATGAGGTTCCGGTCCAGGTCTTCGTCAAGTTCCACGCCCGGTGAATTGAACCGCTTCCCCGGCGGAACCGACCGTGCTAGCATGGCGTCCCCGCACGGTACCAATCTCATCCGGAGGTGACGTCATGAGAATCGCTCTGCTGTCCGTATTCGCCGCCGCCTACGCCGCCCTCTCCCAGCCCGCGCCCGACGAGGTCATCGTCGTCCGGGACGGGAGGATTGTGGTGGCGCCCGGGAGCGAAATCGAAAAGGGGACCGTCGTGGTCCGTCGGGGATTGATCGATCGCGTGGGCCCGTCCGACGGAATCGAAATCCCCGCCGGCGCGCGCGTGGTCGACGCCTCCGGGATGACGGTCTACGCGGGATTCATCGACGGCCACTGCAAGGCGGGGCTGCCGGACACGGCCCTCAAGCCCGAGGAAGTCCGGCTCGCCGAGGGGCAGGTTCCCGACTATTCCAAAGAGGCGCTCCCCCGGATGGAGGAAGCCAACCGGAAGGGAATCCGGCCCCAGCTGATGGCGTCCGACCTCACGAACGTCACGGAATCCGTCGCCAAGGAGTGGATCGGCTCGGGATTCACCGCTGCCAATGCGGCGGTCGGGAACGAATACTTCTCCGGCCGCGGAGTGCTCGTTTCGCTTTCGGGCGCGCCGCGCCGCAGCGCCATCATCCCCGCCCATCCCTTCCTCCACGCCGGCTTTCGAAACGCGGGAGAGAATTACCCCCGCACCGTGATGGGCACCCTGGCCCATATCCGCCAGGCCTTCCTGGACGCCCGACGGTATCGGGAGCAGCACGAGCACTACCTTCAAAACCCGACCGGCACGCCGAGGCCTCCGACCGATCCGGCGCTGGAAGCGTTGCTCGAGGCGCTCGACGGCAAGGTCCGCGTGGCGTTCGAGGCGGACTCGGACCCCGAGATCCGACGCGCGCTCGGGCTCGCCGACGAGTTCGGGCTCAAAATCGCGATCGCGGGGGCGGGCGAGGCGTACAAGGCGATTGAAGAGCTTCGGACCGCCAATGTCCCCGTCATCCTCAGCCTCAAGTGGCCGAAGGAGCCGAAGGAGCTCAAGAAGGAAGACCTCGAGAAGTTCGCCGCCAAACCGAAAAAGCTGATCGACGAGGAGAAGCGCCTCTACGAGGATCGCATCACGTGCGCGGTCGCGCTGCACAAGGCGGGCATCCCGTTCGCGCTATCGACCTGGGAGACCAAGCCTTCCGACGCGCTCAAGAACCTGGGCACGCTCCTCAAGAAAGGACTCCCCCGCGAAGCCGCGCTTTCGGCCCTCACGCGAGCCCCCGCCGAGCTCTTCGGCGCCGCCGACCGGCTGGGGACGCTGGAGGCCGGCAAGATCGCCAACCTCGTCGTCTTCACCCAACCGTTCGGCGAAAAGGCCTCGAAGGTGCGGTACGCGGTCGTCGACGGCAAGCTGTTTGATTTCGACGAGAAGAAGAAGCCGACCGGGCCCCCGACGATCGACCTGACCGGACGGTGGACCGCCACGGCGCGCGGGCCGCAAGGCGAGGTCCGGTTCACGATCGAGCTCGAGCAAAAGGGCGCGGATCTGACCGGCACGCTCGCCTCGCCCTACGGCGAAGCCAAGGTCGAGTCCGGGACCGTGGGCGGCAACTCCTTCGAGATTTCGGCCCGGATGGGAGAGCAGGGAAAGCTCACCCTCCGGGGCGAGCTGAAGGACGACAAGATCGAAGGGACGATTTCGCTCCCCGGCGGGATTGAATCCGAGTTTTCCGCGTCCAAGGAACCGAAAAAGGAGTCCGACCGATGATCCATCGCATCGCCCTGCTCGTCGCCCTTGCGATTCCGGCGTTCGCCCAGGACTGGACCGACCGCGATATTGAGACCGACGCCGACCGCGTCCCGAAGACAAAGACGGGCGGCAACGCGCTCCTGCGCGGCGCCACGATCCTCACGCTCTCCAAGTCCGGGACAATCGAGAACGGCTCGATCCTGATCCGCGGCGGGAAGATCGCTGAGGTCGGGCGAGACCTGCGGGCGCCCGAGGGGTTCACGGTGATCGACGCGACCGGACTCTTCGTGATGCCCGGCATCATCGACTGCCATTCGCACATCGGCGGGGAAGGCGGGCTCAACGAGGGCTCGCGGTCGATCACGAGCGAGGTCCGGATCGGCGACACGCTCGCGTGGGAGGACGTCCAGATCTACCGCGCGGCGGCCGGGGGCGTCACGACGATCAACCTGCTGCACGGCAGCGCCAACACGATCGGCGGCCACAACGCGGTGCTCAAGATGCGGTGGGGCCGGAAGGACCTGCTCATGAAGGAGGCCCCGCCCGGAATCAAGTTCGCGCTCGGCGAGAATCCGAAGCAGTCGAACTGGGCGGAGCAGCGCGGCACGCGCTACCCCAACACGCGGATGGGCGTCGAAGCGGTCCTCCGTCGCGCCTTTACCGAAGCGCGCGCGTATCAGGCCGAGTGGAAGGCGTTTGAAGAGGCGCGGGCCAAAGGCGACGACGCGCCGGCCCCGCGCCGGGACCTCCGTCTGGAGGCCCTCGTGGAAATCCTGGAGGGGAAGCGGCTGGTCCACTGCCACTGCTACCGCTACGACGAAATCGTGATGCTGCTCCAGATCGCGAAGGATTTCGGGTTCCGGGTCGCGACGCTGCAGCACGTGCTGGAAGGGTACAAGTGCGCCCCCGAAATCGCGGCCGCGGGGACGGGCGCCTCGACGTTCAGCGACTGGTGGGCGTTCAAGCTCGAAGCCTTCGACGCGATCCCCTACAACGCCGCGCTCATGCAGGAAGCGGGGGTCCTCGTGACCCTCAATTCGGACAGCGGCGAGTTGATGCGCCATTTGAACCAGGAGGCCGCCAAGGCGGTCAAATACGGAGGCGTCTCGGAGGTCGAAGCGCTCAAGATGATCAGCCTCAACGCCGCGACCCAGCTCGGGATCGACACGTTCGTCGGCTCGATCGAAGTCGGCAAGCATGCGGACCTGGCGGTGTTCAACGGCCACCCGTTGTCAGCTTACAGCCGATGCGTGATGACGATCGTAGACGGCGAAGTCGTTTTCGAGCGGCGCGACGCCCCCGATCATGCCGTGCGGGGGTTCCGCGTCGACAAGGTGACTCGCCGCGAGCCGCTGACGATCCCGCCGGATGGGGGCGGCGTCTACGCCATCCGAAACGCCACGATCGTGCCGGTGACGTCGGCGCCGATCGAGGGGGGAACCGTTCTGATCCGGAACGGAAAGATCGAGGCGGTGGGCCGATCCGTTTCGATTCCGCGCGGGACGGCCGTGGTCGAGGCCAAAGGGCTCTTCGTCTATCCCGGGATGATCGATTCGACCACGCGGATCGGTCTCGTCGAGATCAGCAGCGTGGCGGGCAGCGTCGACACGAGCGAAATCGGCGAGCTCAACCCACATCTGCGGGCGGTGCGGGCGCTCAATCCGCTGAGCGAGATCATCCCGGTGACGCGCGCGAACGGGATCACCTCGGTGCTGTCCGCCCCCGGCGGCGGCATCATTTCGGGCCAGAGCGCGCTGATCCGGCTGGAAGGCTGGCTCCCGACCGACATGGCGATCGTTCCCGAGGCGGCGCTTCACGTCAGTTTCCCGGCGGTTCGACGGCCGGACGAGCCCGGCGAGCCGCCCAAGGACGATCCCGAAAAGCCGCTCAAAGACCTGCGCGAGTATTTCGAGCGCGCGCGGCGATACGGCGCCGGGCACCCCTCCGAGGATCTCGCGCTGGAGGCGATGCAGCGATACCTGCGCGGCGAGGCGCCGGTCGTGTTCGAGGCGGATACCCCCGACCAGATCCGCGCCGCGATCAAGTTCGCCGAGGAGTTCAAGCTCAAGGCGATCATCGGCGGCGGGCGCGAGTCGTGGAAGGTCGCCGCGCTCCTCAAGGAGAAGGACATTCCGGTGCTGGTGGGGCCGATGCAGACGACGCCGGCTCACCGCACCGATCCGTACGAGGCCGGCTACTTCGTGCCCGCGCGGCTGCACGCGGCCGGAGTGCGCTTTGCGATCCGCAGCGCCGACGCCTCGAATTCGCGAAATCTCCCGTACCAGGCCGCGCTGGCCGCCGCGCACGGGCTTCCGCGCGACGAGGCTTTGAAGGCGGTCACGATCTATCCCGCGCGCATTCTCGGCGTGGAGGATCGCGTCGGGTCGCTGGAGCCCGGCAAATCGGCGGACCTGATCGTCACGACGGGCGATCCGATCGAGGTCATCAACGACGTCGTCGCGGTGTTCATCGCCGGCAAGCCGTGTTCGCTCGAAACGAAGCACACCCGGCTCTACCGGCTCGCCCGGGAGCGTATCCTTCGGATGAAGGGAAAGTGATGGAGATATGAGGGCTCGGATCCTATCGGGCTTGCTTTTCCTGCTGGGTTGCGGGGGGCCCAACGGGCCGACTCCTCCTCCGCTCCCTCCTCCCGACGGTCCCTTGGCGGCAGGAGAGAAGGTGGTGACAACGAGCTCAGGGCTCAAGTATGTCGACCTCGCGCCGGGGACGGGCGCGTCCCCCCGCCCCGGACAAACGTGCCTTGTCCACTACACGGGGAGGCTGGAAAACGGCCAGAAATTCGACAGCTCGCACGACCGGGGGGATGCCTACGAATTCGCGATCGGACGCGGCGAGGTGATCGCCGGGTGGGACGAGGGGGTGGCGACGATGAGGGTGGGCGGGCGGCGAATGCTGATCGTTCCGCAGCACCTGGGATACGGCGTGACGGGGGTCCCGGGGGTCATCCCGCGCAACGCAACCCTGATCTTCGAGGTCGAGCTCGTCGCCATCCGGTGATCCGATATGGAACAGAATCATTAAAGGATTCTGTTCCAACCCTTCCTCCCCCCGGAGGCGCTCGTATCATGGGCGGCCATGGATTCGCCCTGGGTTGCGGCCATGGTCAGCGTCGCGGTCGTGAGCCTGGCCTCCCTGGCGGGAATCTCCACCTTCATCCTCAGCGGCGCCGTGATCCAGCGGATGGTGTTCTGGCTGGTCTCGTTCGCGGCCGGTTCGCTCCTGGGCGGTGTCTTCCTTCACCTGCTACCGGAAGCGGCCGAAGACTCCGGGATGTCGCTGACGGTTTCGATATCGATATGCGCCGGCATTCTTCTCTTTTTCCTTCTCGAAAAGTTCCTCGCGTGGCGGCACTGCCACCTCCCCTCCTCGCAGGAGCACCCCCACCGCCTCAGCACCATGAACCTCGTGGGCGATGGGCTTCACAACCTGCTCGACGGCCTCATCATCGGCGCCGCCTACCTCGCCGACGTCAAGCTGGGGATCGCCACGACGGCCGCCGTGCTGCTGCACGAAATCCCCCAGGAGATCGCCGACCTCGGGGTCCTGATCTACAGCGGCATGACACGCCGCAAGGCCGTGATGTTCAACCTGTTGTCGGCGAGCGCCGCATTCGTCGGGGCCGCCATCGCGCTGGCGGTCGGCCCTTCGCTCGGGAACAGCCTCAAGTCGGTGCTACTCCCGGTGACGGCCGGCGCGTTCATCTACATCGCGGGTTCGGACCTGATTCCCGAGCTACACAAGGAGACTTCGCCCGCGGCGTCGGCCGGGCAGTTCGTGATGTTCACGGCCGGCCTCGGCCTGATGCTCGGGCTGCGGTTCCTGCCCTTCGCCCACTGACGTCTGGCGGTGATCCGCAGGAACGATCACCACGGGATCACGGGTGCGCGGACCCGATGAGAGAGGAGAGCGAGGGAGGTCGAATCTCCCGCTCAGGGGCGATTCGATCGTTGCGCTCCTCCCGGTATCGAAAAGTCCGTGGTTCGATGGAAACCCTTTCTAGAGCCGTCTGACGGCTGATCGCTGATGGCTGTCTTATTTCAGCCCGATCTTCTTCCGGACCTCTTCCGAAATCGAAGCCGAGTCTTGGTCGTTGATCTCGACCTTGATCGTCTTCGAAATCGAGCGCTCGTCGCCTTCGTACCAGTAGCCGTCCCCGCCGAGCTTCCAATTCTGTCCGGGCGGCGTCGGCGGCGGCTGGCTGGGGTCGGGCTTGCCATGGTAATGGCGGCGCTTCCAGTCCACGATCGTGCCCGAGAGCTGGATTTCGATCTTGGAGACGCGTCCGTCCTTGCATGAAATCGCGACGGTCCCCTGCAGGCCGCCGGCGCCGCGGATTTCGTCATCGGCGATCCACGGGGCCTGCGCGAGCTGGGGAATCGCATCGAGGCGCAGCTCGCCCGAAAAGCCGGCGAGCCCGTCCCCGTCGATCTTCGCAAGGTAGCTCGACAGCAGCTGCGGAATGGTGTGGGGCGGCTGCAGCTTGGCAAGGCGCTTGAGCGACTCGCCGCCCTCGCCGACCTGAATCAGGCTCGTGATCGAGGTCCAGTCGCCGCCGGAGCGGGCGATCGACACCCCGCCCTTGCCCGCGGCTTCGGCTCCGCCGGCGCGATAGTGGGCGCCGCCCCTTTCGTATTCGCCCGAAAACGAATCGGCGCCGCCCGAAATTTTGAACGAATAGCTCTTGAGCTTGGAGGTGTTGCTGAGGACCTTGCCGAAATTCGGCGGCTTGTCCTGGGCGATCAACCCCCCGGCGAGAATGAGCGAAAAGACCCCTAGGGCGACCTTTTTCACGGTTTACCTCCAGTTACTTCGGAGGGACCGGACCACCTCTCTCCGGCCCTTCGCTTAATTCGTACCTATTAGAACGCAAAAACTTAGCAAATTCCTCCCGGAACTCAAGCGTTAAGGCTTGCGGCTCAGGAGCTCGGCCGAGAGCTCCCCTTCACACACGAGCGACGCAGCCCCGGTCATGATCAGCCGGCCGTCGCGCATTTCGAGCTCCAGGTCGCCGCCGCGGAGCTTGATCAAAAGGCGCCCCTTGGCGCGTTCGGTGAGGAAGAGGCTCGCCGCCACCGCGCACGCCCCCGTCCCGCAGGCGAACGTCTCGCCCGCCCCGCGCTCCCACGTCCGCTGAAACAGCGTCCGCTCGTCGATCCAGCTCACGAACTCGGTGTTCGTTCGCGACGGGAAATCGGCGTGGCGCTCAATCATCGGACCGACGACGTCCACAGGGAAAGTCTTGGCGTCCTGCACGAAGATCACGCAGTGCGGGTTGCCGACGGAGAGCACCGAGGCCTCGTAGCGCGTCCCGTTCGCCTCGACCGCGACGGGGACCAGCCGGCTGTTCCCGTCCGCCAGCCGGTGGAAGCGGGTCGGGACCGGCTGCGGCGGGCCCATGTCGACCGCGACCGTCTGGACCCGCCCCCCCTTGACGTGCAGCTCCAGCGTCTTGATCCCCCCGGGGGTCTCGACGGTGATTGAGCGGCGGCGGGTGAGGCCGTTTTCGAAGACGAATTTTCCGAGGCAGCGGATTCCGTTTCCGCACATTTCCGCCTCGGAGCCATCCGGATTGAACATCCTCATCCGAAAGTCGGCGGCTTTCGAAGGGGCGACGACGATCAGGCCGTCGCTCCCGACCCCGAAGCGCCGGTCCGACACCGTCCGCGCGAGTCGCTCGGGGGCCGCCACTTTTCGGCGTGTGCCGTCCACGAAAATATAGTCGTTCCCAAGGCCGTGCATCTTCGCGAATCGGAGGGCCATCGTCGGCGACTGTATCACCCCCGGGAACCCCGGGCAAGCCGCCCGCGTTGGTACAATCATGGCCGTGGCGGCCGCGGCGCTCGCGCTGGTCATTTTTGCCCAGGATCCCGAGGCGTGGATCCGCGACCTGGCTTCGGAGGAGGTCGAGGAGCGGGAGCGCGCCGCGCGGGCCCTCGTCGACCGGTTCGACGAGTGCGAGGCCGCCGTGCTCAAGGCGGTCGGGTCGACGCGGGATCCCGAGGTCGCGGCGAGGCTTCGCGCCGTCCTCGAGTCGGGGAGGCGCGCCCGGGAACGCCGGGAGTTCGAACGGCTGCTACCCCCCGAGCTGATCCGGGCCCACCCCGAATTCATCGAAGGGCTCTTCAGCGCCGACGTGCGGGTCGCGCGGGAATGGATCGAGGCCGCGTGCCTGGCCGAGCGCGAGGGAAGCGCGCGGTCGGCCGTCGCGGCGCATCTTTCGTCCGCCGCCCGGCGCGTGGCGCTGATGGCCGTCCTTCGCACCGCCCCCGACCGGGATCTCAGGGTCCGAGTCGTCGGCCTGCTAGAGGAGTTCCGGGGCGATCCCAAGGTCGCCGCCGCGATCGAGCCGCTGCTCGACCCGGCGGACCCCGCGCTCTACTCCGCGGCCGCGCGCGCGCTGGGCGAAATCGGGCACCCCGGCTCGGCCGGGGTGCTCCTGGCCGGTTTCGCCGCGCTCGAAAACGACGACCTGCGTCGCGAGTGCGAAACGGCGGTGGCGAGGATCGGCTCCGGCGAGGAGGCGAAGCCTCATGTCCGGGAGCTGCTGCGGTCCTCGCGCCGCGACGACCGCCTGGCGGGCGCCCGTCTTGCGGCGGCCCTCGGGGTGCGGGATCCGGAGGGGCTCGCGGCATTCCTGGACGATCCCCAGGACGCCGCCCTCCGCCACGCCGCCCTTCGCACGCTGGCGGTGCCCCTGGAACGCGTCCTCGCCATCGCGCGGTCGGGGCCGAAAACGGACCGGTTGATGGCGATCCAGGCGCTCGCGGAGGCTCGGGCGACGTCGGCCGCGCCAGCGGTCGCGGAGCTTCTGCGCTCGGACCCCGACCCGGCGATCCGAGCCGCGGCGGCCGCCTATTTCGGGGCCATCGGCGGCGGCCGCTGGACCGGGGCGCTCGTGCGCGCGTCGTCCGATCGAAGCCCCGAGGTCCGGGCCGAGGCGTTGGGGTCGCTCGGGCGGCTGGAGTCCGTCCGGTTCACCGGGGAGGTGGTCCGCCACCTGGAGGATCGGTCATCGCTGGTCCGCTACAGCGCCATGTGGGCCCTTCGTCGGATGGGGGCGCGCTGGACCGCCCCCGAGGTCGCGGAGCTGGCGGAAGACCCGCGATGGTCCGCGGAGGCGCTGGAGACCCTCGTGGCGTGGGACGCGATCGAAACCGCCGGCCGCATTTCGGCCGCGGCCGAATCGGACGATGCGTCGGTGCGTTTCTATGCGGTCCGCGCCCTCGTCCTCGTGGGCGCCCGCGAACATGTCGACGCGGTTCGCGGACGGATCGGGGACGTCAATCACCAGGTCCGGCATCAGGCGATCCAGGGACTCGCGCAGCTGGGGGTGACGGACGCCGCGCGCGGGATGCTTCGCCTTCTCGAGGAGCGGCATCCGCAGCTGCAGGTCCGCGTGCTGGAGTACCTCGAAAGGACCCAGGGGGCGGAATTCGCCGGGACCGCCGCTCGATTCCTGGAGGATCGCGATTCTCACCTTCGGGCGGCGGCGATCCGATGCGTCGCCAGGCTCGACGCGGGATCCCACGCCGAAGATTTCGAAAGGCTTGCCGCAGATCCCGACGAAGGCGTCCGCGTCGCGGCCCTCCGGGCGCTCGGAGGGCTCGGGCGGGGGCTGCCGATCCTCGCCAGAGCCATGAAAGACCCCGAGCCACGCGTCCGGGCGGAGGCGCTCAAGGCGGCGATCGCCGCGGACCGGCGCGGCTCGATGGCGGCGGTCCGGCAGTGCGCGGGCGAGGCTTGGAAAACCGGGAGCTGGCTTGAGCTTCTGGCTTTGGCCGAGGGCGCGACGGCCGATCTCGAGCCCGAGCTTGCGAGGCTCCTGACGCATCCCGAGCGCGCCGTCCGGTTGGCCGCCGCGCGATCGCTCGCACGCCTCGACTCGCGGACCGCCGATGCGACGCTGATGCGGGCCTTTCACATGCGCGATTCGGCGCTCTGGCCGATCGCCGTCGAGGCCGCGCTTCGAGCCGGGGACCATGAGCCCGTCCGCCGCCTGCTCGGCCATCCCGACCCCGCGATTCGATTCGGCATCGTCTGCGCGGTCCAGCGTTTGAAAGCCCCGAAGGAATGGCGCTCCCTGGATCAGGTCGAGATTCCATTCGCCGAAGGGGTCAAGGCGCTATTCCCCTTTGAGCTGCTTGCCAGGGTCGGCCGCAGGCTCCCCGGCGGCATCTCGATCGACCCGGAGGCGCTTCCCATGCTCAAGATCGACCGGTCGCAGGGGTTTTCGGAACCGCGGTCG
>Ga0187893_10010934_pt1 | contig 13331 bp, 5 predicted proteins | sample MA1701074metaG_FD_139574 | JGI IMG/M metagenome (GOLD analysis project Ga0187893, IMG submission 139574) | White microbial mat communities from a basaltic lava cave in the Kipuka Kanohina Cave System on the Island of Hawaii, USA - MA170107-4 metaG ...
CGCAAACCGACCGTTAGCGTGTCGTGGGAGAGCAGGGGGTGTATGGCGGCGGAGTATCCGTCAGCGAGGATTATAGTCGGGCGACAGACGCCAAGGAGGTGGGGGTTGGGGAACCCCGCTGAAGAAACGTTCCGCCGCCCAACTGGAGCGACCCTGCGCTCGTCCTGAAACTGCGTCAAGTCCACAGGAAACAAAGAATGTATGGCGCATTGACACCCGGACCGCGAGTTGCACGTCATTGTCGCCATGCACATCAAACCTTTGCTCGAGTCTGACGGCTTGCCCGGTGAACAAAGGATCGACGATTTGATTCTTTTCAGGAGTTCAGGCCGACTAGCCGCAGTCCATCGTATGTGGTGTGCCATCACCAAATACGCGCTGATGATGGATAAAACCCATGCGGAGGCGCTCAACAGTGTCCGGGACTTTCTCGCGCAGGCGCCACCGCCAATAACTGAAGGGGCACTGGATGACCTCGTCATGGCGGAGATGGAACACCAAATCCTAAGTGATTCTGATAGCTACATCGTAAAATCCATCCTCTTCTTGATGTTAATCTCCTTCAGCGAATTCGCGCTGAAACAGGTTTACAAACTCTATCAACCTCCAGAACCGCCGCCGCCAGCCCGCAAAGCCGTCAAACGCATCATCGCCACACTGAAACGCCGCAAGGCAATCACCCAGGTTCCCGCTTCTTACGAAGCAAACTTTTCCAACCACATCGATCCGGTGAGGAATGGCTTTGCTCACGGGGATTGGATGGAAATCGGCCAAGCGCTGAACAATCTGGATCTGACGAAATCATTTCTCAGCGTCGCGGAATACTTTTTGGTTATTCAGCAGAATCTTCGTGACCAGGGGCACGACGTATAACGGGAGTTGACTCAGCTTAATTGAAACCGAGGAACACGGCCACACGCCGATCACTCAACGGCATGACTCGGAGCGCGTTTTGCGATAGGGTCCTCTTGTTGCTCTCCGACTGCGACCAAAGGAACTCATGCCCGATCCTGAACCACAGCCCACATCTTCTCCGACTGGGCCACAAAACGCTGCGGAATCGCGAACGGCCGACGGCTTTGTCTTGTTGGCAGTGCCATTGCGAACGTTCCACATGGGGCAAATGGTGATCACGGCTAACGCAAATGCGGAATTGACGCACGAAGAGGTGAAAACGGCGCTTATGCGCCACAGCCGATGCGATTGGGGAGATGTCTGTGACGAGGACAAGAAAGTTAATGAGCGCGGGGTTCGGGATCAGGGAATGATTCTGTCGTCTTACCAGTCAGCCAAGGGAGTGAAGTTTTGGGTCATCACCGATCCGGGCCACGAAGTAACAACGGTGCTGCTGCCGGAAGATTATTGATGAGGGATGTTCCCACGGGGTTCAGTATTTCCAATTCACAATCGCGAAAAGGGGCAGCGACAGCATCGCCAGAGTGAAAAAAACAAGGGAGAGCGCCGTTGTCGTAATGGGGCGAATCTCATTCAGAAAGCGCGAGCGTTGCATGGCGACGGTGAGGTCGTCTCTGGACAGCCTGCGGTTCTCATCCATGCACTGGATCATTTCGGTGTTGAACTGCTTGAGCACCTTGAAATGGCAGACAGTTTGGTGAAAGCAGCCCAGCGTGGCGCAGAGGATGGATGCGGCAAACAGGCCGAGACTTGAGGGCAAGAGCCATCCGGCGACTGCTTGATCGGGCATGTAGGAATTCCGAAACGAGAAGAGCAGCGTCAAGGCGGCGGAACTAAGTGTGAGCATCCGGCCGTTCCATTCTGCGTGAGCTTTGAGCAGGCGGTCCGAGATTTCGGCCCGCGCTTGGTTCATCGCACCTGCTGTCACGTTTTCCGGTCCTCGCGTTTGCACTCCAGCGAGGATGCCAAATTGGCAGCCAGGAGCAATCTCCAATCCCCTAAGCGAAAATACAGATGGGGGCGAGCGCAACGATGCGCACCGTCTTGAAGCGATTGTCCCGACAATGCCCGGTGAAACTAACGGCTGAAATGCAACTGATAGAATCGCTGCGGTTCGCCCTCTGAAACGGGAACTCGCAAAACAAACGTGCCGTCTGACACGGCGTTCGTGCTCAGGGTTTCCCAACGCTGGAGATCGGTCGAAGTTTCGACGACGCAGTTCTGTGCGCCGGCGGCGGCCCAGCGGAACAGGGATGCGCCATCTTCGAGCGGCTCAATCCTCAACAGCACGGCTGCTTGCGACTGGACGAGTGATGGCTGAACGGCTGTGGAAAGGTCGAAGTTGACGATTTGCGACACGTCGGTCTGAGTCAGGCCGTCGAGCATGTTTGAGGCTGTTCCACTCACGATGGAACGCGCCAAGGCTTCGGCGCCGGGGGTGTCGCCCGGCTCTCGCTGGGCGATGAAATGCATCAGGGCAACGGTCTGGCCGGCCGGGACCGTCACGTTCCATTCGTAAAAAATCTCGCCATTGTCGTCAGCGAACTGAAGCGCGCTCGCGGCCACCGGCGCGTTCGATCCGACAAACACATGGCTTAAGGCGGGATCAGTGCCCGTCGGACCGTCATCCGTCACTGCAAAAGTGTTCCCATTGCTGGTCGGACTTACTACGACTCGCGTGTCGTCGTCGGAGCCGAGAGAGCTGTCTATCCGCACGCGCACGTTACGGTCAAAGCTAGCCGCATTGGATAGTGTTTCCACATACCGAACGAATCCGCCACTGGCCGGCACATAAACTCGGCGCGTGACAGTCAATGTCGAAAACATCGCCGGGCTGAAGACAAGCTCCCGGCTGTTCTGAGCCAGAATCGCTTCGTCGAACTCCCAGAAGTAATCATCATTAACGCTTAAATACGCCGCCCCATCAAACGCATCTCTGAGGCGCCTGTCAGTTGTTCCACCATCTGCCAAGTTACCAACTCGCCTTACGTCGTAACGAAAGCCATCCCCGCCATCCAGATTGTAAGGCAATTGAACTGCATTGCCTACGGTGACATCTACCATGGCGGTTTGATCAGGATTGATAAGATTCATCGCAAACCCAGCGTCCAATCCAACAGCGGCTGGCCGCGCAAAGACCCGCGCAATTCCACTTGGCACGTTCGTAGCCAGGAAAAAACCATTCGTATCTGCACGCACCGATCCGAAGTAGTAGCCCAATGGTCCCACTACACCCGCGTTCTGGATGGTAACGAAGGCATCTGGAACTACGGCACCGTTGGCATTTCGAACCGTGCCAGTCACGGTGGACGTTCCTCGAAGAAGTATGTTGTTGCTAACCACCTGACTCGCGACGTTCACCACGCCCGTTGAAACGCCACAGTTGACATTGTCATCGCAAGCCTGGAGGTAGAACTGACCCAGCGGGACGCGATCTAGCACAAAACCACCGTTGGAGTCCGCTTGGAAAAGGGCGTCGCCGGCCAATCCGGGACTCGCAAGGGCCAGTTGCGCAAACGGCACGGGAGCCAACGCAGCGTCCAATACCAGCCCGACGATGCTCCCGGATGCTGGCAGCACTACATCCACTTCCACCGGAGACGCCAAGTTGTTGATCGCTCCGTTCGCTGAACCTAATAATCCACTTTCCGGATCTGACGCTCGAACCACGAACGGCCCCAATCCCACTCCAAGCAGCAAATACGTGCCGTCGAAGTCTTCAATGCTGCTGGGATAAGCAATCGTCATCCCATTGGTGTCAGTCTGTTCGACGCTAACAGTCGGGTATTCAACTGGCGTGCTTCCGTCCACCTCATAGACTGTCCCGCGCACAATGGACAGCGGCAACATCAGGTCAAGCGTGAGGGTTTGTCCGGTGTTGGTGAAGACGCCGGTTGCTTGATTACTGATGGCCAGGTTGAAAGGAGCAAAGGCGATGACGCGGAATCCTGCGTTACCGGCAATCAGCCCCGTTACTCCATACTTTCCCGCTACATCCGCATTTCGGCTGTCCAACAGATTGCCAGACGCAGCATCCCGGATTTCCAACCGCGCAAACGGCACCGGAGTGGCACTATCGCCCGCGAAGATGGTGCCCTGAACCGTGCCGACTGCCGGGGCAATTATGGTCACGCTCACGATAAGACCGTTGTCCGCAGCACGGACAAATCCGCTCACGTTGCCGCTGAAGGCGAAAGTGGACGGATCGCGAGCTTCCATAGTGAACGACCCTTCCGGCACGTTGGCGGCGTTGATGACGCCGTTGCTATTCGCGGTGCCGACGAACTGGAACGACGTGGTGAACGCGTGGCGGAGATTAACTCGCGCACCGACAAACGGTGTGCCGTCCGTTCGCAAAACCGTGACCCGAAGCGTGGCCAGCGCGGGCAACGCCATATCCCGCATCAGCGCTTCTGCGTCGGCCAAGAAGAAGTTATTCGCGACCTCCTTGAAGTAACTGTTGTTCGTCGGGTGCAAGGCCCGGACTGTGAAAACTCGACTAGTGGGGATTTGAGAAATCATATAGAGACCATTGGAACCAGACCGCACCGTTTGCGTGGGAAGATTGGGACCAAACCATTGCACAATTACATTGCTCACGCCGGTGATGCCATCAGCGAATGTCACCCGTCCAAGCACCGTGCCTGTCCCGCTCAAGGCCACCGTCACAAGTTTTGTCTCGCCATCCGCCGCGAGCGAGTTTGCGGCTTCGGCGAAGAGGTTGGTGTTGATCGGGTTGAGGCCCCGGACGGTGAATGGCCCCAACGCCACGTTTGAGACAGCAACCCGCCCGTCAACGCCCGTGCGTCCTATGAACCTAAATGTGTTCGTCGTGGACTCGCGCAAACTTACTGGCGCGTTGGTCGCCAGCGCTCCGTTGCCTAAGTTGACTTGGACAACCAAGGTGCCAAGGCCCGGCAACGTCAGGTCCACCGTGGCGATCTCGCTCTGACTTGCCAAACTGCCCGTGCCATCCACGAACACGGATGCGTTTTGTGGATTGACCGCACGCACGGTCAAAGCTCGTTCGACCGGCACTCCATCGAACCGGTAACCGCCGTTAGTTCCCGTGATATATGTGCGCGTGATGAAGTTGGTGACAATCAAACGCACCTGGCTATTGGCTGCTGGCGATCCATCCGCAAACCGGACTGTTCCGAGAACAGCACCCGCCGAGGGCAGTGTCACAGTGATCGGGGCCGTCTGTCCCGGTCCTGGAATGTTATTCGCGACATCGCTAGACAAGGCGGCGTTCTGGGGATGAAATGCCCGAACGACGAAGTTGCCCGTGACGTTTGTGATGCTCAAGCGCCCCAAGGCATCGGTGAATCCTGCCAGGCGAAAAGCAGTGGTCACGTTGGTCTCATAAATCTCGACGCGCGCATCCGTTGCCACCATCCCGTCGGCGAAATTCACCTGAAGCGCCACCATTCCGGTCGGGAGCACTTGGAACGGAGCACCGCCGGAGCGCAGCCCATCCGCTTCCACCATCACCGCCCCGTCCATTGCCCCATCTGGCACCCGAACAGAAAGCGAAATCTTGTTCCCGCTTAAAACCGTGGCGCGAACGCCGTTGAACGTGACGATGTTGTTCGTGGCAACCGGATTCAAGAACTTGCCGAGGATGGTGACGTTGGTTCCGATTCTAGCGGCGGGCGGCATGAGCATCGTGATCTGCGGGCTGTTCTCGGCCGGAAGAAAAGTCACCCCAACCGGTGCAGAGGTTGCCTGATTATCCCCAAAGTCACGCGCCGTGGCTGTCAAGCTCAGGTTGACGCTGTTGGTGAGCATCGGGAGACCGAACAGCACTTGGAATGGCGGCGACGAATCTGTGAGAACCTGCTGGCCGCCGCCGACGGTGTTGACGGCGAAGTCCACCTCGCGCACCGCCACGTTATCATCCGCGTCCGCGACGATGGCAAGTTGGTTGATGCCAAACAGAATGATCTGAGGCAGGATGCGAACGAGGTCGCCGACGTTGACGACGGGCGTGAACACGCAACCGCTGTTGGTTGCCATTTGGCGCAAAATGTCCGGGCTGGCTCCTGCTCCCACGGCGAACGTGTTGACACAAATGCCGCCCTTGGCCGCGCGCGTGACTTCGTTGGCAGGGAAACTCGCCGAGCCATCGGAGAGGAAGAGTTGCACCGCCGTGGCATTGCGTCGGGCGCGAACCCCGACGAGTTCGTCCGTGCCGACCCGCATGGCGTTGTTGAAATCGGTGCCGCCTTGAGGGCCGGCATTGAGAATGTTCGTCAGCGCCTGGCGCACGGCGAAATAGTTATTTGTGAGGATTTGCCGCAGCGATGCGCCGCTGTCGAACGCGACAATAGCCACGCGCGTATTCGTCGGATTGAAGAAATTGAGCAGTTGCAGCGCCGAAAAGATTTCCGCTTTGAGAATGTTGTCCGGGATTCCATCTCCATCCACATCGGCGCCGGAGTCACTGCCTGTGCTGCCTGAAATGTCAATGATGACGGCCACATCGCTGTCTCCGACTGTCACGATAGAACCATCGCGCGGCGCGGTGATGGCGACGGTCGGTGCGTTGGTGTCATCAAGGCGAATTATGGTGACAATGTTCGTGCCCGTTTGCCCCAAGGTGTCCGTGGCCACGGCTTGCACGGCGACCGGCCCCGGCGAGCCGCCCGACAACCGGAAAATGTTCGTGAACGGCGGGGCCAGGCGCAGTCCCAAGAAAACGCCATTCGCGAAAAACTCCACCTTGGTCACGCCGACATCGTCGCTTGCGGCCGCCTGAAGCATCAGCGTGCTGCCTTCCACCACCTGTTGCCCGTTCGTTGGCGAAGTCAGCGTGATGCTTGGCGGCTCGTCCGAAATGATGTTCACGGTGACGGTTGCCGCGTTGCTTTGGGACGATGGATCAAACGCGGTCGCGGTAAATGTCAGGCTTCGCGTTCCGTTCGTCGTATATTCATCCGGCACTCGGAAAACCCAGGTATAGGGACTTGCCGTGTCCACGCCGAATGGCACACCGTTGGCGCTAAACTCTACTCGCTCCACGCGCACGTTGTCCGTCGCGCTCGCTTGAAGGGAAATGTTCACTCCTTCGCGGAACGTCGCCCCGTTCGTGGGCGTGACGAAACTCACCGTTGGAGCAATCACGTCATCCAAATCGGTGATGCTGATCGCTCCCGACGCCGTGCGATTTGTTCCGGAATCAAAGGCGACGGCGCTGATCGCCAGACTCCGGTTCGAGGTCACTTGTGGAAGCTGGAAGCCAATCGAGTAAGGCGCGAATGAATCACTTCCCACCACCTGACCCTCCACGAGAAATTCAACACGACGGATTCCCAAGTCATCGCTCGCTGTTGCCGAAAGCGAAATGCTCGCCCCTTCGAGCAAGCTTTGCCCGTCTTGCGGCGCGGTGAGCGTCACCGTGGGAGGCGCATCCACGGGCACGACGGCGAGCACGTCAATAGTCTGGCCGTTCGTTTGCACGCTGCCCGTCACATCCGTAAAGAGCGCCGTGTTCCCGGGATTGAAAACTCGTGCGGTGAAGTTGCCTAGCGGAACCCTCGCCAACACCAACTGCCCGCTCGCCCCGATGTTGCCCACGGAGCGGAAGCCGCTTCCGCGCGCGGCTTCGCTCAGATGCACCGGAGCATTGGCCGCGGAGCCGCCGCCCGTGAGCATTGCTTGCACGCGCACGGTGCCTAGGCCAATCCAGCGCAAGTTCTGCGAAGTCGTTTGGTCGGTGACAACCACGACGTTGCTCGACGAGGCGATGCCCGTGAACGGTTCAAATGAACTGAGCACGAAACTGCCGATGGGCACATCAAGAAACGAAAACTCACCGCCCGTGCCCGTTCGGGTTGCGCGTTGGAACTGGTTTCGCTGGAGATAGACCACGGAATCCACCGCCACGTCGCCCGCGCCCGTGAACAGGGTCCCGCCTACGCCGCCCGTTTGGGGCAAGACAATGTCCGCCCGCGTAGTTGTTCCGGCATTGAGTGTGGCCGAGACGGCGGCGCTCAATGGAGTGCCTTGCGGAATCGGCAGCGTCGCTGTCGCCGTATAGGTTGCCGACGGAACAACGCGGAAAAGATAGCTCCCGTCGCCTCCCAGCCCTGAAGCAAGCACGTTCAGTAGCGCACCGCCGCTCAACGCCACGTTTCCAACCGTCACCACTCCGCCCGCGCGAGTCACTGTGCCAAGCAGAATCCCACTGTTACTGAAAACCACATCCTGGTCGGCGACCAGAAGTCCGGGACCAAACCCGCCGGACACTTCGGGTGATGAGTAGCCTGTCGGGCTGTCCGTCGCCACCAGCGCAAACCCCTCGACCGGAATGGCCACGGAGCTTCCGGAGTCGTTCAGCGCGCCGACAAACGAAAAGCTCCCGTTCCCATCCGTGGTTCGCGAGTAGGCGCGCCCGAGATAAGCACTGGCACTACGAAGGCGAACTGTCGCATTCGGCACTGGCAACACCCCATCCGCCGCCAAAGCGCGTCCTCGCACCGTTCCCACTAGAGGCGGCAGGGGAGCGAGAGAACCCACGCCACCAGCGGGCACATTGAAATTCCGAATCTGCGAAAGCTCCGTTGCGCTCAGACCAATGAGCGCCTCCGGCGGCAATTGGATGAGCCTCTCAGCAGAGGCTCGGGCTGCGCCCCGGCTGGTTTGCTCTGAGACAAAGCGCAGGAGCGCCACTGTCTCTCCGGGCTGAAGTGTTATGCCCTGCCATTCCTGAACGGAGCGTCCGAACCGCGCCCCAAAATCTATCATGTAATCCAGCGCACCCGCCGAGAGCGTAGCGCCCGGGCCATCAAACACGTCCGCCGTTGCGGGAAGCGTATTGATGAGGAACGGGTCGCCGTCATCATCGTCGTCCACGATCAGCCACTGATCCGTTGTGGGCGTTGTGCCGAGCGTGGCATCACCGCTTGACGTGCTCAACACCCTTGGCTCGCGCTGGAACTGGAATCCCCCCTGCACCTTGGCGATAAAACGATAAAAGCTTGTCACCCGCGCGTTGAACGTGACGGGTGCGGCGGATGGATTGCTGATAAGGTCGAGACACCGCGCGAAGTAGCCGTCCCTTGGCACATACACTTTGCGCGTCACGTTCAAGCCCACCAGATCACTCTGCGAGATAACGATCTCCTTGCCTGCCTCTTCAATCGCACCGAACTGTTCACCTGCGAACCGATTAGTTGTGCCGCCCGTGATGATGTCCAAAAGCCCGAAGCCTCGAAACACGCCGCCCGCGCCCTGGAAGATGGTGCGCGTTCCGCCTTCGATGGCCCCATTCCCCGCCACATCGTAAGTCATGTTGTTGGCGTCAAAACGCACTGTAGGTTGTGGATCAAAGAATGAATTCACCACCACATTGGCAGCCACGGTTTCGCCGTCCGTCGTGAGGGTGCCATTGGTTGAACCGACGAAGAGATCGTTTCCGCTTCGGGTATTCACTTCCACGGCGAAGCCGCCCACCGGAACCAGGTCAATGGCGTAACGGCCATTCACATCGGTCCGCGCGAGGAACGACCCGCGAGACCCCGGAGCACTGCTCCGAAGCGTCAGCGGGACGTTCGGCACCGGCGGACCGGTTGCAAGGATGACAACGCCCGTAACACCGCCCACGCCACTCAACGTGACATTGGTGAGAAGCTGCTGTCCCTGGCTCACCACGGTTAGGTCCGCAAGTCTTCCGCGCCGGTTCTCCGCGCCGTCGAACGCTTCGATGGCGTAGCTTCCAAGCGGCAGGTTCGGGAAGGTAAAGCTTCCGCTTCCGGCGCTATACGTCTGGCGGGAGACGGGACCGGAAAGTGCGAGCCGGATGTTGGCCACGGCGTTTGATCCATCCTGTGAAAGCACAAGACCAGCGATGCTGCCGGCCTGTTGAAGATTCACCGTTACGCTGGCTGTGCCGCCCGCCACCACTGAACCGCTCGCGGAGCCGCCAAGCTGTGTCGTCGGATCGAAGGCTGAAACACTGAAGCCGCCGGCAAGGAACTGGTCGAACCGCGTAGTGCCGTCAGCCGACGTGGTCGTGCTCCGAGAAAACGCGAAGCCCGCCTGGCTGGAAACTGTGACCTGCGCGCCTTGAACCGCGTCGCCGTTCCCATCCCTCACCGTCACGATCAAATTACCGAAACCAAGGAGCGTGATATTCACCCCCTGCACCTGATCTTGCTGCACAAGCGAGCTTGCGGCCCGTCCCCGGTCGCCCGTGGCGGGATCGGTGACATCAAAAGCGTAATTGCCGAGAGGCAGGAAATCGAAACGGAAGCGGCCCTCGGCATCCGTCGTGGCCGAAAGACTCGTGGGCGAGAGTGTTACCCGCGCGTTCGGAACTGGTGTCACGCCATCGGCGCGAAAAACCATCCCGGTAAATGACCCGGAAGCCGCCACGGTGACGTTCAAAATCACCGTTTGCCCGTCACGATCAATCCGCGAGCTTCCGTAACCGGCCAGCCTTGTCGCCGCGACGAAGGCCGTCACGTCAAAATCACCCACAAACACGTTGCTAAAGGCGAACTGGCTTCCGCTTCCCGTGAAGGCCGTGGCACCGCCGCCAAAGACCGAGCGGCTTCGAAGCTCCACCGTGGCGTTGGTGGCGGGCACGCCTGTGCCGGCAAAGACCAGACCCGTTACGTTGCCCTGTCCGAGATAGGTGATATCCGTCACCACCGTTCGACCCGTGGTCGAGATGTTTCCCGTGCTTCGCCCGCGATTGCCTGTGGCGTCGCTGGTCTCGACTGCAAAAGAACCGAGCGGCACGAAATCAAACGTGTAACGGCCCAGAGCATCGGTGGTGGTAGTGCGCGCGGTGGGGCCGGAATAGGTAACGGTGACTCCGGCGCCCACCGGGGTCATGTTGTCTTTGTTCAAGACTGTGCCGACCACCGTCCCGAAGGAGCCTAGTTGCACGCTGATTGCCGACGCTGTATTCACCGCTAAAGTCGCCGTGGACCGTCCGCGTAATCCCGTTCGGTAGTCCCGAGCGGTCACCACCAGGTCGCCGGCTGTCATGTTGCTCACCCGATACCGCCCGTTGCCATCCGCCGTGGCGGTGCGGGTGTCGGTGCCCGACGTAACGGTGACAAGCGCCCCAGGCACGGCGGCTCCGGCTGGGTTTGTCACCAACCCGGCCACGGTGCCCGCGTTCAATCCGATCTGAATGGTGCCGACTGCGCTCACGCCGCCGCTCACCGGATTGATGGGCGCTGACATACCATCGAGCACCTGGCCAGTCCGCACGACCTCCGCCAACACCGTGATTGCACCCAATCCCGCCGGCACTCCATTGAGCGTGAAAAATCCCGAAGCATCGCTGTTAGCGGTGAGAATGCTGAACACCGTCACCGCCGCGTTCGTCACCGGCACGCCGCTCGTATCCACCACGCGTCCCTGAACGGTCGTTACCGGATTAGCGTTCGTGAGACTCAAACCCAGTTGCACCTCCAACCCGTCTGCAATCCCATCGCTGTCCGTGTCGCGGCTCAAGGGATTGCTCCCGCGCAACAGCTCCTGGCCATCGCTCAGGCCGTCACCATCTGTGTCTGCAAGCAATGGATTTGTTCCTCGCGCAATCTCGCTGCTATCCGTCAACGTGTCCCCATCGGTATCCGCGTTTCGGGGATTTGTGCCACGTTGGAACTCCTCGAGGTTTGTGAGACCATCACCGTCTGCGTCCTGCGCCGCGTCACTCGCATCATTCGGGTTCAGGCCGTTCGCCCGCTCATATTCGTCCGTCATGCCATCTGAGTCGGCGTCGTTGGGGATAAGCACAGTCACGGCGAGCGAAGCGAGCACGCCTTCGTTTCGGGCTTGGATGATGGCTTGGCCGCGACGGAGGGCGGTAACAACGCCGTTGGAGTTGACGCTGGCGACGTTCGGATTGCTGGAGGACCAGAAGGTGCCGAGAGATTCTTGTGTGACATCTGAAGGCGAGCCGTCAGGCAGCATCGCGGTTGCAGTAAGTTGCGCGGTTTCGCGCTGAGTTGTGAAAGTGGTTTTCGGGGAGGTGATCTGGATTTGGACTGGAAGGGGAAGGAGGGGGCCGAAAGTGAAATTTGAAAAAACGGTGATGCCGTTTGGCTGGAGGGTTACGAAGCTCGACTGACCACCAGTGGTAACACCGCCTTCGGCGCAGGTTATACGAAGACGGAAAAGGCCCGGCTCGACGGGAAGATTTGGGATGGCGAATGAGCCGTCGGGGCGGACTTGGGCGCTGCGATTGAGGAGGGTGACGGTGCATCCGGCATCCAGTTGAGCTTTTCCGCTCAATACGGCGTTAGTGAACAACAAAATGGCTGTGATAAGCGTCTTCACGTAATTTCGAGAAACTCAACGCTGATTGCTCATTTCCTTCAGCATTTCTTTGATGATCGGTGATGAATCAGTTTCAAATGCCACGACTATCTCTTGGCAGTTTACACGCTTTAGTTGATTCGCTTGACCCAGGACATACGCTCTTTCCCAGGTGCTCAAAGGTTCGCGTGTAATTTGCAGTATCGCATCCCGCATACCTGTCTGTGCTTCCACGGAATGCGCCGATGTCTTTAAAGTGGCCGCTGAACTCTTGATTCGAGAAATAACCGAATTCCTTAATTTATCCGACGTTTGCACAACACTTTTTCGAAGGACGTTCACAGCATCATCGGGAGAGCGAATAAAGAGATAGGCCCACGCACTGTCTGGAAAGTGCTTCTTTGCCTTAGCTAGGTTTAGGTATGGTGTGAAGTTGACTTTCCCCTCCCGAACACCATCGATATAGCGTAGAAAGTTCTGCAAAACTTTCTTCGGATCCCAATCGGAAAGAGAGCGACTTACGTCGTGGCGCGCTAACAGCGCGAATATTATCTCCACATGTTTAGTGTCGTCCTCCGGGATATCCTTCCACACCAAGAAAGCACAAATTCCCAATGCCTCGTCCTGCCTCGACTCAGATAAGAAATACAGAACTTGTTCCAGAAGCTTCTCCTTATCGCCATCCATGACTTTCAGTAGCTCTCCGCCGGCACTTGGAAGTTCAACTCGTGAGGCTGATTTGCATATCTCCCGCAGTCTTTTCTGGACTTTAGTGTTTGGTGCGATTACGGCGGACGAACCAATATCGCCGTTGAACCAGAGGACCAGCGCAACCAGTGTGCAGGCAATGAGAAGCTTCCTCATGGCCTGATCCTCCCCGTTATCGCGTCAAACAAGTGACGCTGAACCGTTGCATCATTATCGATCGACCCATGATCCAGCGCAGCTCCCCAAGTCGTCGTGTTGACGTTCAAGTCAACCGATGCGCCAGCCACAGTTCCACCATGAAGCAGTCAGCGGTGGACCCCAAATTTCGGACCAGTAGTTAAGCTTGTCTTTTCGAGGTCTGCTCGATGTGAGAGAGAGCAGATCGATGAAACGAAAACGCAAACAATACAGTGGGGCTTTCAAAGCCA
>Ga0187893_10010935_pt1 | contig 13329 bp, 16 predicted proteins | sample MA1701074metaG_FD_139574 | JGI IMG/M metagenome (GOLD analysis project Ga0187893, IMG submission 139574) | White microbial mat communities from a basaltic lava cave in the Kipuka Kanohina Cave System on the Island of Hawaii, USA - MA170107-4 metaG ...
GAGTTTACCGCCTTCCGCATCAAGCGCGAGACCGAACGGCTCTACCCCCACCGCGATAGACTCGATACAACACCCTGGGCAATGGCAGCGTAAATCGGCGCGCTCGATCGATCACGCCCGTTCCTTACTCGCCGAAGCCGAATTCGTCCGATGCGCTTGCCGTCCATCTGTGCTGCTATGAGCATCAGGGCCTTGCCCTCGGCTCCCCGCCCGCGTTTTCCAGGTTTTTCTCCGCCAATATAGGTCTCATCGACTTCGACCACACCCGCAAGTCGATCTCGTCCAGGTCTGACCATGGCCCTGCGCAGCTTATGCAACCATGTCCACGCCGTCTCATAGCTGCCCAACCCTATAATAATATGCGTTGAAGCCCCTTCGCACTGGCTCCGTTCTTTTGGCGGGTCACCCACCAAATCGCCCGAAACCACATCGTCAGCGGCGACCGCGATCCTTCGAAAATCGTCCCCGCCTTGACCGAAAGCTGGTATTGGCACCCCGCGCAGGTAGACAGACCTCTTTTCGTAGCCCAGACCTTCGTACCGCCACAGCGTGGACAAACAAAGCCATCGGGCCAGCGCACCTGAAAAACGTATCTCGCACACGCCTCTTCTGTAGCAAATTCACGATCAAGCTCTGCCAGAGTTTTCGGGTACACTTCCATACCCCAGCATACTATACGTTGTGACTACTGGAGCCAAGGGGATATCCCTAAAGCGGAGTAACCCAGTAGCCCAGATCCCGCGCTTACGTCCCCTCGGTTTCTGGCTTCTGCAAACCCTACCCATGAGGCGCATCGGCCGGGAAGATCTCGTCGCGTAGACGCTGAGGGAGATCCGCAAGGGCAAGCATGCGCTCCTGACCAGCCCCGTCGGGATCGGCAAGTCCGCGATCCTCGATGCCGTGATCCGCAACATCGCCAGGCGCCGCTCGGATCAGTATCAGCTCGATCCCTTAGTCGAGGAAGCCCCGCTTCCAGATTTCGAATACGGCGAGCGGCGCAAGACTCAAGGCTTGATCCTGGTGTACGTAGCCGAGCATCAGGCCAAGGGCCAGTTTCTCACCATCGCGAAACGCCTCCTTGAAACGGGACTGATTAAACCCAGCGCTCTAGATCTCACCAAAAGCCTCGATCAAAAACCGCCCCAGGAGATCGAGTGGGTAAAGGTGCGGCGCAGCGTCAACCGCTTGAGCATCCGCGATCTCGCCGGTGCCATCATTCCCGCCATCCACTACCACAAGAAAAACGAAGGCGCCCAGATCCTGATCGCGGTCGACGACATGACAAGGCTTACGCCTACCCAGCAAGCCTTTTGGCTTGCGGTATTCGATCACGCTCAAGTGCTCACCTGCGCCAGCGAGAAGAAAGCGGGCGTTGCTAAGCTCTGGTGGCGGATGAAGGAGATCGAGGTGCCGGCCTTATCCGCGGAAGCCTCAGCGGAGATCGTGCGCACCTATATTACGCGAACCGGCATGCTGATCGAATCGCCGGAGCTCTTCATCTCGCATGTGGTCAAGCAGGCCGGCGGCAACCCCCAAGCCATCTACGACATGGTGGACGACACCGCCAAAGAGCGCGTGGTCAACAAGCGCCAGATCCGCGAGATGCGCCACCAGGCCGGGATCCGGCACCTCGATTTCACGCCAGCGATGATCGTGGGTGGAGCGTTCATCATCGGCTCGCGCTACCTCGCGATCGGCCTTGGCGACACCGCGCTTTACATCATGGCGGGGATGGCCGCGGCGGTGTTTCTAAGCTTGAGGTTCTTTCTGTTCCGGGGGGCTGGGAGGGCGAATTGAGAGTTGTGTGGCAAACGCAATACTTTTCTTACAAGTCGTGCTCGCTTATTTCCGCCTCATATAACTGGATAAATTCCCTCCACCAACCAACGTACAAAGTATCCCAAATGCCATCCAACCTTTGGATTCTGTAGAGAAAGCATAGTAGATTAGCCAGATGCCGCCAAAAAATGACGCTAGGTTAAATAGAATTTCGAGGATCGCTACACCATACTCTGCCAAGAAAGCCCAAACGAACAACCCGGCCAATATGGCGACAAGTATTAGAATGCCACCGAGAAGCGTGTCCATAGCCCTTAGCGGTTCGAATCAATGTGGTCAAGCCCGTGTAGTAGCTACCAACTAGCATGCAGACGCGTCAAAACTAAACCTATTTTCTGGACCGCTCTAGGCGCCCCTTAAGTTTTACCACTGTCCGCCGATAATAGATCTCAGGTTCCGAAGACTTTTTACATTTTACCTGACGGGCTTCGAAGCCTCAGTTTTATATAACAAGCACGCCCACGAACTGTTACCGCTGAACCATTCTACCATTCGCACTGAGTAAGCGAACGTTGAGCCTGCTCTTAAGAGCATGATCGCCGGAACCCACGTCGCCTTCGCCTCAGCGCTCTACCTCGGTGGCGCGGCGTTGTTTGAGTATGAAACCGATCCGGTGGGATGGGCGATTGCCTGTGCCGCATCCCTGCTCCCCGATGCCGATCTGCCGACCTCCAAGCTGGGCCGCGCTCTGTTCTGGCTGTCGACCAGGCTCGAAAAGCGCTTCGGCCACCGCACGATCACCCATTCGGTGATCGCCATCGCCGCCCTTGCCCTGCTCTCCTCTCCCTTGCTGCTTGTAAACCCCGTCTACTTCTGGTGCGTGGTCGGCGGGTACTGGTCGCATCTCTGGATCGACATGCTCAACATCCGCGGCGCCGATCTGTTCTGGCCTTCCCCGATCCGGCTCGTCATGCCAGGCAACCGCAAGTACCGCATGGAGGTCGGGAGCAAGGCCGAGATGGTGCTACTGACCTCGCTCGTGACAGCCTGCCTCGCGCTCTATCCCGTGAGCGGCGTTGGATTCCGCGGAGGCCTCCAGCATCTCTTGGGCAACTTCGAGATGGCCAAGGACGCGTTCGTCGAGCAGGCAGGCACGAAGTGGTTCACCCTGGAGCTCGAAGCCATCGACAACCCGACCTTGGAGCATATCCACTGCCAGTGCCCCATCCTCGGAACGTGGCACGAAGGCTTAATCGTGCTGCACGAGGACAAATCCCGCGCCGTGGGCCACTCCCAGGTCCATCATAACCTCTACCCCACAAACGTCAAGCTCATCGAAGGCGAGCCCCTGCGCGTCGTCTCCCACAAGGTCGATATGCGTGGCCGGTCTTTACGCTGGCTCCTCGCGCGCCTCGACAAGCAGCACACCTACTACCTCTCCGGCGAGATGAAGGTCGGCAGCCGCCTCGACCAGGTGACCGACATCGATCACTACCACCCGGCCTCCTTCGATGGCAAGGTCTTGCAGCTCCACTACGCCCGGGCGGAGGAGCTCGCCCCCTACCTCGACCTGGCCGCCGTCCAGGGCGAGGTCTATGTGCAGTTTTGGCTAAAGTCCGGCGATCCGCCGGTCGAGGTGTCATTGGACGGTGAAGAGGAGCACAACACCATACCACAGCCATTGAAGCAGTATTTGTAAGGTGATTCCCCCCCATTAAATTCCGCTGGAGATCCCATAAGATATTCGTTGGCTGACCCAGCAAGCCGCGGATTTCATGCATAACAGCTCCAGCTTCTTCGCCAAAGCGAACTTTTCTCCTACGGTAGCGCTACTCTTGGCCAGTTTAGTGTGGGCGGCGCAGACCGCATCGTCTCCACAACAGGACGCATGGGGGGTCTACAAGGCAACCAAAACCCAGGCTTGGGACGAATATAAGGCGGTCGTAAAGCAAGCGTGGGATCATTATCGAGCGGAAAAGAACAGGGCTTGGGATAGCTATCTGACCCTAACCCGTCAAGCTTGGAACGTCTGCCGCGCGGAGATCGCTAAAGCATGGAAGGACTATGGGCTCACGGGAGCCTTTTATGTAAAAACGAAGCAGGCTAAGGAAAGGTACGATGCGCAGAAGAAGGGAGCGAAACAGACTTATGAGGCAAAGGCGAAGCAAGCCAAGGCGGATTATTACAGAAAAGAACAGGAAGCCAAGGAAACATACTCTCTAAAGGAGGGGCAAGCGAAACAGGCGTATTATCGATCCGAGCAAAAAGGAGCAGAGCCTCGACCGCGAAATAGCACAGAAGAAGTCGTGAAACAGATCCTGGTGCAGTTGACGCCAGGCTCTGAGGTATACGGGTTGGCCGAGATTGTTGCCGAGGCTCTTGATAGCGGGCCGGTGTTTCTGGCTGAATCCTGGAACAAGAAGTTTTTTCTCGCCGATGCCATGAGCGCGCCCCTCATAGAACCAACCTGGGCTCAGACCAACAAGGCCAAGATGATTGCACTCAATATCGCGCTGAAAAATCTTCAACGTCAACTCGAAGGTAACAATAAAAACGTATCCCCGGAAAATTTCCCTAAGTATCAGGAATTGATCGACCGGGCGCGTAGGATATAAAAACCTGTACATGCACCCGGTGTTGTGTCAGAAGCGCTCGCCTATTACACATCGTCGCTATTTGACGCCGACTTCGGCCGTATTGCGGTCACTCCACATTGTGGGTCTCCCATCCGTCCTTATCGATTTGTCCCCAATCGGCATTCTTAAAGCGTTTGGTAAATGGTAAGTTGGAAGATCAGGGTGTCTCGAACTTCCATTTTCCTAAGGAATGTTATTTTGTCTCCACCCATCTGAGTTTAGAAGACCCAAGTCAGCTAGACTCACTGAGTACTGATTCGTAAACTGGTTTAATTTCATGACTACTTTAAATTTAAAGTCTCCGCCTGGGTCATTAGGGTGAATACAATATTTAGTTGGAGTCACACGATAAGTACCGAGTACAAGAATGTACTTCTCAGAGGAAGAAAGTTGTGGAGCTTGATAGGGAACATTACTTATTATCTTCAATACCTTACAGTGAAATTGTGGAATCGCAAAGTAACCTCCCCCCACATATTTTCCTGTAGGCTCCGCGGCAATTTGACTCTGGTCGTTTCCTTCCTTTCCTAGAGCTGTAGGGGTGACGTGTATTGTTGTGTAGTGACGATCTACCATTGCTGCAAGTGGATTATCTGGTAATTGTCCTTCGGTCAGAGCGATGAGTCCTTTTGACTGCAAGAGTCTGAGATCTCTCAAGTACTCTTGGTTGAACGATCTTCTCTGGTGATCATGTTGAGTTTCTCCTTGTTCGAATGGATTATTCCTGATTGTGGCTTCTCCAACTGGAAAGTATTTAGTAAGGTGAATCGCCACGATTCCTTTACAGATTTGTTCCTCGAGTGGAACTTCAGCGTTAACATTGTTAGTTATAAATGCTGACGAAACTAAGATTGCATTAAATAGAGTTTTCATACTAGCTATCTCTTACTGGAAATCGAATTGAGCTTTGAACTCATTTAAAGGTGTGCCCGGGATAACTGCGCTTCCTCGGAAGCCGGGTAGTGTGAAATCACTTGCTCGTAAAGCTGCCCCGCCTTTTCGAGATCTTCAACTGAATGGGCTTCACGGGCTTGTTGGAAGAGTTCTTTGGCGTCCATCGGCCCCTTTCCTCTTTTGAAATTGTTGCTTATGAAGGAGAGCAATTTTACAGTTTCGCCACCACCCCCGCCATCCGGCCCTCGCTCACATGCGTGTAGATCTGCGTGGTCGAGAGATCCACGTGCCCGAGCAGAGCCTGGATTATCCACCAGCTCCGCGCCAGCCTCAAGCAGCCGCGTGGCATAGGTATGCCGGAGCTTGTGCGGCGTGACCTTCTTGTCGATCCCGGCGCGCCCGATCAGCCGCCGTAAGTAGGCCCGGACCGCATGGGCCCCCGGCGCCTTACCCCCCTCCTCTTTCGCGAACACGAAATCCTCCTTGGGTTTATCGCTTAGCCAATAGCCGAACACCTGGCCGAAGCTCTCGGGCAGCGGTACTAGCCGCTCCTTGTTTCCCTTCCCGATCACCCGCACCGACCTTGCCACCCCGTCCGTAAGGCGCACGTCGTGGACCTTGACCCGCAGGGCCTCGGAGATCCGCAGGCCCGAATTCAGGATGAAGCCGAACAGGAAGTCGTAACGCCGGCGCACCCCTTTGATGTGCTCGCGGGTGCGCCCGAAGATGTTCTCGGGGAGATCCTCGACGCTCCGGGCGGCTTTCTGTAGCGCGGCCTGCTCTTCCTTCTCCAGCCACACGGGGATCCGCTGCGGGCGTTTCGGCTTGTCGGCGAGGTAGATGGGATCGCTCTCGGCAAGGTTATTCTTGAGCGCCCATTTGTAGAAGCTCGAAAGGCAGCTTAAGCGCCGGGAGACGATGTAGGGCTTCACCCCTCGTTCCCTAATCTGCCAGGCGGCGAACTGCTCGACGTGCTCCAACCCCTTACGGACCGCTTCCAGCCACCTGCCCCAGATCCCCAACTCCGAGTGATTGCCCGTAGCAGATCTCTAACTCCATTCTGCGAGAATACTGGCCCTAACGGAAGATCCGCACTCGATCGCTAATCCTCATCATGGTGTTGAACGTGTGTTGGACGCGTTAGACATGCACTACACTATGCACTATGCTATCCTATACGCGGTACAGCGCGAAAGACTTTAGGAATATAACTATATGATTTGGCGGAGGAGGTGGGATTCGAACCCACGTGGGGCGGTATGCCCCCAACCGATTTCGAGTCGGTGCCGGTGTGACCGCTTCGGTACTCCTCCGTAATAAACTGCACAGCTGCCCTTCCACAAGGTTGGGGCAGTGATGCCAATTAGGCTTTACCTTCCAGGCCCTGGGTTCTTTCAAGCCCGTTCGGCACCGTGAAAGATAGCTTTTCGACCGCTACGGTATAGAGGAGATGTTACCGCTATTGGCATCCGCACGCTATGCGGGCGGGTCATGGAGGAGCCATGGGAGGGCTAGTTCGCGTAGTTATCCACATGCAGCGCTAAACCTCCTCCCCTGAGTCTGACCGGATCCTTCGGTCTTAAGCCCCTATAGCCTATGACAAAATGGCATAGACAAACGTCTACGATGCGTCAGTTTGTCGCAGGCGTGGTTATCTTATTACCAGACTTATCCACAAAAATTGTGGATAAGTCGACCTTGCTAAGGGTTACCCGAATCAAAGCCTGGATACCAGCATGCGTCATTTGTCTCGAAGCTTTTAGCACACTGGTCAGCGAAAGGTCCTCAGAGTTTCTCCCGAACGGTCCGTCGTGCCTAAAGGTCGATTTTGTCTTCCTCGTGAGGTCCGGAAGCTCGCGGCGAAGTTCCAGAGTTCCCCAGATCAGATCCCGGGTACCCCCTGGATCTGGCTGAGGCAATGTCTCCGTCATAATTGTTCATTCGCGAATTGAGTGGCCCTCGATGGATACCTTTCGCGAGGGACTTTGTACCATGGGAATAGGCCGGAAAAGGTAATCATCTAGGCTGTTTTTCCTCTAACACAGCTAGCCGTTGGGTGAGGGCGGCCAGCGTCTCCTGCAACTCCTTAAGCTTGCGGTAGGAGCGGACATTGACTTCGTAGTCCAGCTCTGCCCGCTTGTCGGTATAAGCGGTCTGCCGGTTCTGGCTGATCAAGAGAAAGCTGGTGATTAGAATGGCCTCTATCGCCAACATGATCCCAAGCAAGCTGTAAGGATAGGCATCGAAGGTCCCGAAGATGGCGAGGGTCCCGGTGTTGAGAGCAACCCAAATTCCGAACCACACCCCATGCACGGTGACGAAATGCGGCTGGCCGGTGAACCGCGTGACGCGGTCTGCGACGCGTTCTAGCCAAGAGCTTTTGGCGGCGAATTCTTCGGTCACGAAGGCGAATTCGCCGAGCGCTTTGTGGCAGGCGGGGTTCTGACAGAACACCGCATCTACCGGATTCTGCCCTTGGCACATAGGGCAAATGATGGACGATATCACCGATGTCATGTTCTGCCTCGCTTGTCTGCGAATCGCTTCACGAAGCAACTCGGGTTAGCCGAAAAGCATGCGCGGTTAACAGGCCTAGCGCGCTGCTGTACTGGCTATCGCTTCAGCACGATCGGCGTTTGCATTCATGCTCAATAACGCGAGCTCGCGGTTCTCCCAGACGTTATGCAAGGGAAGTAATAAGGGATCGGAAGCATCCGTGATCCGGTCGCGGGTCGACGCGGCCGCATTGCTGGAGGACGGGCTGATACCCATCACCAAGCGCAGCTCCTCCCCGATGCGATTATTCAACGCGTTCCAGGCGAGGACACTCCGCAGCGCTGGATCCGCTGGTTTGGTCTTTGTCATGTTCTTCGTCCCCCGCTTTTTTGTCTATGCCTTTTTCTGATCTCTTAGATCCCGCGAATGGGGGACGCGATCTCGGCGCGGGTGAGCGCTGCGGTGGCCACCTGGTAGAGCAGTGGCTTAAGCAGGTGATAGTTGTGTTTATCGATCAGCGTTACTTTGCCCGCGGCGCCTGCTAAGGCTTTGGTGGCGGCTAGGCCGCCAAAGCCGCCGCCAACGATCACCACCCGGGGTATCTCGGGCTGTGTGGGCATCGCCTATTTCTCCCGTGGCAGGACATGGGATATCCCTCTGTGAAGCCTCAGCCCTTAGGCCCCGAAAAACCGCTGGCCGATCCAATGGTCTAGGGAAAGCTTGCCGGGCCCGTGGAGGAAGGAGACGAAGAGCAACAGACCCCAGACTTGGTGCTGTTCAAGCCCCGGCACGTTTAAAGCCGGATAGGAGATCACGGCCACGATATTGAACACAAACAGAACTCCCGCGCTCAAGCGCCCCGCAAGCCCGACCGCGAGCAGCACCGGGAAGAAAAGCTCGGTAAAAACCCCGAGATACGCGGCCAGCTCAGGCGAAAGATACGGCACCGAATACTCATAGGTGAATAGCGCGACCGTACTTTCCCAGGACTGGATCTTGACCAGCCCCGACTTGAAGAACACATTCGCCACCCATAAGCGGACCGCCAGATCGGCGATCGGCGACAGCCAGTTGAGGGCGGTGGTGAGCCTCTGCCACCCGGGGAGCCGTTCGGATTTAACTTCGGATTTCGCGCAGATTGCATTGGTATTCATGGTGTTACGCTGCCTCCCGCGATCTTGTCGCAGGTCCCTTCGGGAACGTAGATAAACGCCGTGGGATCGGCGTCTTGTTTGGCCGATCCGGCGCAAGCGCTGGCGGCGGTCTGGCAATCGTTGTTACCGGCTTTAGCCACGCCATAACACTTTTCGCCCTTGGTTTATCAGCCGCCGAGGCGGGCGAGATCGCGGTCACGGCAACGAGAGCGGCTACCGCCGCCTTCACGATAGCATGGGGGTGTTTCATTACCTCACCTCTCCTTTCGGGTGTTGTTAATCGAGATTGATGATGCGAAGCGTGTGCCCCACAAGGCGGGCAAGAACAAGTTTTGTACCAGCATCCGTGACGGGCAAAAATACCCCCGAAAAACAGCAGAATAAAGAGAAAACTAAGGGTGGGCACCGGGCTTAGGGGGGTCCTCGGCCACAACCCTTAGCGGCCTACCGCAAATACCGGCGGGCAATTGTCGCGGCGCCGCTTTTCACGTCTTCGGACGCAGCACGGAAGAGGCCATTAAATGCCCCGGGTTTGGGTTGCCTTGACGGTAGCCAGCTCGTGCAGATGATGCCGGTACCAGTTAACACCTGCGTACTTCGCATTGATGGCATGGACCTCGGGTTTCAACGCCAATAGCTGCAAGATGTCATCGAGGCCGAATTCTTGGTTCGCAGGGTAAAGCTCCTGGTACACCCTGCGCACGAAGGCGTAGTCTTCTGGATAATCGAGGGTCCAGCGGTGCGACATGGAATAGTCTCGCTTCGGCTGGTTATTCCGATCCGCATCCCAAACGAGGTTGGAGAGCGCAAAGCGATGCGGCCTCTCCCAGATAAAAGGTGTGGTATGTTCCCGCTCCATGGGGAGGCTCGCCTCCCGCCAGGCGCAGCCAAGGGCCGCCACGCTCATAACCTCTACGTCGTTTCCATCGGGAAATGATGGGGGATGGAGATTGCTGGTGTAGTCGTTATCGCCGTCCTTAAACCGTGCAAACACGCGATCGATGATGCCGGGATCGATGAGCGGGCAGTCCGAGGGAATCTTTGCCACCACCTCGGCGCCGTAGCGCAAAGCAACTTGATAGTGCCTGTCCAGCAGATCCGTGGCGTGCCCACGATAGACTTCAACCCCCAGCGTTTTGCACACAGCCACGATTGCATCGTCCTCCGTCGCCATGGTCGTCGCGACCACGATCTGGGCCGGCACTGTTGCACGGGCGATCCGCTCAAGCAAGCGCATCAATAAGGTCTCGCCCATCAAGTCCATTAACACTTTGCCGGGAAGTCGGCTGGAGCCGACACGAGCTTGCACGATGATGAGATTCTTCATGGGTGTAGATCCGATATCGATTTGAAAATCAATAAGGTACCCGGTTTCTGAGGGTCATATATGACACTCTCTTAGGTAGGAAGGGGCAGGCCACCTCCGGGGTAAGTTCTCAATTCAAACAAGACCCCGAGGGCTGCCCCTCGATGAAAGTGTCACACGAAGAAGCTGTGGTTGCCACCACCTCTCAGAGCGGGATGGATCGTCTTAACAATGTTCTCATACAGCGGCGAGGGAGGACGGACGTAGTTCAAGATATGGAGCGTTTTGAGCGGGAGTTTCGTCGTTACATTGGCGAGGCCGAGCGTGAGGTGTTGGCCGAGGAGCGCCCAGTCGCCGGACAGCACGCTCGCCATGCGACCGAGGATGTGGGAAGCCACATGCGGCACCTTAGCCCCGGGAAGAATGACAAAGCGCATATTGTGGGCGAGCAAGCGGATGTTCTTGCGCCGAGCCGTGGCTGACCAGCCGATGATGCGACGGCTTGAAAGGGTCCTGCCGATCCAACGGGTTGAAAGAGTCCTCCGGAAAACAATCACTAATCGCACGATTTATCTCCAGCCGATTTATCTCCTCCTTAGTCAGATCGATCCGTTGGGCTCTACGGGCCGCTAGGGCACGCACAACACCCTGTGCCGCTATCGCGGATATATCCTCGATCGCGGCTCTAGCGCACGGATCGCCACGCGATAGGCCAGGTGATTGGATAGCTCAGATGCCGTGATGGCACTGAAGCGAATGGAGAAAAAACCGGATCCCGATCCATTTCCTGTACGATATGACCGCTGCAATACCACAGGTCCCCCGGACTGGCGTAGTTCCGATACTTACGGAACGACAGATACAATACACTCGTGTGGGAGCCCTGAATTAAGGTTTTGCAATCGAATAGGGCGATCAAACGAGTAGACATGACAAGCATGGGTGCAGAGGCCCGCCGGCTCTTATTGCGCGCGTATCAGGGGGTGTTGTCCACACTTTCGGTGGAGGCGCCCGGCTATCCCTTTGGCTCGGTGGTGCCCTACTGCCTGGACCGCCAGGGGTGGCCGCTCATCCTCATCAGCCGCATCGCGCAGCACACCAAGAACATCCTGGCCGATCCCAAGGTCTCTTTGATCGTGCACGAAGATGGGGGGCAAGACATACAAGCCGCGGCGCGGCTGACCTGCCTGGCGAACGCCGAGCCCATAGCGGAGGGAGAGGCCGATGCTCCCACTCGCTACTACCGTTATTTCCCCCAAGCGCGGGGTTATCACCAGACCCATGACTTCGAATTCTACCGCTTGGCGCTGGTGCGGGCGCGCTATATCGGCGGGTTCGGTAGCATACACTGGTTGGCGCCTGAGCAATTCATACGGCCTAATCCGTTTAACTCGGAGCAGGAGCAATCCATGGTCCAGCATATGAACGAGGACCACCAGGAGGCGATGGTTCACTACTGCGAAAACCGGCGTATTCCCGTGCCGGCCGACGATAAGCCGGCCATGGCGGGTGTCGACGGGGAAGGTTTTCATTTGCGCCTGGGAGCGCACATCGTGCGCTTCGATTTCGGTGGCGCGGTTAGCACGCCGCTTGAAGTCCGCGCCAAGCTGGTGGCTATGGCGCACGCGGATAGGTAATGCGCTAATAGCCCTATGCTCCCTTCCCCCCGATTTCTACCTGTCTGACAGGAACGCCCGAACCCAACCAATAAGGCGGTGCGGTGCGCGCTAATCCAATGAAGCTGTTAGCCCTCGACACCTCTACCGATGCCTGTTCGGTGGCGCTGGATATCGAGGGCCGAGTGTTCACTCGCTTCGAGGTCGCGCCGAGACGCCATGCCGAAATCATCTTGCCGATGATCGGACGGTTGCTGAGCGATGCAGAACTGAAAGTCAACCAACTGGACGCTATCGCCTTCGGGCGCGGTCCCGGAGCCTTTACCGGGCTTCGTATCGCCTGCGGTGTAACCCAAGGGATCGCCTTCGCCGCCGATCTCCCGGTGGTTCCGGTATCGACACTCGCGGCACTGGCGCAGGGAGCTTATCGGGCATACGGCCATGAGAAGATCATCACGGCCATCGATGCCCGTATGGGCGAGGTTTATTGGGGGCTCTTTCAACGGACCCAGGGCGGACTGATGCAGGCCGCATCCGAAGAGCGCATCAGTGCGTTCGGGAATTTGGAGCTACCCCAAGGCGATGATCGGTGGGCGGGAATCGGCAGCGGATGGGGCACCGCTGCCGCGCCTGCCGGGCAAATTCAGCGGCGGCTGTGCGACGTAAAGCCTGAGGTTCTCCCACATGCTAAAGATATCCTCAGCTTAGCAAAGCCCGCCTATCTGCAGGGCGCTTATGTGGCCGCCGCCCAAGCGCTGCCCACCTATCTGCGAAACAAGGTCGTTTAAGTGAACGGATAATCGTCGACGATCTCGCCGTGAACAGCAGACTCTCGTACCGTGGTTATCGCTTTCCGCCTGAGATTATTAGTTACGCAGTCTGGCTCTATCGCTTGCTAAGTCTGGAGACCTGTGCGCTATGAGTTTGGACGTCCTGATGCTGGCAACTTGACAAAGTCCACGCCGCCATTGGCCACCGCCTGGCGGCACCGCGATGAACGCCCGTTGCGTGGTCCTGTGGCGGCGGTCCCTGCCTGCCCCCACCAGATCATGGGTCTTTCGGTTCGTCAACAACAATAAGCACAATAGCCTATGTATTCTGCGGTCATTCTTGAAATAGGAGGTTGTCATGCATGTTTCATTGACCCCTGAGCTGAAGACGTCATCAAACGGAAGGTCAAGTCCGGCTTACAACAACGCGAGCGAAGTGATCCGGGAAGCGTTACGCTTCATGTCGCACCCTGCGCCGTGAGCTTGAAACTCTCGGTGACGGCTATCTTGAACCCTCGCGGCGGCTCTTTGATTTTCTGATCCGTCCTTTGGAACGAAGGAACAAGAGGAACGTCCTCCGGAAACATTGAGATAAACAATTCCCGGCACGCTGGTTTGACATGTCATTGCACCACCTACTGATCGAGGGATGACAGTCACGGGGAAATTTTCCCTACA
>Ga0187893_10010936_pt1 | contig 13325 bp, 9 predicted proteins | sample MA1701074metaG_FD_139574 | JGI IMG/M metagenome (GOLD analysis project Ga0187893, IMG submission 139574) | White microbial mat communities from a basaltic lava cave in the Kipuka Kanohina Cave System on the Island of Hawaii, USA - MA170107-4 metaG ...
ATATCCGCGCTGGGGATACCGTGGTGGTGAGGCGAGCGGGCGACGTGATCCCTGAGGTGGTACGGATCCTAAAAGAGAGACGCCCCCCGGGGGCCGCGGCATTTGAGTTTCCCTCCCATTGCCCGGTGTGCGGTTCGGAAGTGATCCGAGCCGCTGGGGAATCGGTTGCGCGCTGCAGTGGCGGCTTGTTTTGTCCCGCGCAGCAAGTGCAGGCGATCCTGCATTTTGCCTCGCGCCGCGCCTTGGCTATCGAGGGTTTGGGCGAGAAGCTGGTAGCCCAACTGGTAGCACGGGGGTGGATCGCAAACGTGGCCGATCTCTATCAACTGGATGCAGATCGACTCTCTGCTTTGGAACGCATGGGACCCAAGTCGGCGACAAACCTGGTGGGGGCCTTGGGCAAAAGCAAATCGACGACTTTCGGCCGCTTCTTGTATGCGCTCGGCATACGCGACGTGGGCGAGGCGACGGCTGCTGCGCTCTCGGCTCACATTGGCAGCCTTGAGGAGCTGATGGCGGCGAACGAAGAAGCGCTCCAAGCCGTGCCCGATGTCGGGCCTGTGGTGGCACAGAACATCGCGGCTTTTTTTCGACAGCCCCGCAACCGGGAGATCATAGCCCGGCTGCTTGCCGCCGGGGTGCATTGGACCACGCAGAAATCACAAGCGGAAGACATCAAGCCGCTGGCGGGACTTTCTTTCGTCCTCACCGGGACCTTAGAGACGCTGTCCCGCGAAGAGGCGAAGCACCGCTTGGGATCTCTGGGAGCGCAGGTCAGCGGCAGCGTTTCCGGGAAAATCAGCTACCTCATCGTGGGGAAAGATCCGGGCTCAAAGCTTGCTAAGGCTCAGGAGTTGGGGGTGCGCCTGATGCAAGAGGCGGAGCTGTTAGAGCTCCTAGGAGCCTGTCGGGTCAAGGTGCCCATTACGCGTCCAAGGCCTTCTTGATGGCGTCCAGTAACTCATCTGCCTCGTATGGCTTCTCGAAGAAACCCGCCGCACCAAGCGCCATGGCTTGTTCCTGTAAGCCCGGCTTCGCGAGTACAAGCGGGCACGGTTCGCTGCCTGGCGCTTGCTCCCTACGCTCCGCTTCTGATGCTATAGTGGCATCGAGTCCATAGGCCACACACGCACACAACCACATAAATTTAGTTACGAAAAAATCTTTTGCACCGTTAAAGGACAAAGTGAGTACTTTACAGGCCGTGTTCCTCAACGCAGCCTCGAACGGCAACAGAATACAACAGAGGAGGCAACCATGGATAAATCGCTTTCTTTCATGAACGCAGTAGTACTATCAATCGCTGGCCTCGGCTGGCAACCGATGGCGGCTGCGGACGAGACCTGCATGTCGCCCTATATGGCCAAGATCGTGGGACAGGAGGATTACGTCTATGTCTGGACCCTGGGGCAGGAGGCCGTGGGCGATGAGCAGGACAAGCTCGTGACTATCGACGTCCACCCAAAATCCCAAAGCTACGGCCAAGTCGTGCACACGCTCTCGGTCTCCGGCCGTAACGAGGCACACCACGGCGGTTTCACCGATGACCGCATGCACTTCTGGGCCGGCGGGCTCGATAACAGCAAGATCTTCATCTTCGATGTACACTCTGATCCCGGAAAACCCAAGCTCACGAAGACGATCGAAGACTTCGTGGCCAAGAGCGGTGGTGTGGTCGGTCCACACACCTTCTACGCGCTTCCCGGGCGGATGCTGATCACGGGGCTCTCCAATAACAAGGACCACGGCGGTCGCACCGCCATGGTGGAGTACACCAATGACGGCGATTATGTAGCGACTTATTGGATACCGAGCGACGCCGATTTCCAGGGAGCGAAGAAGTCGGGTAATTACGCCGACGGCTATGGCTACGACGTGCGCGCGCTGCCGCGCCGGAACATGATGGTAAGCTCTTCCTTCACCGGCTGGACCAACTACATGATGGATTTCGGCAAGCTCCTAAAGGATCCGGAGGCGATGAAACGCTTCGGCAACACGGTGGTCCTGTGGAACTTACACGCCCGCCAGCCGCGCAAGATCTTGGACGTCCCCGGGGCGCCGCTCGAGCTGCGTTGCGCCTGGGGCGCGAACCATAACTACTGCTTCACCTCCACCGCGCTGACCGCAAAGATCTGGCTGATCCACGAGGACGCAAGCGGCGACTGGCAGGCACAAGCGGTCGCAGATATCGGCGACCCCGCGAAGGTGCCGCTGCCGGTCGACATCTCGCTCAGCTCCGAAGACGACGTCCTCTGGGTCGACAGCTTCATGGACGGAATGACCCGGCTTTACGATGTTAGCGATCCTTTCCATCCCAAGCTGCGCTACCAGAAGCGGATCGGCAAGCAGCTTAACATGGTCTCTCAGAGCTGGGACGGCAAGCGCCTCTACTTCACCAGCTCGCTGCTGGCGAACTGGGATAAGAAAGGTGAGGACAACGAGCAGTTCTTCAAGGCCTATGCCTGGGACGGCATGGAGCTTAGCGAGCGCTTCGCGATCGATTTCACGGCCGAAAAGCTCGGACGGCCGCACATCATGCGCTTCGGCGCTCGTGCATTGTACGCACAGGCGCCCGCATCCGACGCCACCCGGATCGCGGTCACATCGCCCTGAGCATAGCGCAGGCGGTGTTTCCATGAAAGCGCTGCGGGCCATCTTCATCGCTGCGCTTGCTGTGGCCATAAACAGCGGTTGGGCCGGGGAGCCGAACAACGCTGACTTCGGCTTCCCAGCTCCCGGCACTTATGCGTTGCCCCCACTGCGGGGGGCGGCGGACGGTGCGGTGCTCACTTCGGAGGGAGGCGCCACGACGTTGCACCGGGTCTTTTCCGGCAAGATCGTGGTGCTGAGCTTTATCTATACCGAGTGCGGCGACGCGCGGGGCTGCCCCTTGGCGAGTGCCGTCCTGGCGCAGCTTTGGCGCCGGGTGGATGAGGACCCCGCGCTAGCGCAAAAGGTTCGGCTTATCAGCTTAAGCTTTGATCCCGCGCACGACACACCGGCGGTAATGCGCGGGTATGGCCAACGCTTTGTGCGCGAAGGCGCCGACTGGCAGTTTCTGACCGCAGCCTCCGAGGCTGCGCTGCAACCCATGCTCAACGGTTACCGTCAAACTCGGCAAAGAGCCTACGACAGCAACGGCATGTCAACCGGCACCTATTCGCACCTGCTGCGCGTGTTCCTGATCGACGAACACAGGATCATCCGCAATATCTACAGCGCGGATTTTTTAGACCCCGCGCTCCTCGTTTACGACATCATCACCCTCGCCCGGCACGGTTGAAGACCATCGTGCCCGGCGTGCCTGGGGAAGATTTAGAACGTCCACGACCGGCGTCATACATAGCCCCGTTGCTTCAGATAACGTTCGATATCCTCGCGGGAAAAACCGATTTTTTGCGCGATCCTGTCCGCGTGACTGAGCTTCGATATCCCTTGCACCACGCGAAAGGTGGGCTTATGGCCATCGAACTCCATCTGTTGATATTGCCCCGTGCTTCTCTTTTGGTAATGTTCTGCCAGCTCGTGGTTGTGAGTCACCAACACCGTGCTGTTCCCGATGTGGGAGAAGCCATCCAAAATGCTGCGGGATATTTCTAACTTTTCGGCATGGGTAGTGCCTTCGGATAGTTCGTCTAAAATCACCAAGCTCTTGGGGGAAGCCGCAAAGAAAATCGCCTTGGTTCGATGGAGCTCTCTTTCGAACCGCCCCTCCGCATCATCCAGCGATCCCGCTTCTGGGGCTTGATAGTAGATTTTATCGGCGACCGAGATCTCTGCGGATGCCGCGGGAACATAACACCCGATCTGCGCCAACAATTGAATCTGCGCGATGGTTTTACAAAGCGCGGTTTTACCGCCGCTGTTCGGGCCCGTGATAAACGTGAGCCGGTGTTGGTGCAAAACAATATCGTTTGCAATGTAATCCTGGTTTCCTTTCGCTAACACGGGGTTGCGCGCGCCGTGTAGGACAAAAAGATGGCGCTCGGTGGCCCTGATCTGGGGTAGTATGGTAATCGTTCCGAAGCAACGGGCGTAGCTCTGGAAGACCAATAACTCGTCAAGCCGCCCCAAGGCCTCCAAAGCAGCGTAAATCTCGGCCGAGCTTTTGAACTCATCTCTAAGCGGGTAAATAAACTGATCGCGATCGAAAGCCCCAACTGAAGGCACATAAAGCAAAATACCGGGAAGCGCCAAGCTGAACAGGATAGGCCAAAGAAACAAGTTGCCCCCGAGAACTTTTGGGGTCACATCGACGACCAGCCACAGAGCGACAAGTGCCCAAAAGAGCAGGAAAGGTTTGAACAAAGACGGCCTGAATTTTATCGCGGGTAAAAACCAGGGCTTCTCGTGCCTGGTTTTGAGGTGTTTAGCTACGAGGTAGACGGGGCCTCGCATCATGTCGCAAACACGTGAGACCCCGCATTCCCGTAACGCATCAACCAACGCCCGCAAGTAGGGGCTGTTGGGTGTCGGCAGGTCCCGCGCCGTCCGGACCAGCTCCAACATGAAGCGCGTCCCTTTCTTGTAGGCCTGGTATCCATAACCTTCGAATTGCAGGCGGCCGGAAGGCGTACCCATCAATCCGATGAATTCCCCGAACAAGAGCCGATAGAAGGCGCTTTCCGTCCTCGCCGCGTGCGCCAGAAATTCTTCGATCCCTTCGCTAAGATGAGCGTCGTCTTCCAACTCGCGCAGTGCATCTTGCTTTTCGGTGATCTGCTTGGCGTCGCTCAAGGGCTGCGCCAAGGACCGATAAAGCACGGCCTTTCCTAGCTTCGTCCGGGCGGTGTCCAAGATATCAAAAAGCCTTTTTACTTCGATCATTTGAAAACTATGGGCATCGATGATCGCCGGTTGCTCATCGCTGGCTAAGGGAGCGGTCAGCGTTTCCTGGGTTAGGGTTTGTAAAATGCCTTCGTAAAGCGGGTACGGGGATCCGTTCATAGTAAGGACATCACGGGGTTTACGTGGATAACGACTTGGATGTTCATCGAAATTGCGGTCGACGGAAAGACCGTCGTGGTGTTTGATAGCCTAACACGAAGGCACCGATCCTGGCTTCTGCGCTAGGCTGGCTACCTTCCGCATGGGCGCGGTATTAGCGATGCTTGGGCGTCGCCCCTACCGCTTGATAACTAAACACTCTGGAGACACCTATGCGCCCACTTGGTAAACTTACCCCGAAAAAACCCTACATCAGCACAGCTCATGTTCAGATCGACCGCCAAACAGATGTTGTTCATTGCTGTCTTGGGGCTTAGCATAGCACCGAGCCACGACGCGTGGGCCGCCTGCACCCGCGCCGAGGTGGATTATTACCTTAAATTGCGCTTCACCCGCGAGCAAGTGGTCGCGATCTGTACGGGGGAACGGCCCCGGCCCAAACAACGGCATGAGGAAAAGGCGTCTAAAGAAGACTCCAAAATCACCAGGACGCCCGCTACGGCAAGCCCCGCGCTAGATGAAGCCAGCGGGCTCGAAGACTTTCTGCGTTCGGCGATCGATGGGTACGATGTGCGTCTCACGCCCGAGATGCTGCAGTACACGCGCCGCACCTGCATCGAATACGGGCCTTACAATGAGTTTGGGATCAAGACCGAGGCGTGTCCTGATGTGCGGTACTCCATCGAGCGAGTGGGGATAAAAGTTGAGAAGATCAAAAAGGCATTCGCGCTCTTTGGCAACTACACGGTCACGGTGACCGGCCGCGTTGAACGGAAGATCCTCACCCTCGACAATTACCAGCCGTTGCTGCAGAGCAAGCTGCAATCGTACTTGGAGGCGGGTAACAAGACGGTACTTCCGATGAGAGATGAGGTCTCGCGCGAGCGCCTGGAAGCGGCGCTGCGCGAGATCCCACGTTGACCTCTTGCGGGGCGGTCTAGAGAAGGCGAAAATCACGCCGACGAAACCTCGGGTGGGATTGGTCAACATCCCCTATCTCTCCATCCTCACTTTCCCGTTTGAGGGGGAAGGTGGCTTTTTTCTTACGCTAGAAGGCCAGATTGAGGCCGATGACCATGCCGCGGGTGATGTCTAGGCCATCGTCGGTGTCGGAGCTATCGGATATATCAGTTTCCACCTGCTGGTGGCGATAGCCCGCATAGAACGTCGCCGAGTTCAACAGCAGATGAGCCGGCAGGTTGCTCAAATCATACGTATAGGCGATCCCGCCTTCCGCCAGCCAGTATTGGCTATCTCGGTCATCATCGGTGGGAGTATCATCCCTAAACCGTGCCGATTCCATTTGCAGAAAGCCATACGCAAAATTACTGTAGAGGCTGAACCCCCATTTCATGGGTACGGCGCCCACGAAACCCACGGTCGGACCCGTGACGTCGAATTCCAGCGCGCCGAACTCTTGCCGGATATCTTTATAACCAGCCGTCAAGGCGAAATAAGGGGGTAAGACATAATAACCCGTGGTGACATCCCATTCTCGGCGATCTACATCCAGATTAGCAAACCTATACTCTGTATCGACAAAATAACTTGCGGAGACAAACACATCTTTATACTTGACGCTGATGACCGGGATCGGTACAAACTCGTAGCCGTCCGAGTCGAAGGAGGTGACGCCAATAGATCTGTCCTGGAATAGCGGATCGGCAAGCAGATTGACCCGATCGCCTAAATCGAATACGCCATTACCATTAACATCGAAAAAGGTCTCGGGAAAATCATCACCATCGGTATCAAAACTAAGAGCAGTAAATTGACCACGAAAATCAACTAGGATATTCTCAATCGTTTCAGGAAAATCCCACGTCGTCCACTGATTAAACCACACCTTCGTACCGACCGATACGGAAAAATCATCCCGCCAACTCTTGGTCTTGAATACCCCCTGCGACTCCCCCTGATCTTGTGCTCCCGCGATGGACGCATAGCTCAGCGCCGCAGTTAATAGAATGCCCCGCCCTGTGTATTTCATAGTATAACCTCTCGAAAACGCGATCGATTATTTTACGGGCACTTCGATAAATTGCTTCCGTGCAATTTATCGAATCGCAAAGCAAAAAGCGTGGTTTTTGCTTTGCTCCATTGGTCAATCACTTAAGGTGATTGACCAATGTCCTCACATCCCTGTGAGGGGGCGGGCACTTCGAACTAATCGAAGTGCCCTTATGTAGCATAAACAATTGAGACGGAACTCCCAATCCGGCTACAAGAAACCCGAGAATCCCTCCCAGACCGTGTTATTGGATTGCTCCCCCGCGCTCACGCCGCCGTTAAGGAATAAGCCCACCAATGATGCCGATGCGCACGGTTTTTGTGGTGGTCCTCCCGATTCGCTTTGTTACTTTAAAACCACTTGTTGTTATTATAACACCGAACCAACAAACATGCGCGGAAGCAAGCCATTCCTTTGCATTGCTTCGTGGTCACATCTGCTAAAAAGCAGGCGGGATGAACACGCTTTTAAGTTCCTGGGCTAAGGCCGGAGCACCCACCGATGGCTGCTCTGCGTCTGCCTGTGCGATAGAGCCACCCCGCTCTGCGGCCTGGATGCGTCCTCCCACATCCGCCAGGACTTCGCCCGGAACGCGGTAATCACTCGCCAGATCGCGCGCGATGTCGTGGTAGCGCCGCGCTCCCGCGACATTGCCCATGTTGAGGGCTACTTCCGCCTTATCGGCATAGCGCTCGATGAGCCGGGAAACCACCTTGCGCGCCAACGGGTGCTCTTCGATTGGACCCTGTAACGACTCCGGGTCCAAGGCCACGATGCGCTCATCCACTCGGTGCAGCGGTTCATCGGGTAGGCCATGGCGCTGGGCTACCCGCTCGCCTCGCGCGCGGTAGGCGTGCGCTTTACCCAGCTCCCGGTGCTTGACGGCTTCCACCCGGTCTAAAGCGACCTCAGCGATCACGCCATAGCGGGAGACCACATCGCGCAGGATGCGCTGCGCAGCCGGGTGCTCGGGTGCGAGATCCAGCACCTCTTGGGCATAGGCGACGGCGTTATCCCCGGAGGGCACCGTCAGCCGGTCTTCTGCCAGCGCCTGCTCTGCTTTGGCGAGCAGCGCCGTTATTACCTGGGACTCTTGCGCCTCCGCAAGCTCCGCAGCCGGTACCATACCCGGCCAAAGCAGGAGCGCCAACGCCAAGAGCATTGTCCTATCACTGGTTTTGAGTTGTGCCATCGTAACCACCTCGAAATCTGGGTAACATAGTATAACTAAAATGAAGGAGGAATAAACACTTTCGTCTCTTCTTGCGGGCTTGGCCGCGGTGACTCCTCGGATTTCTTCCGCAACATTTCGAGCTGCTGGCGCAACTGCTCCAGCTCTTGGTCTTGGGCGGGGTCGCCCGCGAGCGGCGTGGTCGCCGGCTTAGGCTTCGCGATAACCGTTGGCGGCAGTAACGCCTCTGGTCTTGCTCGCGGTGTTCGCGCCCCTGCTCTTTCGGCGGGTCTTGCGGCGGCCGCTCGCCGCGGCGCCGACTCGGCGGGTCTCGCCTTAAGCGCCGGCCGTTCTTGTTGTTTTGCCAACACCCGCGCCGCGAGCTTTCGCAATTCGGCGTCGGGAAGCCCATAGTCCTTCACCAGCTTCTCCGCGGTCCGTTGATAGCGCCTGGCGTTATCAAGCCTACCGGTGCTCAAAGCCACCTCGCCCAGCGCTACATAGCGCCCGACGGCTTCTTGCAATATCCGCATAGCGCCTGGGTGTCCCGCTTGCATGCTGAGCACTCGACCGGCGTATTCCGCGGCATTATCACCCGCAGGCGTAGTGAGCCGGTTGGCCGCGAGGGCCTTTTTCGCCTTCTCGAGTAGGCCGTCGATGTCGTCGACGCGCGCCGCTTTTTTCTCCTCTTCCTCGGCTGCTTTGGCTTCGGCGAGGCGCCGCTTCTCTTCCTCAACCGCCTTGGCTTCGGCGAGGCGCCGCTTCTCTTCCTCAACCGCCTTGGCTTCGGCGCCGCGCCGCGCCTCTTCGGCCCTGCGTTCAGCCTCGGCAAGCTCCAGCTCCTTCGCTGCTATGCGTTCGCCGAGGCGATCGAGGTCGTTGTTCGCGATCCCAAACTCGGCCGCCACATCACGTGCTTTTTGCTGCGCGGCTTGCGCCGGCCCGATCTCGTTCTGGGCGAGGGCCTTATCGGCCATTTCGACGTAGCGCTCAATCACGGCCGCGAGCAGTCGCTGCGCTTGTGGATCCTGTGGCGCCAGCGCGATCAGCTCGCGGGCGTACGCAACCACGCTATCCCGCTCTGGGGCGGTGAGGTTGTTGTCCGCGAGCGCCTTGTTTGCACGCCGGGTCAGCTCTTCAAGACGTGTTGCTGTCTCCGCCTGCTTCTGTTCCATCTGCTGCCGACGCTGCTCCTCGGCGGCGATGCGCTGGGCGAGCCCTCTTTTATCTGCGCCCGCTACGGCGTATTGCCGGGCTATTTCCTGCGCCTGCTCGCTGAGCGATTTGGCTTGGTCAAGCTCGCCCCCGTCGAAAGCCGCTTGGGCAAGCTCCAGGATCCTTGCCACAGTTTGCGCCACCAATTCCTGCGCGCCTTGATGCCCAGGCAGTAGCCCTAGCACCTGAGTCGCGTAGGCAAGTACGTTGTCCTCCACGGGCTCTGTCCAACGATCCGCGGCACGCGCTTTCCTTGCCCGGTCCATAAGCTCTTCGATCCGCTCATCGCGCGCCGCTTGCGCGGCGAGCTTGCGCTCTTCGTCGGCGATCCCCTGAACCAGACGGGCCAAGTTGTCATCGGTTAATGCATATTCTTTCACCAAGGAAGCGGCTGTTTCGTGCAACGCCTTAGCCTGGCTCAGATCTCCCTTACTTAAGGCCTGCTCTCCCTGCACAACAGTGGCTTGCAGAATACCGGCGAGCACTTCGCGAATATCTGTGTTCCCCGGGTCCAGGGCCCACACGTTTCGGGCATGGCCCAAGGCGTTGTCCTCCGGGGGACGCACCAATCTGCCTGCCGCCAAGGCCTCGCGTGCGCGTCCCAAGAGTTGCTCGATGCGCGCCTTGCGCTGCGCTTGCTGCTGCTCGGTTTCCTGCCGCCGGCGTTCCTCGGCGGCAATCCGCTCGCTCAGCCAGCTCAACTCTGCGCTTTCTACCTTGTATCTGCGCCCCAGTTCCCCTGCTTCCTCGCTGTACGCCCTGGCTTTCTCAAGCTCCCCCCGATTCAAGGCCGATTCGGCCGCCTCCAAGCTCTTCGTCACCGTCAGGGAGATAAGCTGCCGGGCGCCTTCGTGTTCCGGATCCAGATCTAACATTTGGCCCGCATACTCAAGCACGTTGTCCCCCTCGGGCGCCATCCAGCGATCTGCCTCACGCGCCTCTTCGGCTTGCTTCATGAGCGCGTTTAAACGCGCCCCACGCTCGGCCAGCCTTTGCTCGTATTGGGCGATGGTCTGTTCAAGCAGAGCCAGCTCGTCATCGGCCAACCCATACTGCTCGGCCAGGGAACGGGCTGTGTCACGCAGGGCTTTGGCCCGGGTTAGGTCGCCTTCCCCCACTGCCTTTTCGCCCTGCAGAACACTACCCTGCAGTACCTTAGCCAAGATATCCCGGGCTTCTGCATGTCCTGGCGCCAGTTCCAACACCTCTCGGGCATGGGACATCGCATTGTCTTTCCGGGGCTCGGTCAGACTGCCCGCCGCTAGCTCCTGGCGCGCCTTCTCAAGCAGCCGCTCTACGCGCTGCTCGCGCTGAGCACGAACAACTCTCTCGCGCTGCATGTCGGCGAGCCGCGTTTCTTCGGCCGCAACACGCTCGCTTAGCGCCGCGGCCGGCCCCGCGCTCACTCCATACTTGGTCGCCAGGGATTCCACCCGGTCGCGATAGTCCTTGGCTGCGGGGATTGAGCCTTCCGCCAGGGCCGCCTCGCCCAGCTCGACCATGAGCGCGATCACCTCCTCCATCAACTGCCGCCCTTCATCATGCTCTGGGGACAAACCTAACGCCTGCTCTGCGTAGGCTAGGGCATTATCGTCAAGCGGCTCGGTGAGCTTGCCGTCCGCCAGCGCGCCCTTACCTTGCTTGACCAGGGCAGACACCCGCTCTGGCGCCTGTTCCACCGGCTGCGAAGAAAACATCGTGGCGTAGATGATGAACGACACCGCCGCAATCGCAACCACGCCGAGACCAATAACAACCCCACGTCTGGTAACGAGTGCCCCCCGCAATGCCAAAACCCAGGAACGCAGTACACCCTTGAATCGAACCAAGGAATCGCTCTTGGCGATCGCGACCTTCGCGGTCCCTTCACCGACTTCCATCGCTACGGCGTTTGAGCTTCCGGGATAGGCCAGCGTTTGCCATGCGTCCTCCCGTTGTACCTTTGCGCGCTGCAAGGCTCCTATCATGTTCGGCAACACGGATGGCGAGCTGGTGGCGTTTCCCTCACCGTGGCTGCCGAAAATAGAATGGTTCGCCGTGGAATACGGCGGCGTACCCGACGGACGTTTGCCGGACTTCCATGGTTCTTGGAGCGCGCCCATGAACTCACTAACGGTTTGAAAGCGCTCCTCAGGCCTCTTCGCAAGCGCGCGCATCACCGCGTCCTCTATCGCCCTGGGGACCAGGGTGACACCCTCCCGCAGCGGTGGAGGGGGTTCTTCGACTTGTGCCCGCATGAGATCGAACTCACTTGCGGCTTTAAACGGCACACGACCGGCCACCATCTCGTACAACACCACCCCCAGGGAATAAATGTCGCAACGCGCATCAACCTGCCGGCCCATGATCTGTTCCGGCGCCATGTACTTGGGCGTGCCGACCACAAGACCGGTGCGAGTGTAGCGTGTGGCATCGAGCACGCGCGCGATGCCGAAGTCCAAGACCTTGAGCGTCTCGTTATCGCTCAGCATCATATTGGTCGGTTTGATATCCCGATGCACGATCCCTTGACGATGCGCATGCTCGATGGCCTGCAAGGCTTGGAGGAAGAGCAACAGGGCTCGATTCCACGGCAGGCCCGCCCCATATTCCGCGATGACGCGGTCAAGTGTCCTGCCGGGGGCAAACTCCATCACCATGTAATAGCCTTGCCCGTGAGAGACAAAGCTGTACAAGGTCGCGATATTGGGATGATTCAGCCTAGCAAGAGCCACCGCTTCCTTGCGAAAGCGTTCCAGAAGCTCGGCGTGCTGCGTTAACTCTGGACGCAGCGCTTTGATGGCAACATTGCGCTCTAAGGACAGGTCGAGGCCTTTAAACACCTCGCCCATGCCGCCTTCCCCGAGCTTTTCGAGGATTCTATAGTTGCCCGCAATATCCGTTGTCACGTTAAACCTCACACAAAAGTGTGACCCTTGGCGCCTACGGACACAGCCCGAAGTAGCGCTGCGCTGCTACTGTGCCCACTTCCCTCCCCAGCCTTCCTGCAGCACAGCGATCCACTTTATCTCCTTTATCTCGGACTTTTCAAGGAACTGAAGCCGCCGGATTGTTGATGATAGCATGAGAGCGGTATTCCTCTTCAGGGCTCGCACGTTCACGCCGCGGATGGGGAGAGGGGATCCTAGCTAGCGGGGCTATCCATCCCTTATGGCCCCGCGGTCAGGATACAATGACTTAGCAAGATACCCGAAACGCTATTCGGGTCTAAAGGTCGGTACCAGGGTTACGCAAGCGGTGTAGCCCTCCGCAGCTACCATTTTGTGCGGCGCGATGAGAAGGGCGCGGGACAGCACGTGCTCATGCGTCATCGGCCGGTCTGAGGTCGACGGCAGCAAAAGCGCTGAGCGGGCGGGATGCGATGACCTGGGCGTAAAAGGAGAGCATTTCTGCTCCGAGCTTATCATCGCTCCACTTTTTGGCGTACTCCTTGGCTTCCTGTGACACGCGCGTGCGCAAATCGCAGTCGCTCAATAGCTGGCGTACCTTTGCCGCGAAATCGGCCACATTCTCCTCGGCTACCAACGCGCCGCGCCCAAGCCCGACAATATCTTCCGTACCCAACACCGCGGTTGACACCACCGGGATCCCAAGCGCCATCGCCTCGAGCAACACCAGCCCTTGGGTCTCGGTATTGGACGCAAACACGAACACATCACCGGCCGCGTAACAGTCTTGAAGATCGCCGTGGCGGGATTGATAGCCCACGAAATGAAGATCGTTCCTCACGCCAAGTCGCTGTGCCAGCTTTTCGAGGGTCGGTTTCGCGGGGCCTTCACCCGCTATTATCATCTGGATCTCCGGCAGGTGCTTTTTCGCTTCTGCCAGCACTTCGATCAGAAACCCGATGTTTTTCTCCAGCGCCACTCGCCCGACATGAATGAGTGTCGGGCGCGATGCGGGTATGCCTTGCTTTTTGCGAAAGCGCAGACCGTCGCCATTCTGAAAATCGGCCAGATGAATTCCGGTGGCAATGATCCG
>Ga0187893_10010937_pt1 | contig 13324 bp, 14 predicted proteins | sample MA1701074metaG_FD_139574 | JGI IMG/M metagenome (GOLD analysis project Ga0187893, IMG submission 139574) | White microbial mat communities from a basaltic lava cave in the Kipuka Kanohina Cave System on the Island of Hawaii, USA - MA170107-4 metaG ...
GAGTCTTCGTCGATGACCTCACCCCGTTCCTGATCTCGTTCCCGATCCTCTCTCTCGTGAGCGTTCCTCCCCGGGGTCACTCCTGCTCAGCGCAGGTGGTCACCTTCTCGCGAGCGTCGAGGCCCGCTGGGGGAAGAAGACCTATTACACCCAGATCCGCGTCGAGAGCCTGCCACCGGAGAGCACGGGCGAGCTGTTGCACACCCTCCTGGGCGACGCCACCGAGCTCGAGCCACTGAAGCAGATGCTTCGCCGGCGCGGCAATCCCTTCTTCCTCGAGGAGACCGTAAGGACACTCGTGGAAACGAAAGCCCTGCAGGGCGATCGGGGCGCGTATCGATTGGTGCGGCCGGTGCAGAGCCTCCAGGTTCCCACGACCGTGCAAACGTTCCTGGCGGCGCGTATCGACCGGCTGCCGGTGGAGGAAAAACATCTCCTGCAAGCCGCCGCCGTCATCGGCAAGAACGTCCCCTATGCGATCCTGGCTGCAATCGCGGAGCTGCCCGAGGAGGCGCTTCAGCGAGCGCTTGATCACCTGCAAGAGACTGAATTTCTCTACGAGACGAACCTCTTCCCGGACACGGAGTACACCTTCAAGCATGCGCTGACTCACGACGCGGCCTACAGCACCCTGCTCAAGGAGCGACGGCGCCGTCTCCATGGTCAGATCGTCGCGACCATCGAGCGGCTCTATCCCGACCGCCTGGCCGAACACATCGAGCGACTCGCTCAGCATGCTGTCTTGGGCGAGGCCTGGGACAAAGCCGTCGAGTATGCTCGACAGGCCGGGACACGAGCTGTCGACCGTTCCGCCTATGCCCAGGCCGGGGCCTACTTCGACGACGGCTTGGCTGCGCTGACGCATCTGCCCGCGACCCGGAAGGTGATCGAGCAATCCATCGACTTGCGACTCGACCGCCTGGGCCCCCATTGGGCGCTCGGGCAACGCGAGCAGCGGGTCCGTCTTCTCGAGGAGGCCCTGCCGCTCGCCGAATCTCTTCAAGACTCGCGCCGCTTGGCACTCGTTCTCTCGGCCATGGGGAACGCGTTGTGGAGTGTTGGAGAGAGCACCCGAGCGCTCCCGTTCGCTGAACGCGCGGTCGACATGGCGAAGACTGTTCGCGATGTGACGGTGAGGGTCCTGGCCGACAGCGACCTGGGCATGATCTGTCGCACTCTGGGAGATTTCCCGCGTGCGCGAGCGCTGCTCAAAGGCACCATAGACGTCCTCCACGGTCACCTTCTCCATGAACGCTTTGGCCGTTCGATCCACGCGTCAGTGAACGTCCGCTCGGTCCTCGCTCCCTGCCTCGCCGAGCTCGGGGAGTTCGAGGAGGCGACGGCCATCGCCGCGGAAGCCATCGAGATCGCCGAAACGCTCAAGCAGCCAGGCAGCCTCATCGCGGCATCGTTGGGGGCTTGCGCTGTGCTCCTGCGCCGCGGCGGCTTTCATCAAATCATTCAGCGTCTCGAGGAATCGGTTCTGTCCCCCGGCGCGGGCCTGGCCGCCTGGACGCCCACTTCTGCCGGGATGCTGGGCTACGCGTACGCGATGACGGGACGGCTGGCCGACGCGCTTCCGCTCCTGGAGCAGGCGGTCGAGCACGCCCACGAGGCCAATGTCACCGTCGAGGCGGGACTGAGGGCGCACCTCGTCGAGGGGTACCTGCTGGCCGGTCGACACACGGATGCGCGGGCGATGGCCGAGCGAGTACTGGAGCTGTCCCAGCAGAGTGGGGAGCGCGGTGTCGAAGGGCGGGTTCTCCACCTCCTCGGAGAGATCGCCTCGCATACCGAGCCCGCTGATGTCGAGACAGCTCGCGACCGCTACCACCAGGCGCTGAGGCTAGCCGGCGAGCTTGGCCAGCGCCCTCTCGTCGCCCACTGCCACCTCGGCCTCGGCAGGCTCGACCAGCGTACGGGCAAGCGCGAGCAGGCCCGGGAGCACTTCACCATCGCGACGATGATGTACCGCGAGATGGACATGCGCTTCTGGCTGGAGCAGGCAGAAGCCGAGATAGCTTCAGACAGGCCGATAGTGGGTCAGACGGATGGCCCGTGAACGGCCGCACGGCGAGCATCGACTGGAGAAGACCACCTACAGGCCGGGCGACTATGGCCGAATGATTCGGCCAGACGGCACCGAGCAGTGGTGGGTGAGATCGCCGCAAGGAACATGGGTCGCTCTCCGGCATCAGCGGGTCATGCCGAACGACGACGGCAGCATCACGCTGCTGCTATTGGAGAGGTGAACTGTCTTACACCGCCACGGCGCTCGGGCGGGCCATCCCACCCGCGCTGCTATAGGCTTCGGCTCCGTCGCCGAGGGGAGCGAACCCATGAGTCGTCTTCACGCTGATCCTCTCGGACCTCCGGCCGGAGGAGTCGCGGTGACGACACCCTCAGCCCTCGCGGTGGCCCGCGCGGGCCTCCGGACCCTCCTAGCCGCCCACCTCGTGACGGTGTGGGGCACGCAGTGGGACGTCCGCCGGCATCTGCTGATCGGCCGCGATTCCTTCTGGATTCCGCCGCACCTGATGACCTACAGCGGCGTGACCGTGATCGTGCCCGAGATACATATATCTGCCTCCGGGTGTCCCAGAAAGCCATCGACCCCGGTGCCCACACGAAGCGGCAGGATGTTCTGGCCTGATCTGGTGCTGATACAGGTACGTGAGCAGCGGAGCGCTCTCCTCCTCCGTCATGTCCATGAAGCGCGCCGTGTGCGCGACGTTGACGTAGAGCGTCCAGCCATCCGTACTCGAGCCCGTACGCGGACTTGAAGCTGAAGGCCAAGTGAGCCTCCGCAGAGGAGGCGACTCAGCACGTCACGGCCGAGCGGGGTCGGTGGGCGTGAGCGCCGGCGCCAGTACCATGAAATACCATCGCCTATCGCTAGGATTTCATGGTAGCCTTAGGCGTGTTTGGCCGCGCCCTCGAGCTCAGCGAGATTAGAGCGCTGTTGCGGACAAACCCGGTGGTGACAATCCTGGGCCCGCGCCAGATCGGCAAGACGACGCTTGCCCGCGAGATCGCCAGAACCTGGGCGGGGCCTACCACGACCTTCGACTTGGAAGACCCGCGGGACGTCGCGCGCCTCGCGGATCCCACGATGGCGCTCGCATCCCTGCGGGGCTTAGTCGTCATCGACGAGATCCAACGCCGGCCGGATCTGTTCCCGGTGCTGCGGGTCCTTTCGGATCGCGACCGGCGGCCTGCCCACTTCCTCCTCCTCGGGAGCGCCTCACCCTTGCGCCTCAAGCAGTCATCCGAATCGCTGGCCGGACGCATCGCGTACGTTGAGCTACGAGGATTCGGCCTCTCCGATGTCGGGGCGCGCTGGGAGCGGCTCTGGCTGCGTGGCGGATACCCCCGTCCCTACCTCGCGCGAACCGACGAGGAGAGCCTGCGCTGGCGCCGCGACTTGATCCGCACGTTCGTCGAGCAAGATCTCCCGCAGCTCGGCATCACGATCCCGGCCGGCACCATACACCGCTTCTGGATGATGCTCGCGCACTACCATGCACAGATCTGGAAAGGCGCCGAGCTGGCGCGGGCGTTCGGCATCGCCGAGTCGACCGTAAAGCGGTACCTCGACCTGCTGGCAAACACGTTCATGGTGCGGGTGCTACCGCCTTGGAGCGAGAACATCGGCAAGCGTGTGGTGAAGACACCCAAGGTCTACGTCGCCGATACCGGCCTGCTGCACAGCCTGCTCGACATTCCGCACGCGCGCGCCCTGCAGGCACATCCAAAGATCGGGGCGTCGTTCGAGGGCTTCGCGCTCCAAGAGGTGGTGCGGGCGCTCCGCGCGAGGCGAGAGCAGTGCTACTTCTGGGCCACCCATCAGGCCGCCGAGCTGGACCTGCTCGTGATCCAGGGGGCGAGACGCCGAGGGTTCGAGTTCAAGCGGACCGACGCGCCGGGCGTCACGAAGTCCATGCACATCGCAATCCAGGATCTCGGCCTCGAGTCAATCGACGTGGTCCATGCCGGAGGCGAGACGTATCCGCTCTCGACTAAGATCCGAGCCCTAGCCATCTCGCGACTCACGACAGATCTGATTCCGGCCCGCCGAGCTGGACGACGCTAGCTCGCGGCCTCTTCCTTGCAGCATGATCGATGAGGGATGCGGCGTGGGAATCTCGATCCGTTCCATCACGGCCTCCGGCGAGCGCAGCCCCTTGTCGTCGCGGCACGCCGGGGGCAGATCGCTCAGATCGTCCTTCCACTGTGCATCGAGGTGGCGAATCGGGATCACCGGGACAGTGTTGGAGTCCGGGAACACGCCCTCGATCTGCAGGCTGCGGAAGAACAAGGCCTGGTACGTGCTGGCCCGTTCCTCCGTGATGCTCGGGACCCGGGAGAAGTCGAAGGTGAGGAGCGAAAAGGGCTTCGCGCGCCGACTGAGTTGCCGGTCACCCACCGAGATGGGGAGCGAGCTGTCGAAGGCGAGGATGAGGGCTCGCCGCGTCTTCTTCTCCCTGCAGCCGCTTCAGGAAGAGGAAGAACAACGACTCGAAGCCTGAGTTCTCGTAGAGGCCGCCATCGCCGGCGTGCCAGTACGTCTCCTCTCCGGCGACCTGCAGGGTGATGGGTCCGATCACGGGGGGAAAGGAGGCCGAGGCGGTGACGGCCCCGTTCACGCGGATCAGGCACGGGTCCATGTGGATCTCGAGAGGGCTCATCGGCAGCAGCGTCGCCCAGCGCTCTTCGAGACGCGGCGGAATGCGGGCGGGCTGTCCCCGCCGTGCCAGCGACTCTCGAAAGTCCTGAAGAAGTCGTAGCGCAGCGCTTCCGGCGGCAGCGTGGTGATGGCGAGCCGACGGCCGTTGTTGTAGAGCGTGGTATTGATGATCAACCCGGGGCCCCCGGACCGTACGGGATCTGGCAGACTTCGGACTGCGGCGCATTGTGCCTGCGCACTGCACGGGCTGGCGGCCGTCATCGCGCTCATTACGGCGAGGCCACCGTCGTGCCCGCGGCCGCGGGCAAGCGGGTCACGTTTTGAATGTAGGTCGTGCGCTTCCCTCAGTGTGTCGCCTGTGGATCTGGGGTCGCCCGGGTGGCGTCGACGAGTTGCAGCCGCCAGCCGTCCGGATCACGGAAGTTGAGATTCGTTCGCCCGGTCGAGGGCACGAATGCCGGCACGAGACCGGTCGCGATCCCGCGCGCGGCCAGCTCGCGCTGCGCCGCCTGGACGTCGGGAACCTGAAAGGCGATGTGGTTGACGCCGATGTTTTCCTCGCCACCCACCCGGTGTATCTCGAAGATCGGCTGATTCTCTCCGGGTAGTTGTAGCTCGACCGAATCGCCGTGATGCTTGGTCCTGGTCAGCTCTCGAAAGCCCAGCGCCCGGAATAGGGCGACGTACTCGTCAAAGCGGTGAACGACCAGCTCGATGTGATCGATCTTGGTGACCATCGGGATCCTCCTTCATGCGTCATATCTGGGACGCATCGAGAGTGGCATTGAGACAAATAGGCCACTTTGAACAGGAGACGTATTATGCGCCGGCTGACCTCGGCGATGTGCTGGTTGATCCTCGGGACCTGGCTCGTTCCCGCCTTCGCGCAGCCGGCCGAGGAAGCCCAGAAGAAACTGCAGGGGACCTGTTGGACAAGGGCCGGCCCGCCGCGCTCGAGGCTAAGAGCGGGTCCGGGTATGTCCTCATCACGTTCAAGCGCACGAAACCCTGAACGGCAATTGCCTAGGTTTACCTGCCGGGGACAAGATGGCGACGTCGGGGAGCGCTGGCACGCAGGCGTTCACGTAGATCGAGCTGCGCAGTACACTGGGTCGACCGCGGAAGAAAGCGCCCTGCGCCGGAGAGCGGGTTCGAGGCAATCTACGACGCACTTAATTTCTTCGTGAAGACCGTGAAGATGCCGGAAGACCTGGAAGGGCGAGGCTACGTCCCCAGGGCAGCTCGTCAAGCTTGTACGCTGACCGACACGGTCCACCCGTGGCCAGTCGGAAGAGGCGGAGGGAAGGTGGCATGCGCGGTCGGCTGACGGACACTGCGAAGGATCTCGAATCCCCGTTTTTCGCGGAAGAAGTGCTGACGCCTGCACCCCGCCATCATTCGGAGCCCAGGCTGGCGAGCCTCGCCCACCAGAGTCCGTTCGCGGAGATTTCGCTGGAGACCCGGCGAAACGCCGACCCGGAAACGGAGGAGCTGTTTTTCTACCCGGATGAGCGAGCGGCGCCAGGGCCGGGCGGCGGCAGCACGCCAGTGCTCAGCCGGCCCGATTTCTGGCCGGATGTGGTGTACATCGCAAAGGGGGAGACAGATAAATTTCTGAATTCCGCGCGCGCGTTCCACAAGTTGTGGGGGTTCAAGCCCGTGGAGTTCGAGAGCCTCGAAGGCCTCATCGGCCTGATCGCCAAAGCGAAAAACCCGGAGCAGCGCATTCGCGTGGTCAGCCACGCCTGGGACGGCTTCAACATCCCGTTCTTCAATGGGTCACCGGCTGGGTTCACCATCACGCAAAAGCAGATCGAGGCGTTGAACGCGGCCGACGGTGCGCTGATGGATGAGTTGCTGGGAAGATTGGTCGATTTGGACGCCGTCACCAATAAGGGTAACGCTACCTGGAACGCGCTGTTGGTTCACCTCGAGTCGAGCTCTCCGGACGCGCTGAAACCCTTCGGACTGAGCTCCAAGACCAAGCCCACCGGCGATCTGGATCTCCTTCTGCGGCGGTGTGTGGATCTTATCGCGGTGGCCTCGGCCGCCCCGGTACTCAAGAACGCTGTTCGCAAATCGATCGCGGCTGCCCAGGTCCGGCTGAAACGGAGCAAGCCCGAAGTGGACGCGCTCGAGGCCGCGGTGACGTCAAGCGGGTTTACGTTCAAGGTGAGCGCGGCCACGCCAGATAAGGTGAAGCGCCTGCGGGCAGCGGTGGACGCTCTGGATCGCCGGGCGTTCCGCAAAACCCTGCAGGACGCCCGGACGAAGCTGAGCGGCAAATGGCTCGACTTTCGCGGCTGCCGGATCGGGCATCAGCCGAAGTATCTCGAGGCATTGGCGATCCTCATGGGTACGGACGGATGTACGGCGCCCGATTGGTGGTCGGGGTACCCTGGCGAAGCTCCTCTTCGCGACCAGCAGGTCCGATCCGCAGCGTCCTTCAAGAGTATCGTCAATGCCTCGGCCGCCGCCGAGGCGGCGATGAATCGCTGGGGAGCGCGGGCAGTAACCGGATGGAGCAGCGTCACGGCCGCGGACCGGCCTGTGCGCTTCTTCAACGATGTCCTCGCGAAGGACGGAGTCCTTCCCGTCTACGAGGTCGATTATTCGGCCGCGGTGCTGAAAGAGAAGCACACGCTCCACTGGAACAGCGCCACGAGTAAAGAGCGGTGGCTCGAGGCCATGTGGGATCGGGCGCCGAAGAAGCAGGTACAGCTCATTGCTCGCTCATGGGGGACCAAGACACCGCGAATGCCGACGCTGGCGACGCATCTCAAGGCGGCGACTGGCTCACACGCGAATCCGCAGATGATCTTCGTGGCGCCCGAACCGGAGTTTCGCGACCACATCATCGAAGTCAAGAAGCCCTAGCGACGTCCGTTCCCCGGGGGCCCGGCGACCCCGAGGAGGCGGTCTGGCCTCGGCCCACACCACCGCGCGCGTCGGGCTCGAAGCGGCCGGTCGGGGCGTCGAAGGCGTAGCCGGCCACCAGGTCTAGTCGACTCAGTTTCCAGCCGAGCTTGAGGGGCGGCACGTAGATATCGCCGAGGCCGTACTTGTCGACGCTCGCCTCCGACGGTCGCTCTCGAGCGTCACGTGAGCGACGGGAACGCCGATGGCAACGTTCACGTAGGTGGACAGCCATGGCGCCGCGAAGGTTCCCGCGATTCCGATCGCATTCGCCACAACGTCAAGGTCGACGCTCACGGGAATGCGCTGCCCATTCCTGTCGCCGACCTGGTCCGCGCTATAGAGCACGAAGCGATCCGCGAGGTAGATTCCGCTCTCGGGCTGCGAACCGGCCCGCAGCCCGAGGGTGCCGAGCATCTTGTTCCCGAGTCCCTGCTGTGCCTCGGATGGCGGCGCCACCAGGAGCGCCATCGCGGCGAGAGCCAGCAAAGCCACCCCGAAGCCGCGACGGTGGCGAGGTGGCCTCTCCGCGAGCGACAACACCTTCCGATGTGTCGCGGGCAGGGCTATCGGGCCGGCAGCGCGAATGGCGCGCCGCCCCAACGCTCGCGCATCGCGAACTCGAGCACGGGCTTGCGCTTGAGCCGGGTGAGCGATTGCACGGGGCGCCCGAGCGGTATCACCGCGGCCACCGCCACGTGGGTGGGAATGCCGAGCAGCTTCTGGATCTCCGGCTCCTGGGCGACGGCGAGGGTGGTGATGGTGCCGCCGAAGCTTTCCTGGCGCGCGGCCATGAGGATGTTCCAGGCGAAGGGGTAGATGGACGCCCCGCTGATGACGCCGACGCGCCGCAGCTCCTGATCGGTGGACGCGACCACTTTCAGGTCCACGCAGACGACCAGGACCACCGGCGCCTTCAGATGAGACTCGGTCAAGCGCTTGGGCGCGGGCGTTTTCGCGATGGTGGCGGCGTCGACCCCGGTCGGATCGATCGTGTTCCACGGGCTTTCGCCGGCCGCCTGCTGGGCCGCGTAGCGCTTGGCGGCGGGCTCGTTCAGGGCGGACAGACGCTCCTTGGTCGCCCGATCGCGGACGACGATGACACGCCAGCCCTGACGGTTGCCGCCGCTCGGCGCGAAACGCGCGTGGTCGAGGATCTTGAAGATCACGTCGTCCGGTAGCGGGTCGTCTGTGAACTCACGGGCGGAAAAGGTCGTACGCATGGCGTCGTAGAGGTCCATCAGCATCCTCCGACCGTGAGAGTATTCCTTCACCGGTGCTGGCGCAAAGGCCATCTATCCGGCGATCAACCTCGGTCCGCCGGCAGCCCACGGCGACGGTGAACGGCGCGGCGGCACCCCGCCTCGTCCGGGTCGGCGAGGCGACTCGCTGGTGGATGGAGGTCGAGCGCGGGTCGGGGCCGATTGACTGGAGATATCGCGGGTCCTATCATGGCCACATCATCGTGGTTCACACGGGAGTTTCCATGGAAGGTCCCGCGCGCTCAACATCTATGCCTGGGAACTCTTCCAACGCCTCACCGGCCGCATCACGGCGCCGCGGTCATGCCGATGCACGCGCCCGCGGACGCGGTAGCCGAGCTGAAGCACGCGTCCGCGGGGGCGGGCCAACTCATACAGGAGCTGAACGGAGGCGGCGCTCGACTACAGAAGCGGCCCCACCGTCGTCAGCCCGGGCTTGATGTCGACGAAACCGAACGCCACGCCCAGGTCGCCCGCCTCGAAGGCGGGTTTCAGGATAGGGGAGGCGTTGGCCAGAGCGAGGGCGGTCAGCCGGGCGTTCTCGTTGGTTGCCGCCAGCAGCAGCGCATCGGGATCGCCGGGCGGCACGAGATCGATCACGTTCCTGACAGCGGGGGCAATGGCCTCGACGATTGACTGGATGTGGCCGGGGGCGCTCGTGCCATCCCTTACAAACGCGATCGCTCCCCTCACGGCGCCACAGTCACTGTGGCCGAGAACCACGAGAAGCTTGGCACCCAGTACCGCGAGGCCGAACTCCAGACTGCCGATGATTTCAGGGGGAGAGATGTTCCCGGCCACCCGGCACACGAACAGAGTAGCCCGGGGCTGATCGAAGAGCAACTCGGGAACCACCCGAGAGTCGGCGCAGCTGAGAATCATGGCGGCCGGCTCTTGCAGTGCCGCGATGTCCTGCTGGAGGTCGAAATCGAGCGAGCTCGAGACCCCCTGCCCGCTCACATAGCGCGCGTTTCCGTTGATGAGCTTCTGTCGAATGATCTCTGGGCTGTCCCCCTGATTCGGGAAGAGAGCGCCCGAGAACCTGAAAGCTTGGCGCGGGCCAGAGCCGGGAGCGGCTGCCGCCGCCCCCGATCCCAGCACAGCACCGAGCGCACCGCCACCCAGGAGACGCCACCAACTCCGCCGGGTCATCATCGTGTCCATACCTCCTCCTCGCTAGGGCGATCTGCAGGCATACCCCTTGGTTATCGGCATGGGCCCGGGCTCCCAGGAGGCCCTTTCATGCAGACGCGGATTTTCCTTCCCTCGTGCCGCCGCTGGTCTTTCCTGAGCGACGAAGTGACTCCCGAGGCGCGATCGGGGCTCTTCGAGAGCCATCTAGAGAAACGGACTGCCTGCTCGGGGGCCCGTCCGGGTTGGCCAGGCGCTCGCGGCGAGAGCCCGTCGGCTGGTGGATGACGAGTACAGGTGGGAGCGCTCCGTGGCCCGGCTCGAGGCCATCTATCGGTCGCTTGCCCTTCGTTCCCCAACCACCGCGTAAACGGTGGCGGTGTCGCTACGAAACACTTCGCGGAACTGGTCCCCGCGGCGCGCCAGTGCTTCGACCGCGGGGACGGGCGGGACGGCGGGCACCAGGAGGTACTCGGCACCCGCCTGACTCAGGCGAGCGTGCAGCGCCTCCGACGTCGGTGCCCCCAGGATCTTCGCAAAGGCATGCGGGCCGCTCCAGTCGCCGAGGAAGCGTCCTCGGGCGTAGTCATGCAGATGCTCGGCGTGCGCCGCGTACACCGTGTATCGCGCGCCGTGAGCCCGGTTGAGAAAGGCGAGGCCGTCGAATCCCGGAACGCGCTCGGCGAGGAAGCATTCGCGCATCTCGACACTCGCGGGCAGAGGACCGAGGCGGACGAGTCGATGTGCGGCCCAGACAAGGCTCGGGAGCAGCAGCAGGACCGTCACCAGCCCACGCCAGCGCCCGCGAGCAAGCCAGGCAATCCGCCGGTCGCCCGCCGCGTCCGAGGCCGCCGCCAATGCCAGCACGGGCGCAAGGGGCATCAGATAGCGCACGTGCAGGGGCAAGAGTGCCGCGTAGAGTGCGGTCATGGCGAGCACTGCGCGACTCCAGCGGGACCCGACGAGCACGATGAGGGGCAGGGCCAGCAGGTACGCGGGGGAGATCGGCGGCTCTCCGCCGACCCGGCCCCGCACAAACACCGCGTCGAATGGTGCGCGCAGCCAGCCGACCAGCCGTTCCGCCACCGGCTCGTGAGGATTTTGCATCCATTCGCTTGCGCCGAAGATGCTCGACAGGAACGGGAACAGCGGGTTGCCGGTCCACAGGAGGATGCGGCCGTACGGCAGCGCCACGACCGCGGCGAGCACCGCGCCTCCGAGCGCGGCCTGACGCCATTGGCCCTCGCGCATCGCCGCCCACGCCAGGGCGGCGGCGACGGCGGCGGCCACGAACAGGCCGTGATACTTGGTCGACGCACACGCGCCGGCGAGCAGTGCAGCAGGAAGGATCGCTCTGAGCTCGCGGCAGCGACCCCAGGCGTCGAGCAGCGCGAGGGCGGCGGTCGCGAACAGCGTCAGCAGCGGTTCGACGTACGCCGTGCCGGCAAGATAGGCCACAAGCGGGCTCCCGACGTAGAGCGCCGCCGCCCAGTGCCCGGCCGTGGACGCGCCGCGCCGCTGACCCCAGTCGACGAGCAATGCGGCGGTCGCGGTCATGGAGAGCCAGGACAGAAGATGCGTCGCGAGATCCCCGCCGAACGGCAGCACTGCTGTGTTGTTGAACCCCAGAAACCGCGGGAATTTGGACAGCCGTCGGATCATCCGTCGGCTGGTGGCCGCGGCGATTTCCGCTTGGCCTCGGCGATGCGGCGGCGATAGCTGTCGCCCTCAAGGGTGAGGATGTCGGCGTGGTGCACCAGGCGGTCGATGAGGGCGGTGGCCGTCGCGGCGTTGGGGAAGATGGTTGGCCAGTCGCTGAAGGGCAAGTTCGTCGTCAAGACGAGACTGCGCCTCTCGTATCTGCGGCTGACGACCTGAAAGAGGAGATCGGCCGCGCGGCCGTCGTAGGAGAGATAGCCGACCTCGTCGATCAGGAGGAGCGGGCGGTTGGCATAGTAGTTGAGGCGGCGGGCGAGGCCACGGGCACTGTCCTGGCTGCCGAGATCGAGGAGCAGCTGGGCCGCGGTAGTGAAGAGGACGTGGCGGCCGGCGAAGACCGCGGCATGAGCGATGTTCTGCGCAATCATCGTCTTGCCGAGGCCCTGCGGGGCGACGAGCACAATATTGCGCGCCTCGGCGAGGAAGTCGAGCCGAAGCGCGGCCTCGATGGCCGGCCGGTCGGCCCGCTTGGGCCAGCTCCAGTCGAACTCCGTCATGAGGGTGAAGCGACCGATACGGCTGCGCGCCAGGCGGCGCTCGAGGCTGCGGCGGGTGCGTTCCTGCTGCTCGGTCTCGACGAGATGCTCGAGCAGCTGGGTGGTACTCCAGCGTCGCTTGGTGGCCAGGGCGATGACGTCGTCCAGGTGCGCGGCGGTGTAGCGCAGACCGAGGGCGGCGAGGTGCTCAGCGAGCGGGGTGGCCATCGGGCGGGGTCTCCTCTGAGGGGGGCGTGAGCAGCGTGTCGTAGGCACTGAGCGCGTGGGGCGTGACTCGGAGGTCGCGCACGCGCGGATCGGCCGGCAGCACGACGTCGATGGGCGGCGGCACCAGCCGGGCGCGGCGCCGCTGGTCGAGGATGTGGGCCACGGAGGCTGCGCTGAAGGCGCCGCGCTGGGCGGCGTCGGCGAGGGCAGCATCGAGGGCGCTGGCGCCGACCTGATCGAGTAGGCGCAGCAAGCGGGTGGTCTGACTGGCCAGGGGCTCGCCCCGGACGGCGAGGGCGTCGAGGAAGGCGTCGGCCTGGAGGCAGGCGTGGCGAAGCCGATCGCGCCCGCGGAGCTCGTGAGCCCGGTGCTTGTCCCGCGCGAGGGCAGCGAGGTGGGCCTCGTCTTCGATCCGCCGGCCGCGGTCGTAGCTGCGGGCGTGGCGGGCGACCTCGGTGCCGTCGTGGACGAGGCGCACGGCGTGCTCGGAGGCGATGAGCGCGAGCGGCTGGCGCACCAGCGCGTGCGGGATCGTGTAGTCGTTGCCGTCGAAGCGGATGTAGGGCGTCTTGCCGGAGCAGACGGCCCGGACGAGGTCGCAGGCGAAGGGATGCTCGGGCAGCGGCAGGAGCCGCGGCTGCTCTTCGAGCAGCGCCGCGGCGACCGTCTGGGCACGGCGCTCCGGCACCGGGCGAGCATGGGCGACCTCCGCGATCCAGCGCGTGAGCTGGGCGTTGAGATCCCCCACCGAGCGGAAGGCGCGGGCCGCGAAGAACGAGTGGCGGAGGAAGCCGATGAAGCGTTCCACACGTCCCTTTTCGTTGCCGCGCGCGACCGCGCAGGGCTGGGGGGCATAGTGGTAGTGGCCCGCGAGTTCGAGCAGCCGGGGGTGGAAGCGGATGTGA
>Ga0187893_10010938_pt1 | contig 13323 bp, 10 predicted proteins | sample MA1701074metaG_FD_139574 | JGI IMG/M metagenome (GOLD analysis project Ga0187893, IMG submission 139574) | White microbial mat communities from a basaltic lava cave in the Kipuka Kanohina Cave System on the Island of Hawaii, USA - MA170107-4 metaG ...
AACCCGTCGCGCAATTCAACGCTTCCACCAACCGTTACGAGGCCGTGCCGATTGATCCGGGCGCGGTGAACGATCAAGTGTTTCTCATCGCCTTTGGCACGGGAGCGCGCAATCGCAGCGCGCTTGCGGCAGTGACGGCGACCATCGGCGGCGCGAACGCAGACGTGAGTTATGCAGGGGCGCAAGGCAGCTTCGCCGGTCTCGATCAGGTCAACATCGCCGTTCCGCGCAGCCTGGCCGGGCGCGGCAGCGTGGATGTTGTGGTGCGGGCGGATGGAAAAAATGCGAATGCGGTGACTATCAGCATCAAATGATCGTCTTTAGTAAGTCAACGAATCGGCAGCGACCTCAAAAGTCAAAACAAGGCGATTCATCCCAACGATGCGCACGCGGTGTGGAGCGATGATGGCAAGCGCATTCTGTATAACAGCGGGCAAGCGGGTTGGAAGGATGAAGCCGCGCAATACGACAACACCTTTTAGCCCTACGGAGTCATTTTCATGATGAAGGTGGATGGCACGGAGAAACGCTAACTCACGGACAGTCCCTGGGAGGACGCGATGCCGTGTTTTGTACCGAAGGCGGAACGTATCGCCACCCGCCAAACCGAACATCACGAACGGACTGGCGCCGGGGTGCGCAATCCATCTCCACACGGAAAAGGTTAACGAATGAAAGTTCTCATTGTGGGCGGGGGGATAGGCGGTTTGGTGACGGCGCTCTGTCTGGAACGCGCCGGCATCGAAGCGCGCGTATTTGAATCCGCGGCGGAGATTCGTCCGCTGGGCGTAGGCATCAATCTATTGCCGCATTCGGTGCGCATCCTGACGGCGTTGGGGTTGGACGCAAAGCTGGCGGCGACCGGCATCGAGACGGCGGAGCTGATTTACTTCAACAAGTTCGGCCAGTTGATCTGGCGCGAACCGCGCGGACTGGCGGCCGGTTATCATTGGCCGCAATACTCGATTCATCGCGGACGCCTGCAGATGCTGTTGTTCGATGCCCTGCGTGAACGGTTGGGCGCGGAGGCGGTGCGGACTGGCTGCCATCTGGATTCGTTTGCCGAGCAGGGCGACCGGGTTGAAGCCACATTCGTCAATCGCGTGACGGGGGAGGTTGCCGCCGTCGAAACGGGCGATGTGCTCGTCGGCGCGGACGGCATTCACTCGCGCGTGCGGCGGCATTTTTATCCCGATGAAAAAGAGCCGCAATTTTCGGGCAAGTTGTTGTGGCGCGGCGTGACCGAAGGCGAACCGTTTTTGACGGGACGTTCGATGTTTATGGCCGGCTACGCCAATCGCAAATTCGTGGCCTATCCGATTGGTATGGAGACAGCGGCGCGCGGGCGTTCGCTCATCAATTGGGTGGCGGACGTGCATGTCGGCGAGGCTTACAAAGGGACGCCGCGCGACTGGAACCGGCAAGTGGAGAAAAGCATCGCGCTGCCGCATTTCGCTTCATGGCGGTTTGACTGGCTCGACGTTCCGGCGCTGATCGAAGGCGCGAGCGCGATTTACGAATTCCCGATGATTGATCGTGACCCGGTCGAACGTTGGAGCTTCGGGCGCGTGACCTTGTTGGGCGATGCGGCGCATCCGATGTACCCGATAGGCTCGAACGGCGCTTCGCAAGCTATTCTGGATGCGCCCGCGCTGGTCGAAGCGTTGACGACCGAGCGCGATGTCGCGCAGGCGTTGCAACGGTACGAACGGGAACGACTGCAACCGACCGCGCGCATCGTGCTGTCCAACCGCCAGCAGGGGCCGGAACAGGTGATGCAATTGGTCGAGGAACGCGCGCCGAACGGGTTCACCGAATTGCACGATGTCATCTCGCCCGCCGAGTTGGAAGAGATTGCCGCTCGTTACAAACAAATCGCGGGCTTCAGCAAAGAAGAATTGAACGCCGGACGGGCCGGTTAAAAAGCAAAGGAATGGGGGGCAATGGTTTTCTGTTTTCACCTCCTTGCGTAGTATATTGCGCATCACCGTCACGACAGTGGCATTATTGTTCAGGCTGTGTTAGTCTGCGCGTCCGCGTCAAAGACCAACCTATATCCTGGAGAACAATATGGAAATCTTTCGCAAGCTTGCGCTCGTTGCTTCTATGCCGCTGCTCTGCGCCCTCGCGACTTCCGTGCTGGCGCAACTTTCTTCCGGCACGATTCTCGGCACGGTGACCGACGCTTCAGGCGCGGTCGTGCCCGGCGCGACGGTCAAGATCGTCAATCCCGCCACCAACCTGACGCGCGAAGTCATCACCAACGAAGACGGCAACTTTCGCGTGGATCAATTGCCCATCGGCCTCTATCAGGTCGAGTTTGAAAAGGCGGGCTTCAGGAAAGAGATCCGCGCAGGCGTTAAGGTGGACATTGACCAGCGCGCTCGTGTGGACGCCGCCCTGAGCGCGGGCACGGTTACCGAAGTCATCAACATCAACGCTGAGGCTTCGCTGGTGCAGAAAGACGATGCCAGCCTGGGACAGGTGATCGAAGAGCGAAAGATCGTCACCTTGCCGCTCAATGGCCGCAACTTTTCGCAGCTTGCCTACATCGTGCCGGGCGCGTTCGCCCCGCGCACTGGGTCGCAACTGAACGCGCGCGGCGGCTTCGCGGTGGCGGGCATGCACTGGTGCGCAATTCCCGCGTGCTGTTGCCGAATCCAGACAATTACGATCAGCCGACGACGAAGATCAATTGGAACATCAACAGCAATCATACGCTCAGCGGGATGTACAATTTTTATGACGACCGCTTTCTCGAAGTGCTGGGCAGCGATTTCCCGAACTTCCTGAGCGACAGCCTGGTGCGTTCGCAAACGGTAGCCTTGTCGGAACTGTGGACGATTTCGAGTTCGATGGTGAATGAGTTTCGCGCGGGTTTCAGCCGCTTGAATCGCTCGCGGCTCTCGCGCAACCGCGATAAAAACTTCAATCAGGAATTCGGCATTCTCGGCACGGCGGCGGATACCGAACGCGAAGGCTGGGGCGTGCCGCTGGTCAACGTCACGGGCTTTTCCAGCGTAGGCGACGCCGCGACCTTGCCGCAGCCGCGCATCGAGATGCCGATTACCGTGGCCGACACGCTCTCGATTCAGCGCGGCAATCACAGCTTCAAGCTGGGCGCGGATTATTTCAAACAGGTCATCAACGGCGCGTTGTTGCTGCTCAATGCGCGCGGGACCTTCAATTTCACAGGTTCGGTGACGGGCAATGCGTTTGCGGACTTTCTGCTGGGTTTGCCTGCTTCGACTTCGCGGCAGCCACCGCTGGGGCCGGTCACTTCGTATTCGCGCCGCAACAACGGCAGCGTGTTTTTTCAGGACGATTGGCGCGCCACGCGCGGGTTGACGCTGAACCTCGGCTTGCGCTGGGACTTTATGGGATCGCTGACCGAAAAGAATCAAAAGCTCTCGACGTTTGATCCATACATAAACGGCGGCCGGGGCGGCTTGCGCCTGGTGGGCGACAATGCGTTCTGGACGAATGCGGCGGCGACCTACCAGCGACTGTTCCCGACGATTTTCATCGAGCGCGGATCGAACAAACTCTATCGCCCGGATTGGAACAACTTCGCGCCGCGCATCGGTCTGGCGTGGTCGCCGTTTCCGGGCCGGAACACGGTGGTGCGCACGGGTTACGGCGTGTTCTATCAAATTCAGGAAGCGGGCTTTAACGAGTTCTGGAACAACCCGCCGTTTTTCATCGCCCAAACCTTCACGAACACGACCGCCGGGATTCCGTGGAGCGCGCCGTTCGCGGGCAATCCCGCCTTGCCTTCGCTGACCGCCGTCGCAATCGATTCATTTTTGGCGACGCCCTACGTGCAGCAATGGACGCTCGACATCCAACATCAACTGCCCGGCGGCATCGTGCTGGACGCGGCTTATCTGGGTAAGAAGGGCACGAAGCTGCGCCAGACGCGCGACATCAATCAACCGCGTGATCGCAGTTCGGCGGCTGCGGCTGCGGCTTCGCGTCCGTTCGCGGGCTTCGCGACGATTGCGCAGCAGGAAAATTCGGCGAACTCGATTTATCACGGCCTGCAACTGCGCGGCGAAAAACGCGCCAGCAACGGGATGACCTTCCTGGTGTCCTACATTTTCGGCAAGATGATTGACAACACCGTGATTTCCGGCGCGAACACGCCGCCCGGCGCGCAATTGCCGCAGGACAGTTACAACCTCGCCGCCGAACGCGCGCTGTCGAGCGACGACGTGCGGCATCGTTTCAGCGCCGTGTACATCTTGCCGTTGCCGTTCGGACCGGGGCGCAGGTTCCTGTCGAACATGAATGGCTTTGGCAATGCGGCGCTGGGCGGCTGGGAACTGTCCGGCATTTATCGCGCCAATTCCGGCAGCCCGTTCAATCCCGTGTTAAGCATAGACAACAGCCGCACCACGAATCGCCGCGACCGCCCGAACCTCGCCGGCAATCCAAACCTGGCGAACCCGACGCCGCAAAAATGGTGGGACGCGGCGGCCTTCGTCACGCCCGCCGCCGGTTCGTTCGGCACGGCGGGCCGCAACATCCTGATCGGGCCGGGCGTCAGCTTGTGGGATTTTTCGTTGCAGAAAAATTTTCGCGTGACCGAACGGCAACAACTTCAATTCCGCTTCGACCTGTTTAACTTCTTGAACCACCCGAACTACAACACGCCGGTCAATACGGCCAATGCCGCGAACTTCGGCGCGATCACGACGGCGCAGGATTCGCGGCAGATGCAGTTGGGGTTGCGGTATCAGTTTTAGGGAGATGACAACTGACAACCGACTCACGAACGATTTCAATCCGCGCGCGCCGGAAACCTTCACCAGCGCGCACGCCGAATATGCCGAGTTGCGGCGTCGTTGTCCGGTGGCGCACAGCGATGATTTCAGTGGGTTCTGGGCGTTGTTTCGCTACGACGATGTAGTCAGCGCGCTGCGCGATCCTGACACCTTTATCACATCGGTGCAAAACGTCGTCCCCAAAGTCGCGTTCACGGGCCGGCGTCCGCCGCTGCATTTCGATCCGCCGGAACATACGCCGTATCGCCGCGCGATCAATCCATTTTTTACGCCGGACAAGCTCGAACGGCTCGCGCCCGAAATCCGCCGCCTGACGGTGGAATTGCTGCAACCCTTCATTGACGCCGGTGGCGGCGATATTTGCGACCAGTTTACGCACAGCCTGCCGGGTTACGTGCTGGCGCCGTTCTTTCATTTTTCGACCAAGCTCTCGATGACGATTCGAGAAGTCTCGAAAGCCTTCTCGCGCGCGTTGCAGGAAGCGAACGACGAGCTGGTCAAACAGTGCAGCCTGCGGCTTTACGACGTGGCCCGCGAAATCATCGCCATGCGCAAAGCCGCGCCGATGGACCCGCGCGCAGACATCACCTGCGCGATGCTGGCGGCGGAATACGAGGGCAAGCCGTTGCCGGAAGACATGGTGCTGGGCACGATTCGGCAAATGATCGTCGTCGGAATGATCGCGCCCTGCGTATTCATCGGCAGTATGGCCGTGCATCTGGCCGAGCATCCGGATTTGCAGCATCAATTGCGCGACGATCTGAGTCTGGTTCCCGCCGCGATTGAAGAATATTTGCGCCTCTTCACGCCTTATCGCGGCTTTGCCCGCACCGCGCGCCGCGATGTGGAGATCGGCGGGCGCACGATCAAAAAAGATGAGCCGATTGCGTTGGTTTACGCTTCGGCGAATCGGGATGAAACCGTCTTTCCCGATCCTGATGAATTCATTTTGCATCGCCCGAACATTCAGCAACACGTCGCCTTTGGCTTGGGGCCGCATCGTTGCGCGGGAGAATCGCTGGCGCGTTTGATGTTGCAGACCACGCTGGAAGAATTGTTGAAACGAACGAAATCCATTGAACCCGGCGGCGAGATTGTGATGACGCGCTGGCCTGAATGGGGAACGCTTTCGGCGCACGTGAAGGTCGTGGGAGCCTGATGAAATCAGGGTGCTGTTACTAACCAATGGGTTTCAGATGAAAGCAAGTGGCGGCAAAAAAGGCAAGAAGGGGCAAAAAAGGCAAAAAGGGTTTTCGACCTGTGCGGACGGTCTGAATCCCCCCAACGGCAGTTGGGGGATCGTTAAGGCCCGACCTACAAGGCAGGCAGCGATTTCCCTGAATCCCCCCAACGGCAGTTGGGGGATCGTTAAGATCCAACCTTCCTGCCCCGGCGATGTGCCAGTTCACGGAACCAAAGGCCGGACTTTAACGATCCCCCAACTGCCGTTGGGGGGATTCAAGGGGGCTGCGCGCTGTTGTAGGTTGGACTTTAACGATCCCCCAACTGCCGTTGGGGGGATTAAGGTAATCTGGCTGACCGTATGTTTCGCTGTCGCGCTGGCTGCGTGTACGAACAACCAAGCTCCGCAATCTGCCAATCGCGTTGCGCAATACAGCGCCGAGTTTGAACAGGTGATCAGCGCAGGCCGCAATGAAGCTCAGGTGGTCGTCGCCTTTTTTAGCCCGCCGACGCCGACGATTCAGAAAAAGATTTTATTGTTCGAGGAAAGCTATGGCATCAAGGTGAATGTCGCCACCTTATCTGCGGCGCAGTTCTTTTCGCGCCTGGACGCGGAACGCGCGGCGAACAAACTCAGTATGGACGTGCGGATTTCGGGTTACCCCGATGGACGGCAGCTTGCCAAATTGCAGATCGATCAACCCTTCGGCAGTCTGCCCGAAGCCGAAGCCGCAGGCGTGGAATGGATCGAACAATTTCATCCGCTGCGCGAAGTCCGCGCCGGACGCAATATGGTGATTTATCGCGGGCACGGCTGGGGCATGGTCGTCAATCGCGGGCTTGTGCCGCCTGAACAAGCGCCGAAAACCTGGAAGGATTTAGCGAACCCGATTTACAGGGGCAAGATCATTCTCTTTGATCCTTCGATTTCGGGGCCGGGCTGCAATCTCTATCACTTCCTGACGGATGTATACGGCTCGCAATGGACAAACGAGTTTTTGCAGAATGTAGCCGCCCTGACGCGCAGTCCTTTTCAAGCCGATAAACAGGCGGCGCGCGGTGAATTCGGCATTCACGTGCCTTCCTCTTCCGGCACGCTCGTTTCGCTCTGGTCGTTGCCGGAGCCGCGTCCGTTTTACACCGTCGTGCCCGAAGACGGCGCACTGATGATTCCTTCGACCATCAGCTTGCTGAAAGACGCGCCGCACCCGAACGCCGCGCGGGCGCTGACCAATTTTTTATTGAGCAAAGAAGCGCAACAGATCGAAGCCGATGAACCCGGCGGCGGTTACATTCGATCCGATGTCAAACCGCGCGTGCCGGAGCTGGCTTTTCACGTGAATGCCAAACCTTTTCCTGGCACGCCGGAAAAATTTGAATGGTCAGACGATGCGAAACACGCTTGTGAACCGACGGTCAATGCGCTGAAGGCTGCAGGAATCAATACGGGGCAATGATGGAATCTCCGTTGCGGAAAAGACTGGATGGATGCCACGGGCTTGTCCCGTGGAGGTTCACGGTCGTTGCTACGACAGCGAGGGCAATTTTCAGGATGCCACGGGCTTGTCCCGTGGAGGTTCACGGTCGTTGCTACAACAGCGAGGGCAATTTTCAGGATGCCACGGGCTTGTCCCGTGGAGGTTCACGTTTCCGAGCTACAGTAGCGGCAACCGTGAGTCTCCACGGGACAAGCCCGTGGCATCCTGAAGCCCACGGATCGCTGTAGCAGCCAGCGTGAGTCTCCACGGCGCAAGGCCGTGGCATCGTACAGCCGCACAATCCGCGTAAGTCGAGTTTTTCTGCAATGATTGAATGAATGCACTCGCGCCGACAATATCCGCGTTACGCTTTCCATCCTTCTCACGCGAGCGATTGGTGGTGTGTGGCTTGTTGGCCGTCGTGAGCCTCATCACGATTTACCCCATCGCCACAGTGATCGTTGCCAGCTTCAATGCCGCGCCGCTCGGCGCCCCGGCAAGTTGGAGCGTGGAGCCGTGGCGTTCGGTGCTGGCGGATGCGGCGACGTGGAAGGTGCTGGCGAATACATTCGTGATTGCGATCCCGCGGACGTTGCTGGCGCTGGTGTTGGCGGCGGCGCTGGCGTGGCTGTGCGCGCGCACAAATTTGCCGGGCAAAAAAGTTTTGCTGGGCGCGCTGGCGTTTATGTTTTTCCTGCCCGATCTGCCGTGGATTATTTCGTGGATGTTGATGGCATCGCCACAGGCTGGGTTGCTGAATACGTGGTTGGGCGCGCAATGGATCAATGTCTTCAACCTGCCGGGCTTGATTGTGCTCGGCGCGGCGCGCGTCACGCCGACGTTGTTATTGTTTCTATACCCCGCGTTTCTGGCGATGGATGCCAGCCTGGAAGAGGCCGCGCGCGTGTCGGGCGCGAGCGCGTGGCGCACGATTTGGACGATCAATCTACCGCTGGCCAAACCGGCGTTGCTGGCCGTGTTCATTCTGGCCTTCGTGCGTTCGGTGGATTCGTTTGAACTGGAGCAATTGATCGGCGCGCAGGCGGGCATCTACGTATTTACGACGCGCATTTATGACCTGGGCTTCAGCGGCGCAACGGTGATGCCGGGGCGCGCGATGGCCACGGCGTTGCTTTTGCTAGCGATGACGTTGGGATTGGTGTTGGCGCAAACGCGCTGGCTGGGAACCACCGCCTTTACGACTGTCAGCGGACGCGGCTTTCGCCCGCGCACACTGGATTTGGGCGCATGGCGTTGGATTGCCTTTGTCGCCGCGTGGCTGTTCGTGCTCATCACCGGCGTGTTGCCCTTCGTCGTGCTGACCATCGGTTCGATGATGGAAGTCTACGGTTTCATCGAATTCCGAATGTTTACGCTGCGGCATTGGCGGGAAGCGCTCGGCAGTTCGTCGGTGCTGCTTTCGATCTGGAATACGATCCAGGTCGGCGCGGCGTCGGCGACGCTGGGGATCGCACTGGCGCTGGCGATTTCGTATGTCATGCTCCGGTCGCGTTCGGCGCTGCGGCGCGTGTTGGATTGGATTGCGTGGGCGCCGTGGGCGATTCCGGGGCTAGTGATGGGGCTGGGCTTTTTGTGGGCGTTCGTTTCGTGGCCGATTTTCGGAACACTCTGGATTCTGGCGCTGGTGTTCGTCGCGCGCGGATTGCCGATCGGCACGCAACAGTTTTCCGCCGCGATCCGGCAAATCGGCGCGGAATTGGAAGAAGCCGCGCGCGTGCACGGCGCTTCGTGGCGGCAAACCTTTGCGCGCATCTGGCTGCCGCTGCTCAAGCCCGCGCTGCTCGGCGCGTGGACGCTGATATTCGTGATGGCGGTGCGTGTGTTGGATTCGGCGTTAATCCTGACGGCGGCGGGTACGCGCCTGCTTTCGGTGGATATTTTTTCTTACGCGGGCGGCGGCATGATGGAAGGCGCGGTAGTGCTGTCTTTGCTGCAAACGGCGGTCATCCTCATTGGCTACGTCGCCGCGCGGCTGTTGTTAGGGCGCTCGCCGCTGGAAGTGAATGCATGAGCGAAATCGCAATTCGAATCGCCAGGCTCTGGAAGACCTATCCCAACGCGCCGGCGCCTGCCGTGCAGGATGTTTCGCTTGAGGTTGCCGATGGCGAGATCGTGACCTTGCTGGGGCCGAGCGGATGCGGCAAAAGCACTACGCTACGGATGGTCGCGGGACTCGAAGCGCCCGATCAGGGGACGATTCATTTCGGCGCGCGCGCGGTGAACGACGCGGCGCGCGGCGTGAATGTCGCGCCCGACAAACGCGAGTTGGGCATGGTGTTTCAATCCTACGCGATCTGGCCGCATATGACGGTGGGCGAAAACGTCGCTTTCCCGTTGCGCGTGCGCGGCAAGTCGAAGTCGGAAATTCGTGAGCGCGTCGCGCAAACTTTAGAGTTGGTCGGCTTGCCTGGTATGGAAGCGCGTCCCGCTCCGGCTTTGAGCGGCGGGCAGCAACAGCGCGTAGCGCTGGCGCGCGCCCTGATCGTCGCGCCGCGCATCCTGTTGCTCGACGAGCCGTTCAGCAATCTGGATGCAAAATTGCGCGCACAGATGCGCGGCGAATTGAAAGTCTTGCAGGAACGATTGCGCTTCGCGGCCCTGTTCGTGACGCACGATCAAAGCGAGGCGTTGAGCCTGTCCAATAAAATCGCCGTGATGAATCACGGCGTCATTCAGCAATGCGGACCGCCGCGCGCCTTGCTCGAAGCGCCTGCGAACGAATTTGTCCGCGACTTTTTGCAGGATCACACGAATTATGAAACGAACACGCTTTCAGCCTAACGCGATGCGACTCGCCGTCATTGCCATCGTCGGGGCTGTTCTCTTCGGCGTTGCGTTGCGGCGCGGCGCGGCAAACCATCAGGGAACACCACAATCTTTGCGCTGGATCGAAGCGGGCGCGGACGGCGTGTTGCCGGCTGAAATCAATTTTGACAATGCCCTCGGCAAGCTTGGCGTTTTGAATACCTCCGGGCCGATTGAAATGAAAGGCCATCCGTTTTTTGAACCGCTCGGCATCAATCCGCGTGGTTGTGTGACCTGCCATCAGCCCGCCAACGCCATGAGCGTGTCGGTCGAATCCATCCGCGAACGCTGGCGCGTGACCAAAGGCGAAGACCCGATCTTCGCCCCCGTGGACGGCGCGAATAATCCCAAGCTGCCGCAGGCGCTCGAAAGCTCGCATTCGCTGCTGCTCAATCGCGGGTTGTTTCGCGTAGGCTTGCCGTGGCCGCCGCGCGACGACAAGGGCCGCGCCGTCAAACCCGAATTCACCATCGAAGTCGTGCGCGACCCGACGGGCGTGAACCTTGACGACACTTATGGGCTGAAAGGCGTGAATCCTACGGTGTCGGTGTTTCGGCGTCCGCGACCGGTGGCGAATATGAAGTACGTGATGTCGCCGGACGATGTCTTCAACATCAAGACGGGGACGTTGATGGCGACGGACCCTGAAACCGGTTCGCCCGTTGGCATGAACCTGATGGCTGATTCGCGCCACCTCACGCTCAAGCAACAAGCCAACGGCGCTTACCGCGATCATCAGGAAGGCCGGCAAGGAAGCTTACCGCGCGAATCGCTGGAAAAAATCGTCGCGTTTGAAAACCAGATTTTCACGGCGCAAAGCCACGACCGCTGGGGCGGCAGCCTGGTCGAAGCGAATGGCCCGCTCGGTTTGGGGCCGCGCGCGATGGCCGAGGGCAAAATTCACGTGCTCGCCAACAACAACCGCGATCCGGTGTTTCGCTTGTTCGATGCCTGGAAGAAACCGGAAACGATGCCGAAAGGATTGACCGATGCCCAACGCGAGTTTCGGGCTTCGGTCGCCCGTGGCAACGATGTGTTTATGTTCCGCCTCTTCTGGATACGTGACGTAGCCCACATCAATTCCATCGGCCTCGGCAATCCGATCAAGCGCAGTTGCTCGACCTGCCACAACGTGCAGATGACGGGGCAGGACCTTGCGCCGGGCTGGGTGGACGTCGGAACGACGAATTATCCGACCTGGACCGAGCCACCCGTGTTCAGCGACAAAGCCGAGTTGCCCGTATTCAAAGTTACCTGCGACAAGAACGCATTGCCGCACCCGTATCTCGGTCGCGTGATTTACACCAACGATCCGGGACGCGCGCTGATCACCGGCAAGTGCGTGGATGTTGGCTCCATCGTGATGGGGCAGTTCCGCGGACTCGCCGCGCGCGCGCCGTATTTCTCGAACGGCTCGGCAAAAAACCTGCGCGAACTCGTGGATTTTTATGATCGCCGGTTTGATATGAAGCTGACGGAACAGGAGAAACAAGACTTGGTGAATTTCCTGAGCGTGCTGTGAAGCTGAGTGGTATTCGGCCTTGATCGTCGTTTCGGCCATCAGGCCCACCGGACAAAAAAATGTGAGACAAAAAAATTAAGAACGGCGCCATTTTTCTGTCCTACATTTTTTTGTCCGGCTGGCAAACCTTGACGCAAGCAGCCTTGAAACAAAGAGGAAGACGTATGAGGAAAGCTATTGTCGTTGTTTTGATGGTCTGGTGGTTAGGGACAACGAATCATTCGACGGCGATTCAGCCGGACAAACCGCCTGCCAATCGCCGGAACTTCGTCGCCTGCCCGATTGTACGCGACACCAAAACGCTGCCGTGCTGGCTGGCTGAGTATGAAGGCGAATTATATTTCCTCGGCTTGCAGGGCAGCAGCGCGTCGGAGTTTTATCCGCCGCAGTTGAATCACGAAGTGCTGGTCGAAGGCACGGTCACCAACGAACCGCGCATCTGCGGCGGCATTCCGCTCAAGCCCGTGAGGATTTCCGTCATCGCGGAATTGAATCGCGGCTGCAATACGTTGCTGCCCGCCGAAGACGGGATGGAAGCGCCTCCGGCTCCGGCGCGCCGTTTTGTTGACGCCATGCGGCAAGCCGGAACCGATACGGCGCAGCGTGAATTCGTCGTGCCCTTCGATTTCGACAGCGACTATCTGACGCTGCACACGACGCGCATCCTCAGCGAAGCCGCCCGCGTCGCCAAAGCCATCAAAGCCGCGAAAGTCGAAGTGACGGGCTATCGCGCCACGACGTGGTTGTCGAATGGAAAGAAATTCGCCGAGGCCGAATCCATTGCGGCGAAGCGCGCTGACAAGGTTGGCGAAATTCTGATTGGCCTGGGTCTGCCCGCCGCTACGGTGAGCGTCAAGGCAAAGGCCGAGCCTGAACCTTGCGATGGCGTGACTGATCCGGACAAACGGCGTGTGACGATCAAACTGATTCCCTGAACTAAAGGAACTCCTCGAATGTCGAACCGGTTTGCGCTCGGAACCTTTTCGCAAGCTGACGCCAAGCCCTTCGCGGGCGTCGTGGTCGAACAACGCGTTCTTCCACTCAGCGCCTTTCCAGGGCTGACCAACGGAGATTCGATTCTCAGCTTGCTCGAACATTGGGACGCGAATTTCGCAGCCTTACAAACGGCGGTCGCTTCGTTTGAAGAAGCGGTTGCGCTGCCGCTCGCCGAGCTCAACGCGCATCCGCCCGTCAGCCTGCCGCGCCAGGTGTTTTGTTCGGGCGCGAATTACAAGAAGCACGTCATTGATTTGATCATTGACGAAGGCGGCGGGCCGATGACTGAGAATTGGATCGCCGCGAAAGGCTCGCCGACCTATTTGCCCTTCGGTCCGTATCTCGTGCCCGCAGCCTTTGTACCCGATCCGCAAAACCTGCAACTCACGCTCAAGCTCAACGGCGAGATCAAACAGGACGAAAGCACGATTGACGAACTGATGAGCAGCAATAGGAGCTTCCACGTATGAGAAAAATAGTCTTCCTGATCGCCTTCGTTTTATTTTTTGCAGCACGGTCGTATGCCGACATC
>Ga0187893_10010939_pt1 | contig 13321 bp, 10 predicted proteins | sample MA1701074metaG_FD_139574 | JGI IMG/M metagenome (GOLD analysis project Ga0187893, IMG submission 139574) | White microbial mat communities from a basaltic lava cave in the Kipuka Kanohina Cave System on the Island of Hawaii, USA - MA170107-4 metaG ...
ATCACGGTCCACCCGAGGGCCCGCGCCGCGAGCTCGGCCACCTGCGAGCCGCCCGACGCGTACTGCCGGGTGATGGTGATGAGCGGGGGAGCCATAAGAGAAATAGAACTGCGCCATCGGCAATCAGCTATCGGCCGTCAGTGTGGTCAATAGCCCGAGACCCGACGGCCGACAGCGTCTAGCGCTGTTGCTGGAGATTCCTTCTCAGATCCCCGATGTTCAACAGCGGCATCCCGCCTTCGGTCGGGACGAAGATGATCAGGTTGTTCGAGGTGCGCATGTCGTGCAGCACTTCGATCCACTGCTTGGTCAGGGCCTCGGCCGTGAGCGTCTGGTTCAGCAGGCGCTGCTGCTCCGCCTGCAGGCGGGCCACTTCCACGCGGTGGCGCTCGGTTTCGATCTGCTGCTCCTGGGCGATCTTGTTGTTGATTGCCTGCACGACCTGCGCGGGTGGCTGGAGATCGCGCAGGAAGAACGCGGTTACCGCGGCGATGCGAAACGGGCCGCCCCCGGCGCGCGGCTGCGTGACGAGCGCCGAGTCGACCTGCTCTTCCATGGTGCGCGCGATGCGGGTGCGCTGGGCGATGTCGTTGATCGAGAACTGGACCATGCCGTCCCGCACGCCCTTGCGAACCGCGTTGCGCACCGCGCTGCGGATCTGCTCTTCCCCGCCGAACTCGGTGAAGATGCGCGGCGCCTCCGCCGGATCGATCTGCCAGCGCACGCTGGCGTCCACCGTCATCCCCATCTGTTCCGAGGACAAGGCGGCGATCGCCTCGACCTGCTCGCCGGACGGCGGGAATTGCTCTTCGCGGGTGGAGTAGCGCTCCACCGACGACCACGGGGGCACGAACCGGATCCCGGACATGAGCGGCTTCTGGCTGACGCTGCCGAAGGCGTGCTGCACGCCCACTTCGCCCGGGCCGATCACCACCATCACCGAGAACAGGACCAGGAGGACCCCCAGGGCCGTGAATCCGAGCGACAGTCCGCGCAGCACCGTCCCCGCGCGGGCGCTGCCCACGCCGGTCGTGGCGGTGCGGGCAAACCGGAGGGCAAAGGCGGCGAATAGCAGCAGGGCGCCGAAGATGAGCTTGGACATGGGGGCTCCGCTAGGAGAAGAGATTCGGTCCCGGACCGGGCTTCCCATGGCCGGGGCTCTTCGACTCCGGCCGGGCCCGGACGTATCCCAGCTCCTCGGAGCGAGAGATGCGACGTTCCGCGACCAACCCTTCCAGCACCAGCTCGCACGCGGCCACCATGTGCGCCGGGTCTTTCTTTCCCGCCAGCCCCACGCGGTCCACGAGATCCAGCAATCCCGGCACGACGCTGAAGCCCTTGAGCAGCGTCTCGGCGCGCTCGTCGGCGCCGATCTTGAGGGCGCCACCCTCGTCGAACCAGTGGACGATGTCGTCCACATTCGCGCCGCCGACCCGGGCCTCGAACGTCGCGCCAGCGGCCCGCTTGATCAGATCCTTGCCCACGGTCTCGGCGCCCTGGAGCTCGCCTTCGTACTCGAGCTCCAGCTTCCCGGTCACGGCCGGGATCGCCGCGTACACATCGGAGACGCGCGGCACGATGGTCTTTTCCCTGGTGGCGAGCGCGCGCCGCTCGGCGTTGGACATCACGTTCTCCAGCACGCTGATCGGCAACCGCTGCGACACGCCGCTGCGCTTGTCCACGCGCTTGTCGGTTCGCGCCTCGAAGGCGATCCGTTCCACCAGCTCCGCGATGAAGTCCGGAATGCGGTGCGGCCGGCTGCCGCCGTCGCGGGTGACCCACGCCTCCTGGGCGGTGATCGCCGCGCCCAGCTCGACGGTGTGCGGGTAGTGCGTCTGGATCTCCGACCCGATCCGGTCCTTGAGCGGCGTGATGATCTTGCCCCGCGCCGTGTAGTCCTCCGGGTTCGCCGTGAAGACGAGAGCCACGTCCAGGTTCAGCCGGACGGGATAGCCCTTCAGCTGCACGTCGCCTTCCTGCATGATGTTGAACAGGCCGACCTGGATCTTGCCGGCCAGGTCGGGGAGCTCGTTGATCGCGAAGATGCCCCGGTTGGCCCGCGGCAACAGGCCGAAGTGCATGGTCAGCTCATCGGACAGCAGGTGCCCGCCGCGCGCCGCCTTGATGGGGTCGACGTCGCCGATGATGTCGGCGATGGTGACGTCGGGCGTCGCGAGCTTCTCCACGAACCGCGAGTCGCGCGGCAGCCACGCGATCGGCGCCGCGTCGCCGTGCTCCGCCACGAGCTCCCGCCCGTACTTCGAGATCGGCGCGAAGGGGTGATCGTTCACCTCGCTGCCGGCCAGGATCGGGATCTCCTCGTCCAGCAGGTCGACCAGCGCGCGCACGATGCGGCTCTTGGCCTGCCCGCGCAGCCCCAGCAGGATGAAGCTGTGCCGCGACAGGATCGCATTGGTGAGCTGCGGAATCACGGTGTCCTCGTAGCCGATGATTCCGGGAAACAGCGGTGTGCCGTTTTCGAGCCAGCAGATCAGATTCTCGCGCAGCTCCTCCGAAACGGTCCGGCGGATGCGCGCCGGCGCCGCCCATTCGGTGTCCCGAAGCTCGCCCAAGGTCGCCGGTTTCGCGGGTAGCATGGCCGGACGTTAACCCGCCGTCTCTCGGGGTGTAAAGAGCCGCGCGGCGGCGATGCCCCAGGACTTGACTTCCACGCCGGCGCGCCCATCGCCGCCGACCGGGAGCGCGTCGCCGTTCATTTCGACGAGGCTGACACGCCGCGCCAGCTGGAACCGGTACGCCGAGGGCCACACGCCGATCGCGCGCGCCAGTCCGCGCACGTCGAGCAGCTTGACGATCGCGCCCTCGCCGTCGTCCGCCGGTTTCGCACCGACCACCAGCACATCGCGATCGGGGATGTGCAGCGCCGTGTCGCGCGTGATGAGCGGGCCGGCGGCGGTATTCAGGTAGGGAGGGCTGACGTACAATGGATCGCACGCGCCCCACCCGCGACGCACCGGTTCGGCGGGATCGCCCGGGGCGAGCAGCGACAGCCGGTAGCGCATGATCCAGGCGCCTTCCTGGCGCGCGGCGTAGTTCGTGTGCCAGTAGTTGTTCGCCACGTACGAGAAGAGCGTCCCATCCGGCACGATCGCGCGCCGCCAGACGCCGCGAAACACATCGTTCAAGGTCAGGAGCGGCGCATCCGGCGCGCTCCACACCACGCCGTCCTGGCCCTCGTGCATCCAGACCCAATGCGCGTGACAATACCAATCCCGGCAGCTGCCGGGTTGCTGATCCCGTTCTACGGTCATGCGCCCCAGCGGCACCTCGACGTCCACGGTCGGTGCGGTGAACGCGAACGGAAACGCGACGTAGAGCGCCTCCTTGTCGAGGGTGGGCTCCTTGGTGAGCCGGTTCTCGACGTCGATCCAGGGTAGGTCGTGGTAGAGGGTGACGCTGGACGCGAGCGTCCCACAGCCGCGCAGCGCGCGCGTCGTTTCGAGGCGGACCCCGATGCCGGGAAGTGTGCGGCGCCGGGACGAGACCCGGGTGGCGGTCGCGATATCGAGCTGGGCGACGGTCCCCAGCGTGCCCCGGTCCGCGGTAGTCCACAGCGCGCTGCGATCGCCGCCGCTCACGTGCAGCCACTGATTGAGTCCGGTCCAGGGTGACGGCTTCACCCGCTCCTTGCCGTCCGGTCCCGTCCAGGAGGCGATGGCGCCGGTGGCCGGGTCGAGTCGCACGGCGAACCCGCCGGCGCGCGCCTCGAGCGCGTCCGGCTCATCGGACGGGAGCGCCGCCGCCCGCGGCGCGGTTTGGAGCGCCAGGTAGCCCAGCGCGGGAACGTCACGGAACAGCACCAGCGCGTCGCCGTCGTCCAGATCGACGGCGGGACACGCCTGGCCGTTATCGATGAACGCGGTGCCGGCCCCGCCGGGCACCCGCGTCACCTCCGTGCGGCGCCAATTGGCGGCGTTGAAGACGACGCGGCCCGGGCCGGCGGTGGTGCCGCGTCCGATGCGGAGCAGCGCTTCAATGAGCTGGTGCTGGGCGCCCGCCGCCGCTCCCTCCAGGTAGCGCCGCTTGTACGCCCACTGTTCGACGGTCTGTCGCGCGAAGGGGGCGCGCACGCTTTCCGCCGCGCCCCAGGTATGCTCGCCGAACAAGAGCAGATCGCGCCACATCTGGCGGCGCTCGTCAGCGCGGGCGGCGATGCGGGCGCGGCGGCCGGCATCGGCGGACTCCACACGCTCGTCCCACAGCGCGGCGAGATCAGCGGCGCGGGCGGCGAGCTGCACGGCGCGGAACCCGGCCAGCTCCCGGGCGGTCGAAGCCGCGCCATCCTCACAGTAGGTGCCGGTGTCGCCGCGGCGCACCGGGATGCGGGGGCCGTACCGGCGCTCCAGAGTCTGCAGCAGCTCCTCGGCGCGGCCCGGGACGATGCGCGGATAGGCGTAGCGGCGATTGAAGTCCTCCATGTTCGCGATCATGGCGTCGTCCATGAGCGCGTTGTCCCATTGGGCCCCGTACAGCAGCGCGACGTCGTAGGGCCACTCGGGCGACTGGAAGGCGGGGTTGGACAGCAGCCAATCCGACAAGCGGCGGCCCATCTCGTCCGGTCCCACGTCGAATCCGAACCGGAGCCCGTCGCCGTAGTGGTAGCTGCGCCAGTGGAGCACGCGACTGCCGTCGGGTCCTTCCCACCAGTACAGCTGCGGGTACGCCGTCCACTCCCCCGCCAGGCGGTGCACCTGGGCCTCGGACCTGGGCAACAAGGGCAGGGCCCGCTCCGGGTTGGCGCCGCTCACCAGATAGCGAATGCCGCTGGCGGCGAGCGCCATCGGAAACGTGAGCGGCTGGCCGGGAACATCCGTGATCTGGGCGGTGATGAATCCCAGCCCGCGCTCCCGCGCGAAGACGCCCGCCGGCCAGACCATGCGGGCCGCTGACTCGTGATCGAGCAACCCGACCAGCAGATTCGCGAACAGGGCGTGGAAGCCGATGGTGCCGTCGCGGATCGACTGCACCAGGCGGTCGCCATCCGCCGGCGACCGATTCTCGACGTAGGAGAGCACTTGCAAGGCGCACTCGGCCGTCCAGCGGTACTCGGGATGCGCCGGGAGCCGGGCGAGGGCGGCGTCCAGGTTCCGGCGGTGGACCTCGAGACACTTCTCCTGGAGATCGGTGTACCCAACGTCGGTATGGTTGGAAGACAGCCAGTACAGCGTCCAGCGCCGCGGCGGCGTCAGCCGGACCCGTCGCCGGGCGACGGTGTTCTTCCCGACGTCGAGGTCGATGCGGATGTCGCTGGGTTCCGACAAGGGCACCCACAGCTCGCCCTTCAGCGACCGGCCGTCGTCGGTGGGCAGCAGTCCCGCGCTGCCGACGAGCGCGCCGCGCCGGTCGATCACCCGCGCGCGCGCCGCCGGCGCGGCGAGTCCGGACACCGTCACCCGCACGAGATTGCGACGGCCGTCGGGTTGCTGGTACAACGCGCTCGGGCTGGCGACGATCACCGGCTCCGCGGTGCCGGGCGGCGGGGGCCGTCGCCACGGGGTCGCGCAGGCGGCCGCGCTGGCGGCGATGCGTTCGAAGAAGTTCCGGCGATCAATCATGTGACCTTGACTCCCAGCCGAGCGACACTACCTTTTGCGGCCGTTTCGGGGTCCGTCAACCGTTACCATCGTAAGGAGAGAGCATGAAGCGTCTCGTTTTCGCGCTGGCCTTGGTGGCCGTCGTCGGCGCGTGCAAAAAGGCCGAGCAGCAGCCGGCCTCCGGTGAGATGGCCGATAGCAGCAAGATGATGATGTCGGATTCCTCGCAGATGATGATGTCCGACAGCGCCAAGATGATGATGGACACGGCCAAGCATTAGTCGTCTCCGGTCGATCGCGCTCAGGATACACGGAGCCCGGGATCAATCCCGGGCTCTTCGTTCGTCCGGATCCAGGCCACGGTCCGGGCCAGCGCTGCGCGCGGCGCCACGGCCGGTTTCCACCCGAGCTCGGCCCCGGCCCGGCTCGAGTCCCAGGGGTTCTCGCCGGTCACGAACGCGAGCGCCGTGCGCGCGAGCCGCGGCCCCGACCACAGCGCGATAGCGAACCGCGCGACTCCCACCGGGAGCCTCACGAAACGGGGCGCGCACGCCGCAGGCGTCCGCGATCGCCGCCAGAAACTCCCGCATCGTCAGCAACGGCGGGGCATCCGTCGCCACATTGTAGGCAGGGAATGCGCCACCCCGAGCGGTCGGGAGGGGTGCGTCAAGCGCTGCGACGATCGCCTGGGCCACGTTGCCCGCATACACACAGGAGAGATGGTTTGTGCCCGGCCCGATGACCGGAACGACGATCCCCCGTACCGCCCGGACCATGCGCGGGGTGAACTGACGATCCCGCTCGCCATAAATCACGTTGGGACGAATCGCTATGCCCGAGATGGCGCCGGCCTCCACCGCCCGTCGTACCAGCTCCTCGGACTCCCGCTTGCTGCGGGCGTATCCGTCGTCGGCGCGGAGCGTCCGGAACGGGTAGTCCTCGGTCCGCCGCTCGTAGCCGGGTCGGTAATCGCCCGATCCGCCGTAGACGGAGACGGAGGAGACGTGGACCAGCCGCACGCCCGCGCTCCGCGCCGCCTCGATCGCGCATCGGGTGCCGGTGACGTTGACGCGATAGGCGGCGTTTCCCGCCCGTTGATCCACCACCGCCGCGGCGTGGACGATCCCCGTGACGCCCCCGGCCACCCCGCGCGCCCAGGTCGCCGGGTCGGCGACATCCCCGACGACCGGCACGGCGCCCAGCGCGCTGACGACCGGAGCGGCCGCGGGTCGTGCCAGGGCCCGCACGGCTATGTGCCGGGCCCGCAACGCTTGGATGACGCGGCTGCCGACGAGCCCGCTCCCGCCGGACACCAGGACCGTCACGCCGGATCCCACCGCGGCAGCGGGAACGGGAGCGCCACGACGCGCGCCGAGACCCCGCCCGCGCGCACTCGCGTGCCGGGGCCGTACTCCCGTCGCAACACGGCCAGGCCGATCCAGCGCCCGGACGGCGACGCCAGGGTGCCGCCGTCGGGCAGCCAGGCGACGCTCGAAACGCGGCCCGCCTCCCGGTCCTCGGCCAGGGCCGGCATCGGATCCATGGGGCCGGGCTCGGCGTCGAACTCGAGTCCCACCAGCTCGCGATTGGTGTGACCGCGGAAGTGCAGGCGACTCACGGTTTCCTGCCCGGTATAACAGCCCTTGGTGTAGGACACGCCGCCGACCGCGTCCAGCCGCACTTCCTGCGGCAGCGTGTGCGCATCGACCTCACTCCCCAGCTTGGGCCACCCCGCCAGGATGCGCGCCAGCTCCAGCGCCGGCGTCTCGACCGCCACCGCGCCCGCGGTGACGAGCCGGGACGCCAGCCGGCCGATCGCGGCCGGCGGGACGGTGACCTGAAGGACGAAGGGTGCGTGTTCCCCGGCGCGTGCGACTTCGCCCGGCACTGCGTCGATCGTCACGGCGATGACCCGGCCGGGCGCGGCCGGCGCCGGCAACCGTGCCGCTTCCGCGATGGCCAGCGCGTGGGCGCCGGCGAGGCGAAGCACCGCGCAATCGGCCGTTCGATCGGCGCTTCGGGCCAGCCGCGGCGGAACCGTCCGCGTGAAGATGTCGAGCGCGGACTCGCGCCCGGCGGTCGAGGTGGTGAACCGGACCGCCGTGTCCCGCCGACCGGCCCATCCATCCACTACCATCATGCCCTTGGGGGTCAGCAGCGCCCCATACACGAACGCGCCGTCACCCGGCTTCTCGATGTCGTTGGTCAGGAGGCCCTGCACGCAGCTGACGGCGCCGGCTCCGCTCAGCTCGATCACCGCGGTATCCGCCCGCGCGACGAGCGCTCCCGCCCGCAATGCCTGGACGACCGGCGCAGCCCACGGGCCGGGCGGCAGACGCGTGGTCGCGGTCACGCCGACACTCGGGTCGAGGCGGCCTGTCGCGCGATCCAGTCCGCGATGAGCGGCCAGCAACGCTCGTCCGCGCGCGCATCGAGCAGCAGCCCACGATGGTCGAGATCGGGCCCGACGACGGCAAACGTCGTCCGCGGGCCGCCGAGCCGTTCGGCGAGCCTGCGGCAGGACCCGGGCGGTGCGAACAGGCGGTCGGCACTCCCGGCGATCGACAGGAGGGGCGTCGGCAGGTTGATCAGCGCGGCGAGGTAGTCGAATCCGTCGGACCCCGACCAGCGACCCCGGACGTTCCACATCATCCAGTCGGACAATACCAGGGCGGCCTCATCTTCGGGGCCGAGTCGCATGACCCGGGCCGGAAACCGGCCGAGCAGACGGCAACACACGGCCGTCAGGCGGGCGAACAGGCTCCTGGCCGGTCCTGTCACCGGGTCGGGCGTCCCGAGCGTGACGACGGCGCTTGGGCCAGAGCCGAAGTCTCGCGCCAACGCGGCTAACCCGATGGCGCCTCCGAACGAATGCCCGATCCAGGTCACATCGGCCTGGCCGGTGTCGTGCCGCACGGCCGCCAGGGCCGCAGGCGCATCGTGGCGAATCAGGTCTTCGAAGTGCCAACGGAATGGACCCGGCTCGCGGGCGCTGGCCCCGTGATGACGCCAGTCGAGCAGCCACGCGTCGTGACCCCGCGCCTGCAGGAACGACGCCATGCCGCGACCTGCCGTGGCGCCGCCCGGCAACCACACCCGGTGACTGGTGAACGCCCCGTGGGCGAGCAGCACGGGGGGCGGGGCTGCTACCGGGACAGGGGCCAGTCGATGGAGGGCGAGGGCGACGCCATCCGCCGCTCGCAGCATGGTCGTGATCACGCGTAGAACCCTGCGCAGCGGTATGAGGCATCGAGCAACTCGACCGGATGGCGCACCGGAACCGTGCTGCCCGCTGCGCGGAGCCCGGCGCCGATCTGCATGAGGCACCCGGGATTCCCGGTCGCGACGAAGTCCGGCCGGGTGGGCAGCAATCCCGCGACCTTGGGTGCGAGCACCTCGCGCGACAGGGCCGGTTCGAGCAGGGTATAGAGTCCCGCGCTGCCGCAGCACTGCGCCGAGTCCGTGGTCTCCGTCACGACGAGCCCCGGAATGGCGCGCAGCACCGTGAGCGGCGGTTGCGTGACGCGCTGCGCGTGCGCGAGGTGACAGGGCGCGTCATAGGCCACGGTTCGAGCGTCCCCGAGCGGGCCGCCCGTGACGGGACCGCGCTCGGCCAGGAGCTCGGTCACGTCGCGGATGCGGGCGACGAAATCGGCCGCCTGCGAATCACCCAGCAGATGCCCATAGCCTTCGAGCTGGGCGCCGCACCCGGCGCTGTTGACCACGATCGGGGCGGTCGCGCCATCCCCTCGATCAGCAAAGGCCCTCGCATTGACGCGCGCCAACGCGCGCGCGGAGTCCTGCAGACCGGCGTGCGCATGCAGCGCGCCGCAGCAGACCTGTTCCGGAGCCTCGACGACGTCGTACCCGTTCACGCGCAGAGTGCGGACCGTGGCATCGTGCACGTGGGCGAAGAGGCCGTTCATGACGCAGCCGCGGAACAAGAAAACCGGGGAGTGGGGAGTGGGGAGTGGGACGGGACGGCTCGAGACCGCGGTACGGTCAGCGCCGTCGCGAACCACTCCCCACTCCCCCCTCCCCGGGCTTGTCGCCGCCAACATCCCCATCCCGAATCGCCACCGGCCGCCGCCGGCCACGGCGCCCGGCAACCCGGTGGCGCGGAGCCCGCGCGCCGCGGCGTAGAACGCGCTCGAGAGGTAGCGAGTCGTCATGATCGCCAGCGCCACTCGCGCGAGCAGCGGCACGCCGCGCTGCCGGGTGAGGCGCGCGCGCGCCGCCTCCAACCCGGCGCCGTAGCCGACGCCGGAGGGGCACACCGGCTCGCACCCGCGACAGCCGAGGCAGCGATCGAGGTGTCGCCCGAGCTCCGGATCGTCGCCGAGCTCGCCGCGCTCGAGCGCCCGCATCAGCTCGATGCGACCGCGCGGTCCGTCGGCTTCGTCGCCGGTGGCGAGGAAGGTCGGACAGGCCTGCAGGCAGAACCCGCAATGCACGCAGGGATCGAGGGCGGCGAACCCCCCGCGGGCCGCGTCCGTCATTCTTCCGCGGCGACCGGCACGACGAGCGTGGACGCCGGGTCGAACGTGCGTCGCAACTCGCGCACCAGGGGGCCGATGCCTTCGCGATACGCTCCGAAGTGGCCTACCGCGCTGCGCAGGGACCAGGATCCGCGCTCGAGGGTGAGCGGCACTTCCCGCGCCGCGAGGGTGCGGCGGAGATGCCGCAACCGGTCCGCCGTGGCTTCGCCGCTCCAGCGAATCGTTCCCAGTCCCGGACTCGCCGAGATCCACTCGTCCCCGAGCTGATGCGCGAGCAGATCGAGCAGGTCTTCGGTCGCGTCCGGCAGGCCGCCGATCCGCAGGGTCACGGGACGCACGGCTAGCGCTTCACCGGCCCGCTGCCAGAAGGCGTGGGTCTCGTCCGCCGGGAGCGGGGCGAAGCGCCCCTCGGCCAGCGCGCGCACCGTGGCTTCCTCGGCCTCGACCTGCGCCGCCGATCCCGCGCACCGCAGGGCCAGCACCCAGCCGGCGCGACGCGCCAGGGCCGGAGACAGGAGCTCGAGCGCCGCCGGCGCCAGACCACGGTCGCGCACGTCATCGCCAACCCGGCTCAGGTCTTCGCGCGTCCCTTCGAGGATGAGGGTGACGTCGGCACGGGGCAGGGCCCGCAGGCGCAGGTGGGCCCGGACGATCACGCCGAACGCCCCGAATCCGCCGGCCTGCAGGCGGGTGAGGTCGTATCCGGCGACGTTCTTGACGACGCGCCCGCCGCTCGTGATGACGCGTCCATCCCCGGTGACCACGGTGACGCCGAGCAGGTGGTCGCGCACTGGCCCGAGCCCCTGGCGCAGCGGTCCGGCGGTGCCGCCAACGACGACGGAGCCAACGGACCGGCCCGCCAGGCCGGGCGGGTCGAGGGCCACCCACACGCCGCGCTCGGCGAGCTGGTGACGCAGCCGGTCCCACCCGACGCCCGCTTGCGCCGTAGCGACCAGGTCTTGTGGGGCGATCGACTCCACGGCGTCGAGCCGTCGCGTGGTGAGCGCCAGGTCGGCCGGGGCATCGGCGGGCTGCCAGCTGCCGGTTCCTTCCACGCGCACCTTCCACCCCTCTTCCGTCGCGGTGCGCAACAGCAGCGCCACCGCTTCCGGCGTCGGCGGCGCGATACGGGGCGCGACGCCCGCCGAACCCGGGTCGAGAACGGCCTCGGCGCCCAGCAGCGCGCGCACCTTGTCGAGCAGGAGATTCACGCCGCGCTCCAGCGCCGGCCCAGCATCCATTCCCGGCAGGCATGGACCGGGACGACCTTTCCCGGGTTGACGCGTTCCAGCGGGTCGAAGACGCGGCGCACGGCGCGCATGGCGGTCAGGGTATCGCCGTCGAAGATCAGCGGCATGTAGCGCAGCTTGTCGAGTCCGACGCCATGCTCGCCCGTGATCGTGCCGCCGGCGGCGATGCAGACCGCCATGATCTCGGCCGAAGCGGTTTCGACCCGGTCTGTGAGCTCGGCGTCGCTCGCGTCGAAGGAAATATTGGGGTGGAGGTTGCCGTCCCCGGCATGAAACACATTGCTCACCACGAGCCGGTGCCGGTCCGCGATGGCGGCAATCGCCTCGAGCACGTCGGGCAGGGCGGAGCGGGGTACCACCGCATCCTGCACGACGAGATCCCGCGACAGCCGTCCCATCGCTCCGAACGCTTTCTTCCGTCCCTGCCACAATCGCTCGCGTTCTGTGGGGTCGGTCGCGGCCCGAATCGACCGCGCCCCCCGGCTCGCGAGCAGGTCCCGGACCGTCGCCGCATCCGCCGCGACCGCTTCGCCATGGGCGCCATCCAGCTCGACGAGCAGGACGGCGGCGGCGTCGCGCGGGTAGCCGGCCGCATACACGGAGTCCTCGACGGCGTTGATGCAGGAGCGATCCATCATTTCGAGGGCGGCCGCCACGACGCCGCTCGCGATGATCGCCGACACCGCTGCACCGGCTGCGCGCAGGCTCGCGAAATCGGCGAGCAGGGTGCGCACCGCGCGCGGCGTCGGCGTCAGCCGGACCGTGATCCGGGTGGCGATCCCGAAGTTGCCCTCCGATCCCACGAACACCCCGACGAGATCGGGTCCCCACGGCTCCCCCCCCGGGCTGCCCAGCTCGATCACCCGGCCGTCGGCGAGGACGACCTGGAGCGCCAGGACATGGTTCGCCGTCACGCCGTATTTCAGGCAGTGCGGACCACCCGCGTTTTCCGCGACGTTGCCGCCGATGGTGCAGGCCGTTTGGCTGGAGGGGTCGGGCGCATAATGGAGGCCGTACGCGGCGGCCGCCGCCGACAGCCGGACGTTCACGACACCCGGCTCCACGACAGCCAGGCGGTTGACCGGATCGACGGACAGGATCCGATTGAGGCGGGTGAGCGCCACGAGCACCGTGTCCGCAGCCGCCAGCGCTCCGCCCGACAGCCCGGTACCCGCGCCCCGGGGCACGAACGGGATCCCGGTCCGGGCGAGGAGGCGAATGACGGCGAGCAACTCGTCCGTGGTGCCGGGGAGAACGACCAGGGCGGGGAGACGGCGATGAGTCGGGAGGCCGTCGCTGGCATAGGTGACGCGCTCGCTCGTGGCCCGGCGCAGATGGCGGCGCCCGACGATCGCCTCGAGGCCGCGAATGGGCAGCTCGCGGAGCATGAGGGGGAAAAGTAACAGGGTCGGGACGGTTGCTTCCCCCGGATTGACTGCGGAGCGAGCGCGATGGTATGCATCAAGAGGACTGCCCCCATGAACCGGACCGTCGTTGTTTGGGCCATCGTGGTGTCCGTCGCCGCGTGCGATGGGCCCGCGGGTCCCAGCCCGGAGGACCTGTTTCGGACGCTCGGCTACTGGAGCGGCGCGTGCGAGGAAGACGTGCACACGCTCCGCTGCGGGATCATCGAACACGTCGGCAATTCGTACGTGCGGGGGCTGAACGACGGAGAGCGCGGTCCGGTCAACCTGGACAGCGCGGTCTTGAATCAGAAGTACGTGCGCTGGGGATTCTATATCCGGCCGCAGCGGGCGCAATCGAAGCTGTGCTACTTCCATCCGCTGGTGAACGACTGGCTGTGCAACTGGATCTGGGCGACCTACACCGCCAACGGGATCCTGGCCGACTCAGCCGATGCGGGGAGCTACACGGCCGATCAGGGGGATTGGGCCGCCCTGTTCACCTTCTTTGCAGCCGGCCGTCACCGCGTGATCCTCCATGCCGAGAGCGACGGCTACACGCCGATCGCCGACACCCTGGACGTGCTCATCGAGAGCGATTCGGCGCCCCCCCC
>Ga0187893_10010940_pt1 | contig 13321 bp, 16 predicted proteins | sample MA1701074metaG_FD_139574 | JGI IMG/M metagenome (GOLD analysis project Ga0187893, IMG submission 139574) | White microbial mat communities from a basaltic lava cave in the Kipuka Kanohina Cave System on the Island of Hawaii, USA - MA170107-4 metaG ...
AGCGGCTCGGGCGTTTCGGTGGCGGCAGGGTTGGCGTACGGCGCGGCAGCAACGGATACGGCGGGATCGATACGCTTTCCCTCCGCGTGCAATCATCTCGTCGGGCTGAAGCCGACATGGGGACGCGTCAGCCGGCACGGAGTGTTCCCGCTGTCCGACACGCTCGATCATGTCGGGCCGATGGCGCGCTCGGTGCTCGATGTCGCGTTGTTGTACGAGGCCATGGCGGGCGCCGATCCGCTCGATCCGACCTCGCGCAATGAGCCGATCGAAGCGTGTGTGAGCGCGGCGCGTACGGGAATGCTGAAGGGCATTCGTATCGGCGTCGATCCGGTCTATGCGTTCGGCGGGTTGGATACCACCATGTCGATGCCCCTTCATGCAGCGATCGAACAGCTGAAAGTGCTGGGAGCGAACATCGTCGAGGTGCACGTTCCCGAGGTCGACACGGTTCTGCCGCGCGCGGTGATGGTCATGGCCGCAGAAGCCGCGATCTCACACGCGCGAACCTATCCAGCGGAACGCGAAAAATACGGTTCATCCTGTCGCGACCTGATCGACCTCGGCCATGCGACGACAGCAACGGATTATGCCGCGATCGCAATCTGGCGACGTGAGTTTCACGGCGCGTTGGTGCGGCTGTTCGCCGGCGTCGATATGCTCGTCGTGCCGGTGCTGCCCATCCCGCCGCCGACGATCGCCGAGATGAAGGGACTCGCAGTCGCGCCGCCGCTAGCGACCGCGGGCTTCATGCGCTTCACGATTCCCTTCAATCTCGCCGGGATGCCGTCATTGACCTTGCCGATGGAGCGCACCACGGAAGGTACGCCCCTCGGCTTCCAGCTAATTGGGCCAGAATTGAGCGAGGCCAAACTGCTGTCCGCCGGCGCGGCATACGAAGCTGCGAGCGGCTTCGCCAAGCTGCATCCGGAAATCTGAGCAACGCGCCGGCATTGCGTACGATATGCCGTGATCAACGGCTTGAAAGCCTCATTCGGCATTCGCGAAGTTTCGCCCGAACCGATTCCAGCACGCACTCTGGCTGCACAACAGCATGTCGCGTGCTAGAGTTCGAGCCGTGGAGCGCATCGTGCATCTGTGCAGCGACTTTGCGGAGGCCGAGCAACGAGACCTCCAGCAGTGGCTCGCGCTCACCCCCGTGGAACGCGTCGCCATCGGGGAGTCGATGCGAACGGAGTTTCCCGGCGGTGATCAACCAAGACTTCAAAGAGTTCTTTGCGTCGTTGAACGATCAAAGCGTTGAGTTCCTGATCATCGGTGGCGTCGCGTACAACCACTACGCGCCACCCCGAGCGACCAAGGATATCGACGTTTGGGTAAGGCCGACGAAGAGCAACCTCGAGGCGCTGCGCAAAGCGGTCGAAGCCTTTGGATTTCCTATCACCGAGCTACGCGTGGATGAGCTGCTCGAAGGACAGCGAGTTCTGATGCTTGGGCGAGCACCCTATCGAATCGACATTCTCACCCAACCCGATGGCGTCGAGTGGAACGAAGCATGGGAGGAGCGCGTTCCCGGGGACTACGGTGGCGTGCCGTTGTCTTTCCTGGGTCTTCGCCAACTGATTCAGGCCAAGCTGGCAACAGGACGTCCGCGCGATCTGGCCGATGTGGCAACCCTGAAGGCAGTTCGCCACGATGACTGATGGTGCCTCGGGTGCCTCGGCCGAGGTGTCCGGCGGCTCGGACGTAGGGTGGAGTTGTTCACCGCGCCTGCCGAGCCCATGATCATCCAGTTCGTCAATGAGACCAGCGAAATGATATCGATGAAAGACGAGTGTGTTGCAGAAGGTGGGGCACAACGGGGCGGCTGATCCCGGCTCGACACGAGCTTCAGCGGATCCGCCCGCTGCCTTCCAAGCGGTCCGTGAGATCGTTAACCGACGAGCTCTCCGATGTTCGCGATGAGGAGCCGTGAGGAATGTATTACCTGGACACCTCGGCCCTCGTGAAATTGGTCGTCGTGGAGATCGAGACTTCCGCGTTGCGACGTTGCGAATCTCGAGCCGGCGACACTTCGCACTCTCGACGCGATCCATCTCGCCACGGCTCTAGAGCTCGGAGCGGATCTCGAGATGCTCATCGCTTATGGTGCACGGCTCCTGAACGCTGCAGCGGAAGCGAAGCTCCCCACCCTCTCACCCGCCTGACAGGGGCCACCCCCGGAAGATGCGATGAACGCCTAACGCCTTCCGGAGCGAAGCGCCTCGGCCCCCGTGCTTTCGATGTTCCGCCTCAACCAAGCTCTGCAACGATGCGAGCCACGAGCTCACGTGCCTGATTCAGCTCGCTCCGAGCGGTTTCGTCGTCGGCCCATGTGGCGAGACCATAGTCGGCGTCTTCGCGAAAACGCTGCAAACTGGCCAGGAATTTTCCATACTTGCCTTCGTATCGCCCAGTGCGGACGAAATGCAGTCCGAACAAATTGACCAGCGCTCGGTGGGACTTGGGCTCGATCCCAGTGTTGGCGAGAAGCGCTCTCACAGCGTGAAATACCGCAAAATAAACTCTCGTGAGCGCAACGCGAGGGATTCCGGACACAAGCAACTGCTCCGCAGCTTGCAGCTCTTCGTGCGCACAGGCGAGCTCTTGGGCGACCACCGCTGTCTTGCCCTCCTTGGTCAAAGTTTCCTGCCTTCCGTCATGACGGCACGTGCGAGTGGACGTTCCTGCCGGACGTGGACCGACCAGGTCTTTGCGTCGTATACGGCCGGTGCGATCAACACGCCATACTCGATCACGAATTCGCCTGCGAGATCGCAAACTTGACGATATGTGTGCCATTGACGGTGAGCGATCACCACCAGCACGTCGATGTCCGAGTCTTCGGTAGCTTCTCCTCGGGCCCAAGACCCGAACAAGATCACTTCGACGATCTCGTCTCCGAGCTCGCATCGTAGCTTTTTCGCGTACGCGCGTGCGAGCTCCGGAACATGCTCTTGTGTACTCGCGAGCTGCATCGGGGTCACTACGGTACCACGTCACCGGGAACTTGCGATGCGGTAGTCTTCCGGCATGTTCCGTTCATTCGTCGTCTGCATGCTCCTCGCGTGCGCTGCCAGTGGCGGGCGGGTACGCGGTAGCGCGCTCGACAGCGTCGCGGATGGCCCGACGCGACAACGAGAGGCCAGTGTCAAACCCGGCATCAACGAACCGTGGAGGAGCCGGAATGTCGCTCCGCTCATCCGGCGTTTGGAATCGGAATCCCGTGAAATCTGGGTTCAACGGGACCACATCGTGCAAGTCGTCGCTCCCGAGCCCGGCATGATCATCGCCGACATCGGCGCAGGATCGGGTTTCCTCACGCTGATGCTTGCCGAGCGTGTCGGACCACGAGGAAAAATCTACGCCATCGACATCAACCCAACGTTACTCGACGAGATTCGGAAACGTGCGCAAACCAAGGGACTGAACAACGTGGAAACCGTGCTTGCCGCGGAGGACAGCATCCCGCTCGCACCGAATTCCATCGATGTCGTGTTCATGTGCGATGCATACCATCACTTCGAATATCCGAAAAGCACGATGCGATCTCTTCGTGCCGCACTGCGCGAAACCGGCGAGATCGTGATGGTCGACCTCGAACGCATCCCCGGAAAAACCGACGCGCACATGCTCGAACACTTGCGCGCAGGCAAAGATATCTTCCGCCGAGAGATCATCGAGGCTGGATTCGAGCTCGTGCAGGAGCACGATGTGCCCGAACTGATCGAAAACTACGTCCTCCGATTCCGCAAGTCACGAGCGAATGCGGGTCTGTGTCAGTGATGCAGCAGATATCCCGTGCCGAACGCGGATTCGATGGATTCGACCATGAGACCGTCGCTGGTCGGGAGGTCGATTTCGCCGAGGAGGTCTCCGCTTTGGGCGTCGCGCAGCGTGATCGTGCCGGCGTTGAGACCGTCGAGGTTGAGTAGATTGTTCTGGATGGCCGCGACGTCGGTGCCGTCGGACGACTCGAAGAACACGACGTGGTGCGAGCCGGGGCCGGCCTCGAGCGTCCGCAAAAGCGGCAGCTCGGGGAGGTTGTCGAGCCCGTAGACGTTCACCACGCCGGGGGTGCCGAAGCTGATGTACAGCTCCTTGGCTGCGCCTGCGCCATCGCGTACGTAGAACTCCAGCGCCGTGCCGAGGCTCTCGTCTGCGCCGACGATGGCTTGCGAGAACTCCCCGAATCCCTGCTCGTCGTACGGTGCGATCCACACGTCACCAGTGCCGAGTGCCGTGACGAGCACGAACGGCTCGAGGCCGTCACGAAGCATGAGCACCTCGACCGGGACGTTGAAATCCATCGCGCCCGTCGAGACGAGATAGGTGTCGAGCGGTGTGTGTGTCGCAATGTCAATCGTCGTGATCGTGTTGCCGGCACCGGAATTGTCGGGGGCGACCGTCGAGGTCACCGCGAGCACGCCTAGCTCCTCGTTGGCGGAGACACCATGCGGCCACAAGATGAACGGCTGGTCGTCCATGCCCATCGATGGCGCTGCGGAAATGGTCTCGAGCAGCTCGTTCGTCGAGCCGTCGAAGACCCCGACGCTGCCGTCTTGGGGCGCACCTTGGCCGCCCATGAACGTCACGAAGTACTTGCTACCATCGTCGAGGAAGTACATGTCCTCGCCCACGATGTTGTCGCCAACGTCGATCGCTTGGATCTCGGAGATCTCGGGGGCCGCGGCGTCCGTCAGCAAGACCTCGTACAATCCCGCGCCAGCCAGCGAAGTGGTGTACAGCCGCGTCTTGTCGTGGTTGAAATACAGGTGATGGGGAAGGACGCCCATCCCCATGTCGACGCGTTGCAGGATCTCGCCGAACTGGGCGGATTGGGGATCGAGGTCGACGAGCAGAAGACCGTCCTGGCCGCCTTCGAGGTTGCGGAACGCAACGAACACGAGTCCCGGCGACAGCTCGCCTCCGGTGTCGCCCGTGGACTCATCATCGGCCGTGGAATCGGTCCCGGTGCCGGACGCCCCGTCGTCGCTCGACGATATGGTGCAGGCGGGCAGCAGGAGAACGGATGTGAAAAGGACATGGGAAGATGCATTCCGTCGCATGGTGAGCTCCTCGTTCGCGATCTCGGGGACGCGTTTTTCGCGACCGGACCAACGCTGGGGCCAAAGCTACAAGGACGCGACCCGGCCTGTCACGCGCTTTTGTCACGCCCCTAGAACCGGCCGTGGGTCGTTCGTGGGATTGCGTCGAGCCGTGCTTGCTGCTAACAACCTACGTTGCGATGAGTGACTCGGGTATGGTCGAGACGGTCGCGTCGTTCTCGTTGCTTGCTGGTGACGAGTTGCGCGAGCTCATGATGTTCGCACGACGGGTGACGTTTCGCCCCGGCGAGTTCGTGTTCGATCAGGGTGTGGCTGCCGATGGCATGTACGTGATCGAGCACGGTAGCGTGCAACTGTGGGCGAGGCTCTTGGGCGACGAGCAGATCGCGTTGTGTCGGATCGGCCCGGGCGGTGTGCTGGGCGAGTTCTCGCTTTTCGATCGTGGTACCCGCTCGGCATCCGCCGAAGTGATCGAGCCCACCGAGGGATGGTTCTTCAGCAATCGCCAGTTCGAGCTCCTGCGTACAGACGGCTGTCCAGCCGCGCTCAAAACCATGCGCCAGCTGTGCAAGATCTTGTGCGAGCGATTGCGTACGGCCATTCGCGAGCTCGTCGAGAATTCGCCAGCTTTCTTCGTTCGCGGGACGATCTCGACGGCGCCACCCAATCGTGCGCTCGAAGCAGCGCCGGCGGGCGCCCTCGATCCCCGGCGGTTGCTCGCGTTGCCGTGCTTTGCACGGCTGACGGCCCCGGTGCTGGGGCAGTGGCTCGCACCGCTGTCGGTATGGACCGCGCCGCGTGGACACCGTTTGTATACCGAGGGTCAAGCACCCGCCTCGGCGTATGCGATCCTACGCGGTGCAGTCGAGCAGATCGGAGGGCCGTCGGGTGAGGAGCGTCGAGTGGCGATCCTCGGCCCGGGCAAGCTCTTCGGTTTCGTCGCGCCGCTCGATGGTGGCCAGCGGCCTACGAGCGCAATCGTGCGCGAGGATGCGCTCGTGCTCGAGATCCCTCCCGCAGAGATCGAGGCGATCTCCCGCGGCGATACTAGTTTGCATTTCACCTTGCTCGATGTCCTGCATTGTTCGCTCATCGAACGCTTGCGCGCAGCCAATCGGACTTTGCTGTGCCAGACCGCCATGGGCCGACTCGCGCAGCGCAGGAAAACGCCTCACGTGCGCGTGAGCTCAGGCCTCGAGCTGTAAAAGCTCGACGCGGCGTTCCTCGCCCTTTTGCGACAGATACAACATCGCGTACTCGGGCACCTCGAGCCACGTCGAGTCGTCGCGGGTCAAGGGCTCGGATGCCACGATGATCGAGTCGCAATCCTCGACGCCCCCGCGCATCTTCCACTCGCCATCGTGCAGACCATAGTCGCGACCGAACGTATACCAAAGGCTCGGGTAGTCAAGGTTGAATTCCCGAACCTGCTCGGCGTAGCAGCCGAAGTCGAACGTGAATCGCGTCGCGACAATGTCGTTGCTGTCGCACAGAAACAAATTCACGGCCGACGAGATCGCGATGCCGCGAGCTTCACGAGCCGTACGCAGAATGGACAACGTGGTGCGCACGGCCGCGGTGATCTCGTCTGCGTCTGCATCCGCCGTGGGATCGGCGATCTGTGACATGAGGAGCGCATAGATCCACTCGCTGTCGGTGGTTCCTTGGATTCTACGCGCTACCTCCGGCCGTATATAGCGCAGCAAATCGAACTTCATGTCGTCGAAGTGGGCCAAATCTCCGTTGTGCGCCATCGCCAGACGGAACCCCGGGTAGCGAAACGGATGCAGGTTGTGGGGACCGACCGTCGTACCATCGCGCTCGTACAACACGCCGCGTACGTGAGCGAGCAGACATGTCGGCCGGAGCTTGCGCGCAAGCGCGCGCAAGTTGGTGTCGAACACGGGCATGCCGGGCGTGCGGTATTCGAACGGCGTGGTCTCGTCGTGCGATACGGAATCCCACGCGACCATGCCGAACCCGGCGAGACTGAGCAGACCCAGCCTTTGCGGCTCGTAGGCCTGGCGGATGAGCGAACTGTCCGAGCTGTAGAGGACGTCCTCGAGGTGGACAGGTTCTCCGAGATAAGCCAGCACCCGGCACATCGTCCGAAGGGTACTACCCTCCGATCACGAGCGCACGTGGCCGGAATTGCCAGGGGTCTTGACGCCGAGCGCAGTGCGGCGTACTCGAAAAGACCCCTCCATTCACGGAGGCCGACAGCAAAAGGAGTCGCTCATGACGCCCGAACAGTTCTGGGAAATGGCTGACAGCATCCGGACCAAAGAGGAGTATTTGGTCGATGAGAAGCTGCGTTATCTCGAGAGCGCACCGATCGAGCACCTCCGGGACGTGTTCATTCAGTACCGCTTCTTCACGATCTACTACATCGGCGATTTGGCGCTGTTGGTACACAAGGTGCCGTTCGGAAAACTGCGCAGCGTGCTAGGCGAGATCCTCAATGACGAGTTGGGGTTGGGTGACTGGAAGGAGGCACATCCGAAGATCTACGATAATTTCCTGGTGAGCATCGGCATCGACGCAGGCACGCTCGATGGTGCCGCACGGTCCGAGAACATCCGTTTGCTCGAGGAGCTACGTCAGCTCATGCTGACCAGCAGCTATCCGTATGCGGTCGGTTTACGCGGCATGGGCGGCGAGTGCTTGTGCCAGGTGCAGCTCGAAGCGATGCACAACAATTTCATCAAGAATCCCTACGTCAAGGACAAGCTGCCGAAGATCGACATGGCGTTTTGGGACATCCACGCCGGCGAAGAGGACATCCACCATCGCGAGATGATGCGCGACTCCTTGACGGAGATGATGCGCGAGTGGCCCGAGGCGGTCGACGAGATGGCGAGCGGCTATCTCAAAGCCAAGAGGAACTTCGACATGTTCTGGGACAACATCTTCGCAGCCGCCGGAGCTGGTTCGGGCGCTGTCGTCACGACCGACGAAGAACTCGAGGTGCTCGCTTCCGTGAAGAAGATCTGTGCCGACTCGCGTATTCATGCGCCGGTACACTACAAGGACGAACCCAACTACTTCAGCATCTTGGGGGGTGAGGACCAGCGGTGGTTCTTGCGGGCATTCTGCGACACACCGCGCAAATCGCTCGTCACCCCCTTACCGGTCGAGCAGGCCGAGTTTCTCTCGCCGGGGTTCGATGTCGAAGCGGCCGCGCCGGTGTTCGGCAAGAGCCGCGTCTATTTCTCCGGGCCCAACGACCTCGACAAACTACGGGCATTGATCCTCCGCTCCTATGAATCCGTCGTGCGGCCGATCGTGCCGAGCTAAACGCGACTCGACCCAGCAGCCCTCGTGTCCTTGCGTCCGCGGATGGCGACCCACGGCAGCACTGCCACGGGCCATCCCGTGACATTGGCCCGGCAGCCACAGCCGGACGACGCGTCGCTGCCGGTGGCTGTCGTGCCGTCTTGCGTCGCTTCGCTTTCGGTGGGGCTTTCGGTCGGTTCAGGGTCGTCGTTGCGAGGTGCCAGCACGGCGATCGTTTGGGGTGAGAACGCGACGTAGGAACGGCCGGTCGGGTCGACGATCTCCACGCGGAGCTTCACGACGCCGATCGATTCTGCGGGCGCTTGGAACTGCAACGCGAGGGGGCCGTCGACGACAGCCTCGTCCTCGAGAAACGACTGCCATGTCGGCGTTGCAGCGTCGACGACGAGCCCCCACGATGCAGTGATCGTCGAGCCCTCCGGTGCTTCGACGCAACCAGGCTGCGTATAGCGTTGGCCGACCCGCAGGATCGGGGGCACGTCGTGCTGGAGGAACACCGTTGGACCGGTCGCGTTGGGATTCATGGGATCGACGACGCGCACCGCTGCGTAGCGATGTGACCACAGGTTGTATTCCGGCTCCCACGTGTACGCCGAAACCATCCACGTGCCGGGCTGTGTCTCCTCGGTGTCCCAGTCCACGCCAATCGCCGCTCGAGCTTTGGTGATCGGCAGCCTCATGTGGTCGGGAGTGATCCGTTGCCACGTTGCGGGCGGCCAGGCCAGATCGTTCTCGAGGATGGGGCGATCGCCCAGCGTCTCGATGTCTCCATTGGCCAGGGCGCGATCGTAGTCGGCTTGGGAGATCCACGTCGGCAGACGGAAATCGTGGCGCTGTTCGGCGAATGCGAAGAATTGGTGACGGCGGCTGTCGGGGAGCTCGTCTCGTGTCAGCGCGGTGTCGTCGTAAGGGACCGCATATTCGACGTGCAAGTGCTCGCCTCGAACGATCGTCTCGACGCAAGGCAGGTCGTCCGGGAACAATGCAGGCGTGCGTGGATGTAAGCCGTTCGAGGCCAGGGCGGTCGACGCGCTGGCCTCCGCAAGCACGAACGCTGGAATCCATCGGATCCACCTGAACATCGGCCGCGAGGATACGAGGTGGTGAGCCCATGGTGAAGCCAAAAATGTGAGCACACCAAGCCCACGACATCGTGAGCGGGTACGTGCCAAACGGCGAGCCAGACGAACGGGCGCGGGTGTGATAACCAGCAGGACATGTCAGACGACACTAAACGAAAAGTGCTCGTCCCGACCTCAAAGGTGATCTTGGAACGGCGAGCGGCGGATGCCTGAGCCTCTCAAGATGTTCTTCTCTCCAGCGCTCGTCCGCAAACTGGCCGAAGGTCTCGAGCGTGTTACGCCCAAGTTCCCTGCACGCGCGTTCATCACGGAGGCGACCATGGGCCTGGACGATTTCGAGCATGCGCCCCTACATCGCGCGTGACCCGGAGCGAACGCTCGCGGTCCTCCGCCGTTGGGCCACCGACGCGAACGCTCACGTCCGCAGGCTCGTCTCGGAGTGCACGAGGCTGAGGCTCCCACGACCGATACGCAAGCTCGTATTGTTCTCGACGATCACTCGTCATCATCGTCATCGCCGAACAGTACGCCCACGCGGAGCTCGATGGCGTCGAACGGTTCAGCGCGCACGCGCTCGTTTCGATCCACGATCAAGACTTCGACGTAGCCGTCGGGATGCCAACGGTACACCGCGAGGGTTTCGTCGATGGGGTCGACGAGCCAGTAGTGTCCGACCTGATGCAAATGATATGCTCGCTTCTTCTTGATCAGATCGTTTCGCTTGTTTGTCGACAGGATCTCGCAAATCCAGTCGGGTCGGAGCGCGATCGGGACCTCGGCCGGCAACACAATCATCCGCTCACGACGCCACCCGGCGAGATCCGGGCGAAACACCTGCGTATTCGCGAGCGCGACCTCGACCTCGGTAGCGAACCACCATCCGCCCGGCCAACGCCCGCCGGGTTGCCGATCGTAAGGTCCGAGCTGCCGGGCGATACGAACCTGCGCGCCGCCGTGGCGACCGGAAGCTGCCTCCTTCTCGACCAGAACGCCGTCGATGATCTCGTGGCGCCGATGCTCCTCCGGTATCGCCAGCAAGTCGGCAACCGTGGCGCGATGGGCCCTCGCAGCGTCGCTCACTCCGACATCCTAGTCCTGTCCGACGGGTCTGACTACGGTTTGGCTTTAGCCTGGGTAGCGGGCCTGAACCCCAACCCTTGGCCTGCGCATCTCCGAAGACTTCGACTTCGGGGAGACCCATGGCTTTGAGCTCGTCGATCAAAAGCGCCAGTTGCTCCAGCATCCACACGTCGGCCTTCGTCTGGCGCTGGCGTGCCGGCTCGTAGACTCGTGCTCGAATCCGAAGCCAATCGGATCGAACAGCTGATGGCAGCCGGCACATAGTGGATCGCTCGTGTGCTGCTCGAGCCGTTCACGCTCGGTCTCTGGGATATCGGGTTCAGGCGGCGTCGCGTTGACGTTGGGAGGCGGTGGCGGTACTTCGGTACACATCAGGGCCTTGCGAATCAGCAGCCCACGGTGCACCGGCGCGCTCTTGTCGTGGTGTCCGTGAGCGGCGAGCACCCCGGCTTGCGTCAGCACGCCGGCTCGCATCGTCGGATCGAGCTCCACCCTTCGCATCGCTTCGGGAGAGCTGGTGTCGAACGGCGCTCCATAGAGATTTGCGAGCTCCGGATCGTCGAGCATCGTCGTAGAACGGAAACTCGGTCGTGTCCTTGACCTTGCCGATCAGCGCTTCGGTTGCGAGCCACTGGCCGTGGAAATCGGTAATGGCATCGCACGGTAGGATCGTCGCAAGATCTTCCTGGGCACGAACCGCAACCTCTTCGGCCAGCGCTCTGTAAGTGTCTACGGCGTACTGATCGGGAGGCGCCGCGATGTTTGCATCGAATAATCCGACCTTTTCATCGCTCGGGAGCACACCTTCGGGGTCGGCAACCACTCCGAGCAAGTCGCGTATGGTTCGTTCGTATTGGCGCCGAGTCAGCCGACGCAGCGGCGTGGAGCCGAGGCTGGGCTTCGAACAAGTGTCCGTTCCCGTCACCTCCTCCATAACAGGCGATTCCGAGCAGTGCCATCGGTCCGATCACGATGCTTGCGCGATGGGAACGCTTACGCATCTTTCTCGGGGAGACGACGGGGAATCGGCACATTTAGGTTCATAGCGCTATATCCGCGTGCTTTGGTTCCAGCGAGCGGGCCGGGGCCACGCGTTCGTGCTCCCGAGCCAGGGATCGTCCAGCACCTGTCATTCGTGTATGACCTCAAACGATGCCTACGGAGCGGTATCTGCTCGTGTTGCAGTGCGTCGTAGGCTGTGGCGATCTGCCATCACTCGCGTACGTAGAAGCGCCGGCGGCTTCGAACTCAGCCGATGCTGGCTCGTCGGCGGCAGAATCTCCGGCCCGCACCAATCCTACGACCCACGAGATCGCCTGGCTTCCCGAATCGGTCAAGCGATGGATGCCACACATCAAGACAGCCGCGGACGCGCACGACCTCGATCCCTGTCTGCTCGCGATCGTCGTTCTGATTGAATCGCATGGTGACGTAAATGCTCGTGGACATGATGGTGCAACTGGCCTCATGCAGATCATGCCGAAGACGGCACGTGCCATCGCCAAGCAGCGTGGCATGCAGGCGTTTCGCAGCGCGACGCTTCACGATCCGGCGACCAACCTCGATCTCGGTGCATGGTATCTTTCGCGTCAACTGCACGACTATCGGCAGTTGTTCGGAGAACGAGCCATCGAGCTCGCCGCCATCGCCTACAATGCCGGCCCAGCACGCGCCCGAGCATTCGCCGAGCACAACGAACCAGTGCCCGCACGCTCGCTTCGCTACGCACGTTTGGTGTATGCCATGTGGTCCGAGCGCGAGCGGCCCCGTTCCGAGACGTTCGAACGTTGGTGGTCCGGCAAACTGTGAATGCACGCACGCAGTTGGTATTTCAGTACGTCTGAATCACGGCACGCAGGATGAAGTCACCGTCGATATTGGCGAAACCCGCTGCTGTCTGCCATTCGTCGCTACCTTCAGCTTTCACCCAATTGAGACCAGCGTCGACGTTCCCGTCGTCATCGGTCGCGATGGATGGCTCGCCCATGTGATCGACGTGGCACATCACCAATGCGAACCGTCCTTCCATGATCAGCGAGGAATCGATGCCATTGGCCACCAAATCGATTTCCGCCAGCTCGTTTCCTGGAACGTCGACGATTGCTCCGTCGATCCGTGCGCTGGGAACGTTTTCGTTTCCGACGTCCCAGACCTCCAACAGGAAACTTTCCGTGGATGCGGATGGCCCCGTAGCCACGATCGCCTGCACGACGTCGAACGGGTAGGCGTCCGACGGCGGTTCGTAAACCGAGGCCCAACAGTCGTCCGGTCCAGGCCACGCCTGAAACGTGAGCCCGTCCGTAGGCATCCAACTGTCGTTTTGCAGCGTCTGCCGCCCGGGTGTTCCCCCCGTGCTTTCGTCGCTGCCGACGCTGCTGCCGGAGCCGTCTGAGCTGGTTGGTTCGCCGGTGCTCCCGGTGGATCCCGATTCCGTACGCTACCATGCAAGCGTGCGCGAAAGTGGCCACGCGACCTCGATAATCTGACGCGAAAGCGCAGGTGGGGTCTGGGGACCGGCCATCAGTTCGTGCCCGTGCCCGTAGCATCCGATGTAGTGTCGGTTGTCGATGTCGTAGTCGACGTCGTATTCGACGTCGATGTGGCATCGGTTGTCGACATCGTATCGACGATCGAGGTCGCGTCGGCGGTTGACGTGGTGTCCGTGGTCGAAGTCATACCCACGGTCGATGTGACATCCATGCTCGAACCCGTGTCGGCAGTCGACGTCGTGTCGCCAGTCGTAGTCGTCCCTGCGTTGGTCGTCGAGCTCTCGCTATCGGAGCCATCCTGACC
>Ga0187893_10010941_pt1 | contig 13320 bp, 11 predicted proteins | sample MA1701074metaG_FD_139574 | JGI IMG/M metagenome (GOLD analysis project Ga0187893, IMG submission 139574) | White microbial mat communities from a basaltic lava cave in the Kipuka Kanohina Cave System on the Island of Hawaii, USA - MA170107-4 metaG ...
AGGCCCGGGTTCAGCCGCGCGAACAGCGCGGTGCCGAGATGCTCCTCGAGCGCCTGAATCCGCCGGCTCAGTGCGGACGCCGAGACGTGCAGCTCGCGCGCCGCCTGCTTGAAGCTCCCGGTACGCGCCGCGGCCGCGAACGCGCGCAGCGAATCCATCGACGGCAGATCGCGCCGCGGCAGCGTTCGGGTGCGGGCCACGCGGCGACGCTAGCCCGGTGCACTTCTCAGATCGGAATCGGTCTCGCGAAGCTCGTCTCGATGCGCGCGTTGCGGCCCGGCTCGTTGAATCCGGCCACGATCTCGAGCACGCGGTCGGTCTCGACCGGCGAGGTCGGCAGCGGCACGAGCGCAGTCGGCGACGGGTCGAGCGCCTGCGCCGGGCCGTTCACCGCGCGATACGTCGTCTGCCAGCGCGTGCGATCGACGTCGCACACGCAGTAGCCGCGGTAGAGGCCGTTGAAGTACGCGATGTGCGGGTTGTCAGGCTGGAGTCCGGCGCGCACGGCGGCGTGCGTCGGGCGCGGATCCAAACCGCCGAAGCCCGAAGAGACCGACGTCGCGACGAACTCGGCGGCGATGATCTGACTGGACGGATCTGCGAAATCCGCCAGCAGGTTGGCGCCCCACGCCGAGTGGATGTCGCCCGTGAGAACGATCGGATTGCGCGCGCGCGACTGCACGAGCAGATCGAACAGGCGTCGCCGCGCGGCCGGGTAGCCGTCCCACGCGTCCACGTTGGAGATCTCGTCGATCAGCGCGATCTGCTGCAGCAGCGCCTGTCGAATCGCCGGCGGAATCCCGGGCAGCTGCTCGATCGTGACGCGCGCGGCGCCGACTGCGTTCCAGCGCGTCTGCATGACCTGCTGCGCGAGCCCGTTCCAGGTGGCGCGCGAGCGCGCGAGGCTCGCGTGGAGCCAGTCTTCCTGGCGCGCGCCCATCATCGTGGCGGCGGGATCGAGGATTCCCTGCGCGTCGAAGATCTGCTCGCCGAACACGAACTCGATGTCTGCGCTGTCGGGATCCGTCGAGCCGAAGCCGTCGCCGGCCGGCTGATCGCTGCGGAACTGGCGCGTGTCGAGCACGTGGAGCTGCGCGAGGTCTCCGAACGAGAGGCTGCGGAACAAGCGGAGCGCGCCGTCCTCGCCGAGCCGTCGCTGCTCGGGCCGCAGCGGCATGCTCTCGGCGTACACCTGATAAGCGCTGCGCCGGCGCGCGAGAAACGCTGCGCCCTGGGTCGGGCTCGAGAGCTCCGGGATCTCGCCCGCGTAGTTGTTATCGACCTCGTGGTCGTCCGCCGTCACGATGAACGGGAAGCGCGCATGTGCCTCCTGCAAATCGGGATCGAGCCGGTAGAGCGCGTAACGGTTGCGGTAGTCGTCGACCGACACGATCTCGGGCCCGAGGTGGTTGCGCGCCGGGTCGACCGGCGTCGCATCGGGTCCGCCTTCGTAGATGTAGTCGCCGACGTGCACGACGAAGTCGAGCTCCTGCTCGTTCAGATCGGCGTAGGCGCGGTAGAAGCCGTCCGGGAAGCTCTGACAGCTCACGACGGCGAAGCGCGCGTGATCTCGACTGTCTCGGCGCGCGGGGAACGTGCGCGTGCGGCCGATGCGGCTCGTCTCGCCGAGCGCTTGGAAGCGGTAGTAGAGCCAGCGGTCGGGCGGCAGGCCGCCCGCGAGCACGTGAACCGCGTGACCGTTCTCGGGGTGCGCCTCCGCGACCCCGTCGCGGATCACGCGACTCATCCCCGCATCGAGCGCGATCTGCCATCGCACCGGAACGACGCGCGCGCCGAGGCCGCCGCCCGCGAGCGGGTCGGGCGCGAGCCGCGTCCATAACACCACCGCGTGCGCGCTCGGATCGCCGGAGGCGACGCCGAGCGAGAACAGCGTCGACTGCGGCTGCTCGGCTGCCGCGCGGAGGCCGCGCAAGAACGCCGGCGCGGCAACGATGATGCCGAGCGAAGCGCCCGCGCCCGAGACGAAGCGCCGGCGCGTCAGGCCGTGCGGCGCGCCCGCGCGAGCGCGGCTCGAACGAGTGGGCTCGAAGAGGAGGTCCTTGCGCACGGCTTCTCCTTCACGACGGGGTTCGCGAGAGGATCGGCGGCGAAGATGTCGCGCTCGTCGTGGGTGGCCGCGAGATCGGCGGAGGGCTCGCGACTTCTTCGTGAGGAGCTGGCGCCGCGACCGATCGCGACTGCGGCGCAGCGCCGCCGCTACGGCGCCCTGCCCGCCGCCCACTTCGAGTACACCGGAGGCCAGCTCGGTCGCCCCGCGTACTTCGCGTGGAGCGCGCGCTCCAGCAAGAGCTCGAACAGCGTGTCGTCGCTCGTCGTGGCGCCGGTGGCCGTGTACGTGTCGTAGACCACCTTTCGCGCGGCCGCGTCGTCGACGCGCACCGCGCGACCGGCGACGGTGAACTCGTCGTCGACGTCGGCCTTCGGGAACGAGTGCAGCGCGAAGCGGCCGTCGCGCAGCAGATCGCCGAGCTTCGGCGAGTGATTCCCGACGAAGACGTAGAGGCCACCGTTCGCGAGGACGGGACAGACCGGATGCACGCGCGGCCCGCCGTCCTTGCGAACCGTCGCGAGGTAGCCGAGGCCGACGCGATCCTGGTAGATGAGGGCGCGGCCGGCCTCCGCCATCGCGGGGTCGTCGCGCGCGAAGTCGGTCCACCGCTTCATGGGGGTGCTCCGGCGGTTGGGCAGCGGTCCGGCGGTAGCAGGAAGTCTCCGCTCGCGACGCCTCGCGCTCAATGACGGCGCGCGCCGGTTCGTGCCGGAATGCCGCTGCTGCTGCCAGCGCCCAGGCCGCAGCACTCCGTCGTTAGCGGCCAAGCCCGCTCTCCGCGGCCGTGAGCCGGCGGCGTACGTCAATCCCGATCCGGCGCGCCCGGCGGAAACAGCTTCCGATACGGCCGCGCTTCGTCGACCGCGCGCGCGAACGAGGGCCGCGCCAGCAATCGCGCCCGATACGCGCGCACGTTCGCCCGCTCGCGCGCGATCGGATGCACCCAGTCCGCATAGAACAACGCCGGCGCGGCGGCGCAGTCCGCGAGGCTGAACCCACCCCCCGCCGCCCATTCGCGTCCCTTCAGCTCGCCATCCACCCATTGATAAGCGGTCCCGAGCAGCGCATGCGCCTCGGCGACGCCCTGCGGATCGCGATTCTCCGGCGGGCGGATGAAGTCACCGACGATCTTCTGCATCGGCGTCATCACGTAGTTGTCGAAGAAGCGGTCGAGCGTGCGCACGGGGAGCGCGGCGCGTGGGTCGGTGGGGATGAGCTGCACGGGGCCGGCGTGATGCAGGCCGAGGTGCTCGATGATGATGCTCGCCTCGACGACGGGGCGGCCCGCGTCGACGAGCACCGGAAATTTCTTCAGTGGCCATAACGACTCGTGCTCGGCGGCGATGCGCTCGTCGCCGCCGAGCAGGCGGAATTCGAACGGCGTCGCGTTCTCGTAGAGCGCGATCAGCACCTTCTGGCAGTACGAAGAGAACGGGTGTGCGTAGAGCTGCATTCGGGATCCCCAAACCGCGTCAGCGCGGCCTTGTAACGCTCGCTGCGACGATGGGCACGCCGACGAATGGGATGTGGCCGAAGAATTGAATCCACCAGCGCGCCGTGATGGCCGGCGCGCTTTGCGTGAAAAGCGGGATCACGGCGAGGGACATCACGAGCCAAACGAGCGGGCCGTAGAGCGCGGCGACCTTTGCGACGCCGTAGGGAGACGCGAGCACGTTGCGCACGCCCATCGAGCGCTGCGCGACCAAGATGAACACGGCGGACCACGCGAACGCGACGCCGAAGTGCAGGAGAACGCCGAGCGCGACGAAGTGAGCGCCGCCTTCGAGCGCGGCTTCCCCGAACGGGACCGCGGCAACGCCCCGAAACAATCGCGCGGCGCCCCCGCCGTACGCGAATTCACTGAGCGCGCTCGAGAAGAGACCGTCGACGACGCCGGTGATTCCGCCCGCGCGCACGAGGCGTGGGAAGAAGTCTCCCGGGGGCGTGCCTCTCACCACTGATTCACGTGCAGCACGCCGTCGAGCGGCTTGCGCGGCGCGGGCTTGAACTCCGTGCCCTTCGTGTACGCGATCGGAATCAGCGCGCACTGCGCGACGCTCGCGTAGTCGATCCCGAGGATCTTCGCGGCTTCCTGCTCGTGGAAGAGATGGAGCGTCGTCCAGCAAGTGCCGAGGCCGCGGGCGCGCGCGGCGAGCATGAAGCTCCAGACGGCGGGCAGCAGCGAGCCGAGCGAGGCGGAGGCCATCAGGTTGAGCAGCGGTCCTGTCGCGCCGTCGAGGCGCGGCGTGAGGCAAGGAATTAGGTACGCGGGCGCTTTCTCGATGTGGTTCGCGAGGTACTCGGCGGACGAGACGACGCGCTCCTGAACCTGCTTCATCGACGGATCGCCGGCGTGCACGTGATGCGCGGCGATCGGCATCTTCTCGTAGACGACCCACGCCTTGCGGTAGAGCTCGGCGAGCGCGAGGCGCTTCGCGGCGTCCGTGACGACCAGGAACTGCCAGCCCTGTGCGTTGCTACCGGTCGGCGCCTGCAGCGCGATCTCGAGGCACTCGCGGATCACGCTCATCTCGACGGGGCGCGTGAAGTCGAGGCGCTTGCGGACGGCGCGGGTCGTGGTCAGCAGCTCGTCGGGCGTGAGCGGGAGGGTCTGGGCGGGCATCGCGTCTCCTTCGCAGCGGGCGAGGCGCGGCAGCGTATCGCGGGTGAGCCAATCGGGTCTGACCCCATTGGCTCACCGAGCCGCAGCGCAACCGCGCCCGATCTGCTTATCCTGCGCGCCGCCTTGGGGAGGTCCGATGCTTCGCCGCGCGCTCGTTTCGTCCGTCCTGCTCGCTTTCGCCCTCTCGCTCGCTGCCTGCTCGGAGGACCGCCTCGATCTCAGCGGCCCGATCGCCGGCTGGGACGCCTACGGCAGCGACGCCGGCGGCTCGCGCTACTCGAAGCTGACGCAGATCACGCCCGAGAACGTCGACGCGCTCGAGCTCGCGTGGATCCACCGCTCGGGTGACGTGCTCGACGGCAGCGCGAGCCTCGGGAAGAGCTCGCTACAGGTGACGCCGATCATCGCCGCGGGCTCGCTCGTCTACTGCTCGCCCCGTAACAAGGTGTTCGCGCTGGATCCGGAAACCGGACGCGAGCGCTGGCGCTTCGATCCCGCGGTGGATGCGTCGCAGTACTACATCATCAACTGCCGCGGGGTCTCGCAGTGGCGCGACGCGCAGGCGGCTTACACCGATGCGTGTAGTGACCGCATCGTGATGGGCACGGTCGACGCGCGGCTGATCGAGCTCGACGCGAAGACGGGAAAGCCGTGTGCCGGCTTCGGCGAGCGCGGCGTCGTGAATCTCGCGGCTGGCATCGGCGACATCGATTCGGGCGAGTATGGCGTGACGTCGCCGCCGGCAATCGTGCGCGACCGCATCGTCACCGGTGCGATGGTGCTCGACTCGCGGCGCGTCGACGCGCCCGGCGGCGTCGTGCGCGCGTACGACGTGCGCAGCGGCGCGCTCGTCTGGGCGTGGGATCCCGTGCTGCCCGACCAGGTCGAGCTCGCACCGCGCGGCGAGGACGTGCTCTACCGCCGCGGCACGACGAATGCGTGGAGCGCGCTCTCGGTCGACGAAGCGCGCGGTCTCGTCTACGTGCCCACCGGCAACACGCAGCCGGATTATTACGGCGGCCATCGCAAGGGCGCCGACTACTTCTCGAGCTCGATCGTCGCGCTCGACGTGAACGACGGACACGTCGCGTGGCATTTCCAGACCGTGCATCACGACGTCTGGGACTACGACGTCGCGTCGCAGCCGGTGCTGTTCGATTTCCATGGCTCGGACGCCCCCCAGCCCGGCCTGATTGCACCGACCAAGCTCGGCATGCTGTTCTTCCTGAACCGCGAGACGGGCGCCCCGCTCTTCCCGATCGAGGAGCGTCCCGTTCCGCAGGAAGGGGCGGTGCCGGGCGAGACGCTCGCTCCGACGCAGCCGTTCCCGACGAAGCCCGAGCCGCTCCAGCCGCACACGCTCACGCCTGACGACGCGTTCGGCTTCACGCCGTACGACGAGGCGAAGTGCCGCGAGCTGATCGAATCGGTGCGACACGAGGGCATCTACACGCCGCCGAGCCTCGAGGGCAGCGTGCAGTACCCGGGCTTCATCGGCGGCATGAACTGGGGCAGCGTGTCGGTCGATCCGCAGCGCCGCGTCGTGATCACGAATGTCCAGCGGATCGCGGGCCTGATCACGCTCGTGCCGCGAGAGCAGGAAGCGCAGTACCGGCCGCGCAACTTGCTCGGGCTCGAGCCGCAGGAGGGCTCGCCGTACGCGCTCGACCGCGTGGCGCTGCTCTCGCCGTGGCCGTTCGGCGCGCCGTGCAATCCGCCGCCGTGGGGACAGCTCGTTGCGGTCGACACCACGACCGGCGAGAAGAAGTGGGAGGTGACGCTCGGCACGACGCGCGACCGCGCGCCGTGGCCGATCTGGCGCAAGCTCGGCACGCCGAACCTCGGCGGGCCGATGACAACGGCGAGCGGCCTGGTCTTCATCGGCGCCACGACCGACTTCTACCTGCGCGCGTTCTCCACCGAGACCGGCGAGGAGCTCTGGAAGACGCGCCTCCCGACCGGCGCGCACGCGACGCCGATGACCTACCGCCTCACGCCGACGGGGCGTCAGTTCGTCGTGATCGCCGCCGGCGGCCACGGCATCCTCGGCACCCCACCAAGCGACGCGCTGATGGCCTTCGCCCTGCCGGAATAAGTCACCACCCGGGGACGTTCATACTTCCTGGTGACTTGGGTGCCAACCGTGCCCGGCGGCGGAACGCGGCGTGCCCGCCAGGACTGTCCCTAAGTCACCAACAAGTATGAACGTCCCCGGCTGGTGACCTACGGGAGCAGCAGCTCTGCTGGCGCCGGCGCGCCCAGCAGCTTTGCGGTCAGCTGGGTGACGGTGTTGTTCTGCTCCATCGCGCGGCTCTGCTCGCGGGTCATTAGGCCGTATTCGCGCAGCTGCTGGGAGATGCGCATCATCACCACCGCGAAGCGGAAGCCGGCGTAGACCTGGTAGTAGTGCAGGTGCTTCACGCGGTGGCCGGAGTGCGCCTCGTAGTGCGCGATCGCTTCCTCGTAGCTCGGGAAGCCGGCGAGGCGCGGCACTCCGATGCCCTCGCTGTGATGGCGATCGAGGAAGATCGACCAGCCGACGTCCTTCTCGGGGCTGCCGACGGTGACCATCTCCCAGTCGAGCACGGCCGCGACGCGCGTGCCGTCGAAGATGATGTTGCCGATGCGCGCGTCGCCCCAGACCAGCCCGTCGGGCTCGCCGCTCGGCTTGTTCGCTTCGAGCCATGCGAGAGCACGCCCGGCGATCGGCTGCTCGCGGCCCTCGGACGCCCACGCGAAGTAATTACGGTAGTAGGCCAGCTCCTGCTCGAGACCATTCGCGAAGCCGGGCTTGCGCAGGAAGCCGAAGCCGGTCTTCTCGAGGTCGAGGCGGTGGATCCCCGCCATCGCCTCGAAGCCGCCGAGGAAGATCGCGCGGCGCTCTTCGGGCGAGATCTCGTGCATCCAGCCGCCGACGTGATACGGCGGCTGATCGGTCGGCACGCGGCCGTTCACGCGCGCCATCACGTAGAAGGGCGCGCCGAAGATCGAGGCGTCGCTCGGCTCGAGCCAGAGCGCGCGCGGCACGGGGACGTCGGTTTTTCCGAGCAGCTGCATCGTCCTGAACTGCAGCCCCATGTCGTACTCGGGAAAGACCTGATAACCGATCGGCTGGATGCGCACGACCAGCGATTCGCTGCGCTGCGCTCCGCCCTCGCGCCAGCTCGCCTCGCACAGCAGCGTCTCGTTCGAGAAGCCGGAAGACGTCGGCGAGACGAGCGGCGTCACCTCGAGCTGGCTCGCGTTCGGGATCGTGCGCGCTAGCCAGTCGCGGAATTTCTTCCCGTCGGTCTCGAGATCGCGCTTCCAGTGCGTGGGCATCGGGGCTCCTGCGAACGAGGCGCGGCACGTTAGCCGCGACGCGCCCCGATTTCGCAAGCCCTGGGGCCGGGCGTCAGAGATCGTGCAGAACGGCGCTGCCGATCTGTCCCATCTGCACCTCGATCCAGCGCGCTCGCTCGCGCGTGTAGGGCCCGGGCGCGCTCGCGCGCATCTTCTTCGGGCTCGGCAGCACCGCGGCGAGCAGCGCCGCCTCGCGCCGCGAGAGCCGGCTGGCGTCGTGGCCGAAGAACTTCCGCGACGCCGCGCCGACGCCGTACACGCCGTCGCCGAGCTCCGCGACGTTCAGGTAGACCTCGAGGATGCGGCGCTTCGGCCAGAGCGTCTCGATCGCGACCGTGAAGTAGACCTCGAGGCCCTTGCGCGCCCAGCTGCGCTCCGGCCACAGGAACAGGTTCTTCGCGACTTGTTGGGAGATCGTGCTCGCGCCGCGCTTGCGCTGGCTCTTGCGATTGTGCTGCACGGCCTTCTCGATCGCGACGAAGTCGAAGCCGTCGTGCACCGCGAAGCGCTGATCCTCGGCCGCGATCGCGGCGAGCGGCATGTACGGCGAGATGTCCGCGTAGTCGACCCAGTCGTACGCGATCCAGCTCTCGCGCGCCGAGAGGCGCTCGAAGCCGTCGCGCCACATGATCGCGCTGCCCGGCGGGTCGACGAAGCGGAAGCACGCGACCGACGCGAGCGGCCCGAGCAGCAGAGCGAGCAGCGCAGTCGTGAGCCAGCGACGCCACCACCCGCGGCGCCGGCGCGTGATCCACCCGCGGCTCCCGGCCGGCCCTCGCGCGCGCGGCGCGAGCGGTTTCCTGCGATCGAAGAGGCCCATGCTCGGGAAGTGGCTCCCTGAAGGGCCGAGAGAGCTAGCGAATCGCGATCGGGTTGATCACCGCCTGCACGGCGCCCTTGAACTTCGGCTGCCCGAGCACGAACAGGAACTCGTAGGCGCGATCCGCCGCGAGCTCGTTGGTGACCATGTTCTCGAGGATGTAGACGCCGTTCTTCGCGAGGAAGGTCTGGTGTACCTCGAAGGGACGGTTCGGGTTCTCGAACGGGTTCACCTCGAGCGCGATCGTGTCCGCGCCCACCGCGACGACGCCCAGGCTCGCTAGGTACTTGGCGCCTTCGACCCCCACGCCGGGGTGCACGAGCTTCAGGTACTCCTCGCTGCCGGCCTTCTTCTGCCAGCCCGAGTGGAAGAGCACGACGTCGCCCTTCGCGATCGGCGCGAGACCCTGCCGCTTCACTGCGGCGTCGATCTCGGCGCGGTTGTAGGCCGTGCCCGCCGGCACCGTCTCGACACCCTTCAACGCCGCCATGTCGAGCAGCACGCCGCGCGTCGCGATCGGCGGCACGGTGTCGGTGCCGAGCTCCTTCAGGCCGGCGGGCGCGACGAAGTCCTGCGCGCGCAGGCCGTTGTAGTAGCGGTGGTCGATGCCGAGGTGGCCGAGCCCATCGAGCTGCGAGCCGATGCCCATGTACGTCATCAGGATGTCGTCGTTCCCGGTCGCGAGGTTCTCGCCCGAGCGCGCGCCGGTGCCGTCGTTCGACTGCGTGACGACGATGCCGAACTTGCGGGGCGGGTACGCGAGCGAGTCGGGGCCGGTGGTCATCCCGAGCGAGTACGTCTTCCCGGTCGTTACGAGCTTCGCCGCGCGCTTCGTGCCATCGGGCGAGAGATTGTTCGCGGCGCCCACGCGATCGTCCGCGCCGTAGCGCGACGGGTACCACGCTTCGTCCGCGGCTGCGGCGGCGGCGAGTAAGCAAGCGGCGACGGACGCGAGAACGGCGAAGTACGAACGGGACATGAAGCCTCCTGAGAGTCCAAGTCGATTATCCGGAAACGCCGCTCACTTCGCTTCGAGCGCGTGCACGGCGTCCCAGTCGGGGGGCGGCGGGGAGGCGGCGAGGCGCTCGGCGCGGGCGCGCAGGACGGTCGCGGCCGCATCGGGCGCGAGCGCTGCGAACGCGTGCGCGGCGCGGCCGAACTCGCGCGCGCGGTAGAGGGCGAGCGCCTCCGCCCAGCTCGCGGCGAACGCGCGCACGGCGTCGCTCGCTTCGCGCGCCGGCGCGAGCGGCTCGAATAGGTGCACCGGCTGCGCGCGGCCGACGACGCGCACGCGGTCGACTTCGCGCGCGAGGATCGCGTCGGCCGCCTGCGCGCGTGTCGCCCCCGAGATCAGGATGCGCGTGCCGTAGAACTTGTTCGCGCTCTCCAGCCGCGACGCGAGGTTCATCGCGTCGCCCACCGCTCGATACGCGCGGCGGTCCTCGGAGCCGATCTCGCCGACGACCAGCTCGCCGGTGTGCAGGCCGATTCGGAAGCGCGTCTCGGGCAGGCCCGCGGCGTGCCACGACGCGCCGAGCTCGCCGAGCGCGTCGCGGCACGCGAGCGCCGCGAGGCACGCGCGTGCGGCGTGATCGCGCTGCGGGATCGGCGCGCCCCAGTAGACGACGATGCCGTCGCCGACGAACTCGTTCACGGTGCCGTCGCGCGCGAGCACCGCACGGCACACCGCGTCGAAGTACTCGTTCAGCCGCGCGACGACGGCCTCGGCCCCTAATCGCTCGCTCAGTGCCGTGAAGCCGCCGATGTCGATGAAGCCGACCGTGAGCTCACGCGCGACGCCGCCGACCGGGACCACTTCGGGGTGCTGCAGGATCTCCGCCGCGACCTCCTTCGAGACGTAGCGCTCGAACGTGCGCCGCAGCCGATCGCGCTCGCGCAGCCCACGCGTCATCTCGTTGAACGCGTCGCCGAGCTCGCCGAGCTCGTCGCGTGACGCGATGCGCACCTCGGTCTCGAGGTCGCCGCCGCCGATGCGCCGCGCCGCCCGCGCGAGCGCGCGCACCGGCGTCGTGATGCCGCGCGCGATCGTGAACGTCACCGCGAGCGTCGCGGCCAGGATCGCCGCGCCGACCACGAACAGCGAAGTGCGCATGCGGCGCACGAACGCGCGCTCGGCGGCGTAGGACGCGATCAGCACGAACTCCGCGTTTGGTGTGCGCGCGCCTGCGACGGGCGTCGTGCGCACCCAATAATCGCTGCCGAGCGGCGCTTCGTTCGGCGGGCCGCTCGAGAGCGCCGACCAGCCGCGCACGAGCTCCGTCTCCGCGGACGGCGCGAGCGTCGACGCGATCAAGTGCCCGTGCGCGACCAGTGCGAGATCGAGGCCGGCGACACGCTTCAGTGTCGCGAGCGCCGCCTCGTCGACGCGCGCGCCGGCGATCACGACGCCGTGCACCGCGTCGTCGAATACCACCGGCCGCGCGATCACCTCGTACACCGCCGGTCCCGCGCGCCGCGGCACCAGCGCGAGCCCGTTCGCGTGCGGATCGCGCTCCGTCCAGACGTCCGACGCCTCGCCGGTGAGCACCGTCTGCTGGAACAGCGCGAGCGCCGAGAGGTCCTCACCCGCGCGATCGGGGTCGGCCTTTGCGTAGAGCAGGCGCCCGTCCGCGGCGAGCAGCAACAGCACGTCGCTGCGCGCCGCGAGCGCGAGCCCCGGCACGAGCGATTTCAGGCGCAGATGCGCGTCCGCGGTCGCGGCCTCCGCGCTGCCGACCGCGTTCCCGCCGCCGAGTCCGAGGTCCGGCGCGAGCGAGGCCGTCGAGAGCACGGTGCGGAACTGCGGGTTGCCGCGCGCGAGCGCGTCGATCTCGTCGGCGACGAAGCGCGCGCGCAGCGCAGCGAGCTCGAGGAACGCCGCGCGCGTCTGCTCGAAGCGCGCCGCGAAGCTCTCCTCCGCGCGCTCGCGGGCGACGCGCTCGAGCGCGAACAGCGCCACCGCGAGCGCGAGCCCGATCAGCGCCGCGAACGCGAGGAAGAGCTTGGTCGCAAAACCGATGCGGGCCTCGGTCATCGCGCTAACGCTCGGCTTCGCTGCCCGGCGGCGGATAATCACTGCCGTCCTTGCGCTGGTGGCTCGGGATCGCGCCGCCGGTGAGCTCGAAGCTCGCCTGCGCGGTCGCGCCAGCGCTCACGGCGATCTCCTGACTCACCGCGTTCTGTGCGCCCGGCGTCCACGCGTGCACGAGATGCCGGCCCGGCGGAACGCCGCGAATGCGAAAGCTGCCGTCGGGCGCCGCGAGCGCGTAGGCCGAATTCTCGAGCACAACGACGTACGCGATCATGTGCGGGTGGATGTTGCAGTAGACGGGCACGAGGCCCGCGCGCTCGAAGCGCGCGCGCTTCGGCGGATCGCTCGACTTGTACTGCCCGAGGTCGAACGACTTCACCGGCGAGACCGAGAACACGTTGTGATAGATGCGGTCGCGGTTCGGGAACGCGACCTCTTGGCCGGCGACGACCGGCAGCAGGCGCGGCGCGAACTGCTCGCCGCGCTGATCGAGCTGCGCGGTCGCGCCGCTCGCGGGCCCGCTCGTGAAGCCCGTCACGTAGACGACCACGTCGCGCACTTCGTCCGCGCGCTGCGGCTTTCCGAACAGCTTCTTGTGGAAGAGCGCGACGCGGCCCGCGATCTCGCCACTCGGTTGTTGGGCCGGCGTGCGCTCCGCCGCGAGCATGAGCGCGAGCGCGAACGCGACGCAGGCCAACGTCGCGAACCGAATGCCACGGCGACGGCGAGCTCTGCCGCTTAACATGCGCGCACTGTAACTCGGTGAGGGCATGCGAAGCTGTTTCGTCGCGCTGCTCGGCTGCGTCGCTGCATCGATCGCAAGCTCCGCGACGGCCGGGGAGCGCCCCGCCTTCCAGGACCTGCGCTTCGACGAAGACTGGAGCGCGCTCGCCGAGCCCGACGCGCTCGCGAGCCGCGACGCGTTCGATGCGCTGAAGTGGATTCGCCTCGGTGACGCTGCGGTGCTGTCGCTCGGCGGCCAGGCGCGCGCGCGCGTCGAGACGTGGGACGGCTTCGCGTTCGGTTCGCCAGCGGACGACGAAGGCGTGCTCGCGCTCACACGTTTGCGCCTGCACGGCGACCTCCACGTCGGCGAGCGCTGCCGTGTGTTCGTCGAGGCGAAGGCGGCCTTCACGAGCGAGCCGGACGCGTTCGGCGGCGCGCGCGCGACCGACTCCGACACGTTCGACCTGCAGAACGCATTCCTCGAATGGAGACAGCCGCTCGCGAACGACGGCGAGCTGCGCTTCCGCGCCGGCCGGCAGGAGCTGCGCCTCGGCAAGCAGCGCCTCGTCTCGCCGCTCGATTGGGCGAACGCGCGGCGGACGTTCGACGGCGCGACGCTGGATTGGAAGCACGGCTCGAACGCGCTCACGCTCTTTGCCGTCGCGCCGGTGCGCGTGCGCCCGTACCAGCGCAACGACCACGTCACG
>Ga0187893_10010942_pt1 | contig 13320 bp, 14 predicted proteins | sample MA1701074metaG_FD_139574 | JGI IMG/M metagenome (GOLD analysis project Ga0187893, IMG submission 139574) | White microbial mat communities from a basaltic lava cave in the Kipuka Kanohina Cave System on the Island of Hawaii, USA - MA170107-4 metaG ...
GCCTTTTGATAATAACGGCGCTGATGGTAAAATGGTTCCCCATCCCCGGAAGGAGTCACGCCCAGGTGTCTAGAACAATAGAGATATTCGAAAAAGTGGAACGGAAGCTCAAAGAGAAGCCCGACGATTTTACGGAAGTCGGGGCGGTTTACAAATTCGTCATCGAGGGCCCGGAAGGGGGGACATGGATTATCGACCTGAGAAAAGAGACACTCGGCGTAAGGGCTGCGGATGAGGATGCCGAGTGTACGGTCGAGATTCTGGACGATCATTTCGTCGACCTCTTCAACGGTAAGCTCCCCCCCGAGAGCGCGCTCCTCTCGGGCAAGATCAAGCTCTCCGGGAACGTGCTCCTCGCCTTAAGGTTCGCGGAATTACTGAAGAGGTGAGCTTCGCGGCCCGAGTCAATAACCGTAACCCTCAAGCCTTGCGGCTATATCCAGGGAATAGGATTTGAGCTCGGGGTCATTAAGAAATGCATAGCCCCGCGATTTATTGACCTCGGCTGCAGCTTTCTCAATTTCTCCAATACCCGCACCGAGGCCGCAGAATTCGACCAGGGATTTTAATACGTCCGATGGATTGTCGAGAAAATATTCGTATTTTACTTCCACCGCACGCTCCCCCAACTCTGCCACGTGCTCCCTCGCCTCCTTCATATATTCCTCCCAGAGAATAAACCCTTCCTCGAGGGAAGCGCCCCTCAAATCGACGAACACACGCCTTCCGCCTATGAACTTCTGCACCAGATAAAGAAGGTAGAGTGGTTTTAGAAGGAAACCGGCGTGCCTGTCACTGAGCCTCGCAAGCCCCCTTTTCCTCCTTGTCCGCAGGCTGTTTATGATGTCGAGCGGGTGGCGGTAAATGTGTATAACCCTCGCCTCGGGGAATATATCGAGCCAAAAGGAGAGCGTGAACGTGTTCCGGGGGTCCTTCCATCCCCAGGGGATATCGAGATCGGCGGGCGTCCGGTACCGGAGATATTTGCCGAGCCCGAGAAACGATACGGCGCGCGGCGTCTTCATCGAAAATTTTATGAAATCTCCGTAGAGAGCCCTCGCCTCATCGTCCCCGAGAAGGTATTTGATCATACCCGGATTCTCGAGACCGCCGCTGCACTGAGTGAGCAGCCAGTCGTTCAAATCGCGGAAGAATATCGCCTCATGGTTGTCGGTAACCCTGCTCCCGACGAAGAGGCCGAGGTCGTCCAGCATGCGCGTAAGCATGCTCGTGCCGGAACGGCTCATTCCGATTATGATTACCGGGGGGCGGGGGGCGCTCATTTCAACCTGAAATTATACAATATGTGGCGGAATAACAATGCCGCGGCCGTAAACACCGCCGGTAGGGGATTTGCAGGCGGATAGAACGCAGCGTTGTCCGTAAAACCGGAAGCGGTTTCGCGCACGGGAGCGGGTAATCGGATTAACGGGCGAGGAAGCTTTTCAGGATCTCCCCCATCTCCGACGAGGCGAGCTTCTCGAGAGCCCTTTTCTCTATTTGCCTGATCCTCTCGCGGGTAAGATCGAACCTTCTTCCGATCTCGTCAAGTGTGTAGGTGGAGTCCTGGTCGATCCCGAACCTGAGCCTGATAATCTCTTCCTCCCGCGAAGTGAGGATGTTGAGAGCGTCCCTGATCTCATGGGTCAGGGCCGTGTTGGCCATGACCGAATCAGGCGCGGGAGAGTTATCGTCGGATATAAAATCGAGGAGGGTCGTCTTCTCCCCGTCCAGTATCGGGGTATCCAAGCGAGCAGCGTCGTTGGTCGATTCGAGAATCCTCTTTACGCCCTCGACCGATATCCCCGCCACTTCGGCCACTTCGGCGGGCAACGGCTTTCTCCCGAGCTCCTTATGGAGCATGGAGCTGATCCTGTAGACCTTGCTCGCCTGTTCGAGCACATATACGGGAACCCTTATCGTTCTCGTCTGATCTAGGAGCGCCCTTGAAATAGCCTGGTGTATCCACCAGGATGCGTAAGTGGAGAATTTATAACCCTTGGTATGGTCGAACCTTTCAACCGCCCTCATCAGTCCGACGTTTCCTTCCTGTATGAGGTCGGTGAGCGGGAGGCCGCGTCCCATATATCTCTTCGATATGCTTACGACGAGCCTGAGGTTGGCCCTGACGAACCTTTCCTTCAGCTCGCATGCGCGCTCGGAATATACTTTCACGAACGCCATAAGGCTATCGATCCTCTTCGTAAGCTCTTTTTCGGTAATTGCGGTGTTTACAATCTTTTTCTTACCCGTAAAACTCTCTTTCTTCTTCGAGAGTTTCTGGATGTGGGAGGTGAGCTCTCTCGATTTGGATTCACACTTCTTGATTTGAGCGGAGACCTCTATTTCCTCTTTCGCGGTCAAAAGCGATTCAACCGCCATATCCTTGAAGTAGACGTAAAGAAGCCTGAACTGCTCATCGGGGGTCCATTCTTCTTCCTGGTCTTCGGCAGCGGCATTATCCTCGATCTCGAACCCGAAATCGGACTCTTCGCCCTCGAGCATTACGTCGTCCCTGAAACCCAGTGAAGAATAAGATTCCTCATCCTGCTCGTTATAATTTTCCATAGTTTCCATTTCCGGAGTCACACGTTCCACGTCTCTGAATTTCGCAGATTTCATTCTCACACCTTTTCCAGACCCTTTTAACTAGTTTAATTGTAATGCTTTTTAAAGCTGACAGTGCCCTAACTATATTAATATACGGTTTCGAAGAATCCTTGTCAAGGAAATTCTTCGCAAACGCAAAATTCCACGATTCGCATATATTAGTTAATAATATCAGGCGATAACAATATGCAGATGTAATCAGTATACGCAGAAGCTAACAGAATATCAAGCCTGGCGCGAATCCCGCGCGAATCCCCCGGCTATTCATCTTTCCCCCAGGATTCATTGAAGACGGTCTTGGTACCGAGGGATTCGACGTAAGCATCCTCTCCAACACTCCTTTTAAAGGCCGCCGATTGACTCCAGGCCTGCTCGATACTGCTGTATTTGCCTACTTTAACTAGGTTCCACTTCTCACCCCTGGTATTCTCCACCTGAACGGTATATGCGCTAAACCCTTTGCTTCTATAATTATTAACCACTTTCTCGGCTTGGGCCTTGTCGGCGTATGCCCCTACCTGAAGGGTGTATCCCCTGCCGGGCTTCTTTTCGGCCGGACTCGTGTCGGTTTTTGCCGTATCCTGAGCTGTGTTTCCGGGTTTTGCAAGCACCGTATCTTCTGCCGTTTTCATCTCGCCCGAGATCTGCACGGGATCGATCGATGTAATTCCGGCGTCTGTTAACCCTTCTTGTTTATTGATGTTTACAGATAAGACGGGCTCGGCTGCAATAAGCTCATCAGTAATCTTTCGTTCATCCGTAATTAAATATGTCTCGTCAGTAGAGGCGTTTATCCCCCCTGGAGGGAGCTCGTCCTTGTCGATTACGGGTTCTGTAGTCGTTTCATATTTCGCAGCGGGCTTCTCAGCAGGGCTTTCTTTTTTTACCTGCGCGGGCTCGGTGCCGTCGACATAAAAATCGTCGAGCCTGGTGCCTACGTATACGCCCACCAGGAATACTATAAGGAAGGTCAAGAAGGACCAGAACCCCCCTCCCAGGCCTCGCCTCCTTCTTCCCGAATTGGCTATCATCAGCTTAGGCTTAAGCTCTCTCATAATTAATGCCTTCGAGTCCATGCCGAAGGGGGGATTTGAACCCCCACGAGCTTGCACCCACTGGATCCTGAATCCAGCGCGTCTACCAAGTTCCGCCACTTCGGCGATTTAGAATTTGAACTACCCTTGACCCTTAGTCCGTAATATTATCACATATAATCATGCCATGCTAGTGGTTTTTAGATAAAAAATTCCTGCACTCACCCTTTATTATTACTTTTTTCAGAACATAGACGGCTCGTCGGATTTGTCTCATCCGTACTGTGCCTATTCCGGAGCGCGTAACAGGGTCAGAGTTTACCCCAGGAAACTATACGTTCCGGAACGATTTTAATGACGGGGAGGCCCGCCGCCTCGAGTCTCATTTTCTTATATTGCGGGTATTTTCGGGACAGTATGAGAAGGGAATTCCCGTACTCCTCACCGCTCTCGATCACGCTGGCGAGCCCATAAATTAAAACATAATACAGCCTCTTCCAGTCCTCGTAATAACCGTCTACCACGAGGGATACCTGCGGGTTTGACCGTATATTTTTAACCCGCCTCAATTCCCCCGCCGGGACGCCCTTGGGCTTTTTATCGAGCGGAGTGAATATATTATGTCCGTCGTAAGCGAAACAGACGGGCACCACCTGCGGCCTGCCGGAACCGTCAGCCGTCGCCAGCCTGGCAACCCGCTCTGTAAGCAATATCTCCCTTTCCTGGTCGTTAGGTATCGCTATCAAACCGTCGTGTCCGGCCCCTAGGCCTTAACTTGAATTATCAGTTATCTATTTTATAATACCTTGTTTTAATTTTGGGCATCGGGCTTTATCAATTTCAGGTGAGACCAAATGGACAACGCAAAGATTTTTTGCGGGACTTCGAACGTCCCGCTCGCTAAAGCTGTTTGTAAATACCTCGACGTCCCCCTCGGCAAGGCCGAGGTCAGGCGGTTCAGCGACGGGGAGGTGTTCGTCGAAATATCGGAAAGCGTACGCGGCTCCCATGTATTCGTTATACAGTCTACGTGCCCCCCGGCGAACGAGCATATCATGGAGCTGCTGATAATCACGGATGCGCTTAAGAGGGCGTCCGCAAGGGCGGTAACCGCGGTCATCCCTTACTACGGCTATGCGAGACAGGACCGGAAGGTCCAGCCGCGAGCTCCCATATCCGCAAAGCTTATCGCGGACCTGATTACGACCGCCGGCATAAGCAGGGTGGTCACAGTGGACCTGCACGCCGGACAGATTCAGGGGTTTTTCAACATCCCAGTCGACCATATTTATGCAGCGCCCGTTTTCATCGGTTACATAAGAGAGAAATTCAGCGGTGAGGACATGGTTATCGTATCCCCGGACGCGGGAGGGATGGAGAGGGCGAGGTCCTATGCCAAAATCCTCAACTCCGGACTCGCTATGACGGACAAGAGACGCCCCAATCCGAACGAAGCGGAGATTATGAACGTAATAGGCGACGTCGAAGGGAAAGCCGTGCTCCTGGTAGACGACCTCGTGGATACGGCAGGGACCGCTATCCAGGCGGGGAAGGCGCTCTTGAGGGAGGGGGCGAAAAGCGTCGCCCTTTGCAGCACACACGGGGTGCTCTCCGGGAGCGCGATAGAAAGGATAAAGAACGCCGACCTTGAGGAAGTTATAATTACAGATACAATAGCGCCGTCCGAGGAAGCGGCCGGGTGCAGTAAAATAAAGGTAATAAGCATTTCCAACCTCCTCGGAGAGGCGATAAAAAGAATTGCGACGGGCGAATCGATCAGCAGCCTGTTTAACTAAACTACGGAAGGAGCTCGAGCAATGGCACAGAATACTTTGGAAGTATCGGTCAGGAAGAGGCCCGGAAAAAGCGGGGCGAAGGAAGTCAGGAAAGAGGGGAACATACCTGCGATACTTTACGGAAAGGGCACAGAGCCGACAATGTTAGCTGTGAACCCGGCAGCGCTCAAGCAGGCCCTGTCGACAGAAGCGGGAGAGAACACTCTCCTCGAAATCACTTACAAAGCCGATTCGGGCGAAGTGAAGAAGCTGTCGCTGCTGCGCGATATTCAATACGATTTCCTGACGAGCAAGCCCATACATTTCGATTTCCAGGCTCTGGACATCGATAAAAAGATAACGGTGAATGTCCCGGTAAAGATAGTAGGCAAGGCCAAGGGGATCAAGGAAGGGGGGATACTCGAAGAGATTCTGCGCGATATCCCGGTCGAATGCCTGCCGAAGGATATCCCGAATTCGTTCGAAATCGACGTGACCGACCTGGACATAGGGCATTCCATACACGTGAGCGCGCTCAGGGTTTCAGAGGACTTTCACATATTAAAAGACGACGATGAGACGATAGTGACGATACTGGCGCCGAAGCTGGAAGTTGAGGCCCCGGCAGCCGTAGAGGAAGTAGCTCCGGAAAAGGCCGTTGAAGGCGAGGAGAAGGCAGAGGGCGGTGAAGAGAAATAACGGGATATGATATTGGTGGCCGGCCTCGGAAATCCCGGAAGCGAATACGCTTCCACCAAGCATAACCTCGGTTTTCTGACCTTGGATGAAATTGGGAAAAGGACCGGAATCGATTTAAAAAAGAAAAAATTCAGCGGCGTATGCGGCGAAGGAACTTTTAACAACGATAAGCTGATTCTGCTGAAACCGGAGACTTACATGAACCGGAGCGGACAATCGGTTTCAACCGCAGCCGGCTTCTATCACATCCCGGCGGAGAATATAATCATCGTACACGACGAGCTCGACCTCCCGGCAGGCACCGTAAGGATCAAGGCGGGAGGGGGCAGCGCCGGACACAAAGGAGTTATGTCGGTAATGGGAGAGCTGGGGAGCGGGGATTTCATTCGGGTCAGGATCGGCATAGGAAAGCCCGAAGAGAAAAAAGGCACGGTTTCCCACGTATTGACCAAATTCAACAAGGAAGAAAGCAAACTCGCGAGTGAATCCGTATCAAGAGCGGCTGATGCGGTATTGGAAATCATTCAGCACGGACTCCAAAAAGCGATGAACAAATACAACGTCAGGCCCGAGAGTGAAGAAAGCGCAGGTCAGCCTAATCAGAAATAATCAAAAGGAGATACGATAAAATGGGAGAGTTCATAGCAGCCGTCTTCGGGACGGCAGTGGGATTGGTAGTATTGATTTACGCCTTTTTGGTGTACCGGGAGATAAAGTCACTTCCCGAAGGCAGCGACAAGATGAAGGAGATCGCTCAGGCGATATCCGAAGGGGCGATGGTGTTTTTAAAACGTGAGTACCGGATTATAGGCATATTCGTAATTGCCGTTTTCGTGCTCCTCGCCATATTTATCAACCTGAACACCGCGATCGCATACATCGGGGGGGCGGTCTGCTCGCTGACAGCCGGGTTTTTCGGAATGAAGGCGGCGACGAAAGCCAACGTTAGAACGGCCCACGCGGCCGCGACCGACGGACAGGGGAAAGCCCTTGCGGTCGCGTTCAAGGGCGGGAACGTTATGGGGCTTTCCGTCGCGGGCATAGGACTGCTCGGCCTTTCGGTAGCTTTCATGCTGGGTATCGGGCTTCCCTCGAACCCGGAAGACGCTCAGGGCCTCGTATTTTTTGCGGAGAAATTCGGATCGATTATAGGCGGCTTCGCGATGGGCGCAAGCTCCGTCGCTCTCTTCGCCAGGATAGGGGGAGGCATATTTACCAAAGGAGCCGATGTCGGCGCAGACCTGGTCGGCAAAGTCGAAGCCGGCATCCCGGAAGACGACCCGAGGAACCCAGCCACAATCGCCGACAACGTAGGGGACAACGTGGGGGACGTAGCGGGCATGGGAGCGGACTTGTTCGAATCCTACGTCGGCGCAGTCGTCGCGACTATAGTAATCGCCGCAAGCAGCGGAAAAAACGAAATCGCACTCATGGCCCTGCCGATCATTCTCATCGCAATAGGGAGCTTCTCGTCGATAATAGGGGCGAAAAGCGTCGAATGGATGAAAGACCTCGAACCCCAGCTTGTCCTGAGGAGGGCGACCTTCTTCACGGGAGGCATTTATCTTGCGGCCTCGTTAGTCATACTGCTTTTTGTCGGGCTGGTCGACGGTATAAAAGACATAATATGGATATGGCTCGCATCCGTGCTCGGTCTCCTGGCCGGCATCGCCATCGGACTGCTTACCGAATACTACACTTCGGGGTCCCCGGTCAAAAAGATCGCCGAAGCCTCCCAGACGGGCGTCGCGACCAATATAATTCAAGGATTGTCAATCGGCATGATCAGCACTGTTCTTCCCGTGATCGCGATCGCGGTCGCGATCGGGCTTTCGTATTCGTTCGCGGGACTCTACGGCATCGGCATAGCCTCGGTAAGCATGCTTGCCACGATCGGTATAACCATGTCGGTCGACGCTTACGGCCCGGTAGCCGACAACGCCGGCGGTATAACGGAGATGTCGGGGCTCGGCCATGAGGTAAGAAAAATTACCGACAAGCTCGATTCGCTCGGAAACACGACGGCCGCCATCGGAAAAGGGTTCGCGATCGGTTCGGCCGCGCTCGCAGCTCTCGCACTTTTCGCCGCATTCACGAAAGCAGTCGGACTCGAGTCGATAGACCTTACGAGGAGCCACGTCATCACGGGAATGATGCTGGGCGGCGCTGTCCCCTTCCTGCTCGCGGCGCTGACGATGGGAGCTGTCGGGAGGACCGCCCAAAAGATGGTCGAAGAGGTGAGGAGGCAGTTCCGGGAGATAAAGGGCCTCCTGGAAGGGGAGGCAAGGGCTGATTACGCTTCATGCGTGGGGATCAGCACCGACGCAGCTTTAAAGGAGATGGTCGTTCCGGGAGTAATCGCCATACTCGCGCCTATAGTTATAGGGCTCATACTCGGGGCGGAGGGGCTCGGGGGTTTCCTCGCCGGGTCCATAGTCACAGGCGTGGTCCTCGCGCTGATGATGGCCAATTCCGGAGGCGCCTGGGACAACGCCAAGAAATATATCGAGGAGGGCAACCTCGGAGGGAAGGGCTCCGACGCCCACAAGGCCGCGGTGGTTGGGGATACTGTGGGCGATCCGTTTAAGGACACTTCGGGACCTGCTATGAATATTCTTATCAAGCTGATGTCGATAGTTTCAGTCGTTATAGCCCCGCTGCTTATTTAATGGGAGAGCGGGACTGCGACGTATAAATTTATAAATGATATCAAATAGTTCACGGGATAATTCACAAATCGAATATTACAGGTAAAATATAGAGCTCCAAAATTTAGCTGTCGCCCGGGGACAGAGGAGCCGTCCCGGGGCCGCATAGACCGAGACAGGAGGTTAATCATTAATGGCAGTCAAGCCAAAGTATTACGAGACCCTTTATGTCGTAAGACCGGACATAAAGGAAGAGGAGCTTTCGAAAATACAGCAGAAGCTGAACGAGGCGCTCGCGGCCAACGAAGGCGAGATCATCAAGTCCGACAAGTGGGCGCAGAGGGAGCTCGCATACGAGATTAAGGATTACTCGAGGGGCGTGTATTACATAATCGTTTTCACGGCGCTCCCGGGAGCGGTCGCGGAGCTCGAGCGGCATCTACGGTTCTACAATACGGATGTACTCAGGTTCATTACCGTGGCGATAAGCGATAACGCCGCCAAGAGAGAGAAAGCTGCCGCCGAGAGTAAAAGCCAAAGCGAGCCTGCCGAAGCCCCCGCCGAGAGCAAAAGCCAAGACGAGCCTGCCGAAGCCCCCGCCGAGAGTAAAAGCCAAGACGAGCCTGCCGAAGCCCCTGCCCGGACAGAAGGAGAAAGCTGATGGAATCACCGAGGGATAAAAAATATTTCGCTAAAAAGAAAGTATGCAGGTTCTGCGCCGAGTCGATCGAGATCGATTATAAAAACGCCGACATGCTGTCGAGATATATATCGGACAGGAAGAAGATCGTCCCCAGAAGGAATTCGGGTCTATGCGCAGGATGCCAGAGAGAGCTTGCGGCCGCGATAAAAAGAGCGCGCTTCATGGCCTTGCTGCCTTATACCGTCCTCCATTAACAGTTTTACGGGACGCGGTTTACATATTCGATACCGCCTTAGACCGGCGGGAAGTTTCGGAGGTTCACACAACTATGAAAGTGATCTTTATTTCCGATGTTGAGACCATCGGCAGGCAGGGAGAGATCAAGGACGTCAAGGACGGCCTTGCCAGGAACTTCCTCCTCCCGAAAAAGCTCGCTATAACGGCAACACCGGGGAATATTAAAATCTGGGAGCAAAAAAGCGCCGCCTTAAGGAAAAAGGAAGACAAGGTAAAAGGGGAAGCGGAGAAATTCGCGTCCAGACTGGACGGAGTCGCAATTAAAATTCCCGTCAAAGTCGGCGAAGAAGAAAAAATATTCGGTTCGGTGACTTCCCAGAGCATATCCGACGCGCTCGGGGAGCTCGGTTACGAGGTCCCGAGAAAGCAGATCGACCTTGCAAGCCCGATTAAAACGCTCGGAACGCACGATGTGTCCGTGAAGCTCCATCACGACGTAAGCGCGGTCATCAAAGTGGAAGTCGTCGAAGAAGGTCAATAGAGACTCATCCGCATCCCTTGGCCGTGCCGGCTTTACAACGGACGGGGACCACGATGCCAAGTGAAATCCGGAGTCTGATCAGGATGACCCGCCCCGATTTCACTGCTGCTTTAAAATGTCCTGGTATGTAATCTTCTCGTAACCGGCGGGGGGCTGAAACTCGCTCGGGGGTATTTCCTGCTTCTTCACCGTAACGATCTCTTCGACGAAGACCTTATCGCCGTCCGGTGAATGATAAACGGTTTTCATGGGATAACCGTCTTCATAGATTTCCTGAAATATCTTATATTCGTTATCCGATATCGAGGCGGAGCCGCCGACGTTCTGACTTATCCTTTTTACCTCATTCATAAGCTTCGACATTTTGTTCATATCGAGCTCTTCGCTGAACCCCGCATCACTGCTTACCCAGTATTCTGACTGCAGCTTGCCGTTGTCGAAGATTTCATACTTCCTGGCGCTATAACCCGCTATGGCGGCCGTTTCGTCCGTCTTCTTGAGGGTGATGTTCCGGCTGACCGTGGATACGTCCTTGTTCTCAGTAATTACGGACTCTATATATTTAAGATACTCGTCTCTGTTAAGGATAATATAGAGTTTTTTCTCGTCGTTCACAAACATAATATTCCCGGAATTAAGGTCGAATATCACTGCCGGTGAAAACGGCCCTCCGTTCTCCACCTGCTTGAATTTATCATCCTGAATGTAAATTGTAACTTTCTGCTTGTCGCTTGAGCCCTGCTGATAACCGACCTGCTCCATTATGAGGCCCGGGTAGGCATCGTTCTCAAAACCCGCAAAAACGGAAAGGACAGCCAGTATAAAAATAACCTTCGCCCGCACGTGCATTCAGATTACCTCCGGTAAAATTCTAATATATTCAGCCTCCCACACGGAAATATAAGATAACCAATAATTCTGTCAATAGCCACAGAGACCCATCGCCGGGTGCGTTTCAGGCGTCGGATTGTGTATAATAATTCATATTGACGCTCCCCGATTCTGTGATAGAGTAAACGGGTCTGAAGGGCCACTGAGATATTACGGAGGTATACATTTTATGGCTGATTTTAAAGTTAAATTCGCGCCCGTCGGCGAAAAAGAGGTCACGAGGGCCATCGTCGAGGGTTTCGCGAACGAGTTCAACGAATACATATCGAGTGACGTAATCGTAGTTGGCGCCGGTCCGAGCGGCTTGGTGGCGGCCAAGGACATCGCGAAGCAGAAGTATAAGGTCCTACTCGTAGAGAGAATGAACTACCTGGGCGGCGGGTTCTGGATAGGGGGCTACTTGATGAACAAAGTCACCGTGAGAGAGCCCGGGAACCAGGTGCTGGACGAGATAGAAGTGCCTTACGAAGAAGTCCAGAAGGGGCTCTACGTCGCGGACGGACCGTACGCGTGCTCAAAGCTGATCGCCATGACGTGCGAAGCTGGGGCTAAAATAAGGAATATGACCATGTTCGACGACCTCGTGTACAGGGAGAACGGGCGGGTGGCCGGAATCGTTATAAACTGGACCCCCATAGCCAACATGCCCAAGGAAATCACCTGCCTCGACCCGATAGCGATCGAATCGAAGCTCGTAATTGACGCGACCGGCCATGACGCCTACTGCGTGTCGAGGCTCGCCCAGCAGGGGCTCTTCAAGAAACTGCCCGGACACGGCTCGATGTGGGTGGAAAAGTCGGAGGACGCACTCGTCGAGTATACGGGCGAAGTGCATCCGGGGCTCATCGCATGCGGAATGTCGGTCAATTCAATATTCGGCCTGCCGAGGATGGGACCGACGTTCGGGGGAATGCTTCTTTCGGGCAAGAAAGCGGCTCAGGTCGCGATCGACATACTAGGGAAGCAGGAACAGGCAAGGGCGTAACCTGGATATTGCATATAAAGGGGAGGATAAATTCTTCCCCCTCTCATTTGCCGGGTAAGCCGGCTTCCCTCAATGCCTGTAAGCACTTTTCACAGATACTCCCTTCATACTGGGTCTTCAGCACTTCTTCCTGCCAGTGTGAGTTATATAAACAGCACCTGGTGTCATCACAGAATTCCCTGCCGGTCAGCTCGTAATACACCGTCTGAAGCGCGTAGGAGCTCAAGATCGATGAGGTCTTAGGGTCGTCGTATTCGACGTATCTGCCCCTGTACATCCTGTCGAGCTCCGATACGTCCTGACCGCTCCTAAGTAAGCCCCCCTTGATGAAATAGTACTCCCTCGGCTTTGCAGGGGCCTCGACGAGCCCCGAAGTAGATATGAGGGCCGGACTTCCGGCAAGAATCACCCTCGCATGGTAACGCCTTCCGTCATACGTTCCGAAGAGACGGCCGGTGAATATCATGTGCATATGTCCTCTGCCTGTCTCTCCGGGGATATTGCGGGCAAGGGCTCCGTGGAGGATTCTCTGCATCCAGAGACCGTCGTAGAATTCCCCCCTCACGCTCTCACGTCCCGACATTTTCCTCAGCTCCGAATCGGCTTGCGCTTCGTTATACGCGGGGAGCGCATCGAGCGGCTTTTCTATATCGGTAATCCTCGACCGGGCCAGGAGCCCGGCGATTCGGAAAGCAATGTCCGAATTCCCGAGAAATTCAAACAGATTTCCCCTAATTCGGGCTGAAATACCGAGCCTGTCCAGACGTTCTGTTACAACATCCGTGTCGAATGATTCGGAAGGAAAATCGGTATATATAAATAGACTCAGGCTTCGGCCCATAACGGAAACAACTTAACCGGGGATATTCATTTCGATCATTCCTCTCAAGGAACAATTTCGGCTATGAGCTCGACCTCCACAGGGGCGTTCATGGGCAGCTCGGCCACCCCGACGGCGGCGCGCGCGTGACGCCCGTCCTCTCCGAAGACCTGATAGAATAAGTCGGACGCGCCGTTTACAACATTCGCCTGATTATGAAAGCCGGGCGCGCTTGCGACGTAGCCCGTCAGCTTCACAATCTTTTTAATCCTGCCGAGCCCGCCCAGCTCCTTACTCATCACGGCAATCGCGTTTACCGCCGAGGCCATTGCCGCCTGCTTACCTTCCTCGACGGTTAAGTCGGAGCCGACCTTCCCCTGAAATAAGAGCCGTCCTTCCCGGAGCGGGAGCTGACCCGAAATAAAAATAAGGTTCCC
>Ga0187893_10010943_pt1 | contig 13318 bp, 15 predicted proteins | sample MA1701074metaG_FD_139574 | JGI IMG/M metagenome (GOLD analysis project Ga0187893, IMG submission 139574) | White microbial mat communities from a basaltic lava cave in the Kipuka Kanohina Cave System on the Island of Hawaii, USA - MA170107-4 metaG ...
CGCCGCGGCCGCCGCGGCGTCGTCGTTCAGCACGCCGGAGAAGAACTGGTAGCCGTTGCGGCCGAGCTGCTTGGCGCGGTACATCGCGTGGTCGGCGAGCCTGAGCGGGTGCCGACCTCGTCGCCGTCCTGGGGCACGCAGGCGATGCCGATGCTCGCGCCGGAGCTCACCTGGTTGCCGCCGATGCGGTAGGGCTTGCCGAGCTCGTGCACCAGCTTCTGCGCCACCGCCGCGGCCTCGCGCGGGTCGGCGATGTCCTGCAGCAGCACGCAGAATTCGTCGCCGCCGATGCGCGCCACGAAGTCGTCGCCGCGCACGCTCGCGCGCACGGGCGCCGCCATGATCTTCAGGAGATCGTCGCCCACCTCGTGCCCGAGGCTGTCGTTCACCTCCTTGAAGTTGTCCATGTCGAGGAACAGGAACGCCGCGGCCTTGTCGTGGCGCCGGGCGTGCGCCACCGCTTCGCGCGCGCGATCGGCGAACATCGCGCGGTTGGGCAGCCCCGTCAGCGTGTCGTGGTGCGCGAGGAACTCGAGGCGCCGCGCGTCGTGCTGCAGCCGGTCGGCGGCGACCCGCAGGTCTTGCTGCGCGCGCTTCAGCGCCGTGACGTCGTTCGCCAGCATGTAGAACCCGAGCACCGCGTTCCCCGCGCCGGGGCCGAGGTGCGGCACGCACGAGACTTGCAGGGTGCGCTGCCGGCCCCCTTCCGAGGTAGTGAACTCGAATTCGACCGTTTCGCCCCCGAGGCAGCGCTCGATGTCCGGGCGCATGCGGCCATAGGCCTCCTCGCCGAAGATCTCGGCCAGCGTGCGCCCCTCCATCTTCTCGTGCGCGATGCCGAACCAGTCGTCGTAGGTGCGGTTGCTGAAGCGGTAGCGGTGGTCGCGGTCGACGTACGAGATGAGCGCCGGGACGTTGTTCGCCATCAGGCGCATGCGCTCCTCGCTCTCGCGCAGCGCCGCCTCGGCGGCGAGGGTGCGCTGCACCGAGCGGCGCGTCATCAGCACCGCGGCGGCGAGCAGCAGCGCCGCGCCCGCGACCAGCGCGTGCAGGATGAGCTCCTTGGGCAGCGGCCCTTCGCCCGCCAGCCACACGCGGGTGGCGGCGGCGATCTCGGCGCCCGCGGTGACGATGAGGAGGGCCGCGCCGACGATGATCAGCAGCGGCGCGATGAACGACGGCCGGGCCATCGCCTAATGATCGCCCCTCGCGCCGCGTGCGGCAATGCCTTTATGTCCGTGTGGTTGTAACGAAATTCACTAACCTCGCGTCGCTGCTTTTCTACGCGGGCGTCTATAATCGGCCCCCATGACTTACGTCGTCACCGAAGACTGCATCAAGTGCAAGACCATGGACTGCATCGAAGTCTGCCCCGTGGACTGCTTCTACGAGGGCGACAACATGGTCGTCATCCATCCCGACGAGTGCATCGACTGCGGCGTGTGCGAGCCCGAGTGCCCGCCCAAGGCGATCCTGCCCGACTCGGACGCCAAGGCGGAGAAGTGGCTGAAGATGAACGCCGATTTCTCGCTCAAGTGGCCCAACATCACGCGCAAGGGCACGCCGCCCGAGGACAGCAAGGCATGGGAAGGCGTGCCGGACAAGTACCAGAAATACTTCTCGCCGGAGCCCGGTAAAGGGGAGTGATGGAGCTTTCCCCCGAGGAGCGCACGATCCTCGGCGGCGAACGAGGCGAAGCGGCGAAACGGGCGCTCGAGTACCAGGTCGAGGTCGGCCGCTTCTGGGGCGCGAGGCGCCTGGTTCCCGTCACCAACGTGCACATGATGGGCGACATCGAGGTGATGGGCGATGCCGGGCTGGAGTATCTTGAGAACGAAGTGAAGCGCGCGGCGCGCTGCGCGGTGAGCACGACCACCAACGCCCGCTGCATCGATTTCGCCCACTGCGAGCGGCTCGGCCAGGACCCGGCGGAGGTGGCGAAGGAGCGCAGCCTCATCCAGTGCCTGCGGCGCATGGACGTGGTCACCACCGACACCTGCATCAACTACCAGACGGTGTACCAGCCCCACCTGGGCGAGCACGTCGCCTGGGGCGACACCGGGACCGTGATCTACGCCAACTCGGTGTTCGGGGCGCGCTCCAACTTCGAGTCCGGCCCCGCGGCGCTCGCCGCGGCGCTCACCGGCAGGACGCCCGAGTACGGTTTCCATCTGGACGAGCACCGCCGCGGCAGCTTCACGGTCGAACTCAAAGCTGATCTGCAGGACCTCGCGGACTGGGGCGCGGTGGGCAGGCTGGTCGGCGAGGCGCACCAGGACTACTTCGCCGTGCCGGTGTTCCACGGCTACCGGCGCACGCCCTCGGCGGACGAGCTCAAGCACCTCGGCGCCGCGCTCGCGAGCTACGGCTCGATGGGGATGTTCCACTTCGTCGGCGTCACGCCCGAAGCGCCCTCGATCGAGGCTGCCCTGGGAGGCAGAATGGACGTCGAGAAGATCGTCCTTTCCCAAGAGCGTATTGAATCTGTCTACTCCAGCTACAGCCTCGGCGACGGCGACGCGCGCCTGGTCGTGTTCTCCGGGCCGCAGCAGTCGCTCTTCGAGATGAAGCAGCTGGCGGCGTTATTTGCGGGACGCAAGCTCCATGCGGGATCGAGCTGCTTCGTCACCACGAACGGCGCGGTGCTCGCGCAATCCCGCGCGCTCGGCTATGCAAAGGCGCTCGAAGACGCGGGCGTGACGATCCTCGAGGGCGTGTGCTTCTACATCCTGCAGAACCTCTCGCCGATGCGCCAGGCCAACCGCTGGACCAACATGGTGTCGAATTCGGCCAAGATCGTGAACATCATCGGCGCCCACCGCTTCAACACCATCCTGAGGCGGACGCCGGAATGCGTGGAGATCGCATGCAGCGGAAAATTGAAGTAGCGCGGGCATACGGCCCCGTGGTGGAAGGCGAGGCCCTCGTTTCCGAGGAAGGCTTCTCGCCGCGCTACGACCTCGACCGCTGGACGGGCGTGATCACCAAGCCCGGCCACCGGCTCGAGGGCGCGAGCATCGTCGGCAAGGTGTGCTTCTTCCCCACCGCCAAGGGGGGCATCGCGGCCGGCTGGGCGTTCCTCGACCTCAAGTGGAAGAAAATCGCGCCGAAAGCGTTCATCTTCGGTGTGACCAATCCGGTGATGGTGCAGGGCGCGGTGTTCGCCGGCATCCCGATCACCGCCGGCTGGACGCCGCACCCGCGCGAAGTGCTGAAGACCGGCGACTGGGTGCGGGTCGACCCGGCGCGCAGGCTGATAGAGGTCTTATGAAGGCAGCCCTGCCTTTCGTGGTTGCGGTGCTCGCGGCGGGCTGCGCCAGCTTCGACGGCCGCGCGCTCCAGCCCGGGCGCTCGACCGCCGCCGAAGTCGAGGCGGTCATGGGCCTCGCCGCGGACAAGCGCCCCGCCGCGGGCGGCGAGACGGTGTACTACTTCCCGCGCCTGCCGTGGGGCTATGCGACCTACGCCGCGCGCATCGCCCCCGACGGCACGCTGGTCGCGCTCGAGCAGCGCCTCACGCCGGAGAACACCGGCCGGGTCAGATCCGGCGTCACCCGCGCCGGCGAAGTGCGCGACCTGCTCGGCCCGCCGTTCCAGCCGGTGAAGGCGCCGCTCAGCGGCAACGACCTCTGGACCTACCCGATGCGCGTTCCCGGCGACCCGACGCCGAAGTGGTTCCTGGTGCAGCTCTCGCCCGACGGCGTGGTGCGCGAGACCTACCTGATCAACGACCCGCACTGGGACCAGCCGGACTCGCCGCGCAGGTCCCTGCGCTGAGTCAGTTCGGCGCGGCGTGCGTCTCGAGCAGCACCCATCTGCCGTCGCGGATCTCCTGGACGTACACCGGCTTCAGCGCGTCGTTGTCCTCGCCGAACGAGACCGCGCCTTCGAGCGCGGGGAAGTTTTTCATGCGCTTGAGCGCGTCGCGGATCGCCGTTCGCTCCTCGGCGAGCCGCTTCGGGTCGCCGGTGACGTTCGCCTCGCGCATCGCCCAGGCATAGTAGAGAACGATGTCGTAGGTGGCCGCGTCGAACTGTGCCGGCAACTGGCGCTCCATGCCGGCCGCTTTCGCGCGGCGCGTGAACTCGGCCGCGAACTTGCGCGTGTTGTCGTTGAGATCGGCGAAAAAGGTCGTCGGGCAGATCGTGCCGTTGCCCTCCCTGCCGATGCGCATCGGCAGCTCGGGATCGGCGATCATCGAGCCCGAGACGATGCGCCCGGGGTGACCCTGGCGGCGCATCTCCTGGGCGAGCTTGACCGCGGTTTCCGGCAGCGCTCCCATGCCCACCAGGTCGCTCGGCCTTGCCTTGAGCTGCGACACCTGGGCGGAAAGATCGAACGCGGCGAGCTTGAAATCCACGGTCGCGACGAGCTCCACCCCCGCCTTCTTCAGCAGGCCGGGGAACACCTTTTCGCCCATCACCCGCATGATGGTGTCGTCGTTGGCGTAAGCCACCGCCGCGGTGCTCGCCGGCAGGTTGCGCGACTTGATCGTGCGCATCACCCGGTCGAACATGTAGCCTTCGTCCGAGGTGTTGCGGAAGGCGTACCTGAAGTTCGCCACCAGCTTCGGCGCCGAGGAGGCCATGGCCATGGTCACGACCCCGATGCGGTCCGCGGCCGGCGCCGCCACCTGGACCTGTCCCGAGCTGAACGGCCCGATGATGGCTAGTACTTTGTCGTCTTCAGCGAGCTTGCGCAGACCCACCACCGTCTGGCCGGGGTTGGCTGCGGTATCGAACGCGATGTAGCGCAGCTTCTTGCCGCCGACTCCGCCCGCGGCGTTGATCTCGTCGACCGCGATGCGCGCCGCGATCTCGTTGGTGCGCGACAGGCTGACGAAAGGCCCGGTCTCCGCGGTGAGGTAGCCCAGAACCAGCTCGCTCTGGGCGAGCGCGGGGGCTGCGAAAACGGCAGTAACGAGCAGAATCGACGTCGCTTTCATGGCTTGCCTCCTCCTAGATAGGCGGCGACCAGGCGCTGGTCGCCGAGCAGTTCATCGGGCTTCGTCTCCATCACCATAGCACCGAGCTCCATCACGTAGGCGCGCGCGGCGATACGCAGCGCCTGCCGCGTGTTCTGTTCCACCAGCAGCAGCGCCAGCCCGCCGCGGTTGAGCTCGCGGAGCAGGCGAAACAGCTCCTGCACCAGGAGCGGGCTCAGGCCGAGCGAGGGCTCGTCGAGCAGCATCAGCCGGGGGCGCGCGAGCACGCCGCGGCCGATGGCGAGCATCTGCTGCTCGCCTCCGGAGAGCACCGCGGCGGGCAGGTGGCGGCGCGCGCCGAGGTTGGGAAAGCGCTCGTAGAGCGCCGCGATCTCGGCGCGCACTGCCGCGCTATCGCTGCGCAGGTAGGCGCCCATCAGCAGATTCTCCTCGACCGAAAGGCTCATCACGATGCGCCGGCCTTCGGGAACCAGGGCGATGCCGGCGGCGATGCGTTCGCGCGGCGATTGCGAAGCGAGGTTGGTTTGACCCCATTGAACCCGCCCCGCTTCGCTCGGGACGAGACCCAGAATACCCTTGAGCAGCGAGCTCTTGCCCGCGCCGTTCGCGCCGAGCACGGCCACGACCTCGCCGTCTTGGACCGTCAGGCCGACACCGCGCACCGCATGCACGCGCCCGTATCGCACCGAGAAACCGTCGATCTCAAGCCGCATGCTCTTCGGCCCCGAGATAGGCTTCGCGCACTTTCCCATCGGCATGGATGTCGCGGGGCGCGCATTCCGCGATCTTGCAGCCGAAATTGAGCACCACCACGCGCGAGCACAGGCGCCCCACGAACTGCATGTCGTGTTCCACCACCACCAGCGTGACGCCGCGGCGCGCGATCGCTTCCAGGGCCTGATGCAGCGCCTCGGTCTCGGCCGCGTTCAGGCCGGCGGCGGGCTCGTCGAGGAGCAGCACGCGCGGCGCAGCGGCGAGCGCGCGCACCAGCTCGACGCGCTTCTGGATGCCGTAGGGCAGGGCGCCCGCGGGTTCGTCGGCGTACGCCTCGAGGCCGGCTTCGGCAAGCGCAGCGCGCGCCTCCGCGCGCCAGCGGTTGGCGCGGCCGAAACCGACCGGCTGCAGCATCGCCGCCGCACCCGGGGCGCGGGGGTACTGCGCGATCATCACGTTCTCGATCGCCGTGAGGTGCGCCATCAGGCGGATGTTCTGGAACGTGCGCGCCAGCCCGCGGCGGATGCGGTAACGCGAGGGCAGCGCCGTGATGTCGTTTCCTCCCAGAAGAATCTTTCCCGCATCCACGGGATAAACGCCGGTAATCAGGTTGAAAACAGTCGTCTTGCCGGCGCCGTTGGGGCCGATCAGCGCCAGGCGCTCGCCGCGCTCGACGCCGATCGAGAGCGCATCGATGACCTTCAGGCCGCCGAAGCTCTTCGAGAGGCTGCTTATTTCGAGAACCATGCGCGCTTCAGGATCACGCCCTGCGGCCGCAGCGACATGATGGCGATGATCAGGCAGGCGAAGATGACGTAGCGCCACGCGGCGCTGCCGCGCAAGAGCTCGGGTAGCAGCGTGAACACCGCGGCGCCGAGCAGCGGCCCATAGACCGTCTGCGTGCCGCCGAGGAGCACGTAGAGCACGATGTAGATCGAGAACAGCACGCCGTAGTTCTGCGCCTCGATGTAGTTGAAGTGATGGGCGTAGAGCGCGCCGGCGAGACCGGCCAGCGCCGCGCCGGCGGTAAAGGCGGCGCTCTGCACGCCGCGCACCGACAGGCCCATCAGGTCGGCGACGCGCTCGTCGTCGCTTACCGCGGTAACACTGATGCCGAAGCGCGTGCGGAAGGCGAGGAACACCAGCACGATCACTGCCAGCGAGAAAGCCGCCACTACCGGAAAGCCGATATGCGCCGGCACCGGATAGCCGGAGGCGCCGCCGACCACGTTGAGGTTAAGGATCGTCCCCTGCACGACCTGATTGAGGGCGAAGGTGGCGAGCGCGAGGTAGATGCCGCGTGTGCGTAGGATCGGGAACGCGACCAGCCAGCCGGTGAGCGCGGCCATTGCCACCGCCATGAGCGCGGCAGACACCGGGTGCAGCCCGAACGAATTCGAGAGGTAGCCTGCGCTATAGGCTCCGATCGCCACGAAGGCGGCGACGCCCAGGTTGAGCTGTCCCGCCACCATCGGCAGGAACGCGGCGTAGGCGAGGATGATGTTGATCGCCAGCAGCACCAGCACGCTTTCGAGATAACCGCTCATCACACCCGCGCCTGGCGCACGGCGCCGCCGAGGAGCCCGGTCGGGCGCACGAACAGGATCGCAAGCAGCAGGCCGTAGACGCTGATGTCCACGGCGCGTGCGCCGAACAGATGGATGGAGAAGGTCTCGACTACACCGATCAGCAGGCCGCCGAGGATCGCGCCCCAGATGTTGCCCATGCCGCCGACCACCATCGCGGAGATCCCCTTCAGGGCGATCTCCTCGCCCATGAACGGGCTCGCCTGCTGGTAGTTGAGCGCGAAAAGAAAGCCGCTCAGCGCGGTGAACAGGCCTCCTACCAGGAACACGACCGGCACCACGCGTCCAACGCCAACGCCGAGCATGATCGCGACCTCCGCATCCTCGGCGATGGTGCGCAGGCCCCGGCCGATTCTCGTTTTCTTCAATACAAGATCCAGCAACGCGACTGCGAGCACCGCGCAGCCGAGCCCGGCAAGCTGCGGCACCGCGACGACCGTCGGCCCGAGCTTGAAGCTCACGCTCTCGAAGGGCAGCGGCACGCGCTGCAGGTCCGATCCCCAGACGATCAGCACCAGGTTCTCGAACAGGATCAGGAACGCCATCGAGGTGACGAGCGGCACGAAGTGCTCGGAGCGGCTCATCAGGCGGTAGGTGAAGCGCTCGACGAGAAGCGCGAGCAGCCCGCCCGAGGCGATCGCCAGGAGCGCGGCGAGCGGCCAGGGAATTCCCGCTCTCAGGAGAAACCACGTCAGCATCCCGGCGACCATGAAAAGCCCGGGGATGCTGAAGTTGAGGAAGTTGAGCACGCCGATGGCGAGCGTGAACGCCACCGCGACCAGCGCGTACACGCTGCCGAGCATCAGCCCGTTGACGATCTGCTGCTCAATCATGTCTTGCGATATGCGCCATCGCCTGCGCCGAGCCGTCGGCGAGCTGCTCGAGAAAGCGCTTGGCGTGGCGAAACGAGTCTTTCGTGACCCTCTCGAAAAACAGGTCGTTCACCCGCCGCACCTCCGGGACCACCTGCTCGATGCGCCGCCGGCCGGCTGCGGTCACCGAGACGAGCGTGCTGCGCGAATCGTGCGGATTGCGCCGCTTGGCGAGCAGCCCGCGCTCGATCAGCCGCCGCGACTCGGCGGTGATGAAGGCGCTCGTCACGCGCAGGTTGCGCGCGAGCGACCGTACGCTGATCCCGGTCGCGCCCTGCAGGTAGGCGACGCTGATGAGCAGCATGTACTGCGGCCCGGAGAGCCCGATCAGGCGGCCGAAGTAGGCGCGCGCATGCCGCAGGCGCTCCTCCACCACCACCAGCCGGTAGATCAGCCTGCGGAACTCGAGGTCGCTGCCGCGATTGAGCAGCGCCCGGCGCGAGATGCTAAGCGGCGGGTGGTAACCCCGCTTCAAACGTCCACGTACCGCGTGTCGTTCAGCAGGTGCTCCTCGACCGGGATGTGCAGCGAGTCGTGCACGGCGTTGTAGAACTTCCAGAAGCCGACGACACAGGCGAGCTCGACGATCTGCGGCGGCGTCAGATGCTTCTTGAGATTCTGCAGAATGGCCTCGGGGACCTCTGAGGGATTCGTCGATGCCACCCGGACGTACGCGAAGCAGGCGGCTTCCATCGCATTCTCCGGCCGGTAGTTGTCGTCGAGGATCTTGAGGAGCTCGTCCTGCGACAGGCCCCAGCCCTCGGCGCCCTCCTTCGGCCGCATCAGCATGTTGCAGCAGTGCGCGGTGCAGTAGGCGCAGCCGTTGGTCTTGCTCGCGAGCGCCGAAAGCTTGCGCTTGAGGAACTGGTCGAGCGTCGAGCTCGGATCGCGCATGATGTTGCTGTTCAGGCGGAACAGGGTCTCGGCGATCTCGGGGCGATACGCATACAGCTTGAGCGCGTTGGGCAGGAAGCCCATGCGCTTCATGTAGGGCTCGACCACCGGTCTAAGGCGCTCGATCACCTGCTGGTCGGGGACGTAAGGGATGAACGGCTCTTCGACCTTGGTGAAGCGGGGTTCGGGCATGTTCACAGGTAGTCCTCCAGGTTCACTTTGCCCCAGTGCTTGGGATAGCTGCGCAGGAAATCTTTCGGGTCGTGGCGCGATTTGATCGTGGCGTCGATGCCGAGCTTGCCCACGGTGCGCCAGAAGGGATCCTTCGCGAGCGGCCGCGCCGAAGGGTCGTAGGGCGATCCGCGCGTATGCGGCACCATGACGAGGTCGCGAGCCGGATCGCAGCGCGTGGCGATGGCGTAGTAGACGTCGGCCGGGTCGTCGAGGTTGGTGTCGGGGCTCACGGCGACCACCATCTTGGTGTTGAGCCAGGGCGCGCCCATCGCGGCCATCAGCGCATCGTTCACCATGCCCTCGCGCGGGTAGTCGAACTGCAGGATGCACGAGAGCGCCGCGCCCCAGGTCGGGAAACGCACGTCCTTCACCGCGAGGCCCATCTCCGTGAGCCGGTTGTACAGCACCGCTTCGTGGCACAGGCGCGGCAGCGGCTGGTGGTCGGTGTCGGGGCAGGTCTGGTGGTTGCGGACGATCGGCCGGTCGGCGCGCATCGTCATCGCGCTGAGCGTGAATTCCGGGAGCTTTGAGCTCTTCGGCAGGTAGTAGCCCGACGGCCCGACCGAGACGCCGACTTCCTGCAGCCCCTTGAGATCGACATAGCCCTCGGCCACGATCTCGGCGTGCGCCGGCACGCGCATATCGAGCGTCTCGCAGGGCACCATCTCGATATCCTGGTCCATGATGGTGCCGGCCATCTCCAGCTCGCCCCACATGTCCATGTGCAGGCCGGAGAAATTGGCCATGATCTCGTAGGCCGGGGGCAGGCCGAACACGATCACGAACGGCATGCGGTCGTGCCCGAGCTCTCGGTACTTGCGCATGATGATGTGCGTGTGCGGCGTGACGAAGCTCGGCAGGCCGCTCCTCGGCCCGGTGACGATGGTGCCGGCGTGCGAGGTGTTGTGGAACCCGGTCTCGGGGTCGACCACGATGTTCATCGCGGTGACGTAGGGCTGCGTCTCCTGCTCGCTGTGGATCGGGATCGGGAGCCGGGTCCAGTCGAGGCCCTTTCCGGCATGCTTTTTCTCCTTGACCGGACCGTCGGCGACGTTCACGAACCCGCGCGGCGGCCGGCGCAGGCGGTAGGCGAGCGTGCGCAGGTAGTCCTCGCGCGTCACCCCGAGGGCGCGCGCCTGCAGCTCGCGATGCTTGACCAGGATGTCGCACAGGCGAAAGCCGGGTTTCTCGACGATGTTCTCGAACAGGATCGGGCGTTCGCTCTGCGCCGACAGCGCCGGCACGAGCTCAAGGCTGACCGGCTTGGTGACGCGGGTGACGATGTCGGCATTCGAATCGAGATAGCCGCGCAGATCCTTGTCGAGCGGCCTCGCGGGAGTGTACGGTGGGGCGGCGTGGCTGACGGAAAGGCGTGCGCTGCGCATGGGCCCTCCAGGGAGAGGGTTACTTTATTAAGCTACTTGCCTAAAGTCAACGGCTCAGCCACCGACTGGGGTCAGCTCGCGGAGATCAGGCGGCTGCGCAATTCGGTCTTCAGTACCTTGCCGTAGTTGTTCTTCGGCAGCGAATCCACGAAGCGGTACTCGCGCGGCCGCTTGAAGCGGGCGATATTCTCGAGGCAGAGAGAATCGAGCTCCGCAGTCTGCACGGCCCCTTTCGTCACCACAAAAGCAACGACCTCTTCCCCCCATTCAGGATGCGCGCGGCCGACCACCGAGCACTCGGCGACCGCGGGGTGGCGCAGCAGCACTTCCTCGATCTCGCGCGGGTAGATGTTGGCGCCGCCGGAGATGATCATGTCCTTCGAGCGGTCCTTGATGGTGAGGAAGCCTTCGGCGTCGAGGCTGCCCAGGTCGCCGGTGTGCAGCCAGCCGCCGCGCAGCGCCTTCGCCGTCGCCTCCGGGTTGCGCCAGTAGCCGGCCATCACGCAGTCGGAGCGCGTCACGATCTCGCCGACTTCTCCCGACGGCAGTTCTTCGTCGTTCTCGCTGAAAATCTTGACCTCCACGCCGGTGCGCGCAAAGCCGCAGGACTCGAGCTTGTTTTTCCTCAGGTGCTCCGACTGGGGCAACCCTGTGATTGTCATCGGCGCCTCGCCCTGGCCGAAGAGCTGGTAGAGCCGCGGCCCGAACAGCTCGATCGCGCGCAGGGAGTCGGCGACGTACATCGGCGCGCCGCCGTAGGTGATGGTCTTGAGCTTCGCCGGCGTGCGCGCCGCGGGGCTCGCGAGCAGGCGCACGATCATGGTCGGCGCGGCGAAGAACGACAGGTTCGGCCAGTGCTCCAGCAGCTCGAAGATCTCCGCGGGCTCGAAGTGCCCCGACTCCGGCATCACGTTCACCGCGCCGGCGGCGAAGTGCGGCAGGCCGTAGAGGCCCGAGCCGTGCGACAGGGGCGCCGCGTGCAGCGCCGCATCCTCCGCCCCGAGCTTGTCGATGTCGGCGAAATAGGCGTGCGCCTGGAACAGCATGTTGCGATGGGTGAGCATCGCGCCCTTCGGCACGCCGGTGGTGCCGCTGGTATAGAACAGCCACGCCGTGTCGTCCGGGCTCACGTCCGCCGGAAGCGTCGGCTCGTCAAGAAGCGAGTCAAGGCGGTCAATGCAAATTCCATTGGGAACCGCCGACTGCAAGTCGGGCGTAACCAAGCACGCTTTTGCGCCCGAGTTTTCCAGGATGTAGGCGAACTCCTTCGGGTGCAGCTTGGCGTTCATCGGCACCGCGGTGAGCCCGGCGTGCCAGCACGCAAAGAGGATCTCGTAGTACTCGGGACAGTTACGCATCGCAAGCGCGACGCGTTCACCGGTTTTCAGGTTCAATTCATTTTTGAAACCTGAAGCGAGCCGCGCCACGCGCGAAGCCATCTCGCCGTAGCTCCTGACGGCGCGCCGGCCGATCGCCAGCGCGGGGCGTTCAGGCAGCCAGCGGGCGCTGCGCAGCAGCAGATGAACCAGGTTCATGCAGGGCGAACAGCTCCCTCGCGTTGCGCGCGGTGTCGGCGGCGACTTCCTCCGCGGGCCGCCCGAGCGCGCGCGCGACCGCCTGGAGGATGTGGGGTAGAAAGGCAGGCTCGTTGCGCCGCGCCTTGGGCTGCGGCCTGAGGTCGCGCGGCGTGAGGTAGGGCGCGTCGGTCTCCAGCAGCAGCCGGTCGCGGGGGATGTCCCGGACGAGCACGACGAGATTCTTTCCCCGGCGCTCGTCGCAGATCCAGCCCGTGATGCCGATATAGAGGCCGAGGTCGAGATACGCCCTGAGTTCGGCGCGCTCGCCGGTGAAGCAGTGAGCGACCGCGTTTTTTACCTCGTAATGCTTGAGGATCTGCGCGAATCGGGGATGCGCGTCGCGCGAGTGCAGGAAGAGCGGCTTTCCGAGGATCGGGCCGAGCTCGAGCTGCGCGATGAACCACTTCTCCTGGTCGGGATGCGGCGAGCAGTTGCGGTTGAAATCGAGCCCGCATTCGCCGATCGCCACGACGCGCGGATCCCGGGCAAGCTCGGTGAGGCTGCGGATGGTATCGGCCCCGCAATCGCGCGCATGGTGCGGGTGCACCCCGGCCGTGGCAAACAGGAAATCAAGGGAGCGCGCAAGCGCGAGCGCACCCCGGCTGTCCTCGACCGTAGTGCCGGTGACGATGATCTGCGCCACGCCCGCCTCGCGCGCGCGCGCGAGCACGGCGTCGAGGTCGGGCTGGAAAGTGGGGTGGGTGAGGTTCGCGCCGATGTCGACCAGCCGCATCGGCCGAGTATAGCTTCAGCCCAAAAGCTCCTGTGCCGTGCGCCCGACCTCGCGCAGCGCGCGCTCGTGCCGGTCCGCCCAGGCCTGGCCGACGCTGAGGCGCATGCAGTTGCGGTAGCGCTGCGACGCCGAGAACATCGGTCCCGGCGCGATGGTGATGCCGCGCTCGAGCAGCTTCTCGAACAGTTGTACGGAATCAACGATTTTTGGAAATTCAACCCAGACGATGTAGGCACCCGAAGGGCGCGTCGCGCGCGTGCCGCGGGGGAAGGACTCGGCGATGATGCCGCGCGCCACGTCGACCTGCGACTCGAAGCGGCGCCTGAGCTGGCGCAGCGAGCGCTCGTAGCCGCCGGACTCGAGCAGCTCAGCGACCGC
>Ga0187893_10010944_pt1 | contig 13318 bp, 11 predicted proteins | sample MA1701074metaG_FD_139574 | JGI IMG/M metagenome (GOLD analysis project Ga0187893, IMG submission 139574) | White microbial mat communities from a basaltic lava cave in the Kipuka Kanohina Cave System on the Island of Hawaii, USA - MA170107-4 metaG ...
CACAATGCTTACTGGACGCGTCAGCTACATCGACCCGCAGCTCGATCAGGGGACCCGGACGGCGAGGGTGCGGGTCGAACTTCCCAACGCCGGCGAACCACTCAAGATCGGCATGTTCGTGGAGGCGACGGTCCAGGGAGCGTCCGATGCGCAGGCCACCGAGCTGACGGTTCCCGCTGACGCCGTCCAGCGGATCGGCGAGCGCACGGTGGTGTTCGTACCGATGGCCGAGGCGGGGCGCTTCGAAGTCCGCGACGTGGAGCTCGGGGATGAGATTCAGGACGCATACGTGATTCGTAAAGGCGTGACCCTTGGCGATCGCGTGGTCGCGAAAGGCGGCTTTACCCTCAAGTCGCAACTCCTAAAGGGTCAGTTCGGCGAGGAGGAGGAGATCGGCCCCGAGGAACGCCGATGATCGCGGCCGTCATCCGCTTTTCCGTGAGCCAGCGTATCCTCGTCCTGTTGCTGGTGGCCGTCATGATTGGCGCCGGCATCTACAGCCTGGCGCGACTGCCACTTGACGCCGTTCCCGACGTGACAAACGTGCAGGTGCAGATCCTCACGCCGGCGCCGGCGCTCGCGGCCCTCGAGGTCGAGCGGCAGATCACGTTTCCGGTCGAAGTCGCGATGTCAGGGCTCCCAGGCATCACGGAGCTCCGCTCGCTCTCGCGATCCGGACTGTCGGCGGTCACGGTCGTATTTACCGATGCGATGGATATCTATGGGGCGCGGCAGCTCGTGCTCGAGCGCCTCTCACGAGCGCGCGAAGAGATCCCGGCCGCAATCGGCAGTCCGGAGATGGGGCCCATCGCGACCGGGCTCGGCGAGATCTACCAGTACGAGCTCCGGGCAGCGCCGGGGAGCTCGTTCGACCTTAAGGCGCTCCGCACCCTCCAGGACTGGAGCGTCCGCCGCCAATTGCTCACCGTGCCCGGCATTACTGAAGTGAACAGTTTCGGCGGGGTCGAGCAGCAGTATCAGGTGCAGATTGATCCGGCGCGGCTTCAGGCGTACGGCCTCACCCTGCGGGACGTGTACGACGCGGTCGCAAGAAACAACGCGAATGTCGGCGGCGGGTATATCGAGCACGGTCAGGAGCAGTACGTGCTCCGTGGTATCGGGCTTGCTGAGTCACCGGACGATCTCGCCCGCATCGTCGTCAAGACGGGTGCCCGGGGCGTGCCGGTCTACGTGAGTGACATTGGGAAAGTGGTCACTGGCGGGGCGTTACGGCAGGGTGCGGTGACGGCTCAGGGGAACGGCGAAATCGTGGCGGGCATCGCCATCATGCTGCTCGGCGAGAACTCGCGTACCGTTGTCCAACGCGTGCGCCAGCGCATCGCGGAGATCAAGAAAACCCTGCCGAGAGGCGTTGACCTCGTGTCGTTCTACGACCGGACCGAGCTGGTAGAGCGAACGATCCGCACCGTCCGTAACAACCTGCTCGAAGGCGCGGTCCTGGTCATCATCGTGCTCGTGCTGCTCCTCGGACATTGGCGTGGCGCCTTGCTCGTCGCGACCATCATTCCCCTGTCGATGCTGTTCGCGGCGGTCTTGATGCGCGCCTTCAGTGTGTCCGGCAACCTCATGAGCCTGGGCGCCATCGACTTCGGCTTGATCGTCGACGGCGCCGTGGTGATGGTGGAGAACACTCTGCGCCGCCGCGCAGAGGCGCAACATGCCGGAGCGGGCGAACCGGCGACGGGAACCATCCTCGACGCGTGCCTGGAAGTCGCCCGACCGGTCGTCTTCGCCGTTAGCATCATCATGATCGTCTACCTACCAATCCTGACCTTGATTGGGATCGAAGGGAAGATGTTCCAGCCGATGGCGCTGACGGTCATCTTCGCCTTGTTCGGGTCGCTGATCCTGTCGCTCACCTACATTCCCGCGGCCTTGACGTTCGTGGTGCACGGGCACGTCCCCGAGCGCGAGAGCGCGGTGGTTGCGGTCGCGAAGCGGTGGTATCGGCCTGCCTTGCACGTCGTGATGCGCCATCGCTACTCGGTGCTCGCAGCGGCCACCGCACTGCTGATGGTGAGCGCCATGACGTTCCCTTTCCTGGGCGCCGAGTTCATTCCCCGCCTGGATGAAGGATCGCTCGCGATCGAGGCGCGGCTCCTGCCGAGCGCCTCACTCTCGGAGTCGATTCGGGTATATTCCGCCGCGGAGCGCGTGCTTCGCCGCTTCCCGGAGGTGACGACTGTGGTGAGCAAGATCGGGCGCGCTGAAGTCGCGACCGATCCGATGGGGGTCGAGGGCGCCGATATGTTCGTCGGCCTCAAGTCGAGGTCCCAGTGGACGAACGCGCTCACGCGCGAGCAACTCGTTGAGAAGATGTCCGAGGCGCTCGAGCGGGAGGTGCCGGAAGGCGCGTTCGGCTTTACCCAGCCCATCGAGATGAGGATGTCCGAGCTGATTGCGGGCGTCCGCTCGGACATCGCCATCAAGATCTTCGGCGACGACCTCGAGACGCTGCGGAACATCGCGAATGGGGTCGCGCGCGTGGTCGCACGGGTCGAGGGCGCTGTCGACGTCAAGGTCGAGCAAATCTCTGGATTGCCGCAGTTGCAGATCAAAGCGAATCGCGCGGCGATCGCCCGCTACGGTCTCAACGTGGAGGACGTCAACGGGCTCGTCGAGGCCATTGTGGCGGGGAGGGAAGCGGGACTCGTTTATCAAGGCGAGCAGCGGTTTGGCCTCGTCGTGCGCTTCGACGAAGCCACCAGCCGGAACGTGCAGGCGATCGAGAATCTCGTGGTTCCGGCCTCGAATGGTGCACGTGTGCCGCTCGCGCAACTGGCTGACATCTCGCTCGTCGAGGGGCCGGCGCAGATCTCGCGGGAGGACACACGCCGGCGCATCGCGGTCGAGCTGAACGTACGAGGTCGGGACATCGGCAGCTTCGTCGCGGACGCACAGGAGCAAATCGGCGCCCGCGTGACGCTGCCGGCCGGCTACTACGTGACCTGGGGCGGGCAGTTCGAGAACCTGGAGCGGGCCTCCGCCCGCCTGCTCGTGATCGTGCCACTCGCCCTGTTTCTCATCTTCATTCTCCTCTTCATGGCGTTCGAATCCGTCAAACAGGCCCTCATTGTCTACACAGGAGTGCCCTTTGCGATTGTCGGCGGGGTGTTCGCGCTCGCGGTACGCGGGCTGCCGTTCTCGATCTCCGCGGGCGTCGGGTTCATCGCGCTTTTCGGTGTTGCCGTGCTCAATGGCGTGGTGATGGTCAGCTGCATCAACCAATTGCGCCAGCAGGGAGCGAGCGTCCGCGACGCCGTTATCGAAGGGGCTGAGACCCGGCTGCGGCCCGTCCTGATGACAGCGCTCGTTGCCAGCCTCGGGTTCGTGCCCATGGCCCTCGCGACGGCCGCGGGTGCGGAAGTGCAGCGTCCCCTGGCCACGGTCGTGATCGGAGGCCTGGTGACGTCGACCGCATTGACCCTGCTCATCCTCCCGATGCTGTACGAGCGGTTCGAGCGTTGATGAACCAGGCCCTGCTTCGGAAGCTCAAGAGCTCGCTCCCAGCATGCACCGCGTCGCGCTCGCGGCGGGTGCCGCGGCAGTCGTCGCCTTCGTTGAAGTCGCGGAGAACGTGCTGGAGGAAGAGTCGGCCGTGTTCGACCACTCGGCCACCCTCTGGTTGCACCGTTTTCGATTCGGCTGCCACCGTCGTCATGCCGGTGTTCACCATTTTCGGATCTCTCCCGGCCGTCATCGTCGTAGTGGCGATGGTCGCAGCGTGGGCGCTGCGAGGTGAGGCTCGCGCTGTGGCCGGCGTGCTCGCCGCTGTGGCCTCGGAGGGCCACAACCTTCTCCTCACGCTGGCATTCCGGAGGCCTCGCCCCGACCTCTTGTCAGAAGTCACCGCACCGAGGAGCTGCAGCTTCCCGAGCGGGCACGCGATGGTCGCCGCCGCCGTGTAGGGTATGTTGGCCGTGGTCGCTCGCTTGCAACCGAGCCTTAGCCTTTCCCCCTACCTTCTCACGCCGCTTCTCGTCATCGTCGTCGTCGTGCTCGCGCTCGGGCGTGTTCATCGGCGCCGACCGACCGCAGACTTGTGATGCTCTCGCGAGCTCTCATTAGCCTAACGGTTGCCCTGCTGGTGGCGTGGGGCGTCCTCGTCCTGTTCCTGGTTTTCGCCCGGCCGAAAGGGTCCCTTGTAAAGGAGGCAATGCGGCTCTTTCCGGATACGCTTCGTCTGCTTCGCCGCCTGGCGACGGACAGCACTCTGCCGAGGGGCGTCCGCGTGCGGCTCTGGCTATTGTTCGTGTATCTCGCCGTTCCGGTGGACATCATCCCCGACTTTATTCCGGTCATCGGCTACGCTGACGACGCCATCATCGTCTGCGCCGTGCTCCGCTCGGTCGTGCGTCGTGCTGGTGCCGACGCCATCCGGCGACACTGGCCGGGAACGCAGGCTGGTCTCGCAGCGCTCTGGCGCGTTGCACGTCTCGCCGGCTCTCCCGACTCGAGTTCGCCGGGGCCAGCCGAGCCCCCATGAGATCGGCACGAGGGAGCTACCGTTGAAGCAAAGGGCGGCGCCGGAATCCGAAGACGACATAGGGGGACTCGTCATCCGATGGGGGCCGTTCCGAATCCACACGATGACGACGCTGAATTCGAGGGTTCACATTCGAAACACAGGTTCGCAGGACGTCGCGCTCGCCGGCTGGAAGATCGGGACTCGACCGGAACCAGATTCTGGACTCTCACGTCTGCGGACGGCGTTGTGGAGCCGGGCGAGACGGTGGTCGTATCGGACGAAGGGCGATTCGCGCCCGCGGGTGGGGGAGTGGTCGCGAGCCCGCAGTAGATGCAGTCGGCCTTTGTTCGCCGTGCGTCGCTTGACGTCGACGCGTCACCAGTCGCCGTTGAATGGCGGTCGCTGGCCTATCGGCTTTCACCTTCGTCGGCGTCTCGTTCCTCCTCCTCCTCGTCTTGCTCACCGTCGTCCGGGTCCTCTCCGTCGTCCTCGATCTTGATCACCGCGCCGTCGGAAATGCGGACTTTGACGTCCTTTCGGGCGCTCCCTACTTCGACGGTGACGCCGAAAACAGGCGAGCCGTCCTCGTCCTCTTCCTCGACCGAAAGCGCCGTGCCGCCAGTCGCGAGCTCCGCGATCTGTCGAGCGTCCTCGGCGGACACAGGACCTCCGGAGATTCCGAGCTGTGTGGTGAAGGAAGTGTTAGGCGACGCAGAGGCCGAGGACGCCGGTCCGGATTCGCCTGTGGCAACGTTCGATGACGCGGCAGGTCCACGTCCGGCGTTGTCGCAACCGATCGAGCCAAGCAGGAACAACGAAGCCATGACAAGACCGACCCTTGTAAAGCTGGAAAGCCATAGGATTCGCATGAATGTGTCTCCTTGTGTTGTCAACGGTTTCCCTTCTTCGCTTCGCTAGGATGCCGCAAGCACCTTAACTGTCCCCGAACAGGATCGACGTCTCGTTCTAATATGTATCCGGAGGACAGGATGGATAGACGGACGCGCCATCTCTTTCTCGAGGATGAAGCCGCCAATCTCGCCTTGGGCTGGCTCGGTCCGGCAAGGAGTGCTTGACCCATGCGGGCTCCCGCAACCAGAACGACCATCCTTCTCGTCGAGGACGAGCCGACGACGCGACAGCTCGTTTCGCGGGCCCTAGCTGACGAAGGCTTCGAGATCGTGTCCGCGGGCCGAGGGGAAGCGGGGACCGGGACTCTCCGCAAAGGCGGGGTGAGCGCGGTGGTTCTCGATGTGTGGCTCCCGGACGGGAGCGGCATCGAACTGTGTCGAGAGTGGAGGGCTCGAGGCATCGAGGTTCCCGTCCTGATGCTCACCGCGAAGACGGACGTTGCCTCGCGTGTGGCAGGCCTGGACGCGGGGGCCGATGACTACCTTGGGAAGCCTTTCGCCTTGTCCGAACTTCGGGCGCGCCTTCGCGCGCTCCTCCGCCGGGGTGCGCTCCCCTTCGAGGAGCGGATCCTCGTCCGCAACGACGTTTCGATCGATTTCGGCCGTCGGCTAGCGCGTGTCGGCCGCTCGGAGGTGCCTTTGACTCGACGGGAGTTTGACGTTCTGGAGCGTCTGGCCTGGGGTAAGGGCCATGCGGTCACGCGGGAGAACCTCCTGGAAGAGATCTGGGGGGAGGCGACGCCCGAAGCGGCCGCTAGTCTGGAAGTGATTGTGGCGCGGCTCCGACGCAAGCTCGAGACAAAGGACCGTCGCTTCATCAGGACCGTACGAGGATACGGATACGCCCTTGCGGACGACCCGAAGGCGAATGACCCGTGAGTCAGAACACAGCGGCAAGCCGCGCCCCATCCTTCGTCACCCGTGTCGTGACGGGTATGCTCGTCGTCTCGCTTTCTACCGCGTTCCTTCTTGCCACGATTGCTGCGTTCACGGCAGCAGCTCTCTGGCAGCAGCAGGAGCGCCACAAGATGCGCGTCACCGCCGAGGCTCTTCTCGATGCGATCGATCACGAGGCCAGGGAGGAAGGCTGGTCGCTCGAGCGAGCCGCGCCCGAGGCGGTCGCGGAGAGCGGTGTCGTCGGCTACCGCGTGGAGGTATGGAATGGAGAACGGCTCGCCACAGCCAACCTGGCGGGGCCGACAGCCGGCCCGCCACGAGGGAGCGAGCGCTCGGCCGAATGGCTCATCGTGACCCGACCGGTCTCGCGCGATCTCGTTTTGCTGGTAGCTGCCCCGAGGTCCCGGGGCGGCGAAGTCGTACGGGTATTCGCTTGGTCGCTCCTGATGGCGGCACCGGCGTGCATCGCTCTCGCGTTGCTCGTGGGGCGCTTCGTCGGCCGGAGGGCTACCCGGCCGCTCAGCGAGTTCACCGCGCGCATCGGAGCGCTTCGACCTTTGGAAACGCTTCCCGCTCTGGCGAAGGACGATTCGCCGAGGGAAGTTCTCGAGCTCCAGAGCGCGTTCCGCGATCTTTGGCAGAGACTTGCCGAGACCGTCGCGCGCGAGCTCGAGTTCGCCGCGAATGCGTCTCACGAGCTTCGGACATCTTTGACGCGCATCCGCCTCCACGCCGAGCGCGCACGGGACCAAGGGCTCGAGGGGCGGGCGGACCTCGACGCTCAACTCGTGGAGCTCGATCGCATGGTCCGGCTCGTCGATTCGCTCCTGGTCCTGTCCCGGGACGTTGCCTGCGGTGTTCCACGAGGCGAGGTCGTGAACCTGGCTGATGTTACCCGGTCGGCCGCGCGCCGGGTCTTTGCCAGCGACCAGACGGTGTTGCTCGAGGCGCCCGATGAGGCCCTGGTGAGCGGAGACGAGGATCTGATGGGAATTGCCGTGGAAAACCTCCTCGACAACGGGCAGAAGTTCGCTCGGCCGGCGGGTCGCGTGGTGGTGACCGTCGAGCATTCGGAGGACCGCGTAAGGCTGTCGGTCACGAGCGAGGGTGCGGCAGTGACGGAGACTGACCGCGGCCGGATCTTCGAGCGTTTCTACCGCGGTCCCGAAGCGCGGGCGAACTCCGCGGGACACGGTCTCGGCCTTCCTCTCTCCCGCCACATCGCCCGCCTCCATGGAGGCGATGTCGAGTGCGTCTCCGGAGCGGAGGAGGATGCTCGGTTCGTCCTCGAAGTGCCGTCGTGGCGTCCGTCGGTCGTCGTTTGATCGGTTCGCGTGGACCGTTCAGCCTCCGTTAAGGAAGCGGCAGTAGCCTCAGCGTCGCGAAGATGCTGTCCATTCTCCTTCTCGCGGCGTCGGTGGTCACTTGCCAGCCTCCCGGAAGCACCGGCGAATGCCAAAGAAGCGCGGCAGGAAACAAGACGGGAATCGGTGCAGCGCTCAAACGGTTGGGCCGCGATTTCGCCGGTTTGGCCGCGACGGAGAACCTCATGGTGCTTGGTGCAGGCGGCGCTGCGAGCCTTGCGGCCTACCCCTGGGATTCACGCCTCACCGAGAGTCTCAGCACGTCTAGCACCCTCGATATGGTGCTGGAAGCGGGCGACGTGGGAGGGGGCGCCGTCGTACAGACCGGCTTCGCGGTGGGAACCTATCTCGCGGGTCGTCTCAGTCACAAGGAGTCCATCCGGTCTCTCGGCAGCGATCTGGTGCGCTCCCAGATCGTCGCTCAAACGGTCACGCACGCCCTCAAGTTGGCAACCCAGAGAACGCGGCCCGACGGATCGGCTGACAGTTCCTTTCCCTCCGGCCATGCGGCCGCCACCTTCGCGACCGCCACGGTTCTGACTCGTCATTACGGCTGGAAGGCGGGGGTCCCGGCTTACAGCTTCGCCGCTTACGTCGCCGCCTCGCGGCTGCAGGAGAACAAGCATTTTGCGAGTGACGTGATTTTCGGCGCTGCTCTCGGAGTCGCGGCGGGCCGCAGTGTCACTTTCGAGTGGGGGCCCACGACGCTCGCTATCGGCCCCACGGCCGTACCCGGCCGGGGATTCGGAGTTGCGGTCAGCGGGTCGTTCTAGGCGGAACTTGAGAAAGGTCAGAGAGGAATCAGCGCCTCACCCGGAGCCCTTGCGTGCTGGTCGTTTTCCCCTTTGGGCACTTGGGGGCGCGATCGTGGTTTCCTGGATCGCCATTGTCTCCGGAATCGACGAGGTTCCTCTCCTCGAGCCCGATGAAGGACGAAACGCCGAGGTGGCGAGGGAGATGCTCGAGGCTGGCGAATGGGTCGTTCCGCGCTTCCACGGACTTCCGTACCTCGACAAACCAACTCTTTATTTCGACGCGGTGCGTGCCAGCTTCGCGCTCTTCGGCCGAAGCGAGGCGACCGCACGCTTGCCATCGGTCGTCTTCGCGCTCGTAACCGCGCTCGCGACGTACCGCCTCGGGGAACGCTTGCTCGGCCGGCGCCAAGGTCTCGCCGGGGTTGCGGTGCTCGTCAGCGCTCCTCTTTTCATAGGGTTCGCACGCATCGTCATCTTCGACATGGCGCTCGCTTGCTTCGTTACCGGAGCACTCCTCTTCGCCGAGGAAGGAGGTCGCGGCTGGCGATGGGGCTTCCCGCTCGCCTGGGTGGCGACGGCGCTGGCGGTACTGACCAAGGGCCCGGTCGGACTTCTTCTTCCGGCTCTCGGAATCGTGTCGCTCTCGCTTGGCCAGGGGCGGCCCCTGCGCGCGTACCTGAGGCCGGTCCATCTCGGGATCTTCCTGATTGTGCTTCTCCCCTGGGTCCTCGCGATGGAGAGCCGGAACCCGGGGTTCCTCCGCTACGCGCTTCAGGTCGAAACTCTCGAGCGGCTCACGCGCCCCACGTTCGAACGCAGCGCCCCGCTTTACTACTACCTGCCCGTCTTGTTCCTCGGCCTGTTTCCGTGGAGCCTGGCTTCGCTCAGGTCGGCGCCTCGATGGGCGCGGAGCCTTCGACTTCTCGGCCAGCCCTCTCCCGCTCGTGGTCTGCTTCTCGCGGCCGGCTCCATGGTGCTTTTCTTCACGCTCTCGACCAGCAAGCTTCCCGGTTATGTCCTTCCCGCGCTGCCGCTCCTCGCCTTATTGGTGGGAAGCGAATCCATCACCGCGGAGGAACGTTCGGAATCCTGGGGCTGGACGGCAGGCCTGGGGCTGGCCTCTATCGGGATCCTTCTCGCGCTCGCGGTACTCGGTGGCGCTCCGATCGCCGAGTGGCTCCGCGAGCCGGCTGCCCTCTCCCCGGCGCTTCTGGACCTCGCACTTCGAGGGGGAATCCTCTGCTGCTGCCTGGGCCTGGCCCTCATCGTCCTGGGCGCTCTCCGAAAGGATTGGCTCGCTCCAGTCGCGCTCTGCCTCTCGGTGCCGATGATGGTTTTGGTCGGGAAAGGCCCCACCATCGTTTGCGCAGAGGAGTACTCGTCTCGTCGACTCGTCTCGGAGCTGCGGCGTCTGGGGGGAGAACGGGTCAGGGTCGCCACGGTTTTCTGTTTCCGGGAGAGCCTCGACTACTACCTGGGGCGGATCGTACCGCTGGTGACGAAGACCGGCGACGAGATCACCAGCACATATGTCCAAAGAAACTTCGACCGCATCAGCTCGCAGTCTCCGGGCGTCTGGACCGAGAAGGAGTTGACCGAGCGGTTGAGGCAGAACGCCGTGGATGTCTTGATCACCCGCGACTATCGTCCGCCCGCGCCCGGGTTCTGCTTGAATGGAAGGACCGGCGCCTATTTCCTGTGGACTCCGTCCAAGAGCGGCGGGGACTGAGGCCCGCGGTGTGCGGGATCTTCGGATTCTTCGACACGCTCGGAGTCGATCGTCCGCCCGAGGATCTCCTGGGCCGCATGGCGCGCACCCTCCGGCATCGGGGTCCCGACGATGCCGGATTCTTTTCGGAAGGTGGAGTTGGCCTCGGGTGCAGGCGCCTCGCCATCGTCGACATCGAAACCGGCCGGCAACCTCTCGCGAACGAAACGGGACGGCTTCGTCTCCTATGCAATGGCGAAATCTACAACGCCGGCAGCTTGCGAAAAGAGCTCGAAGGCCGCCACGGGTTTCGAACCCGCTCGGACTGCGAGGTCGTTCTTCATCTTTACGAGGAGTACGGAAGTAGCGCACTCGACCGGCTGGAGGGAATGTTCGGTCTCGCTCTCTGGGACTCCGACCGCAGGCGACTCCTGCTGGCGCGGGACCGGGCCGGGGAAAAACCGGTGTTCTTCGCGATGCGACGGGGCGTGCTCTACTTCGCGAGCGAGATCTCGGCGCTCCGGCAGGTCGAGGACGTTGGGGCGGAGCTCGACCCGATCGCCCTCCGCCTCTACTTGACCCTCGGATACTTTCCCTCTCCGTGGACGCCGTATAAGGGCGTCCGCAAGCTCGTGGCCGGCACGTTCGCCGTGATCCAGGAAGGCTGGTCGTCCCCCCGAATTTCCACCTATTGGAATCTGCGGCCCTACGCCTTGGCGGGAGCGCGTGAGGGCGTTCCGATGTCCGAGGCCGAGGCCGCTCAGCTCCTGCGTGAGAAGCTGGAGGCCTCGGTTGGCCGGCAGCTCATGGCTGATGTCCCCGTCGGTGTCGCTCTGAGCGGCGGTATCGACTCGGGCTTCATCGCCAGTATCATGGCCTCTCGGAGCCCGGACCCCGTCCACGCCTTTACCGTCAGCTTCGCCGAGCCTTCCTACGACTAAGGGGACGCCGCATCCAAACTGGCGCGTCATCTCGGCGCGGTCCACCACGTCGCTCGCGCCGACTCGGATTCTCTCACTCGCGCTCTCGGCCAACTGGCCCGGCACCTCGACGAGCCGCTTGGAGATCCCGCAGTGCTGCCGACGTTTCTTCTGGCGGAAGAAGCGCGGCGGCACGTAAAAGTGCTCCTCGGAGGCGAGGGGGCGGACGAGCTCTTCGGCGGCTATCCGACCTACCTCGGCCACCGGCTGGCGCTCGGCTATTCCCGATGGCCCCGGTTTCTCCGACAGGGTGTTTTGCGCGGCCTGGTCGAAGCCTGGCCCGCTTCCGAGCGAAAGGTATCCATCGAGTTCCTGCTGAAGCGCTTCGTGCGGGCGGCGGAGCGGCCGACGCTCGAGCGCCACGTTTCCTGGTTCGGAGCCCTTCCGCCGGAGGATGGCGCCCGCCTTGCTGGACCTCGGCTCCGGGAAGATCCCGAGGGGCCCGACGCCGTCTCGATCTTTCGGCGGCTTTTAGGGGACGAAGCGGATTGGGGGGACGCCAATGTCGAGAAGCTCCTCTATCTGGATTTCCTGACGTATCTGGGGGAAGGGCTTCTCACGAAGCTGGATCGAGTCGCGATGGCCTGCTCCGTCGAGAGCCGGTCGCCCTACCTGGACCGAGAAGTGGTGGAGCTTGCGGCACGACTTCCCCTGAGTTTCAAGGTTCGCGGCCTGGAAACAAAGCGGATACTCCGGATGGCCGCGCGGTCGCAGGTTCCCGGAGAGCTCATCCGCCGGCGCAAGCGCGGGCTCTCCGTTCCTCTGGCGCGAATGTTCCGGGTTGAGCTGAAGGAGCTTCTGCGCGAGGAGCTCGATCGAAAGGCGCTTGATCGCGAAGGCCTTCTCGACGGCGAGGGAGTGAATCGCCTGGTGGACGAGCACCAGTCGAGCTCGGCTGACCGCAGCCGCGCTCTCTGGAACGTCCTCTCACTGGTGCTCTGGTATCGCCATCAAGCGCTGGGAAGAGAGCGAGAGCTCGCGGCCTCCGGCGCCTCCGCGCTGCTGTCTTTCGCGCGATCGGACCTCGCGGCACGCGGCACGAGAGCGGGTTAGCGGAGCCCTTCCATGAAAATCTCCGTGGTGGTACCGGTCAGAAACGAGTCGGAGAACATCGACCCCCTCCTCGCCGAGATCCACGCGGCTCTCGACGAACGAGCCGATTTCGAGGTCATCTATGTCGATGACGGAAGCGATGACGGAACCAGGAAGCGCCTACACGCCGCTCGAAAGCGCGATCCGCGCCTGAGGGTGCTCCGCCACCGCCGTAGCTGCGGGCAGAGCGCGGCGATCCGGACCGCAGTACTCGCTGCCCGGAGCGCCCTGGTTTTGACCCTCGACGGAGACGGTCAGAACGACCCCGCGGACATCCCGAAGCTCTTGAGCGTCTGGCGCGATGCAACCCCCGGAGAGTGCCGATTCATCGCGGGTGTACGACGGAGCCGAAGCGACGGGAGGACCAAGCGGATTGCCTCGCGGTTCGCCAATGCCGCCTGCCGCCTGCTGTTGCGCGACGACACCCGGGACATCGGATGCGGGTTCCGGGTTTTCAGCGTCGAATTGTTCAGGGATCTGCCCCAGTTCGATCACATGCACCGGTTCCTTCCGGTTCTCGCTCGGCGTGCGGGAGCGAACGTGATCTCCGTCGAAGTCCGGAACCGCCCACGGCGCTTCGGGCGATCGAACTATGGAGTTCTCGACCGGTTATGGGTGGGGATCGTGGACCTCGTCGGAGTCGCGTGGCTCCAGCGCCGTGTTGTCGTTCCCGAGATAGAATGCTCGGACTAGATTGCCGTGCGGAGCCCCCATCATCGTCTCGCCGCCCTCACACTTGCCGCACTGCCTTTCGCCTGCGCTGGAACCGGACACGCTCCCGGCCGCGATCAAGTGAGTGAAGGCATCCGGAGCCGCACCGGCGTCGTCCTGAGACCAGAGGATTCGGGCGCCTCGTTTCCACCGGACGTCTCGCTGACCGATGGACTCACCCTCGAGGAAGCCGTCGCCACCGCTCTCTGGAACAACCCGGCGTTCGAAGCCACTCTCGCCGATCTCGGGCTCGCCCGCGCCGACCTGGTGGAAGCCGGGCTCCTGAGAAACCCCGTTCTCTCGCTCCTGTTCCCCGTCGGCCCGAAGCAGCTGGAATGGACGCTCCAGTTCGCGGTGGATGCGCTGTGGCAGCGGCCGCGGCGGGTGGCGGCGTTCACCCTGAATGCCCAG
>Ga0187893_10010945_pt1 | contig 13317 bp, 11 predicted proteins | sample MA1701074metaG_FD_139574 | JGI IMG/M metagenome (GOLD analysis project Ga0187893, IMG submission 139574) | White microbial mat communities from a basaltic lava cave in the Kipuka Kanohina Cave System on the Island of Hawaii, USA - MA170107-4 metaG ...
CCTCCTCGGGCGACTTCGACGTCGCGACGAGGACCTCGGTCGGCCCCTCGGCGATCACCTCCCCGTCGAGCCCAGTCACCGTCGCCCCCTTCGGGAGGCAGACGATCGTCCCCGGTCGGTTGGGCACGACGACGGTCATATCTGCCGAGACTGGTTGGCTGCCCGCTTCCGGCGGGCCGACGGTTCCGAGCGACAGAGGCCCGGTCGTCGTCTGGTGGCCGGGAATCGTTTGGGGCGGAGGCACGGTCGCCCCCGGTGGCTGGCTTGCCTTCGCCTTGTCCAGCGCTTCGCGCCATTCGGCCTCGCGGGCTCGCTGGTGGGCTTCCAGTTCCAGGTTTTGGGCTTCGTGCCGCAGTCCATCGCCGATGGCTGTGCTCTCCGCGGCCTTCTGCTGCTGCTTGCGGGCTTCTTCGGACAACTCCTTGGCGCGTTGGTCGGCAGCGTCAGCTTCGGATTCGAGCCGGCGGCGCTCGTCTGGATTTTGTGTTCGTTGGGCATCGGCACGGAGGGAATCGGCGTGCTTCTTTTCCGCGTTCGCTAATTGGTTCAGCTCACGGGCATTTTGCTCGGCGACCTTGGCCTCTCTTTCATTTTGTTCCACCAGTTCTCGAATGTCTTGGGCGTTCTGCCTGAGGCGACTGGCTTCATCGGTGGGCGTTGCACGCGACTGGGTTTCCCTTTCCATTTCTCGGGCTTGTCGTTCGAGACCTATGGCTTCGCGCCTGAGCCCTTCGGCGACGGTTCTGCGTTCCGCGGCCTCCTGCTGCGTCTCCCGCGCCTCGGCGGCCAAACTGTCGGCGGTGCGATCGTGTTGCCTAGCTTCTGCTTCGAGTCGCTCGCGCTCGGTTTGATTCGTCGCCTGCTGGGCTGAGGAGCGAGACGAGCTGGCCCGTGCCCGCTCTGCATCGGCGTTTTTGGCAGCGAGGCGAAACTTTCCTTCGTTACCCTTCGCGGCTCGCTCATTTGTTCTCGCTCGAGCTCGAAGTTCATCGGCGTTTTTGCGCAGGCGAGTGGCTTCATCGCTTCGCGCCTTGTCGCCGGAACCGAGTGCGTCTGGGCTTCTCCCTGAAGGTGTCGTCCCGCCTGCCACAGTCAGCGTGTCGGGCGCGCCTGCCCCGCCGATGATTTGCTGTGGTTTGACAAGTTCACTGCGCTCCTCATCTTCCTGCTTCAGTGCTTCGCCCAACGTCCTGAGTCTCTTGGCGCTGACTTCGCGTTCGGCTTGGCGCAGGGCTTCGATCGGGTCGCCGGCCCATGGAGTGTGCGTGAGCACCAGCACGAGCGCGACCGCCCACGCAGCGGCACGCATCAGCCGTCTCATCTCAGCCCCCCTCCCCACGACACGACCGGCACCGGCGGCGTCACCCCCCAGTCCCAGGGGGGATCGGGGGCGTCGTGGGCGTGGAGGCCGCCGGGGTGAGCCCGGTGCTCGTGGCCCCGGAACGCGGTCAGCGGCGTCTTGATCACGCAGTAGTCGATCTCCACGAAGCAGAGGGGGATCCTCTTCGCCTTGGCTTCGGCCTCGATGGTTTGGGGGTCGCCGTAGGCGGCGATGACCGTGCCGGTGGGGAGCTGGGCGACGACGTCATGCTCGGCCAGCCCGAGGGCGGTCGCCACCTTCGCCACGTCGGCACTGGGCGGGATGCAGATCAGGATCCTCGGCCGGTTGTCCACGAGCACCGTCAGGTCGGCGGAGACTGGTTGGCTGCCCGCTTCCGGCGGGCCGACGGTTCCGAGCGCCGTAGGATCGCCCGGCGTGGGGAACCCAGGAATAAAGGGAAATGGATCGATGTGGGGTGGCTGTTCGGTGCCGGGCGGAATGGTCTCGTGTGTGGGCTTGGCTCTTCTTGGTGGGAACAAGGGAGGGAATTCGTCTCGCAGGCGTGCGGCAGCCCTGTCGGCTGCCTCTCGGGCTCTTGTCGCCGCAGCTTTGGTCTCGGCCGATGCGCCAGGTGTCTTGGCGTCGGCTTCAAGTCGATCGGCGTCGTTGTCGAGAAGCTCGGCCTCGCGCTCCAGCGCCATCTTGAAATCTTTGCGCTTCTCGACGGCGTCGAACTGCCGCAGAGCTTCCCCGACCCGTTCATCGACAGACGACCCAGGCAAAAAGGGGCTCCGGTCAGCAGCGACTTTTGCGCGGTCGGCGGCTCTCTCAGATCGCTCGCGGGCCTCGGTAGCGGCCTTCGCACTGTCGATACTCTTGGCTTCTGCGGCGCGTCGAGCCTCGGCAGCCTGTTGGGCCGTTGATTCAGCCTCGCGAACTGCGGTCTCTGCTTTATCGATTTCTGGTGGTTTGGGCCTTACCAGCTCGCCTGGTTTAGGCAGAGGCGGGACCAAGGGACTCTCGAATTCGTCTTGAGCCTTCGCGAGGTCACCATAAGCCTGTGCGAGATTCGCGTTGGCTTCGCGCTCGGCTTGGCGCAGCGCTTCGATCGGATCGTCCGCCGAAGGCGCAGACGTGAGCAGCAGGATGAGACCGAGAGCCCACGGAGCGAGAAGCGCCAGTCGTCTCATTGTCCCCAGCCTTGCATCCTTACCTAACACAAGCGCGCTGGATCCTGTTGCATGGTCATTGCGAGCGCAGCGTGGCAATCTGCTTCTGGCGTCACCAGAAGCGAACCGCCCAGTGTGTTGAGAGCGGTTGGATTGCTTCGACCCCGACAAGTCGGGACCTCGCAATGACCGCCGTCGGAGACTTTCAGAGCAATGACGCTTTACTTAATGCGTTTGTAATCCTTGCTGCCGTGAATCTTGCCTCGCCAGAAAACAAACGAGCCAGCGCGCCTTAGCGAATCGATCGCGAAGCGGCTGGCTTCACAATTCTCTAACCCCTCTCTTGGAGGAAATGGGTCCGACAGCCATGCAGGCCGTGGATCGCACTCCAGGAGACGCCCAGGGGAAGGAAACTATGGGAGACGTATATCCGAAATCGGGAATCGGTGTCAACAGAATTCCTCTCCCGCCTCTTGAGCATCTCCCCTCCCCTACCCGGGCGGACCTTTACATGGTGGGCCGCGTTCAGTATAGTTTCGTTTCATGGATGCGTTGTGTCTGCATGCACTGATCCGGGAGGCGCAGCCGGTCCTCGGAGGAGCCAAGCTCAGCCGCGCAGTGCAGCCCGATCGGTGGAGTCTGCTGTTGGGCTTTCAGCGGGGGCGCGGACCAGGCGGCCTCCTCCTTTCCGTCAGGCCGGATGATCCCGTCGTCGCGCTGCTCTCGCCCCCGCGCGTTGCCGCTCACGCTCCATCGAGATTCGCCGACCTCTTCATATCGCGGGCAAAGGGTACGTTGGTCGAGCGGGCCGAGCAGTTGGGACTGGAGCGGATCGTCGCGTTACACGTGAGTATGCCTGACCGGGCCGGGGCAGAGATGACGCTGTATGCCGAGATGCTCGGGCCGCGTGGCGGCTTCGTCCTCGTCGATCGCGCCAGCGGACGTGTGATCGGCAGGCATCGGCCCCACTCTCGACATGGAACCGGCGAGGCCGCCGGGCTTGACGAGGCATATCGGCCGCCGCCCGATCGGGGCAGGCTCGATCCTCGATCGGTCGAGGCAGAGGAGTTCTGTCGGCTTGTCGCGCCGGGGCTCGCCCGGGAGATCGAACCGGCTCGCCTTCTGATGAGCTGCTTCACCGGGTTCAGTCCGATCATGGCGGCCGACCTCGTCGCCCGCGCAAGCCTGTCGCCGACCGCGTCCACGGTCGAGCAGGCGCGGTCCCTCTGGAAACCGTTCGCCGACCTCATGAGCCGGTTGTTGAAGGGTGAGTTCGAGCCGAGGGTCCTCCTGGGGAACGACGGGCAGGCGAGCGGGCTGGCAGCTTTCTCGCTGGTCACGATTCCGGCGGATAAGCAGATCGCGTGCGCTACGATGTCCGAGGCGGTTGGGGGCTATTGCGCGGACCGTGCAGCGCTCGTCACCAGAGAGGCGCTGCGGGCCGGGCTTTTGCGCCGCCTCCGAGGCGAGATCGCCAGGGCCGCGCGCCTCTCTGCCAAGCTCGGGGGGGAGGCAATGCTCTACCAGGAGCCTGATCTTTTCGCCCGCAAGGGCCAACTTCTCCTTGCCAACCGGTCTGCCATCCGGCGCGGGAAGCGTGTGATCACACTCCCCGATCACGGCGATCCAGCCGGCCGAGCGCTTGAAATCGAACTGGACCCCGCACGGAGCATCGAAGAGAATGCTCGACGCTATTTCGCACTTCACCGGAAGGCGAAGCGCGGAGCGGAGATTGTGAGGGTGCGCCTGGCCGAAACGGCGGCCCGTCTCGAGAAGCTGGGGGATCAGTTTGGGGAGGCCCAGGGGGCGATGAAGCTGGAGGGGTTGCGGCAGGTCGAGGCCAGCCTGGGGAGGCTGGTCAGGCGGCTCCCGGCCCGTCCTCCGGCGCGCCTTTCCGCGTCGAAGTCGGAGGGTCCAGGGCCGCGCGCCTTCCGCTCTTCTGACGGGCTTCCGATCCTGGTCGGCAGGAGTGGTCCCGGAAACGACCGCCTGACGTGGCGGCTTGCCCGGCCCCACGATCTCTGGCTCCACGCCCAGGGCATCCCCGGCTCTCACGTGGTCGTGCGGCTGGAGAAGGGGAAACCGGCCCCACCTCGCACGCTTCGCGAAGCGGCCCAGATCGCCGCGTACTATAGCCGGGCCCGCGGAGAGGCAAAAGTCCCTGTGGACTATGCGCTGCGAAAATACCTGCGGAAGCCGAAGGCCGGCGCACCCGGCATCGTGCTCCTCTCACGAGAGAAAACCATCGTGGTTCAGCCTGACCCAAGTGTGGTCCGTCGGCTCCACCCCGCCGAGCGGGAACGGCACAGCGAGGGATGAATGGCGGTCTATGCCGCCATCGATGTCGGCACCAACACCCTCCGTCTCCTGATAGCCGAGGCGGTCAGTCCCGACGACTACGCCATCCTTCACGAGGAGCAGGAGATCACCCGGCTCGGCGAGGGGTTGATGGCCGACCGCCTCCTATTGGCTGAACCGAGAAGGCGCAGCCTGGCGGTCCTCAGCCGGTTCGCCGAGACGGTTCGCCGTTTCAAGGCACGGCAGGTTGCCGTGGTCGGCACGAGCGCGGTCCGGGAGGCGAAAAACCGTGAGGAGTTCGCTCAGGCGATCGCTCGAGAGACTGGGCTGAGTCTTCGCGTGATCGATGGGGAGGAGGAGGCGCGGCTGACCCTCCTTGGCGTCCACCATGGCCTCCGCCTTGGATCGCGCCGGATCCTGCTCATCGATGTGGGCGGGGGGAGCACAGAGTTCGTCCTGGCCAAGGGCGGGACGATGGAGGCGACCGTGAGCACCGGCCTAGGCGTGGTCAAGCTGACCGAGCAGCACCTCGCGAGCGATCCTCCCGCCGCCTCCGAGCTGCGGGCGCTCGATCAAGCCGTTATGGCGAGGATCGACCGGTTGCACCGGGAGTTGCCGGGGCTCGAGGAGACCGAGCTGATCGGGACCGCCGGAACGCCGACCACGCTGGCCGCGATCGATCTCGCCCTTCCAACGTACAATCGGCAGAGGGTGCATGGTCACGTCGTGAGCCGGGCGCGCGTGCGAGACCTGTTCGCATCCCTGGCGCGACTACCGGTGCGGGAACGGCGGTTGGTTCCTGGCCTCGAGCCGGGACGAGCCGACGTGATGGTAGCCGGAGCGGCGATCCTCGTCGCGACGATGGACCGACTGGGGTTCGAGGCGATGCGGGTCAGCGACGACGGTCTGCGGGAGGGGATCCTGCTCGATCTCCTGAGGCAGGAAGATTCAACGGGCTAATGCATGTGGGTGGCATGCCGCTGGACCGTCGTTGCGAGGCGCAGCCGAAGCAACCTCGTCTGGATCGCTACGCGCGCTTCGGGTGCTCGCGACTGCCATTCGGGTCGGATTGCCACGGTCGCGTCGCTTCCTTGCAATGACAGAAGTGATTCTGTAGACGTTTCCTAGGCAAGCGCCTTCACTGCGGCCACGACGCCTGATCCCTTTTCGCACTTCCACCCCTGCCGCGCCAGCGCGCTCTCCAGGAGCGAGAGGACCAGTAGGACGTTCGCCTGGGTGCACGACTCCCCCATCAAGCCGATCCGCCAGACCTGACCTTTCAGCGGCCCCAGCCCTCCGCCGATCTCCAGGTTGTGCTCAGAGAGGAGCGCCTTCCGTACCTCGAGGTCCTTCACCCCCTCGGGGATCCGGGCCACGGTCAGCGTCGGCGCCCGGTGCGGCTCCGGGGCGAGGACCGTGAGCCCGAGCGCGGTCAGGCCGGCGATCAGCGCGTGGCTCAACCGCCGGTGGCGAGACCATCGGGGCTCGAGCCCCTCTTCGCGGACGAGGCAGAGCGCCTCGCGGAGGGCATACAGCATGGTGATAGGGGCCGTGTGATGATAGACGCGGTTGCTGTCCCAGTATTTGGTGATGAGACTGAGGTCCAGGTACCAGCTTTGGATCGGCGAGCGCCGAGCGTGGGCTGCGGCGACGGCCCGGTCGCTCACAGTGATCGGCGCCAGTCCTGGGGGGCAGCTCAACCCCTTTTGCGTGCAGCTAAAGGCGACGTCCGCCCCCCACTCATCGACCGGCACCGGCGATCCCCCGAGAGAGGTGACGGCGTCAACCACGAGGAGCGCGCCGTGTCGCTGGCAGGCCTCGGCGATCGGCTTGATCGGCTGGAGCACGCCGGTGGAGGTCTCGGCGTGGACGACGGCGACGACCTTCGCGCGCCGCTCTGCGAGCGCCCGTTCGATCTGATCCGGGTCGATGATCTGCCCCCACGGCGCCTCCACACGACGGAGCTCCGCGCCGTGGCGTGACGCCATCTCGCACAGGCGCTCGCCGAAGTACCCGTTGACCCCCACGATGACCCCGTCACCCGGCTCGATGAGATTCACCAGCGCCGCTTCCATGCCGGCGCTCCCGGTGCCTGGGATGGCCAGGGTGATCGCGTTCCGCGTCTGAAAGACAAACCGGAGTAGGCCCATCGTCTCGTCCATCAACTCGAGGAACGTCGGATCCAGGTGGCCGACGACGGGGGTCGTCGCAGCGCGAAGGACCCGTGGGTGGACATTACTCGGCCCCGGGCCCAACAGGGTGCGAAACGGAATGTTCAGATCACCGCGCGCGGTTTCCATAATCTGCCTCCTTGTTGTATGGCAGACGGAGGCTATCCAGCCCGCACCGGTCTTGTCAACGCTTTTCTTCTCACCGATTTGATTTGACAAAATCATGATTCTGGCATATGAGAGGACCATCCTTCCGGGAGTCATCTCACCGTACTCGAGCGGAGAGCGTCACCTCAGAGCTCTGAAGGCCCATGGCCGGGCAGTGGAACGGTGTTGTCGCTCCCTCTGCTGGTCGCAGCAGCGATCCCCTCGCTCCTCGCGCTCGCGAACACATCGTCACTTCCGTCAATCCACCCCGATCCACCCTCCCGTTCGGCATGGCCAATCCGTACGTTCGCCCAAGCCTACCCTCTGTCCGTGCAGCCTCGATCTCTTCTTGTCCTGGATTCCATGCGCCTGGGCCCCCGTATCTTGACCGATTTCGTGCCTCGCCCAAACTGAGACTCGGGCGCCAGGCGGAGGTGGTCGTCCGCGGTTCCAGAGAATGTTTCGAATAATGTTCGAGTCGCACCGTCTAACGAGGTGACAGGCCATCTCTTCCCCTATCCCTCCCTCCTGCCGTAAGGGGAGCCGGAACGGTTGAAGGGAGAGGGATAACCGGGGCACTCAGGGTGCAGGCGCAGTGAGGCAGGAAGACATTTGCCGCCTGCCTGAACGGAAACGGCTTCAAGCTGGAACACGTAACGTGGAGGAGATGCGATGGCGCGGCACAAGCGACCCTACAGGATCATCACCCTCCTTCCCCTGTCGCTTCTCGTCCTGGCTCCCGTCCAGGCCGAAGCGACCTCTCATTCTCTCGCCCAACTCTGCGCGAAGATCCTCACTTGTGGGCCTGTTCTCGGCACCGTCCCGCCCAAGATCACTAAGGCTGACTCAACGATCACGCCCGGCGGCTACGTCGTGGTCCAAGGTTCCGGGTTCGGCCAGGAGCCTGGGGAGCTCTACATCACGGAGCTTTGGACACACCCTGTGGGCGATTCCCTGGCCGGCGTCACGGGGGTCAAGCTGACCATTCCGAAGGCACCACCCGGATGGGACTTTTGGACCCCCACGCAAGTGATCGGCCAGGTGCCGGACAACATCACCCAGGTCAGGGACCAGCAGGTGAAGCTCCGAATCAAGACGAAGGACAACAAGTGGAGCAATGAGTACACCCCCGTGAAGTTTGTTGCGAGGAGGGACAAGGTGTTCATTCCCTCGAGTGATCCGGCCGTGACGGTTGCCTCGTGCAGCGATGACGCCAACTGGAACTCTTGTGGTACTGGCCCGTGTTTATTTCCAGCCACGTTGTGTGCGTCGCATGAGAACTGCTGGGCCTGCGTCGGGGACGACAGCGGCACCGATACGTTCCACATTACCCTGAAGACCGACTGGGTCTTCACGAGCAATAGCATCCACGTCGAGGTGTCCGCAGACGGTGAAGGCTCCGCCTCTGCTCTCCCTGGCCTCAAGATCGCTCCGAACGTCTGGCGGCAGAGCGTTTCTTGGAGCGTCACACCCGACGATTGGGTGGAGTACTTCGTAGGCGTGTTCATTACTGGGCCGATAGGCGTCCCCTGGAAGTAGCGGCAACGAACCCACGAGAGGAGAGCAGCCATGTCGCATACACTCAACATCGTCGCGGCGCTTGTCACGATCCCCCTGCTTGCCCTGAGCCCCCGATTCGAACCTGTCCCGGCTGCCCACGCTGGCGGCGGTGGAGCCCCGCACGTCCTCAGGGCGGACCAGCTCCCGAAGAAGCAGTTCGACCAGCAGTTGCGCCAGCTCCCGGATAGTGCGGTGATCGAGTCCCAAGGCAAGCGATTTACCGTCGGGGAGATCCGAGCCAGGGCAGCACAGAGGCGAAGAGAGATGGCGGCGAAGGCCCAGGCGAGCGCCGCGCAGGCGAAAGCGAGACTCGAGGCGGGCCGCGCCGAATTCCTCCAGCAGCAACAGGCGAAGCTCCAGGCCGACAACGCGAAGACCATGGCGGAGTTTGGGCGCCTGCGACAGGTCGCCGCGATCGAGCAGGAAGCGGCCCAGCTCTTCCAGCGCTCCCAACGCGCCGCCCCCGGCGAGCGGGCCCAGATCGAGCAGCGCGCCGGGCAACTCCTCCAGCAGCTCCAGCAGATGGGGCGCTGAGGTGAGTATCGCCCGATCGCGTGGAGGGAGGTGGTGCAAGCATGAGGACGACCTTAGCGTGAGTTGCCGACGTTGGAGGATACAGATTCGGAACACCACTGCGAACCGAGCAAGGGGGATGGAGATGAGAAGATACCAGATCGTCTGGCTTGTTGCTTTTGTGCTCCTGGGCCTGGCCCCGGTCCAGGCCGAGGCGACTTCCCACTCTCTCGCGCAACTCTGCGCGAAGATCAACTGTCCGTCTGTTCTCGCCGCCTTCCCCGTGATAGAAAAGGGGTTCGGCAACATTAGGCCGGGAGGATCGGTGTTCATTGGCGGCCGTCGGTTCGGAAGCGCTCCGGGGAAAGTCGTTCTGAAGCTTGAAAGCGGGCACGAGGTTGAACTCACGCATCTTGAGTGGTTCGATGAAGTCATCGGCGCGCAGATCCCCTGTAACATGGTGGCGATTCCCACCTTACGGGACCAGAAGGCGACCCTCCGAGTGGTGACGAAAGGCGGCGCCGTGAGCACTGCGTGGGGGCCTGTCCCGTTCTTCGCGAATGCTGTGCAGGTGCTCCTCCCAATGCGCGATACGAAAAAGATTACTTGCGTCACTGATGCTCAATACAACCATTGCAACGACCTGGCGGACGCCGGTGGCGACCTCGTTGCCTCGGGGAAGTACTCGGAGGTGTTGACCCTCCAGGGGGGTCACAGCAATGCTTGGGGCACTGGATGGGGTGCTGGCGTAGGCACAGACAAGGGCACCGACATCTATGAGTACAAGCTCGCTAATGGCTGGGTCTTTGTCTCACAGGATTTCAAGAAAGTGATATCAGAAGCAAAGGAAGGGTCAGTTTCCTTCGTCACCGGCTGCCCAAAGGGCGGTACCTCTTGCAGCGCGTCGGTGAGCTGGACGGTCACACCCTGGGATTCGGTGTATTACCATTCGCGAGTGGGTATTTGTGGCCCTCCAGGCACTAAGTGGAAGTAGTCATGCTGCAGCGAAAAAGGAGGATGGCCATGTTCGCTCCGAGGAAAATTGTGTGTTCAACGACGGTCGTGCTGGCGCTGGGACTCATTGTTAATGCCGTCGGTCGCCCGCCTGCTGAGGCCGGCGGGGCTCCGGGACCCCAGGTTCTGAGGGCGGACCAGCTTACCAAGCAACAGTTCAGGGCAGCGCCGGATAGCGCGGCAATCGAGTTTCGAGGTCAGCGGGTGACCAAGGCACAGATCCGGGCCAGGGCAGCCCAGAAGGCCCATGAGGGGATGGCGAAGGTCGAGGTCGCGGTTCGCCAGGAACGGGCCCGGTTCGAGCAGGAGCAGGCCAAGCTCCACGCCGACAATGCCAAAGTCCAGGCCGAGCTGGCGCGCCTCCGTCAGGCGCGCGCCACGCCACAGGCTCGGCAGGTCGATGCAATCGAGCAGGAAGCGGCCCAGCTCTTCGAGCGCTCCAAAAGGGCGTCGCCAGCCGATCGGGCGCAGATCGAGCAGCGCGCCTCCCAGCTCCTCCAGCAGCTCCAGCAGTTGGGCCGGTAAAGTATTTCTCACTAGAGTTTAGGTCACGCAGATATCCGAAGGGAGCATCACCGTGAGTCACGTGTCGAACGGCAAGGAGCGGTGGGGGTTGCAGAGAGGAGGTCAGCCATGACTCGCACGAGCTGGACCATGTTCGGAAGCCTGGGACTCGTCAACGTCGCCTTCATTCTTGCGATGGCACAGCCGGCGTGGAGCATGGGTCTCGATAGGGGGGGAACACTGGGAATAAAAGACTTCGTTCACCTCTCTCAGCTTTGTCCCAACGTCAAGGTGACCAAGGCGGCAAAATCTGGAAGTGACCGGGCGTACGTGCTTGAGGGCCCGTGTAATCACCCCGACTTTCCGCCCTTCTCCATCAAGGGCAAGGCGGCTTTCACCTGGTTGGGTCAATGGGGAGACGCGTCGGAATCGATCGAGGTGATAGGCCCCGTGGGAGGGAAGATCAATACCAGCGTAAAAAAATGCGACAAGGATCCATTCGTGTCGCCTGGTGTGTACAATTGCACAGGCGAGAAGAAATACAGCACTGACATGAAAGTGATCGTCTGGTGGAAGGAGCGCCCCCTGCTTGGGGGAGCCGTCCCTGCAAATCAGGTCTTCCAGGCTCTCTCGTCACCTCCCGCCGAACCGGGCGTGGTGAGGATCGTGAGTCCCACCCAGAACCAGGCGATTCCCATCACCAAGGGCTTCTTCGAGGTGAAGTTCGAGGACAGCCCCGCTGTCAAGCCAGACCCGGACGGCGCGGTCAAGTTGGAGTGGCAACGGTTTGATGGCAGGAGCGGGTGGGCACCGCATCCGGGGCCGCCAACCTACGTCGAGTATTACAAGATGACGCAAATGGTGTCGATCAAGGACAAGTTCCCAAACACCGGGAAGTATCGGGTTCGGGCCATGGCGTCGCCGCGCAATACGTGGACATGGTGGCGAGAGTTTTTGATCATCGGAGTTCTTGCCCCGTCCCAGATCCAGAAGAAGGTCATCAAGCAACCATGACGCTGGGGGGTCACGGGCGCAGGGGCTATCGTGAGCATGTCACGATGTCCGGGGTCGGAGGCAAAGCGATCTGTGCACGTTGACAAGGGGTCGGTTGTGTGGTAAAGATCGTGCTCACCAATGGGGGCCTTGCGCCCCCTCGACAGACCGACTCACTTGATGGACACCGACAAAGTACTGGTCCTGAACAACTCCTTCGAACCCCTCCACGTCTGCAGCTCTCGAAGGGCAGTCATCCTCCTCTTCACCGGAAGGGCCGAGCGGGTCGAAGATAGTCCCAGGATCCTGCGGTCCCCATCGATCGTCTTCGTCATTCCGGCGGTGATCCGGCTTCACCGATATGTGAAACGTCCCGCCACGCCCGCCATCTCCTTCAACAAGAAGAATATCCTGAAACGGGACGCCTACACCTGCCAGTACTGCGGCCGCAACGGCGGGGAGCCGATGACGATCGACCACGTGGTCCCTAGATCGCTCGGGGGCCGCACCGTTTGGGAGAACGTCGTAAGTGCCTGCCGCGACTGCAACCTGAGGAAGGGGAGCAAGCCCCTGCACGAGGCGAGCATGACCCTGCTCCGCAGGCCCTCCAAGCCGGCCTCCGTCCTCTACCTCGGGATCATGGCCCACTCCCCCTATCGGGTCATGACCTGGAGTAAGTACCTCCTCCGCGAGGGACGCGGGGAGCTGCGGGGGCCCCACGCCTGATCGCTACCAGCATGTCCACTTTCAAGCTCGTCTGTGATTACCAGCCAAGAGGGGACCAGCCTCACGCCATCCGGGCGCTGACCGACGGGGTGGTGACGGGCAGGATCGATCAGGTGCTCCTAGGGGTGACCGGCTCAGGCAAGACCTTCACGATCGCCAACGTGATCGCCGCCGTGGAGCGCCCCACCCTGATCATCGCTCACAACAAGACCCTGGCCGCCCAGCTCTATGCTGAGTTCAAGGGGTTTTTCCCCGACAGCGCGGTTGAGTACTTCGTCAGCTACTACGATTACTATCAGCCGGAGGCGTACCTCCCGGTCACCGACACCTACATCGAGAAGGACGCGTTGATCAACGACCACATCGACAAGCTACGCCATTCGGCCACCCGGTCGCTCCTCGAGCGGCGTGACGTCGTGATCGTGGCGTCGGTCTCCTGCATCTATGGGTTGGGCTCGCCCGAGGCCTATTACGGGATGATGGTCTTTCTGGAGCGGGGAGGGTTCTGCGACCGTGAGGAGATGCTCCGCAAGCTGGTGGAGATCCAGTACCAGCGGAACGACTACGACCTCCACCGGGGGACGTTCCGGGTGCGGGGCGACGTGGTAGAGATCTTCCCCGCGTACGCCGACACGGCGGTGCGGGTGGAGCTGTTCGGGGACGAGGTCGAGGGACTCTGGGAGATCGATCCGCTGAGGGGCGAGCGGATCCAGGCGCTCTTCCGGATCCCGATCTACCCGGCTAATCATTACGTCACCCCGCACGAGCGGCTGGAGCTGGCCTTCGACGCGATCGCGAGGGAGTTGGAGGAGCGGGTGGCGTATTTGGAGCGGGAGAGGAAGCTCCTCGAGGCGCAGCGGCTGAAGCAACGGACCCTCTTCGACCTTGAGATGTTGCGAGA
>Ga0187893_10010946_pt1 | contig 13317 bp, 15 predicted proteins | sample MA1701074metaG_FD_139574 | JGI IMG/M metagenome (GOLD analysis project Ga0187893, IMG submission 139574) | White microbial mat communities from a basaltic lava cave in the Kipuka Kanohina Cave System on the Island of Hawaii, USA - MA170107-4 metaG ...
CCGGACGCAGTAGCGATCGCTCGCGAGAATGCGCAACTGAACAGCGTCACCCAGATCACTTTCCGGGTCGGTACTGTTGATGAAACTACCGCTTCAGCCAATTGCGTTTGTGCCAACCTGACTGCGGACGCGATCGTGGAGCTTCTTCCACTATTACTCAGTGTGACCTGTGGACGGTTGATGCTTTCCGGGATCTTGAATTCGCAATTGGAAACCGTACTTGAGCGACTCGAGGAACTTGCCATCACAGAACCGCTCGAAATTATGAGCGATGGCGAGTGGGTCGCAATCGTTATTTAGAACAATGACTCGCCGCAGATTCTACGCACCGCCTGACGCCTTCACGGCTGATCATCAGAGTCTGACGCTCGACGCCGATGAAGCACGACATCTGCGAGACGTCCTGCGCTTGAAATCCGGAGAACACGTGCATGTTTTCGATGGCGTAGGAAGAGAGTTCGAATGTTCAATCGAGGATAGCCACAAAGACCGCGCGCGGCTCAAAATCATATCCGAGGTCGCTCCCTTTCGCCGCGAGTCGTCTTTACATTTAACGCTGGCGGTGGCTCTGCTTAAAGGAGAAAAATTCGATCTGGTGGTGCAAAAGGCGACGGAGCTCGGAGTCATTCGAATTTTGCCGGTAACGACCAGGCTCGCCGACATTCGTTTGCGAGATGAAACTGATGCTCTGAAACGCGTCACCCGTTGGCGAAGAATCGCGTTGGAAGCGGCCAAGCAGTCGGGACGTGCCGTTGTGCCAGAGGTGAGTCAGCCCGTTTCATTCTCAACCCTGATGGAATCTACTCAGCTTCACGGCCAAAGAAACGCGCTCTTTTCCGAACGCGAAGGGCAGTCATTTTCGGAGTTTAGAGAAAGCTCGCTTGAACATCCTCAATCCATCACTGCGCTGGTAGGCTCGGAAGGTGGTTGGACAGACGAAGAGATCTCGTTGGCTCGCGAAAATGATTGGAATATCGTAACTCTAAGCGGACGAATGTTGAGAGCCGAGACCGCGGCGATTACGGCAACAGTTCTACTGCAACACACATTCGGCGATTTAGCTTAAAAGTGGCTCAGTAGTTCAGAGTTCAGCCTTTAGGTTTCTCTTTTGACGCGGCGAAAGCTTCTAAAATGGAGCTTAAACCGTGGAACTAAATCAAGGAAGACAAGCTGAAGCTTGGACTCTAAACTACTTGAGTTTAAACTAGGACAGGTTGTTGGGAACAAACTCAAAAACCGGCTCGTTTTAACGATCACCGTTTTTCCGAAAGGGAATCCTGAAAAAATGTCATTGAGCAAGGAAGAAGCCGTCAGGAAGGCACGCCGGGATATGGCACAGCGGCTGGGTATCAGTGAAAGCGAGATCGAGGATGAGAAAATTGAAGACACTGACTTTCCGAATACGGCTCTAGGCGCGGGAACTCGCGATGAAATGAGCGGACAAATGATCACGCCGGGCTGGCGAATTCGGCTGGGAGGCGGCGGCCAAACGCTCGAATATCGAGCGAATAAGCATCAGGTGAGGCTACACAACTACAAAGGCGAGAATCATCAGATTTAGGGTCTTTGGGCTTTGTACTTCGAACTTTGTACTTTTTCATCAGATACAGAACAAGCACAAAGAACCAGGCTCAAAGCTCAGGAAATTGCAAAGACCAAAGACCCAAGACCAAAGGCCGTTTTAAAAGCAATGAACCGTAATAACTTTGCTCTGCACATCGCTTTGGCTATTGTGTTGATTCTGATCGCCGCGTTTGCCGGCCAATTCAGAAAGTGGCAGCAGCACTGGCGCTCGGCCACTCAGATCATGCCTTCCTCGTCAAAAGAAATTGTCACTTTCGATCGCGAGGAAACCGACGTGGCCCCCAACGGCGAGCCTGCGGAGGTCCTGGTTAAGTTTCGCGCCGGGATTTCAGAAGCTGCGATCACCGGGATTCTCGAGCGGCTTAACGATCGGGTCGAGGACAAGATCGAGTCAGTATCAGGGCTGGCGGCAATTGACGACCTCGATAACTCCGAAGCGGAAATAATCGCTGACGAATATCGCAGCTTGCCAGAGGTCGAATATGCCGAGCCCAACTATGAGATAAGTCTCGATCATGCCGGGGGAGGATTCAAGCACCTGCATCCGAATGACCCGCGCTTTTCAGAACAGTGGGCCCTGGCAAACGACGGGGGCAATGGCGGCAAAGAGGGCGCGGATATCGGAGCGATGCGGGCGTGGGCAACAACTACGGGCGATGACGATATCGTGGTCGCGGTGCTCGACAGCGGCGTTGATTACACTCACAGTGATTTAATGAATAACATCTGGTCTCGTCCAGCGTCGATCGCAAGATATGAAGACCGACAGCTCGGCCAAATCGAAGATCTCCATGGCTACAACGCAATCGAAAATTCCGGTGATCCAATGGACGAGAACGGCCACGGTACCCACTGCGCGGGAATTATTGGCGCGGAAGGTGGAAACGGGATCGGCATCAGCGGCGTTAACTGGAAAGTGAAAATCATGCCGCTGAAGTTCATGAACAAAGGCGGCTTTGGGACGACGAAGGATGCTATCGAAGCAATCAATTATGTAATCGATCGGAAACGCGCTGGCGTCAATGTTCGAGTGATTAGCGCCAGTTGGGGATCGCTGATGCGGTCGCGGGCGCTCGAAGATGTTATCAAGAAGGCTTACGAAGCGGACATCCTGTTCGTGGCCGCCAGCGGAAACGCCAGCGCCAATATTGATCGAACCCCGCACTTTCCGGCCAGCTTTAGAATTGGAAATGTGATCAGCGTCGCCGCGCTTAATCGGAACGACGATCTTGCCTCGTTCTCGAATTACGGAGCGAAGAGTGTGCACATTGCTGCGCCGGGAGCGAACATCTTAAGCACGTGGCCAGGCGACGAATATGAAGAACATTCGGGAACATCGATGGCCACACCGGTCGTCTCCGGTGTCGCCGCTCTCGTACTTTCAAAACGCCCAAAACTGCCGGTTGACGAGTTACGATCCCTGCTGCTGAACTCCTTCGACAAGATTCCCTCTCTCAACGGAAAAACCTCGACCGGCGGTCGCATCAACGCCGCGAAGGCGCTGAGCGCCCGCTAAGCGTCGGGACTCCTAAAATGATTACCGGCGGCCCAGCTCAGATCGGGTCGCAAAAGCAGGTTAATTCGTGCTTAAGCTACGATGCAGTCCGAAAGCCGAGCAAGCCTGCTCTGGGTACTCAGGGTCCGGGTAATGAACCGTTTCGAACGTTTAATGTGGTTCGCTTGCCTAGAAGCCTTAGGATGCCTGATAATCACTTCCGATGATTGTCCTTATTCATACCAAAGTCAGACCTGATCTTTTGAGGAGAAGATAAAGAGTGAAAGCGGAATTGCAGCAATTAGTCGCTTTGCAAACCCTGGACACAAGCATACGAAGACTACAAGCAGAACTAGAGGCCATTCCCCAAAAGCGCGCCGCGATCGAAAAGGAATTCGATCAGCGCGCTTTTGAAATTAAGGCGCTCGAAAATCGCCGCGACGAAGCCAGGCAGACGCGCGCGCGACTCGATATAGAGATTGCAGAACAACGAGCCCGGGCCGAACGCGCAGAGCGAAACTTGATGTCATCCAAGAAACAAGACGAGTACACGGCCGCGATCCGTGAGGCCGATGCTGCTCGAAAGCAAATTTCGGCGCTGGAGACTCAGTCGCTCGAGCTACTGGAGGTCCTCGACCAAACTGAAGCCGCCCTCAAGGAAAGGGCGCCCGAAATAGACACGCTTAACTCTGATCGAGAATCACGACTGAAGGCTTTTGACGAAGATAGCCGCTCGCAGTCAGCTCAACTCGACGCCAACCGCAGCGAACGCGAGCGGCTCTTCAGCGCGCTCCCCAAACCCACGAGCACGCTCTACAAGCGCATCAGTGCTCGCATTCGCGACGGTGTCGCCGTTGCCGAAGCTCGCAATGGCGCCTGCATGGCCTGTTTCATGTCGCTCAGGCCACAGGCGATGGCGGAAGTGCGCCGAGGCGAGGAAGTGGTGACGTGTGATAACTGCAACCGCATTCTCTACTACGCTCCGGCAGAAACAGCGGCTACAAATTCCACGGCCGCCCATCCAAAGGCCGTACACACCTAATCATGCAAGTACTGGTAACCGGTGGTGCCGGTTACATTGGCAGCGTCGTCACCGAAGAGCTGCTGAAAGACGGGCACCAGGTCGTCGTCTACGACAGCCTCTATAAAGGACACCGCGAGGCCATGGCGCCGGGAGCGATTTTTGTTCAGGCTGATTTGATGGACTGCTCCACATTGCAGGCGACGCTCACAAAATATGAAATAGAAGCCGTGGTTCACATGGCCGCCGACTCGCTCGTGGGAGAGTCGTGCGAGCACCCGGCCAAGTATTATCGCAACAACGTGGTCGCCGGTCTCAAGTTGCTTGATGCCATGCGCGAGATAGGCGTCAACCGCATGGTTTTTTCATCGACCGCGGCAACTTATGGCGAACCTGAGAAGCAACCAATTGAGGAAGACGCGCCGGCCAATCCCACCAATCCCTATGGCCAGTCAAAGCTCGCTTTTGAGCATGCGATGCGATGGTACGACGAAGCATACGGCCTTCGGTACGCGAGCCTTCGTTACTTTAATGCTGCCGGAGCGAGCAAGCTTTGTGGTGAGTGGCACGATCCCGAGACGCATCTTATCCCCATTGCCCTGCAAGCCGCCACGGGCAAGCGCGCGGCGGTCGAGGTTTACGGCGCCGACTATCCGACGCCCGATGGAACCTGCGTGCGCGATTACATTCACGTCATCGATCTGGCGCGAGCCCACCTACTGGCGCTTAAAGCACTGGACCAGAGTAGCCGAATCTACAACCTCGGCTGTGGTGGCAACGGCTATAGCGTGCGTGAAGTGATTGACGCCACGCGCGAGGTAACAGGCAAGGAAATTTCAGTGCGGATCGGGCCGCGCCGCGCCGGTGACCCGGCGACCCTGATTGCGAGCTCGGAAAGGATCAAACGTGAATTGGGCTGGAAGCCTCAATATCAGGACTTGCGGGTAATCATCGAGTCCGCCTGGCGTTGGCTGCTGGCCCACCCGAACGGTTACCCGTCATAGAAATTCACGATGGAGAAAGGCAAACTAAAACGAACCGCGCGGAAACAAGGACCTTCGATTTCGGTCGAGGAATTTCTGGCCTTGAAAAAGCCCAAGGGCGATTTGATCCTGGCGGTAGACAAAGAGCGGGTCTCGTTAACTTCGCTCGATCGGGTGTACTGGCCTGAGGAAAAAATAACGAAGTTCGATCTGCTTGGTTATTACCTCCGGATCGCTCCTTACCTGCTGCCTTTCTTGAAAGACCGCCCGGCCATCCTGCAAAGGTGGCCGCGCGGTGTGAACGCGCCGATGTTCTTTCAGCAGGATCTGGAAAGCGCGCCGCGGTTCGTTAAATCCGTGCGGCTGACAAACCAGGAAGGGCGCGAGCTCGACTACGCGGTCTACACTACTACCGCCTCGCTGCTGCATTTCGTCAATCTGGGGACCATCGAGCAGCACCCCTGGCACTCCAGCACCAAAAAACTAAATAAGCCGGACTGGATCGCGCTTGATCTCGATCCCAAGAAGGCGCCCTGGGAAAACGTGTTACAGGTCGCACTACTTACCAAACAGGTTTGTGATGAGGTTGGACTTGAAGCCTTTCCAAAGACCTCGGGATCATCCGGCATTCACATTTATGTTCCGTTGAAACCCACCAACGAATACGACCGAGTGGCAGAGTTTGCGCGGTTGCTCGCTTATGAGATTGCCGGCCGCGACCCAAAGATTGCCACTGTCGAACGTTCTTTGGCAAAAAGAAAACGCGACCAGGTTTACGTGGACTGGATGCAGAACGCGCGCGGCAAGAGTTTGGCCTCGGTTTACACGGCGCGCGCCAAGCCCGGGGCTACTGTATCGATGCCGCTAACCTGGAAGCAGATTGAGAAAGGGGTAAAGATTTCGGACTTCACCGTGAAGAACGTGCCTGCAATGGTCCAAAAGTCGGGCGATGCGTGGGCAGACTTCTTCGCCGGCCGCCAAATTCTCAAGCTGGGTTCCAATTGAAATTCAGTTCGCTGGAGGGAGCTCGGTTCGAAGAATTATGACGGCCCATATCACCTCGTGGAAACAGCGAGGCGAGCTGACTTTGTGTGGGCTAAAAGTTGCCCGGGTAAAGGAAGGCACGCGCAAGGGAGTACTTCATATCGTGAAAGAGAAGCCACCGCAGACCCGGCTCTGTAAACACTGTCAGAGAGGTTGTCGTCGAGCGCAGATAAGGATGCTCAAGGTCAATAAGTTGGGTGAGACATTCTAGATTTTTCCGCCTCGCATCCACGCGGTCATCGCCTCGGCTGCTTCATCGATGGCAGGTAGTTCCTCAGAACGGCGCAGCTCGATGTTGAGTTCCTGTGTTAACGGCGTCAGCAAATCACCAAGCAGTTGTGACCTCACAATCAACTTCGCAGGCACAATCTGATTCTTCCATAACATCTGAGCGATTGATTCTGGAATGGAAGCGTGCATCACGGCGAACGACTCTGCTGCGGTTTTTACTTCATGGCCAAGAATGAACCCGCTATCGCTGTCGGCGAGAAACAAGAGGTAAATGGCCAAAGGCCTGTCTCCAGGCTTGCCGATCCTTCCGGGGGCCATAAACAGGTCCACCTCAAGTTCGAGGTTGACTTGCGGAATGTGCCTGAGTCCTTCCAAAAGCTCCCGGTCAATCACTCCCTGAATCGGCTCCTGCATTGGCCGCGGAATGAGCCACACCTGGTCTTCCCAAACCAGTCTTGATTCTTCTTTTCGGGAAACGCGCATCAGGTAACCGTTCTTTTCAACTCGTCCAGTCGGATGAAAAGGTTGAGGTTCGTCACGAATCCGCTTGGCAACCTCAAGAATTTGCGTCAGAGCATGAATCAGAAACCGGGCCTCCGCGCGGGTGATGAACCAAGGCGTATAACCTGCTCGATAACTGCGAAACGAGGGCCAGCACATGGGACCGCGAAACTTGAAACCCAGTTCCTTAAGTAAATCGCGATCTCGCTTCTCGAGATACTGTCGGTCAGAAAAGGCCGCTTGCACATGACGAATCCCAATCACGCGATCAGCAGTCGCGTCGTCATCGGTGACCATGTCGATGAAGTCGTAAAATCCCTCAGCGCCGAGGTAAAGAGCTAAAGCCTCATGTTCACCCAGAGTGCCCATGATGCTCATAAATCCAATTTCACCTGTCTCGGGGTGCTCGATGCCGATTAAGTCGGTCTCTTGCATCCATTGCCATGGCGCTAATTGTTTGAGCTCGATTGCCAGATTAATCAGCGGTCTTGCTTCGGGGTCAGAAGAGCCAAGAGGGATTTCTTTGCCTGAATCGAGTTGCGGAGCACCGCTAATTTGCTTTAATTGTGTTTTGGCTGTCATGGCTTCGAATCATAGGCCAGTTGACTGGAAACCAAAAGCGCAGCGATATACGAATCGGTTAAATATTTTTCCGATCAATTGTGACGCGCGTTTGTGATTGGATCTACGATTTGAGGTTAGCCTCCCGAACAGCTTAAGTTTTGGCCGCCCTTGGTCTTGCTTAGCGTGCAGGTATCTTTCACCGTACCGTTCTGGCCATCGACTATGTAAAACTTAAACACGATCTCGGTGTCGCTCGCCTCCACGAGCATGGCTCCGTGATATTTCGTAATGTTAACTGCTTCAAACTTGTTCGGAGGGAAATTTTTCTTTACGTTGTGCGGGTGGCATTTAGCCAAATGGATTCCTCCGACGCCATTGACGAAGTACGGGAAGTTCGGGTAACTCTTCCGGACGATGCGTTCATAGACGTGATGATGACCTGCTAAAACCGCGTTCACGCCCCACTTTTCAAACGGCCAGCGCATCCACGCGGCCGCCGCGCCGCACGAATAAGGAGGGCGATGGAAGAACACGAGCTTCCATGGCGACTTCGATTTCGTTAGCGCGGCTTTTAACCACAGGGCTTGTTTCGAGTACTTGTCGCTGCCGTCAGGTTCTTCCGGGCAGTACGGGGTCTGAGAGCATTTCTTCGGCGTCTCTTCCTCGTCCCCTTGGCAACCATCTATTGATTCACTGTCGAGAGCAAAGAACTGGACTGGTCCCTGAACGAAATCATAATAACGCTTATTGCCGGGCAGTTGAGTGAAGTAATCCAGGTAAGGTTGCGCATTTGGCGTGTACCAATCGTGATTACCCAATGAGGGAAAGAAATAATTCGTCTTGTCATTGGCGGCCCTTCCCGTGCAGACCTGTCCGGCCGGCGCTCCGGGATTGTAAATGAAATCGCAATAGTAGTTCCCAATATTCTGAACGATAGTATTGCTGGCACCACAACCATAGTTGTTATCGCCCACGGTAATGATGAAAGACGGGTTCCAGCTCTTAACCATGTCGGCGACCTGTTGCTCAGCTTCTGCGCCTTTGTCTGCCGCGCTGCCATAATCGCCGATCACTGCAAAGCGGATTTTCTGCGCCAAGCTCTCGCTGGGAGAGACAAAAGCAAAAGTAACGAGAAGACAAATCGCTCGCGCAACAAGCGACGTCAGGAAGTTTTTTCTATTCATCAGAATCCCCCGTAAATGTGGTAAGACCGGGTAGTAAGCGAGAAGTAAGACGCGAAGCACAGTATGCCTTTCAGCGAATTAGGTCAAGAAAAACAAAACCCCGCCAGCAGGCTGCTAATGAAACTCGATTCGTTGATCAGTAAAGCCGAATTTGGAGTGCGCCGACAACGACGGCAACGACGGCGCTTGGAGTTTCTGGGATTTAATCACCAGCGAATCCAAAGCGAGGTCGCGCTACGCTTGCCTTCGCACTCCAAAACAGCGCGTGGCGTTGTGAAGGCCTGGTCTATAACCTTGCACTCTACAAAGTAGTTCTGAACTACCACAGAGAGGCCCGGCTACTTTAGTTTGGTTGGGGCCTGGGCCGCTGTCGCATCCAAGCCACCTGACCCAGCTTTCTCGAGGCGTTGCCGAGCTCTCGAGCACAGATCTCGAGCGGCCTCCGGCCAGGTGGGGAACTTAAAGGTGAAGCCGGATTGAAGTAGCTTTCCCGGAACTACTCGGCGGCTTTTGAGGATCAGCTCGGTTTCGCTGCCCATTACCAAGGCGCCAACCTCCAGCATTAATTCAGTGGCCGGCAAGCCAAGAGGCATGCCCCAGGCTTTTCGCAAAGCCCGCATGAATTCTGAGTTCGGCAGCGGATTGGGTGCCGCGAGATTTACCGGCCCTTCGAACGCGTTATGTTCGATCAACCACAAGACAGCTTGCACAAGATCGTGATCGTGGATCCAGGACATGTACTGTTGACCATTTCCTGCTCGTCCACCCAGACCATAGCGAACCAATGTCAGCAGCACGTCAAAAGCTCCTCCCCGATCCGGACTCATCACGATCGCGGAGCGCATCAAAACCTTGCGGGTGCTTTTGGCAGGCAATTGATTGAATGCTTGTTCCCATGACGTAGCGAGGTCAATGCTGAATTTCCAGGTCTCAGGCGCATCCGGTTCCGAGCCGCCGATGATCCCGCTCGCTTCGTCATTTGCGGCGTCGTAGCGATGCGCGTAGATGGTCGCGGTGCTCGCTTGCAACCAAACCCCCGGTGGACGCGCGGCGCGCGCAATTGCCTGGCCGACAACCTTCGTCGAGTTCAGGCGAGAGTCGGTGAGAATTTTTCGGTTTGTTTCGTTGTAACGACACTGTACGCTTTGGCCGGCGAGATTTATAACAGCGTCCGCCTTCTCAAACTCCAGCGCCCAGCCCCCCATGATTTCGCCATCCCATTCAACCGTACGCCAGGGTTGTTTGGACGGCTTGCGACTGAGCACCACCACCTCATCTCCGCGGGCATGAAAAGCGCGCGCCAGGATTGTGCCTATATGCCCCGAGCCTCCGGGTATCACAATCTTCATGCGAGGCAGTTTAACAAACTTTATGATTAGGCAGATGACGAGCGGTTCAATAAAGTGAGAGTTCGCAAGGAAGCTGCGAGACGCCGCCGACTTCTGAAGCAGTGAAAAAGAAACCTAACTCTAGCCACAGATTAACGCGGATGATACGGGTCAAAAACATTGTAAAGGAGCTGCTTAAGGATTTTATTCGTTTTTGATCCGTGTCATCCGCGTTAATCTGTGGCTTGTGTCTGAGTTTCCATAGCTTCTTCCGTCGGGGGTATTCGACTCTCACTTTTAATTGCACCCGATGACGAGGGTTTGGTGGTCCTGACCTTGACTCAAGGCGCCTATTGCGAGTAATCTCGCGGCTGAGTTTGGCGCGTCCCCCAAAACACGAGTGAAAATGATCAGTCAACCGAACAGCTATCGCTATTACTACTATTACGGTCCGCTCTCCTGCTGGAGGGACGGTCGAGCGCGAAGCTGTCGGCGTAGCCTGAAGAGCTAAGACTTTAAGACAGTTTTCAAACCGGCCACCGGTCCTTCCAGAAGGAGGATCGGTGGCCGGTTTACTTTTGTCCGACAAGCTTTAGCTTGTCGTCAAATCTGCTGTCGTCTGATGTCATCTGCTGTCGTCTGATGTCATCTGATGCAAAAGACAACACACGGGAATCGACAAACTGAAGTTTGTCGGACAGTGGAGTCGGACATTGGAAGGAGTCGGAAATCATGAATACAAAGACAGCCGGCACAGTAGAACTCGATCACGCGCCCCTCTCAGACCATGTCGATGTGCGCATGCTCGCCATCGAGACCGGCGAGTCGACGCCGGATCGAAACACCATCGTCCAACTCGATCCGGATCATCCAGGCTTTCGCGACTCTGAGTATCGAGCTCGCCGCAATCAGATTGCTCGGATCGCATTCTCATATCAACCGGGCGATCTGATCCCGGACGCCCCCTACAGCGAGGAGGAAAATGAAGTCTGGAGCGTGATTTGGAAAGCTCTTACCCCGGCGCACAAAAGGCACGCCTGTGCGGAATATCTCAGATGTCTGAATCGGCTGCTGTTTGATCCGGATCACATTCCGCAATTGCGCGTAGTCAGTGAAAGGGTGCACGCAATCAGCGGTTTTCGTTTGGAGCCGGTCGCCGGTTTGGTCGAGCCGCGCGTATTTCTTGAAAGCCTCGCCGATGGAGTGTTTCTCTGCACCCAGTACATTCGACATCACTCAACGCCGCTCTACACACCCGAGCCGGATGTGGTACACGAGATCCTTGGTCATGGCGTCACCTTGGCCAGCGAGCCGCTGGCCGAGCTCAATCGCCTCTTTGGCGCTGCCGTCAAGCGCACGAAGTCTTCCGAAGCTCTCGATCAATTGGCGCGCGTGTACTGGTTCACAATCGAATTCGGGGTGCTGCGCGAAGCCGGGAAGGTAAAGGCGTATGGCACGGGATTACTGTCGTCAGCAGGGGAACTGGAGGCGATGCACAAAGCCGATCTTCGGCCACTCGATTTGGAGGCCGCGTCTCGCCAGGAGTATGACCCGACTAATTATCAGCCGGTCTTGTTTTGCGCCGATTCATTCGACGAGATGCATTGCCGCCTTCGTGAGTATCTCCTGAAATTGTGAATGGCGGTGACGGCTGTCCCAAGAGAGTTTCGATACCGCATCCATCACGAAGGTCGATGCGTGGTTCGATACGTCAGGATCAGTCCGCCGACAAAAATCACGGCTCCCAGAATCGCCGGCGCCAAATGAAACAGGTCGGTGTAGCCAACCACTGGGTGTACTCCGATAGCAGAGGCAAACCCCACCAGTCCCGCGAAACATAGAACCTGCCAGAGACTCCTGGATGGTCTGCCGCACCAGACACAGAAGAAGACTGTGATTCCGGCGGTGCAAATTGCTCCGCCAAAGCCTGCTCGGTCGTGAGCAATCAGAGGCACGAGGCGATCGCTGATCTCTCTCAGCTCAGCCGGTTGAAGCCCCATGAATTCGAGATCCTGGGGCACAAAAACCTGCGTCATGCCGACCACCATAACTGTGAACCCGCCGGCGAACATCCCCGCGGCGGTAGCCAGCAGCAGTGCGCGGCCAACTCCGAAGGCGGAGCGCCACGAAGTGTTCACTCCCGTTTGTAAGAGCGAACGCAGAACCTTTGGAGGTTTGATGATTGAATACGCGCGAGCCAATCCAATAAGGAATAATGGCGCCAGGAAGAGTGTCGCAACGCCGTGCCAGGTGTCCAGATGACCGTAACCGAGATAGGCGAGAAAGCTGCCGAACCCTGAGATGCCGCTGAGAACAAACAACCACCAGGCCCACGCTTCGCCACGGCGCAGCGGGAACTCGGCCATCCACAGGTAAAGGGCTCCAATGCTGATGAGCGCGCCGCCAAATGCGACCCGGTCGTGAAACATGAAATAGACAATTCGGCATTCCTGTATGCGGCACAGTTGTTCGGGGGTCAGTCCCAGGAATTGAACGTCGTGAGGTAGAAAGTGGCCGCTCGCGGACAGGAACAGCGCGAAGCCGCCCGCGAGTAACAGACTAATACCAGTGAAAAGAAGAAATGGCCTTCCGTCGCCAAGTAAGGCTTCGACTATCCCTCGGTCATCTCGGGTTGATGCTTCCAAACTGATTCCAATTATTTTTCTGAAATCCTTAGAACCTCAATTATCTCCTCGGCAATCTGATCCGCTGCACTAAATTCTGAGGCCGAGACATGCAGCTTAGCCAGGTTGTACGACGTACGTCGTTCGTTATAAAGCATCCTTGCTTGCGACTGGTTGCGAGCCAGGGGCCGATCATTACCCGAAACTACTATCCTTTGCCAGCAAAGATCGAACGGCGCATCAAGCCAGATGCTTACCGCGCCAACTTGTGTAATCAAATCTCGGTTTCTTGGCAAGGTCCAAGCGCCACCTCCAAGCGCAATGACTCGCGCGGGATGATCCCTGAGGATTTTACTCAGTACCTGAGTCTCAATGTCTCTAAACGCGGCCTCCCCGTCGTCTTCGATGATCTGCTTTGGTGAGCGCCCGTCGGACCGAGTAATCTCCTCGTCAAGGTCGATCATGTCTGAATCAAGCTTGCCGGCAAGAGCTCGTGCCACAGTACTCTTGCCGGATCCCATAAAGCCGACGATGATGATTTGCCCCTCATTCATACGACTTTGTCCGACAAACTTCAGTTTGTCGCCTGCTGCGGTGGCGGCAAGACTCCAAAAACTCGAAGACTCGAACCAAAACGACAAACTTAAGTTTGTCGCCTGCTGCGGTGGCGGCAAGCCTCGAACCAAAGCAACAAACTTTAGTTTGTCGCCCGCTGCGGTGGCGGCAAGACTCCAAAAAACTCGAATACTCGAACCAAA
>Ga0187893_10010947_pt1 | contig 13317 bp, 17 predicted proteins | sample MA1701074metaG_FD_139574 | JGI IMG/M metagenome (GOLD analysis project Ga0187893, IMG submission 139574) | White microbial mat communities from a basaltic lava cave in the Kipuka Kanohina Cave System on the Island of Hawaii, USA - MA170107-4 metaG ...
TATGCTCGTTAATCCAGTCGGCCATCAACTTGTCAGTAGAGAAGAAGTGCTGGATATACTTGTAGACCGGAGCCTCATATATAAGGTCTTGTCTTCCTAGTCCGAAGAATAAATCGTGGTGCCAAGTCATCGTGGTAATCCCTTTGTCTTTTAAAATTCCCAGGACATCAGCCATGGATTTGCCCGGTGTATCGTCGGAGTGGCCGTGTATCCAAACCAGGAGGTCAGATTGCAGGGCCTTCGACAGAACCAGCTCCCCCGGAGCCCTAGCCTCTTGCAAACCAATAACCTCGTGGCCCATACCACGGAGAGTCTTACAATAGTAAGCTTCGCTGCTGTAAGGTAGTTCTATATTCCCCAGTAGAGTTATCTTCATACGTGCCCCAAGAGTTCCTTAACTCGGTTCACGTAAGTGTGATTTCTAGCAGTGATATCCTGGCACATCTCCCTAGTTAGCTGGTTCTGTCTCGAATTCTCCAAGTAATACTTAATTTGCTTTTCTAACCCCTCCCAATCACCCCACTGGTACATCGGCAGATAGCCCTTGAAATCCTTCTGGACGAAATCAATCTGGGGCATTATCAGCAACCCCCCACAGCCCGTAGCTTCGTAAACTCGGTCCGAACAATACAGAGTTTTTTCTTTCTGTAGGCATAGTGAATCCCCGACGGTAACCGTGGCCGAGGCGTAGAAGTCGTTGCGGTCTTCGCTGCGCTCAATCTTAGGTTCGTCACCCCCGGGATTCCTAAAAGACCAGCCGTTCTTCTCACAAATAATCCTTAACTGGTTAAGTAATTCCTTGCGGTAGGGCCATTCACCCTCATGGTAGCCCTCGCCATTAGAACCCAAGAAGGCTACGTCACACTTATATTCTTCTCGGGCTTTTCCAAAGTGAGCGGCGTCGTGGCGGATGGCCGGCTTCAGCCAGCGGTGGTCAACACCTAGTTTTACCCAATTATCCTGGTTATCACCATCTGCCGTGAAGACCTTCCTGGTGAATAACATAGGATTCATCCACCACTGGCGGCCATCTCTGGACAGCCCCCAAAACAGGTCTAGATGGAGCGTAGCTGTGGGGACGCCGAACATTGCACACTGCCTAAGAGTATCCACGGATTCCATAAACGGCTGGGCGTCATCCCAAGTGGAGGTCCAGAGTAAGAGGTCAGATTGCAGGGCAACCTTGCGAATATCAAACCACTGGGCTTTGTTCTCCTGGAGCAACGCTACCTCCCAGCCCAGAGATTCGAAGGCTTTGCGGACATCGTTTTCGGTAGAAAATTCCGGCTCGAAGTTCCCAACGTGAGCTACAATTTTAGACATAACCCCGCTCTTTTAATGTCTTTTGGTAATACTCCGGATATTCGTGCCTGTTGGATTCGTCGGCAAAGGTCCAGGCCAATTTCTCGGTGGCATGGCCGTAGATAAAGCCTAGTTTATGAACCGCAAAAGAAAACTTGACATCTTCTTGGGCAGTCGGTTTGGGGCCGCCATCATGCGACCAGAACCCCTCATTCCAACGCAAGCCACTGTCATAAAGCTTCCGAGGGACTATACATACCCCTCCGACATTGCCTGGCCACATATTTACGGTCTTACCCCCCATTTCCGTTAAGTAATCCTGGTTGCCATTAAAGGTGTCTAGTGCCGTGAAGTCCAGCCCTAGCTGTCCCAGTGGGGGGATGGCCTCGAAGTATTCTGCGGCCTTCGTCGCCCAGCCGGGGGAAAAGTTCATGTCGTTATCCAGCCTCATCAGATGAGTCGGGGAATACTGGGCGATACCTAATTCCCAGCCAATATTGGTAGCTTTGCCTGGGTAGAAGTTTATGGGGTTTAAAATTAAGCTATCCTGGGGTCCATTTTTCTCCAACCACTCTCGAGTCCCATCTGAGGAATCGTTATCGACCACTACCAGATAGTGCGGAATGTCTATAGTTTTCTTAAGATTATCCAACGTCCTCTGGGTATAAGCCAACCGGTTGTAGGTAATAAGGCAAATTAACAAATTCATCTAATAGACTCCAATACTTCATTATTTACTAGCTCAACATACTTAAAAGGCGGAATAGTTAATTTCCCGGTCTTCTCCAAAGCCTTGGCTCGTTTCAAATCCATAAAAGTTATCGTTCCATCAGACAACACCACGTTACGATTCTCTTCTTTGCCACCCTTAAAAGTCTCCGGTTTAATAACCGTCCAGGTCTCGATGTCGTGCATCCCGAGATTAGTCCCCGGCTGCCCCAAAGCCCGGAGCTTTCGCTGGCCACACTTTATCTTAGAGACCTTTATAGGCTTAGGGGCTAACAAAGAGAAAGTAATATCATGCAACCCATAGGCATTGCCGTTTATCCTGCGAGGAGTCATCTCTAAGGTTTGGCCGTGGTGGACGTCCCAAGCTATATCCGTCCTGAAGACCGGAGGCTTGTATCCCTTCAGGAAGCTTCTGGTGACCAGCAAACACCCCGTACCCCCATAAATAGCATTCCCATCTGGGTCACGGTAAATGGATGGCTTGCCCTCTCTGGAGAGGGGGTAGTCACAGGCGACAGCGGGGACCTTCTCGGCCAGTAGTTTTTTAAGAGTATTCTTAGGGATTATCATGTCGTCTTCCACGAACCAATAATGGCTGTAAGAGCCCTCTAGAGCCTCCTCTAGGGGACGATTGAAACATTCCGGAATAGGCAGACCGTGCGAGAAGAAAATGTCGTACTTGTAGCCCTCTAGGTTCTCTAGAAGCTCCTGGCAGGTCTGCGAGAAGGCCAGCCCCCTACTGGGAAAGATTACTGCTATCTTCATTTATCAGAGAACTCCCGTTTCGTTCTTTTCCAAGTAGCTTCCCGATAGATACCTATACCAAAATGATGTCTCCCCAGCTTAATGCGTATATCACACAGTTGAATAGTAACCCCAAATAATTTGCCCGCTACTCTACCCTTACCGCTGTTGTACTGTACAAACAGCGGGCAGAGCTGCAGCATCGGCAACAACTTGGGGTTGATGAAGAGTTTCATATCACCGTATCCCCTCCGCCCTTCAAGCGGGCTTGGCCGTCAACAATCTCAATATCGTCGGGCATCTTCTCCAACACCTGGACTTCTTTGACTTGGGAAAGTGAGGCCAGCCATTTAAGTTTCTGCTCCTCGTCATCGGTCTTGGTGATGTTGTCAATCCCAACTTTCGAGATGGTCCGTATAATATGCGCCCCATTGTTGGAGTTGGGCTGCCCCAAGGCCACCAGTTTGCGTTGCCCAGCTGGGGCAGCCGGGACGATGGGCATTCCGTTAGTCCACATAGTTAATCCAAAGTTAATATCGTGGAGACCGTAAGTCTTAATTTTACTGACGTCTCTAGGCCACATATAAAGAACGTGTTTCTCAATCCGGATATCCCAGGCTAAATCTGTCCTGAAAACCGGTTTGGGCATTTTGTCCAAGACCTCTCGCCAGACCAATAGGAAGCCCGTTCCCGACCACAGCGCAAACCCATCAGGGTCGTGCAAAATGGTCGCCTCTCCATCCTTCTTGAACGGGTAGTCGAGAGCCGTAGCCGGAACGTTGAGTTTAAGCATTTTTTTTAAAATATCTTTAGGGATGGCCATATCGTCCTCGCAAAACAGAACATGGGTGGGCTTGTCTTTTAAGGCCTTCTCCAGGGGTTCGTTGAAACACTCCGGCAACGGCCGGGCATGAGCGAAATAAATTTTGTGGTCGTAGGGTTTAAGTTCTGCTAACAGCTCCTCAAGAGTCTGGCTAAATAGCAGCCCTCGGGATGGTAGAATCACCCCCAGTCGGTGTTTCATTCTCCAACCTTGCTAATTCTGTGGTTAAATCATCAATCTTTTCCCGGAGAATCTGGTTGTTAATCTTTACCTCACCCATCCTAGCCTTGTTGTTTTCCCTATTAAACGTCAGATTCTCGACATCATTGCGGAACATGATTTTCTGTGATTCAAATATTTGCTCTTTTAGTATTTGTTTGCGTGCGTCCAGCGGCAACGTGTATTTATCCATGACCCTAACATACCAAAACCCCCCTGCGGTTGGCAAGGGGGCTGTGGATAAGCTGTGGAAAGCTTAGTGACCGTCGTGGGCATCCGCCGCTCGATTAACTGGGTCATCACCCTTATCGGCTCTAAGGCCAAGGCGGTTGGTGTGAGCGTAGTTAATCTCGTTTTGGATGTGTCCTTGCATTTCTTGTTCGTTCAGGCCTTGGAAGATGGTTTTCTTCCGAACCCTATCTTCAATAGTTTTGGTGGTATCGAAGTTAGAGTGGGCTGTTCGAGGAAGTGCCGGATAGTCTCCGTCCGCCAGGAACGGTCCGCCTGGCGGGAAAGGATAGTACAGACTCTGAGGATTGGCCATATACCCTCCTTAAGACTTAATGGTAACGATGTGGTCGGCTCGGGTTACAACTCCACCCCAAAGGGCTTGGGAGACGTACAAAGTACCAAGGTACTCAGTCTTGCGCTGTGATTCGAGCTTGACATTCTTCTGTACCGCTAGGCCCATACCATCTTTGTGGAAGAACAGGTGGTTGTTCTGGGTTGGGGTAGCGGCGGTTACTACTAGGTTCTGGCTCATGAAGACCTTGACACCGTATATTTCACCGATTTGGCCGTTCATGATGGAGTTCTGCGTTCCGCCTACACCGATAGCATCGTAGCGAATGTACTTATCGATGTTAAGCATTTCCTGCTTACCTTGGGGGGAAACTGCAAAACTGCGATTCCCGCCAGGGGCTTTAGCGTCATCCAGGTAACGGTTGGCGGCCAAGATTACCTGGTCGTTTAGGACAGCTCCGTATTGGCCGATAGTGTAAGTACCGGCCGCTGTCATGGTAACAGCGACGTAGTTGTCCATTTTTTCAGCAATGGCGTAACCGGCTTTCTCTGTGTAGAGAGCGGCTAGGTCGTAAGCTGCTTGCCAGTCCACGATGTCCTCAATTAGAACTGAGCATTCGTAGTACTGGTTGATTGTTATTGTCTTTTTGGTTTCGGTCGGCGCGTTCAAAGTAACTTGGGTATTGGCTACCTTCAAGTTAGCGGTTAGGTTACTGAGCTGCGGAATTTCGACGGTTTGACCGGCGGATTGAATATCCCTGTCATAGCGGTGGACCAATGGTACGAGTACCAAATTGGACTCCCGGGCAGCGATAATTTCCTTGGACCAGACATTGGGTCGCGTTCTGTTAATCTCTACCTGCCGGTAGAACTCTCAAGCTCTCACTTGAGACCAGACTATATCTTTACAGCGTTGTTAGCTGTGCTCAACGTATAGTCGTTGAGGCTCCCAGCACCTTTACCTCGTAGGTTGTTTAGTCTTACCTGTTCGACAATTTTAAGTTCTGTTACGGAAGGCTCTCTCGTTTGATTTCTCTGTGTCATCGGTCGAGATAAGCGTTCATCAATATATTCACTGATTAGACTAAGGTTTCTTCCTTTTTGTCCCGTAAACATTTCTGGCTTGAATACTGCTAGAGCTTTTTGGCACCGTTTTATCCCTTGAATATACAAAGAATAAAGTGTCTTATACTCTTTGCCTGTAACCCTCAGCCTTGGTCTTCCCTCATAAATATAATGAGGTATGTCCATTTCTTCAAGGTACTCATGACAGCGAGCGATAAATTCTAATTCAGTATTGTAAATCTTTATGACGGGCCGGTAGTAGTAAGTCTTAGCGCCGCTCTTAGTGCGGTATAGACCCACCAACCCTTCGCCCTCAATCACTCCGATTAGCCAACCTAACTTAAATTGTGAAGATGCAATAGTTGCCTGCTGATTGCCCATTGTTACATCCTTTCGATTCTTACCTAAATAGTACGATTGGTTTTAGGGGGTTCCAGCATATAGTTGAGTTTTACGTCTCCCTATATGTTAAAAGACGTTAGCGGTTGTAACCGTAACCTGATTAGACCCTAAGGCCATATCAAATTCTCCTGTTTAAATAGTTAAATCAACAGGAGGTTCAGATTATCTGGGTCGGTTGGGGAAGGAGGCTGCCAGAATCTCCTCACGGTTAGCGAGGTATTCTTCTTGGCTCATATTAGCCACCATGTCATCAACATTCTCAGGGGTAATCTTGGCCGCTCCGTAAGACGACTTGTTGGTCGCATTAGCGGACGGCGGAATCGCCTGTTGCTTCTGGGCTAAATTAGTTAGGGCTTCTCGGCCACCTTGGGATTTCAGCTCGGCCTCTTTGCCGCTCAGGGACTCCCGGGCAGCTAAAGCATGCAAAGCATCTAGGTCGTTTTGCAGGTGGGGACGTTCCTGCACGAGTTCAGCCATCTTAGCTTCATGGTCCCGGGCATCTGGGTTTCTATCGAAGAACTCCCTGACCCGGTCCCTGACCAGCAACTGGTTGACGGATAAACGTAGTTCATCGTCAGTGTCCCCGGAGTAACCGACATTCTCGATTGCTTGGGTCTCCAGTTCCCGGCTCTTGCTAGTAGCCTCGTGCATTCTCTTCTCGGCCTCGTACTGCATTTTGACAAGTTCCTTCTGGCTGACTTTATCTAAGTCAATTCCCTTCTTCTTGGCATATGCCTCGGCGTCGAAATCTTCAGCTTGTGTCTCGGGGGCATTCGAACCTGCCTCAGAAACGGCTTCGTCCTGGTCGGATGTTTCGGCTTTCGCCTCTGCTACCGCCTCTGTTTGTTTTGGTTGTGTTGTCTCGGTTGACACGACATCATCCGGGGCAACGCCATCAACGGGGGTTGTGGTATCCATCTATGCTCCTAGCGTCAAAAGACGCATCTTAACGTTCTACCCAGAGGTAGGGGGGCAACTGGGTTTTTTGTTATACCGACCTAGAGGTGCCGGTTTTTTTGCCCCCCTCGTCTGTGGGCGGACTTGCTAAGTAGTGCAGGTGTCCTATCGCCAATCTAACACCACTAGCTTGTTTTGTAAAGCTAATGTTAGAGAACTCGGATTTGGCGTCTTCGGCGTTCTCTAGCGTAGACTGGCGGAGCCTTTCCAGCTCCTTTAACAAATCTTCACCCAAAGGCGAGAGCAGCAAACTCCTATACTGTTCGTTCCAGTCAGGCTTCATCGGCCACTCCTACGGCTTGGGGTTCGACGCCCAACCCAGGCGGTGCCATCCCCTCGGGGGCTATCGTGCCCAAAGCTTTAGCTTGCTCAGCAGCGTTCTGTAAATCGGTGGTATCCATGGCGTCCTGGTGCGTTACCGAAGGCGTGTATCCGGCAGCCTCCTCCATTTGGGCTTGGATGTCACTGGGGGCGTCTTTGTAATTTATCAGCTCCTTGGGGTCGCCGTCGTTATCCTTACTGCCCCCGGCAGCTGCCTGCTCGCTGACCGCCAGCGGCTGGACCTCTTCCCGGCTCAAATCAAAACCTTTCTGCAGGACATATTTGGCCAACTGGGCCTGGTTAACAAAAGGCGAACCTAGCAAGGCGGAGTACATCTCTTTGACGTCCCGAATCTTCTTGCGCTTCTCGCCCTCCAGGGTGGCTTTCAATTTAACCCTCGGCTCGTAGTCGCCCTTAAAAATAGCCGGGTCGAAGGTTTGCCAGTCGATTCCGTTCTGCCCCACTACCCGGAACATAACCGGTAGGGTGACGTATAACTGAACCATCTGGAAAACTAGTTTAGCCTGGGTGTAATAACCGCCATTCTCCAGTTGGGAGATGACCATATCAAATCTTCTCCCGGCGGAGGCAACTTGGGCCTTTATCTCGGTAGCGGTAGTGTCGCCAGTCGAAGTCACTCCCCGAATAATTTGGTCAATTGCCGTGGCTTCCCTAATCTCGTTCTTAATATTGACCCGCTCATTAAAAGCATTAGAGGGGACTAAGGGCTTATCTACGGCCTTGTAGGAGCCAGGCTTGAAGGGATAGACCGCCCCGGTGACGTTCTTAATCTTATCAATATAGGAAGAGTACATTGGGTCCAGCTCCATGGTCGGGTCGAGTACGAAGGACACAGCGTCGGTATTCTGGTTGGTAATATCGTTCAAAAGTTCTTGGGGTTTTAGAACCGGCTGGAGCGAGGAGCGGCCGTAAAGCTGCGATTCATCAGGGTCGTTGGCGTCCACGATATACGGATACATCCCCGTCGGGTTGGGGAACCCCAGAAACTGCTGGCGCTGCTTAAAATAATTATCTTCCTCGTAAATCACCGTCTTACGGTTGGCCACATAATAGACTTTATCTAAAGTCCAGTGGCATAGAACCTCCACCTGCTGCTGGCGCTCATCACCAGTTAGAGTAGACCCCATCCACTGGTCTTTTTGCTCCTTGTCGGTCATGTCGCTGGTTCCCGAAGTTCCCGAAATATCATTTAGGTTCTTGTATTTATCCACCAATTCGCCGGATTCCGGGTCAACCATCTTCTCCTCTTTCAAGGCTTCCAGAGTGGTCAGGAAACGATGCCCCATAAACCGAGCCGATTGGTAGGAATAAATCGTAGCCGTCGGGTCGCAGTAGAAATCTCTTAGGGGAATAAGCTCCACGCAGGGATGGTCGATGTTCCAGTAAAGATACTTCACCGACGCCCCATAAAGAAAGAAGTTCCGGGTGTGCTGGATTTCCTTATTGGTCCAGTTGTCGAGGTCCCAGTAATAAGCATAAAGCGAGTTCAGGACTTCAGTAGCCTGCTCCTGTTCGAACTTGGTGGGGATGTATTCGACATAAGGTTTTTCGCCGGAAGTAGCCGATACCAGCGACTCAATAATCCCGTAGCTCATCGGCACGAAAGTATCGGTTATCCCGTTGTAACCGACCAACACCCTCTCCGAGTTATAAAGTTTGTACCAGTTCTGCCATTGGGAGTGGTAAGAATTCTCCCGGTAGTTCCAGGACGACTTGAAGGCATCAACCACCATTTGGGCTGTATCAATTGTTTTAGCCGGCTTTTTCCTAGCCATAACTAATTAGATAGTATCACATCACCGCAAACTGGCGTACTTATTCCGCCGCTCCACAATATTCTGGGGAATCAAGGGCTCGGGCATCACCGCCGGGCGTTCGTTGACCAGTCCGTATCTCAAACAGTCATAAAGGTGGTCCTCGGCCCGGGTATCGACATCTTCGGGTTTGTTGGGGTCGTAGGGCAGGGCCGGGAGAGTCCTAATCGTATTAACACAGGACGAGAAAATCTGCAATTTGGGCAGCCCGTCGGGTAGAGGGGCCAGTCCCTCGTGGACGGCATTCAGCCCGCTCTTGCGGTCGTTGTTGGCCGGTTGGAAAATAAGCCCGGCCTTTTCAAATATAACGGCCACCGATTCGCCGGTTTCGACGTTACCGTGCTGTTTCCATAATGACGGGTCGGCCCAGCGGGTCACTATATTCTCGGTATTATCCAGCCCCTGGATGGTCTCCACCTGCTTAGAGGCGCTCATAGCGTGGACATAAAACTCTCGGTAACCATAAATCCGGTCCGAGGCGGGGTCTCTAGCAAGCCAAATTCCCCCGGCGTAGGTATTGTACCCCCAGTCGTAAGCGAACCACTTGGTCCAAAACGCCGGAATCGGGAAAGGGTCAACTACATGGTAGGGCTTGTCGTCCACTTCCCTTCGCCATTCGGTAAATACCTGCCCCGAGAAAATATCCCAGTCGCCGTAGCGCAGCGCCCTACGTAAATCGGGGTCTTTGGTGGCCTCCAGGCGCTTCCCATAGGACTCCCGGAAGGCTTCTACGGGATGGTCGTCAACCCTGGCCGGAATAAACATCCGGGTATTGCCTTCCGGGTCAGTAAAGATTTTTTCCGGCTCCGCCACGTCAATAAAATACTGCTTGACCCAGCCGTGCCCAATATTCCCCGGGTTGGTTGCACTCATCACCTTCAAAGGATGCTCTCCGGTGGAGCGCACCCGGGTCTTTAAGTATTCGTAATCGTCCTGGGGAAAGTGGGTCAGCTCGTCGAACAGCAAAAGGTGGATTTCAGCGCTCTGGTAACGGTAAATATCGGAGGCGACCTCACAGTAAGCTAGCTGGACGATACTGCCGTTCCTAAAAACGAAGGTCCGGTCCTGGGAGTTGTATTTCATCCCCCCCGAATCCAAATAAGCGGCGCACTGTTTGTAGATTTCCGGCACCACGCTTTGTTTCAGCTCCGGGATGGTCCGCCGAAAAAGATAAATCCGGCTCTTGGGATACTCCAGGGCGTAAGTAATCGCCTCGGCGACCAGCGCAGCGGTCTTCCCTCCCCCGGCAGCTCCCCCGTAAAGCGTCTCAAAAGCCTCAGATTTGTGGAACTTGGTCTGCCTTTTAGAAGCCGTGTAATCGGGAACCTTCACCTGGTGGGTCATAAAAGGATTATAACCCGAAGTGGGCGACCGTTAAATCACCGCACTTGGCAAACCCAACATCTCGGAAATTCCCCAGAATATTTTCCCTATGAGCCGAGGAGGCCATCCAAGCCTCCTCGGTTTCCTTTAGGGAATTGTAACCTCTGGCCAGGTTCTCCCCCAACGTAAAATAACCATCTGGAAAAGTATCCCAGGTACCTTTCGGGCCGGGCGGGTCATGCGCCCAATAACCATTAGCCAGCATATCCTGGCACTTAAGTAGAGCTGAATGGGCTAGTCTAGGTTCGTACTCCAAGGGCCGCAGTCCAGCTCGGTCAGCATTGGTCAGATTTAGCAGCTCTTGCTCAAACAGCGGAACCGAGGAAGTCTCAGAAACTGGTTCTGGGGCTGGTACGGAAACAGCCTCCTGAACTTTAATAGGCTCCCGGGTTAGAAAATAAATCCCCCCATACCAACCAGCAACTATTAGTACCGCAGCAATCCCAAGTTTCATCATTTACAAGGTTTCTCTCCTTTAGCGTACTTACAGAACTGCGGACTGTAGCCGTGCTTGCAGAGGCTTCCCTGGGGCCTTGGAGTGTCCTCTGAAGAGAAGTCTTTTATTGACCCAGCCATAGAAAGTTCAAAAACAACCCCATTGCGATTTACCAAAACCACAACCTTGTTTTCGGCAGAATCAAAAGCCTCCTTGGTTTTAGCACGGAATTCTCTTAGAGTGTACACATGTACACAATACTAAGCGTGTACACATTTGTCAAGAAGGGAAAATATATGTGGAGGTGGATAACAAAATTTTACTCTCCGTAACAGAAGTACTGGGTACCTGTTTTAGGGGTCCCCACCCCCCTCCGGAGCCTTATAAATTCAATCAGATACTTTTATATATGTGTACACATATAAGAGTATGTCGCACAATATACCTTGTGCGACTCTACTTAACAGGGGTAGTACCGTCCTTAATGTCCGGTTCATCAACCCGAACACTAGATATGGGGCGTGGTACGTCATTATTAAACTGTACATCTATCTGTTGGATACTTCTATCTATAAATATGCCTTGTATCTTCCCCAATAACTCTAGTGAGCGTATACTATCCGCATCCTTTTTAGCGTGTAAAGCATGGTCTTGTAACTTCTGAATTGTATGCTCTGGTGTAAATCTATTCAATCTCCGTCTAGCCTCTCTTACCCATACCAAGTCCAGTGCTTTAGTAGTTATTTGGGTAGCATGGTCTTTGCTAAATCCAGCTTTTACGGCACTTTGGTAGGCGTTAGAAAATGTAGGTGATGATGGAGTTAACCAATACTCAATAAACTTATGCTGGCGTGGGGTTACTACCCATTGGTTGCCATTAGCCACCTTGCTCTGTTTACGGTCTTTGACGGCTAATCCAACGCGCCGGTCTTTAGGTCTGACATATCTTTTAGGCATAAGGTAATTATATACCCTAGTTGACAATCCTTACCACTTATGCTATACTGTAACCATGTTAAGAATAACCAAAAACAATAAAATACACTACCGGCTGATGGCTAAACAATACCTACTGCTAGTAAATAGCAGGTTTACAGAACTGTCACGGTCTCAGCGTAAGTTGCCGACTATCCTAAAATAACTATTTAGCGACCTACTGACCCCTGTTAGCTGGTGATATTGTGCGACTGCCTGTTAATTTAGCAATAGGCTATGTACACCCATCTTTGGCTAGTTTTTACCTGTGGATAAACAACCCCATTTTCCTAACAAAAGACTTGACATTGCTACAAGGTGGGTATAAGCTAGAGATAGCCTATCGTTACGATAGGCTAGAACATTGAGGGGGCGACCAGCGATAGAGCACTCACTAGAGGTTAAGCTGTTGCTCACTAGCCCCCACCAGATAACCTGAAGACCAAGGGTTGAAAGCGGAGCACGAGCTTGCCAGAAGCAAGAAGCGGGCGCGAGGCAATTAGAACATTAACAATCCAATATAGGCACTCCTTGAGCGATTAAATTAAGTAAAGGAGTACGAAATGACAAAAGCACAGTTAGAATACCGAAAAGCTACTAAAGCATTGAGCAAGGCTTATTTTGGTAATGATAGCGTAGCATTTGAAAAAGCTAAAAAGGCTCTATGCAGAGCTAATAAAAAGCTTAGGCTATATAAAATGCCAGTTTAATCGCTGGCGGAGTGTCTATAAAAGATTAGCTGGCTTGTGTAGCACTTAGGTTGCTGTAGGGTCAGAAAGCATTAAATGGAGCGTGGCTGGCACGGAGTGAAAGCTCGCAGAGCCAATGTAGAAACCGCCCAAGTGTTACGCTAGCTGGCTAATCAATCTATCATTCTGGTTATGGGCTTTAGGGTGGCTGGTGGTGATGTCATGGTGAAAGCCTACCATCTAACTACGTGGGCTGTTTACAGCTTGCTGGCGAGGTTTTTGATGCTAGCTATGGTCTTGGGCTGGTTTAGCTGGATTGTGTTCTTAAAACGGCTGGTGTGGCTTTTGGTAGCTGTGGGGGCGTTGATAGCTCTTTACTATCTAATGCTGTACTGGTAGGCTAAATAACCGCTCTCAAATGGGCGGTTATTTTTTATGGCTCTTGTTTTTGAGACACTAAACCCCCTTATCCTAGGCTTGGTTTATGGGGGCTGTTCCTTAGTAATCAGCTAGTAACACTCCCACGCATAGCGAGGGCTAGGTTGCCGTTTGGGGGTATAAGCAGAGCCTAGACTTTATGCTATGGGTACGAGTATCCTGCTCTAGTATTTTGCTGATTTTAAAAAGTGCTTGTTGACAAAGTTTCTGCCGTTTGTTACCATGTAGGTAACGTAAAAGCAAATGCCCGCCCGCAAGGCGGGTTTTTCTTTGCCCACTATTTGTTTATATCTACAAGCAAATAGTTGTTATAAGGTTAGCTTAAACAGATTATAAAGTCAACGCCCCTATGTGTAGCGTTAGCTAAGGTCTTGGGGACGCTAGTGTGCTTTGTTGAGACGACTAGACGTAACCTTGCTTTTAAAAGGATGGCTCGTCTTTCCAGACGATTTTTCTACTTTTCTAGCCATCTCAGCA
>Ga0187893_10010949_pt1 | contig 13315 bp, 5 predicted proteins | sample MA1701074metaG_FD_139574 | JGI IMG/M metagenome (GOLD analysis project Ga0187893, IMG submission 139574) | White microbial mat communities from a basaltic lava cave in the Kipuka Kanohina Cave System on the Island of Hawaii, USA - MA170107-4 metaG ...
ACCGACCGGCAAAGATTTTTAAACGGAGCTCGTTCAGGCCGAAAATCTGCTACACTCCATTGTGTATATTTTGATTTTAAAAAACCTGCCCTGGCATTGGGTACAATACCTGCATACACCAATGATGATTTACCATCGCCCGATGCACCCGTTAGCATTAAAAACTTATTGCGTTGAAGTTGTTCGGTTGCCTGTTCAATGTGTTCTTCGCGTCCCTTAAAATATAAAGACTCATCCTCTGTGAAAGAACGCAAACCAGTGTACGGGCATATCTGATATTCCTCGAACATTATTTGAACTCAATTACAGTGGTGTACACTTTCTTTACTTCGGCCGGAACCTTGTCTTTCGGAACAATAACAGATACTACTTTGGGTGCCTTGAAATTGCGGGCCATGTTACTTTTTGGGTCATCCTCGCCCACCAGAAATAACGGAGTTGGTGATGAAGCCCCGCCTACCTGTTTCCATATCTGTTTGATGAACGGAAGTGCCCAGTCTGCTGCGTATTTAAAATAAACAACTGCCAGTTTGCTTTTTGGAATTTGTTGTGATGAAATATCTCTGTATTGATCTTCACTGTCCGGCATGATGTTCATAATTTCGACAGGATACTCCAGGCTTAGTTTGTCCGTGATCACCTTGGCATCCACTTCATCCTGCTGATTGAAGATGAAAAATATATCGGTGTCTTTTGAGTCGTAGACAGTGGCATCCTGCTTCATCATCACAATACGGATGTCGTCCACCAATTGCATCGGGCCCGGACTGTTGGAGAACATCATGTTGCGCGTAATGTTGTTGCGGATGTATTTGATAAAATTTTGCTGTGCCGGTTTTATCGTTTGACTGGCTTCCGGATACATCCATACAAATGAATTAAAGTTCTCATCTGCATCCAGTCTTTTGCGTGCTTCTGTAAACTGATGCTGCGGGAATGACATTTCATCATCCGACTCGAAGCGCCTGCCAAACTCACCACTTAATATGTGCAATGAGCATGTACATCGTTTCATCTCCTCGCTTACCTTGTCTTTAAATGTTTTATCATCAGCCGGGCAATCAATAGAGGGAAGCACATTAAATCCAGCCTTTTGTAAGATAATAGCCATCTCCTCGCGTTGCTCTTTCAGATCGCCTGATGTCCAGGCTAAATAAACACTGGGCCGCTGCCGGTCAATAACTTGCACACGGATGGCTGAAGGCAATGAAGTCGTGAACGTAGATGGAACGATTTGTCGTGCAGTAAGATCATGACTAACGACAGGAGGTGGCGTTCCTCTCTCTGTTAATTTAATTCCCTGAACAATTTCCTTGATCGCATTTGCCAGTTTATTAATTTGATTTCGATACAAAATTCTTCCGGCATTCACCGCTAGCTCATCATCAACGGGACGCAGTGAGCGGTTTACTCCGGCATCGCGGTAAATAAAATCAATGGAACGCAAGACTCCAGATAATTCTGTTTCCAAAAGTTTTACATCCTCCACATCAATGTCATGGATTTTGACTGGAAGAATTCGGGAAGCAAAATTTCCATTTGGCAGCTTAATGTTCCGGCCGATTCGATCCTGTTCCGATTCTGACCTGAACACTTTGAATTCCTGTTTCCAGGCAAAGGAGTTGATATCACAATAGGTCTGTGAAATGATCGGAATAAAGATTAGCGCTTTGATTTTGTTTGTTATTGATTCATCCACCTGATGGGATTCATGCAAGCCCTCTTGCGGGTTTTTATCAAAAAAAATGGACAGCTTATCTTTCAATGTAGCGTCCAATTCCTGGTTGAGCTTCTCCACAAACTCGGTTACCCATCCATCATACTTGTTGTCGTTGTGCCGGTAGCTTACGAAAATATCGTACTCAAAGCCGGGAATGATTGAAGCCATAATACGGATATAGGTGGTTAATACAAGGCATGATACTACTAATAAATTATGAGAAAATAAACAAGGCCATTACCTCTTTTTCTCTTCATGCCGCTCCAAAAACTTATTCATTGCTTCGCTGTACGTCTCATGATGATATTTGCCATCGACCGGTATATCCTTTCCGGATTCGGCATCATTGATCAGGTCAATGTAGGCTTTCGGTCGGTCTGAATTTTCTATTTCGGGGATAAAACCAACTTGAGATAATCCTGTATAAAGTCCCGAAAAAATAAAGAAAAGGAAAAGGATGCCAGCTTTACTTTTTGATGTAAGTACAAACTGAAAAAGCGAAATATGTTTACCTGAAACTTCATATTTCTGCTGACGTAAAACTGAAAACAGAAAAGGAAGAGACGATAACATACCCAGGACACCAAATAAAAGTGACCATAAAGTTAAAACCCGCGTAAGCATAGACAACAGGAAGAAAAGTATGGATGAATAAAATAAAACCATATTCCATGCCAATGCCCTGCTCTCCCTTTTTGTACTCGTGAAGATTCCTCCGGCCATGAGTAGATACACAACGATTAAGAGCACGCACACTCCCATAAAAATAAATTCCACACCCGGCACATAAATATAAAACGCCCGGAAACCAAACAACGCTAGCAAGACAGCAAGTAGAAGTAATTCCGCTACCGACATTCTTTCATCTTTCCCCAGTGAGGCGCGATCTTCAATCAACTTCCAGATTAGTTCTAATACGTAGAGTAAACCCAAACCAAAACATCCAACGCCTATAAAAGTAAAACCATAACTATTTCTTGCCATAGAAGCGAAGACGCCAACTGCAATCAAGGCAAGTAAAAAGAACTGAATGGTTTTTGTAATCCTCATCTCATTAAAACTCAATCAAAAGAAATTTTCTACTCCATAAAGCGCAAAATTCAAAAATCTATTATGATCCCTGTCATACTCAATCCATGCATCCGGTTCTGATCCCCCTGTTCGCATGACTTCCCTGTATAGAATTTGAGAATAAAAATATAACCGGTCATCTGCGTTGGCCAATCCGGGAATGACCGATTTGGCCTCGTGGTAATTACCCAATTCCGCGTATGCTCGCACCCAGGTAGCAATGCCCTCGACTTGCCTGTCAACCATACTACCGGTGATATCCAAAATTTCACACTTTGCGTTCTCCTGTTTTAAAAAGGTATTGAGTTGGACCACACCATTCCGCAAATCATAAAAGGCAGTATAATTATTATCAGTCAGGTTTGTAGACTTTTTAAATTCGTTGTTAACCGAATCCAGATACGCTTCGGCATGTTGTTTCATGCCCTTTCGGTAACTGGCAATACCGAGTTGTGCATACGTTATGATCCTGTTTTCTCTCCTCCTAAACCGGTGAACAAACGGAGCCGCACGATTTACAAAGCCTGCCTGGATCAATTCCTTGGCCGCTTGTGTAGCGTAACTATGCATGCATATTGTTTCCACAAAGGGCCTCCTTCCGCTAACAACTTTATCATAATTAACCTTGTTTAATTGTGAAAGCGCTTGAGCCGTATCCTTTTGTTCGAGAAAATCACGGATCAACTGTATTTGGGTCCATGAATTATCCAGCTGATTCTCAAAACCTGACTTGGCGATTAACGAATCAAGTGTTAGAAAAACAGAATGGTTTAGAGCCGGATAGTTTAGGTACGAGCTGTTAAAGCCTGTAAACGGAACTGAAAAATCTTTAAAGAAAAATGAATCACCCACCCACCTATTCAAGAGCGCGTAATCTTCGGCAGTCCGATACAGGGAAGTAAACAGTTTTCTTTGATCTACATACTTGAAAAAAGCATCACCATAGAACATACAGGTACCTGGCGAAAAATTTGGCAGTACTATATTCTGGTGATCGGGGTAAATAAAAAGTGAGTTCCGCGTTGCCTGAACGGTAGCGAAGGCCTCCTGATCCGGCATCAGGGTTACGTCAATCACCTCTTCCAAAAATTGGTCGGATAATTTGTTGTAGAAATTAAATGCCTCGTCAAACAACCTTGTGATTCTGGCTGAATCTACAACTGCGTTTCGTTCAGTAAATTTTTTAGCCAGCGCAGTCGCGTGATGTTTCGCCAATAAGGCCAATGCGAAATTTCTTTCATTCACATCCTGGATATCCGTTTGGATCGTACTTCGATAGATTTCAAATATTTTCTCCAAATAATCTCCCAAGAGTAAAGCCAGGTTTGGATTAAAATTTCCATGTTTAACTCCTCTCACAAAATGCAACCGATCAAAGATTCCGGCCCGATTGACCAAGCTTCGCGTGTATTCAAACGCGCTTAATCCGAGGTGTGAAGCATATTTCTTTGCAAACTCCTGATATCCATTGTTGTGTTCATACAAAATAAAATAGGCAGCTACATTTCGTGAATTGGAAAAATTGAGATCATAGTTCCGATGATATTTCAAAATCGTGTCCATGCACATCATCGCCTGATCCACTTTGCCCAACGAAGCATATAGTGAAGCCAGTATTTCATAACCACCATTATGCTCGATTACCTGGTTGATTCCTACGGCAACCGTTTCATTTAATGGAAAGAGTGCATTAAATTTCTCTTGAGAGGGCTCAATACCCTCAAAAGGTGAAATGAAAGAGACCAAGGTAGCGAGTGAATCGGAAGAAAGCCCGTGAAAATTCAATGTATGGGCAACCGCAATGTTGATTGCCTTTTTTTCCCACTTTATTGAGGGGTCAGCAGATTTAAAAAAAGCAAAGACAAATTTCCCCAGTGACTTTGCATTTCGACCGAGCTGGTTTTTCAATTCCTCGTTTGACTTGAAATACAAATAATTGAGTTCATTGTTGAGAAGATCATTCCAGTTATTCAAATAGGTATCCACTTCCACCACACTGCTGAAATCCGGAATGGGTTCTTGTCGTATCAGGCTATCGGCAAGCCGTATGGAGTTTAAAACGAGTTGTGGATCAGTGTATTTATTTCTGCCAAAAATGAGTTCAGGGATCTGTAAGGAAATGCTTATCTGCTGTTGTTTATCTGGAATATCGTTTACCCATTTTTTAAAGAACCCAGGATACAAACGTTCCGCGACTACAACGAATTCACTTTTGGATATCAAGTCCGCTTCAGGTGCTACTAAAAGCTGCTTTCCTTCCGACAGGATTGTCTCTATCACAACATCATTCTTCTGATTCCACCGGGAGTAAATTAAATAAATCGAACTAATGGCAAGTACAACGGCAATACCAGCCACCGTTATCTTACGTGCTCCATACCTCATAAAAGCTTTCGTCAGAAATAACCTGAGCGCGCTCTTCCTGAGAAACTGCTGACTGTAATTCAGGATCAACTGAGACTGTTGTAGCTTTTCATCCGATTCACCCTCCTCTGAATTATAGCGATTGATCCAGTGTGCATTCGGGCGACAATTTTTAAACCAGTTTTCAAAATAGGTAAGCGGCCCAATCGGAAGTAAATAATCACCAGACTTTCCATTGTCTAACCAGCGCTGAAGTTGCTTTTTGAAATCAATGAATGTATTATAATACTCAAATTCCTTAGCGGCCCATTGGTTCAAAACTTTCCAGTTACGAATGAGGGCTTCATGGGTAATATCTAATACAGTTTCCGTATGGAGTTCCCGCGTTGAATCCTCTTCAATGAATGGTCGAACTAAGGTGTGCTCAGGGTCACGGAAGGGACGGAGCACTTCGCATACCATTTTGTGCGTAATCGTAGGTACATTGATGATCCTTGTAATCTCTGCCAGGGTCATCCTATTACGCACCGCCCGATTCTCGTCAATTCGCGTGAGGCAGGCGAATGTGATAGCGATAATTAGTTTCGCCTCCTTCTCCGAAATCTTCTGTTCATGTTCTCTATTATAAGACGAGTCCGCCTCAAGGTAGAGCATAGTAGCGTGGATGTCTAATACATTAGACAAGCCCGGTGTCTTTAAATATTGTTGTTGATGTGAGGGCAGCCCATTTTCCCATTGCCTAAACCGATCTAAATCTTCTTTGGGTAATTTTTCGCCAGGCATGCCACCCACCATTGCATAATGAATCAAATCCATCTCCTCCTTGCCTTGATCGGCCTTCTTCCATATTTCCTTCAATACATGCTGTAAAATAGGAAGGTGGTCCTCGGTATCTTCCAGATCATAAATCAATCGGTCCACCAACCGCTTCGATATTCGGTTACCGCTGAGAATGGCCGGCTCTTCAATGACCTGGAGTAATTCTTTTCGCTGCAGGCGTGGAACAAAAAACTGGGAGAAGCCAATGAATTCAGGCAAGCCACGAAAAGCCGAACACTGGCCAATATAGTCCGACCGCATCGTAAACACGATGTAGATGGGCAAGTCCTCACGGATTGCAATTTTCACAGTTTCAAGAAGTATGTTCAACACCAGCCGGGCATCCTGGCTGGGAACACCGTTTGGAAAATTTTGAGGATTGGTAAAAAACTCTTCAAACTGGTCTACTATAATAAGCAGGTTACCGGCTTTACGTTCCCGATCGAGTTTTTTATCTGCAGGTAAATCCAACCAGGTTTGGTCGTGTTGGTCAATAAATAGAGAAGATGACTTATAGATTTCAGTCAGAGAGGAAAACCCATGGCTCAACTCATTTTCAACCGTTGCGTGGTCCTCTACGTGAAGGGCTTCTGCTATGGCATGGGCCATGTTAAATAGTGGTGACCGTTCAGGACGAAAAGAAGTTATACTCCAATTCGAATATGTCGCTTTAAAGAATCCCGCACGTGCCTGAGGCATTAGCCCTGCAAAAATAAGAGATGACTTTCCATCACCCGATGCACCGGTAACCATGAGGAATTTCTTCTGTTCCAGTTGTTCTATAACGCGTATGATATGCTCATCACGACCTTTGAAATAAAGAGACTCCTCTTCGGAGAATGATCTCAGGCCGGTATAGGGGCAAATGGTTTCTAAATCAGTCATAGCGCTAAAAGAGATCTAGTTCAAACCCGAACTCCTCCTGGTAAAATCCTTCGCTTCTCTTTTGCAAATAGATTTTCCAGTTTGGATTGGAAACACGGTTAATGGCTTCCTGCATCAGAATCATGTTATACAAGTAAAGTCTGTCGTTTAAAATAGTTATTTCGGGAATGGAACTATAGGCCTGATAATAATCTCCACTTGTTGCTATTCCCTGAATCCAGCGTTGAACAATATCGGTTTGGGTGTTTAATGACAATTGTTTCACATAACTCTCGGATAAATCGTTGAGCTTTTTACCGCCTGCAGCGCTCAAACCATAAGCAAGAATAATTCTGGGGTCTGTAGAAACAAATTGAAAGTCTTTCAGTCTTTCTGCTTCTGTTACGGCCGAATCGAGGTATGAAAATATACCTTCGGGTGACTTGGAGGGAAATTTTTGAAATCCGCGTGAAGCATTGGCATACGCTTTTAACCGGTTATTTGAACTCCTATACTGACTAATTATCTGGTTGACTTCTGCCTGACGCCCCTGACTGGCCAGATATTCACATACTTCATTAATTAAACAGGAGAAACTGTTAACGAAATATTGTAAAGACTGTGTATTATATTCTCTTTCCTTAAGATTTGTATCGAATTTGTCAATGTCTAGTTTTTGGTAGATGGGTTCGACCAGATCGTACTGCCCATTTTCGAGGTAGTGGTGAATCAAAAGCAAATGCGAAAGATTTCCAATTCCATTGAGTTCCTTTGCGGGAAACGTTGTAAAGAGCGAGTCAAGTCGAATCAAATCCTTTTCCTGTAAGGATGTATAGTTTTTCTCTTCCTGAGAGGTGTCGCTGGTTCCATTTGAAAAGAGATAATGCTTGAGCCAGGTGTAGATCAATTCCATGTCCTTAGCATTGTGGTAAAACTCCTTCACAAGGTCATGCTCAATCAAATAGTTCAGGTAGTTCATGGAATAATACTTCGGCACAAGAAACACCCTGTTCCAGACTTTTTGAAAATGATCAGGATACAGAAATAAATGTCTTCTTGTGGTTTTGGTTTGTTGTCTTCCGTCACTAAAAATGGTAATCTCTTCATCCACATAACCGGGTGATACTTTTCGGTATTCTTCAATGGAGTTTTTAAATAAAGAATTTAATTGTGAGGGTGTAGCCTTCGAGTGGCCATCGTGAACCATCTTCGATAAGATGGCCCCGCGTTGCTTGTAATAGAGAGATAAATTAAAATGCAATTCATCCGGCCGTGTATTGATTTTTCTTAATTCAGTCTCATACATGTCGAAAAGCTTTTGCATCAGGTTTTCATTAAACAACTCACGCACCATGTTGTGGTTTTCACCTACCCACAATTTATTGGAGAAGTCCATCGTGTAAATACCACTACTGTTCAGCCACCGTTCATAGAACTCATCGGTTCTCATTCTTTGCTTGTTGCAATAGTATGCGATCATTTCACGCAATGGATCAGGATGATTGTATTGAAGTAAATAGGCAGCAATGTTGGCAGCGCCATTTGTGTATCGGGGATAGTTGGGATTGTACTTGAGCAAACTATCAATGCACCATTTAATGTTCTCCGTTTTGCCCAGAACCCCATAGAGATAGGCTAATTCCTGATAGCCACCGTTGTGTGAGTACAGATTGCCCCGGGCGTAATTTACTCTGCGATCGATCGGGTAGATTTTATTGAAATGACGCGTTCCCATTTCGCCTTCAAATGGTGAAATATTTTTAAGGATTTGTTGCACATCTGTTCCACTCAACGCATTATTATTGAGCAAGTGCTCAATTCCATCATTGATCGATTTTATTTCGGGGAGTTCACCATCTGTATGAGCAACCAGTGTACTCATTATTAATTCCCGTAATACTACCAGCGTTTCACGCAGTTGTTTTTGAAGTTGTTCGTCTTTATAAAAATATAAATAATGTGAAGTCTGGATAACTAGCATGTTCACCGCATTGAGGCGGATATTCATGGGAAGTTTAGCGTCTGCAGAGTTTTGTGTGGTGCGCAAAACACTGTCCATATATAACAAAACTTTTTTCCGAATAGGGGGATTGGATGCATTCGCATTCCATGCAAATTCAGTGTACACATCTCTACTCACACCAAATTTTTCCTCATCAGGCAGGGCATCCACAATTCGTTTAAAAGAACCCGGGCGAATAAACTCTGAAAAAATCAAAAAATTTGCCTTCGTTGAAGAAACAACACGAGCGTCTTTCAACAAAGGCTCACTTTCTTTAAAGACCTGCTGAATAACATTACTGTTTTCCTTCTTTCGCCCATCCACATAAAAGTAAATGCAAAGAATAGAAATGAATATCGCTGCTGCGATCGAGACGATTTTAGCTGCTCCCTGGCGAACAAACATCCGGGTGACAAGGTGTTTCTTTGCGCTTCGACTCAAAAACTCCTGAGAATGAATAATAATAGACTCCGCCTCAGCTATCCGGACAGATAAAGGAAGTCCGGGATCCAGGTAGCGGTTTATCCAGAAGGTGTTGGGATTAAGTTTCTCATACCAACCTTCAAAGTAAGTAAGGGGACCAATCGAAAGTAAAAATCCACTTGATTTCTGGCTAGATCTCCACCGATCGAGCTGTTTTTTAAAATCTTCATACACAACCAGATGATCGTATTCTTCTTTCGCCCAACTCAACAACAACTGCCAGTTGCGAATCAGGCTTTCGTGTGTAATGTCTAAGATAGAGTCCGGTTTTAACAGGCGTGATTCTGGGTCATCGCTGATGTAGGGCCGCAAAAAAGTATTTCCGGGCTCACGGAAAATATTCAACACGCCTCCTACAACCTCATACGAAAGTTCGGGCCTCGCCAGGATGTCCGTGATTTCCTGTAACGTCATCCTGTTCCTTACTGCACGGCCTTCGTCCATTTTTGTAAGACATACAAATGCTACTTTGATAATCAGTTGCGCATCCGTTGAGCTTATTTTTTTATCATGACTTAGATTGTAATGATCAGCAGCAGGCAAATATAATTTATTCGCATGCGTGTCGAGTATTTGTGATAAGCCAGGATGCTGATAAGCCTCTTGCAACTTAAGAGGAATGGTACTGAACCAGTCCTCAAAAATCTTTCGGTCTTCTATTGGCAATTCTTTTGGCGACATCCCCCCGGCCATTGCATAATGAATTAGGTCAAGCTCCTCTTTGCCTTGTTTCGCCTGTATCCACACTTCATTCATAGCATGCTCAAGCACAGGCAATTGGTCCACACCCTCACCCAGATCATAGACTATACGCTCAACAAGTCGGTCGGAAATTCTGTCACCATGCAGGTAAGCCGGTTCTCTCACAACCTGTGTCATTTCTTTGCGCTTGAGCCTCGGAACAAAGAATTGTGAGAAACCGATAAACTCAGGTAATCCACGAAAGGCTGCACATTGCCCGATGTAATCGGAACGCATCGTGCACACGATGTATATGGGTAAATCTTTTTCGATTGAAATCCTGGCCGTTTCTAGTAACAGGTTAATCACTAATTGCGAATCGGCCGAGGGTGCGTTCCGGTAATAATTCTCAGGATTGGTAAAAAATTCTTCGAACTGGTCGGCCACGATCAACAGGTTTGCAGATTTCCGTTGTAAGTGATCGCGTTCATCGCCATTGGCACTTCTCCATGCTTCACTTTGCTCATCCAGGAAAAGTGATGACGTAGTGTAGAGTTCAACCAGGGAAGAAAAGCCCCGTCTTAGTTCTACGTCTACAGATTCTTCGTTTCCAATTCTTAAATTTCTTGAAATGCTTTTAGCAAGATTTTTCAGCGGTGTTCTTTCGGGTCGGAAATCGGCAATCACCCAATTGGTGTATTGTGCTTTAAAAAATCCGGCCCTTGCATTAGGTACAAGGCCCGCGTACACCAATGAAGATTTTCCATCCCCGGATGCGCCTGTTACCATTAAAAATTTATTCAACTCAAGCAGGGCTGTAATCTGGAGGCTGTGCTCTTCCCTTCCTTTAAAATAAAGCGAGTCTTCCTCTGAAAAAGGACGAAGACCAATGTATGGAAACGTATCGCTGAGATTGAACATAAAGTGCGATTCGGAGTTATTTAGTGACTTTATTGTAGGTCTTCTTCACTTCCTCGGGCACTTCTTCCTTGGATACTATACTTGAACTTACTTTGGGCGCTTTGAAGATTCGGGCCATATTGGTTTGCGGATCATCCTCGCCTACCAGCATCATGGGTGTGGGTGAAGAAGCTCCGCCCACTTCTTTCCAAACCTGTTTTATAAAAGGCATAGCCCAATCGGCCCCGTAGCGGAAATAGACTACGGCCATTTTGCTCTTTGGGATTTGTTGCGTTGACAATTCGCGGTATTGCTCTTCGCCTCCCGGTAAGATATTCATTACCTCTACCGTGTATTCCTTGCTGATTAAATCAGTAAGCGGATACGCATCCTTGGCATCTTGCTTATTAAAGATGAAAAAGATATCGGTGTCTTTCGTATCGAGTATCTTTTGCTTTTCAACAATGAGAAGCGATCGCATGTCTTCAACCAATTGCATGGGGCTGAAGGCATTGGTGAAGGACATATTGGGTGTAATATAATTTCGGATGTTACTGATGAACTCCTCTTGCTGAGGTTTAATCTGTTTACTGACGTCTTCCATGTGCCAGACAAACGTATTGAATGTAGATCCGATTGCGGCCGATTTTCTTTTGCCCATTTCAAACTGGTGCATCGGGAATGAAACCGTATCATCGTCCTCAAATCTTCTTCCAAATTCGCCACTTAAAATATGAAGCGAGCATGTAGCTGCCTCTAAATTTTTCGCTACGCTGTTTTTAAATTCTTCATCAGAAGAAGGACAATCACTATTAGGCGTTACCAGAAATCCGGCCCGGGTAAGAATCAACGCCATCTCCTCCCGCTTTGCTTTCAGATCGTTAGACGTCCAGGATAGAAATACTGTCGGCTGCTGAATATCCATTACAGCCACACGAATATCACTTGGAACTGTAGTGTTAAACCATCGGGGCATTACCTGAACCTGCGGTTGAGTAGCATTCGAATTTTCCTGAGATCCATCGGAAGACTGTGCCTTAGATTCCAATACCTTAACTCCGCTAATTATATCCTTAATAGCATTTGCTACTTTATTAATCTGATTTCTGTAAACGGTATTGTTGAGATTATCCAGTCGGTCATCGTCTTTCGGGCGCAATGGACGGTTCACCCCTTGGGCATGATAAATAAAATCAATGGAACGTAAAGCACCCTGAAGCGCATCCTCCAGCATTCTGGTATCATCACTTTCAATTTCGTGAATTCTTACGGGAAGGATGCGGCTTGCTACATTACCGCTATTCAGTTTTATTTCCCTTCCGAACCTGTCTTGTGAAGCTGCTTTGCTGAATAATAAAAACTCATGGTTCCATGCAAAGCTTTTTGTATCACAATAGGTCTGTGAAATGATGGGGATAAAAATAACAGCCTTGATTTTTGAAGAAATTGATTGGTCAACCTGGTGAGACTCTAACAGTCCATCGGATGGGTTTTTATCAAAAAAAATGGACAGCTTATCTTTCAATGTAGCGTCCAATTCCTGGTTGAGCTTCTCCACAAACTCAGTTACCCATCCATCATACTTGTTGTCGTTGTGCCGGTAGCTTACGAAAATATCGTACTCAAAGCCGGGAATGATTGAGGGCATAGGCTTGTTTAGGGGTTATTTAAAGCATTGATTTTAGCGATAAAAAAGTTAACAATCAATGTTGATTTTGTGCCCGGAAGGTTAACCGACAAAAACTAACGAATTCTGAAGCTCACTCTGTATATAGTCTTGTCCTTTCCATGTTGGTCGGTAAGTATACCCGCATAATCAATAGAATACTTTTTTTGCTCAAGGGCCAGAAGTGCCGCAAAGTGGTCGCTGGCGAATATAGAGCCAGAAGTTGCCAGGGTGTTCATCTCTTGCACAAATTCAACATTCTCTCCTGAAAGGTTTTTATTGAGGCTGATGCTTTCTGAATTGAGATAAACAGGACCTGCATGCAGACTTATGCGGAGATAAGAATCGCGTTTGGCAGGTTTCAATAATTCCTCAATAAAGCGAACAAAGTCCATCACTTCCGGTTCGGTATCAAAACCAGCCAAAAGAAAATGTTCACCTAATTCATACGATTTGATCGTAATTACTTCAGCTACGATTTTTGCTGCAGTCTCTTTCAAAAGTCTTTCCCGATCCATTGACGAGAGCTTTCCGGTGTCGACATAAGCCAAGTATAATACAGGCCGATCAATTTGTTCAACTACTTCTGGCATTGACTGAACAGTGGTATGAACAGATCCTTCCCTTTGTGCTGTGATAAAAATGTCAGGATTAATGTTCACATGGCGTTGTTGAAAAGGCCACAGGTGTATCGTGTCGCGGGTTCCTCCTTTTTTCCTTTTTAAATCAACTTCCGAAAGAACTG
>Ga0187893_10010950_pt1 | contig 13313 bp, 8 predicted proteins | sample MA1701074metaG_FD_139574 | JGI IMG/M metagenome (GOLD analysis project Ga0187893, IMG submission 139574) | White microbial mat communities from a basaltic lava cave in the Kipuka Kanohina Cave System on the Island of Hawaii, USA - MA170107-4 metaG ...
CCGAGCCGCGCCAGGCCCGGCCCGTAGAGATCGTTGCGCGCCGGCAACCAGAGCAGCGGCCCGTCGGTCAGGCGCTGCAGGCGGCCGAGCAGGAAGGCGGCGAAGCCGGTCACGGCTTCGTCGGAACGCCGGGAGCCGGCTAGGGCATGGCCTTGCGTACCGGTGACGACATGCAGGGCGGCCTGCGGCAGGCCGCCGCCGAGTGCGCGGTCGAGGGCTTCGAGCCCGAGGGGGATCGGGACACCGGCCCCGACCGCGCCCGGCGCGAGCCGGCCGACGAGCGCCCGAAGCGAAGCCATGCGCTCGTCCTGCCGACCCGGAGGGCCGGCGTCTGCAAGGGCGCGATCCGCCTCCGCGGCGGGAGGTTCGTCCGTGCCGGGGGTTGCGGCAGCGGACACCGCGAGGTCCGGATCTTCGGGGAAATCGATCCCCTGCCCGCGCATGACGCCGGTTTCCTGTGCTGAGTTCTGTTTTTGTTCTGTTCTGGTATTGTTCTAGCCGGCCGCCGAACGGGCTGTCAAGCGGGATAGGGAGAACGCCTGCAATCCGATGTCAAAAAGCGGCCTTGAGGGGCTCAGATCTTGCCGGCTGGCGCTGGCAAGCCCTTAGAGCGGAACGTCCGAAACGACCCCAAGGTCCACCTATCCCGCCGCGGCGGGATCTCGAATGACTCCGGCGCTGGGCCGCCGGACGCCCCCCATGCCTCCTGACGACGGGGCGCGCCGGCCCCGGAGCAGGATGGGTAATCGACTGTCAAAGCGGTCCCGGCGCGACCGATGCTGTCGCCATGGCAACAGCCCCGCATCTATACGGCCGCACCGATGCCGGGAACACGCCGCACTCAAGATTAACGCCACCCCAAGGAGCGCGCAACCCACAGTAATCGGCCTCCACGCACTTCTCTTGCCGGTTGCGTCGTCGGCACATAAGCTCGTTGCCGGTCCCGCTCCCATTCGTCCCGACTATCGGGAGGGGCGCATGCGTAGGTCGAAACAGGAACGAAGCCGGGCCGGCCACCGGGACCACCCATGCAACGCGCATCGGCTCATCCCTTTCGGCGCCCCACGCTCTCTTTTATCCAATGCTACAATGCGATTCGAATGGGAATCGGGGTGCCTTGCGTGAGCAACCGGCTTTACTACGGCGACAATCTCAGCGTGCTGCGCGAACACATCGCCGACGAGTCGGTCGACCTCATCTACCTCGACCCGCCTTTCAATTCGAACGCGACGTACAACATCCTTTTCAAGTCTCCGGCCGGAAAGAGCGCCGAGGCACAGATCGAGGCGTTCGAGGACACGTGGCATTGGGGAGAGGAGTCCGAGCGGGCATTCCGGCAGGTTCTTGCCTCCGCCAATACAGATGCTGCCCAGCTTCTGCGCGCGATGCGCGGCTTCCTGGGCGAGAACGATATGATGGCTTACCTCGCCAACATGGCGGTTCGCTTGCTTGAATTGCATCGCGCACTGAAACCAACCGGATCGCTCTATCTCCACTGTGATCCCACAGCGAGCCACTACCTCAAGCTACTACTCGATGCTGTCTTCGGGTTCAAAGGGTACAGAAGCGAGATATCGTGGAAGCGTTCAAGCGCTCATAGTGATGCCAAACAGGGACGCCGCATTTATGGGAGTATAAGAGATGTAATTTTCTTCTATTCGAAATCTGATCATTGGACATGGAACTGGCAATTTACGTCCTATGATCCAGATTACATTGAGACATTCTATCGACACAGGGAAAAGGACTCTGACCGTCTCTATCGCAATGACAACTTAACCGCCGCCAAGCCCGGTGGAGATGTCAGCTACGATTGGCCCGTCAAGCAATCGCCCGATGGCAACTGGACCGGCGATATTACAGAAGAGTTCAAAAACCCGAGGCAAGGTTGGACTTACGATGTAGCCCGGCCATACAAAGGCCGATATTGGGCATACTCGAAGGCAAAAATGATCGCTTTCGAGAAAGAGGGACGTCTTTCGTATACCAAGACGGGAATGCCGAACTACAAACGCTATCTCGATGAGATGCCGGGCGTTCCTCTTCAAAACGATTGGCAGGACATTCCTCCGGTATTGGGGCGACAAGATCTTGGTTACCCAACACAAAAACCACTTGCTTTGTTGGAACGTATCCTTATCGCATCGTCGAATGCTGGCGAAGTTGTGCTTGATCCATTCTGCGGGTGTGGAACTGCCATGCATGCAGCGCAGAAACTAGGGCGAGAGTGGATAGGAATTGATGTGACGGCACTCGCCATCGGTCTAATCGAACGTCGTTTAAAAGACGCATTTCCCGATGTCGTGTTCGACATTCATGGTACTCCCAAGACTCTCGAAGACGCGCTGCATCTCGCGAATCTTGACAAGTATCAGTTCCAGTGGTGGGCAGTGGGCCTGATCGGTGCGCGCCCGTATGCAGGAAAGAAGAAAGGGGCGGATCGCGGAATCGATGGAGTATTTTTCTTTTCACCAGACGGAAAGAAGTCCGAAATGGGGGTCGTGTCAGTCAAGGGCGGCGCCAATGTCGGCGTTGCCGCTGTCCGCGATTTGCACTCGGTCATGGAGCGAGAGAAGGCACCGATTGGTGTCCTAATCGTAGTGTCGCTCCCAACTCGCGCGATGGAGAAAGAAGCCGCCGCAACGGGTTTCTACAAATGTGACGCAGGCGAATTCCCCAGACTTCAGATCATCACTCTCGCTGAATTGTTCCAGGGTCGTCGGCCCAGAATCCCATTGGGCAACATGGGTGGAACCTTTCGTACCGCCGCGCGCGAAAAAATCAATAAGCAATCTCTGCTCGATCTTTAGCTGACGCTTCAAATCAGGAACGATAGACCCAAGAGAACTCAAAGGCTTAAACAAGTCTTTGGTAGTCTGCTCCCTTTGTTCTATGATTTTTCGGGACCATCGACGGGCAAGGGGCATCCGTCACATGGACGAAGGCTGGGCGGGCGCAGGAGCGGCGCGCGTCGCGGCCGGCGTTGCATCCGATGTTTCGGCGGCGCTGGCCAGGCGCGTCACCATCGTGGTGTCGTTGCGCGAAGGGCACGGGCTTGCCCTGCCGGCGCTCGACCATCTGCTCGCGCACACGCCGCCCGGCACACCCCTCCTCTATCTCGACATCGCCTCGCCGCCGCCGATCCGGGCGCAGCTCGAACGCCGCGCGGCCGAACGCGGCTTCACGCTGCTGCGTTTCGAAGCATCCACCTGGCCGTCGCAGACGCGCGCCGCCGCGATCGAACACATCGCGACCGACTATGTCGTGTTCATGGAAAACGACGTGCTGGTCGCGCCCGGCTGGCTCGATGCGCTGGTGCGCTGCGCCGACGAGACCGGCGCCGGCCTCGTCGGTCCGCTCTATCTCGAAGGCGGCGGCGCCGAGCCGATAACGATCCACATGGCCGGCGGCACGCTCGCGCGTCGCTCAACGCCGCAGGGCGACGCGCTGGACGAAGCCCATCGCCTGATGCATGCGCCGCTCTCAACCGCAAGCCAATGCATGCGCGCTGAATGCGACTTCGTCGAGTTCCATTGCCTGCTGGCGCGGCGCGAGATGTTCGATCGCGGCGTCTCGCTCCACCGCGGCGTCGGCTGCGTCCACGACCATATCGATCTTGCGCTGCAGGTGACGGCGCTCGGCCTGGCGATCTGGCTCGAGCCGCAGGCCAAGGTGCTGCAGCTGCGCGACGGCGACTACCTGCTCTCCGACCTGCCGCACTTGCGCTGGCGCTGGAATGAAGACGATGTCGAGGCCAGCATCGCCAGGTTCTGCGCGCTGTGGAACGTCGTACCCGACGAAGAATCTTTCCGCGGGGTTCATCGCTTTACCGGCGATCGCCGTCGCCAGCTCGACCCCGTGCGCAACGATCTGCCGCCAGCCGGCGCGGTTGAGTCCGGCACGGTCGCCCGCGACAGGGTTTCCCTGCTGAAGCAGATGGCAGACGCCGGCTATTCCGGCGACGAGTGCTGGCGCACGGCAACCGCCTGCGAATTCGCGATCAACGTCCATCGCCGCTGCCTGCGCGCCAACGGCAGGCCCTTCATCGAGCATCCGATCGGCGTCGCGAGCCTGCTGGTGCGCCACCGGTTCGCGGCCTCCCACGCGACGCTGGCCCTGCTGCATGCCGCCTACAGCCACGGACGGCTGGCAAACGACCGGCCCGCCGATCTCGATGCGCTATCGCGCGACATCGTCGCGACCTGCGGTGCGACGGTCGAACGTCAGGTCCGCACGCTGACCGGCGTGCTGGCCGATCCGCGAACCTGGCTCGCGCGCCAGCGAAATTTCGATGCCTTGCGCATGTCGTCGGTGCCGATGATTGCGGCTGCGACCGCGATCCTGATCGACGAGCTGACCGCACAACCGCCGGCGGAGCTACGCACCAATGACAACCGCGCCTGGCATGTGCTGCTCGATCCCGTGATGCACCGCATTGGGCGCCCGGACTTTACAGCGTCACTGACGCGCGCCGCGGGAACAAACGGCTTTTCCTGGGACTGGCTCTTGCAGCAACGTCGCGCGGCATGCCGTCTGAGCACGAGCAACGGTTCGCGCCGGACGTTGGAGAATGGCTGGTATCGCGCCTGGCTTCGGCAGCCCGCCGCCTATGCCGGCCGTTGCGAAACCGACCCGCCGCGCTCCCCGGACCATCTCGCCGCCGCCGGCTGAGACCCGGCGCACCGCCCATTCTTTCGATTCAGGAAGATATTGCCGACAACGGTTTAGGGCGTCGCGGCCGCGTCGGCATCCGCCCATTCGTCCGCTTCCGGCGGCAAAGGCTGCGCCGGCGGTCCGTATTTCAGCAGCTCGTTCGCGAGCGCGGTCTGGCGGCTGTCGTCCTTGCGCAGGCCCTGATAGATGCTGTCGGCCTGGTTTTCCGAGAGCGCCTCGACCCAGAAGCGTCGCCGGGTCGCAAGCTTGCGCGCCAGGCCCCGCTTCGCATTGGATGGCGAAGTTCAGGTCGACCATGTTGACGCTGGACCATGTACGCACGTCGAAATTGAGAACGTCGGTATGAAACGCCGCGCTGTCGGTTCCGATCACGTCGACCGGTTCGTGGCGCGTGCACATTTGCGCGCGATGGAAGGACTCCCGGTTGTCGCGGTACGATTTGATCGGCGGTTTGAGCCGCGAGCCGTGAACGCCGAGCACCGTCTCGCGCGGCAGCGAAGCGAGCTGCGAGGTCATGCGCTCGATATAATCCTCCGGATAGCGGATGTCGTCGTCGACGGTGAAATACCAGCAGGGTCCGCTGCACATGGTGAGCCCGAGCAGCTTGCCATTGGCGCGCAGGTCGCCGAACTCCTGCGAGCGCAGCACGACGATCTTGGGATGCCTGATGTCGACGTCCGTCTCGAACCGGTCGAGAAAGAGATAGAGCCGGTCGATCTGCCGGATGATCGAGCCGATCGCGGTCCGGACGCCGCCGCGGCGGCTCGGCATCGTCGCCATGCCGGCCATCACCATCGGTCGCGACTTCCAGTCGGCGCTCGGAACGATCCGGAACGGTCCATCCTCGACGGGTCCGGCCGGTTTCTTCGCAGCCGCCGGCTTCACCGCCGACACGGGCGAACCGCTGCGCTTCGCCGCCAGGTAGGCCGCCACCTTTGCCGGATCGGGCATCGGCGGCACCAGCGGCTTGCGGTCGGGATCGCGCGTCGCGAACGCCGTATCGGTCAGGCGCTGCTCGATTTTCGGTGCGAACGAGGCCGCGAACTCGCGCTGGCCGATCTGTTCGAGCTTCTCCGGGTAGGCGCTGGTGATGGCGCGCAGCCGGTGCCGCTCGATCCAGAGCCGAAGGATATTGTGCTCGTCGAGTTCGACGCCCCAGGTCTGCTGGAACGCGCGCACCGACTGGAAGGCGAGCTGGTGCGACCAGCGGAAGAGGAAGTACGGCAGATCTTCCTGCGACACCGCCGTGCGCGCCGCATAGGTGACGACCGCCTGCCGCTCGAACGTGATCCTGCCGCCCGCCATCGCCGCGCGCAGCGCGAAATCCATCTGTTCGCGCGTGATCAGCGGCTCGTCCAGCGGTCCGAGCCCGCGCACGAACTCCGTGCGCGCCAGGAAACAGTGAAACTCCGTCACCTCGTTCTCGACCGGCGCGCTCTCGTCGGTGACGATGGCGACCGGATTGTTCATGTGCCGGTGCTTTTCCGAGATCTGCGGCCGGCGTTTGCCGTCCTCGACGATCAGCGTGCCGCCGGCATGGTGCGCCTTGGTTGCCATCGGCGGCCCGATGCAGATCAGCGGCGCCACCGCGTCGGCCTTGTGCCGGTCGGCGTTCGCCTCGAGATGGGCGAGCCAGTGCGGCTCGTAGATCATGTCGTTGTCGGCAAAGACGATGAACTCGGTCTTGACGTAATCGAGCGCGATGTTGCGCGCCTCGTGCGGTGTGATGTAGCGGTCGAGCGCGACCCATTCGAACGGCCGGTCCTTGCGGCGGCGTTCGATCTCGCGGCGGATCTCTGCCGGCGTGCAGCCCTCGACCAGCACGATCGGCACGTCCTCGCGCACGGTCGCGATCGCGGAATCGAGCGATTCCACGATCGACGAAAACCGCTCGCGCGGTGCAATGGTGATGGTACTGCGCGCCAAGGTCCCGGTCCCCGATCTCCCTGAAACCTTATACCACGAGGGGGTCCGCGGCACGAACGCGGGGCCGGTCCGACGTCCAAATCGCCCGGCTCCCGGCCCGGCACGTTTCGCAATGGCGCTTCCCCGGCGCGTGGCGCCGGGCGCAGACTGTGCCAAACCCTTTACCGGAGGTGCCCCATGGCGAAACCGCTGACGATTGCCGCCGCCTTCGTCGCCCTGATCGCCCTTGCCGTGCCCGCGATTGCCGAGGGCGAACGCGAGCTCGGACCCGATGCCGTGCTGCTGACCGGCAACGACCTCGCGGCCGCGCTGACGGACGTGACGGCCGAGGGCTGGTCGTTCGACGGCAACACCTGGTTCTGGTTCACCGAGCATTACATGACGGATGGCAGCATCGTCGGCAGCGGCGGGCCGGATGAAGGGTCGGACGCCTGGCAATGGGACGGCAACTGGCGAGCCGAGGCCGCGCAGGCCTGTTTCGAATATCCCGCGCTGGGCAGCGGCGCCTGCCGCCAGATCTATGTCGAGAACGGCGTCTACAAGAACGTCGCCGACGGCAACGTCCGCGCCTTCTGGCAGCCGATGGAGTAAGGCTGGATTCGATCGCGAATTGGTTCGATCCGGTTCCTACAATTGCTATCAGTGCCTGATCGAGCGAAACTAGTTCGCGCCGCTAAATTTTCAACGCCATGCCGCCGCCATAGGCGGGATCGGCGGCACCGGTCAGTGTGCCGTCGTCGGCAATCCTGATCGCGTGCACGCCGGCAATGTCGTAGCTCATCGGGCTGCGCCAGACCGGATAGCCCGCCGACGCCAGCCTGTCCGACACGTAGGTCGGGATGCGCGCCGTGATGTCGATCGTGTCGCTGGTGGCGCAGAAGCGCGGTGCCAGCACAGCGTCGAGCACCGGCATGTCGAAGTCGAGCACATTGAGAATGACCTGCAGCACGCCCATCGCAATATGCGTGCCGCCCGGCGCGCCGAGGATCAGCACCGGCCTGCCCTTCCTGAACACGATGGTCGGGCAGATCGAGCTGAAGCGCGCCTTGCCCGGTGCGATCGATCCGGTGTTGCCGGGCCGCGGATCGAACACGCCCATGCAGCCGTTATACATGAAACCGAGACCCTCGGTGATCACGCCGGACATCATGCCGAGCGAATGCGTCATCGAGACGATGCGGCCCTCGGCATCGATCACCGAAATGTGCGTCGTGCCCGGGCTCTCCGGCGCGCCGAGCCGCGCGACGCGCGCGCGCCGACCGCTGCGGATCAGGTCGGCCCTGTCGTTCGCATAGACCTTGCCGGTCAGGCGACCCACCGGCACGTCGATGAATTCGGGATCGCCGACATGCGCGTCCTTGTCGGCAGTTGCGTACTTCATCGCTTCGGCGACCACGCGGATATAGTCGGCCGAATTATGGCCCATGCCGGCAAGATCGAAATGCTCGAGAATGTTGAGCATCTCGATCACCATCACGCCGCCGCCCGGCGGCTGGTTGGTGCAGATCTCGTAGCCGCGATAGGTGCCGCGCAGCGGCTCCGCCGGCGAGGTGCGATAGTTGCGCAGATCCTCGAGCGTCAGCAGGCCGCTATTCGCATCCATGTCGGCGGCAATCGCCTCACCGATGGCGCCGCGATAGAAAACATCCGGCCCCTTCTCCGCGATGCGCGCCAGGGTGCGCGCCATGTCGGGATTTTTGACAATCGTGCCGATCGTCTTGGGGGCGCCGTCCTCGCGCAGATAGAGCCGACGCGACGGTGCGCTGTAGCGCAGCCGGTCGAGGATCGAGACGCGACCGGGTTCGTCGACCGAGGTCCAGTAATGATAGACGTCGGGTGAGACTGCAAAACCGTTCGACGCCTGGGCGATGGCCGCCTGCATCACATCGCGCCACGGCAAACGCCCGAAACGCTGATGCGCCTCGGCGTAACCGGCGAGGCTGCCGGGCGTCGTGATCGACTGGTAGCCGACATCGTTGACCGCGCCGGCCACGACGAAGCCGAACCCGTCGCGCGTTTCGCCCTCGATCAGTCTTTCCCACATGTCGGGGCGCGCCGCCGCCGGCACGCGGCCGTGGAAGTCGATGAGCGTGTGCTCGCCGCCCGGTACGTAAACCTGGCAGCTGCCGAAACCCGCGATGCCGCACATCAGCGGATCGACCACGCCCTGCACGAAGGCGCACGCGACCGCCGCATCGATCGCATTGCCGCCCTGCATCAGGGCGCGAGCGCCGGCTTCGACCGCCTCGGGTTGCGGTGCACAGATCATCGCGCCGGTCATCGATCGTTCTCTTGTCCCTGGGCGAGAAGCTTCGCGGCGATGCGCCGCCCGCTGGCGCAGGCGCCGCCGGTATGCGACTGCGAGAGATAGTCGCCGCAAAAATATATTGGCGACCGCGTATCGTCTCCACGCGCAAGAAATGCCGCCACCTCGCGCGCATAGCCGGGGTACCATTCCGGCAGCATGTCGTCCCACCATTGCTCCGCGATCCCCGCCATATCGCGGTCGATCGCCGGATAGTGCGCGCGAACGGCGTCGCGCACGTAGGAATCGAGCCGGCCCTGCCCGCCCTCGGCCGCCACGCGTGCCGAAAGCTCCGGCGTCAGCTCCACCTGGATCGTCGGCGGCTGGCGGTGTCCCTCCGGCACCAGCGAATCGTCGGGCAGTTCGTGATAGAGCGAGATCGCCGATGGGCTCCGGCGCGCGAACCACAGCGCGCGAAATCGTGCAGCGCCGGGTTTGAGCGCGTAGTAGACGCGGGCGCCGCGCGTGTACTTCACCGTCCGGAAGAAGGCCCGGCGGGTCTCGTCGAGCCCCGGCACCATGCCGGCAACCTGCGTACCCGGCACGGCGACGACCACGCGATCGAATTGCTCGGTGTAAACCTGCCCGTTCGACCGCCTTGTCACCCGGCATCCGCCACCGTCGGCAGCGATCGACACGACGCGGAGCCCGTAACGCACGTCGAGCCGTGCCGCAAGCGACCGCGTCAGATGACCGATCCCCTGCCGGAACGTCATCAGTTTCGCGCCGACGACATGGCCGAGCAGCGACACCAGGTAAGCGCGCGAAATCTGTTCCGGCTCCCAATGCCAGGGCGCCCGGAAATACGGTTCGACATAATTTTCGAGAAACTCGTCGGTGACGCGTCGACGGACATAGTCGGCAACGGACACGTCGTCGTAGGCGGCGGCGGTGTGCATCATGCAGGGATCGATCCGCAGCCGCGACGCGATCGCATCGGGCAGCAGCGACAGCAGTTTCAGCTTGGTCTTCCACCCGAAAGCGGGATGAGTCAGCAAAAAGGCGGGGTCGAACGTCAGTTTGAGCTGGTATTCGCGCGATCCGTTGCCGACCGTGTAGCCACGGTTCTTGCTGTCGAAGCTGTAAAGGTCCCGGGCAATGCCGAGCTCGTCGACCAGCGCGAGCATGTCGCGGTTGAACGAGAAAATGATCGACGCACCGGAATGGGTGCAGATGCCGTTGACGATCGTGTCGGCCATGCGACCGCCCGGCGCGGTGCCGCGTTCGAATACGACCACACGACAGCCGGCTTTTTTCAGATCCCAGGCGGCGCTCAGCCCCGCAATGCCCGACCCGATGATGGCCACCGACAACGGAGATGCCATGGAACTACCGCTGGCCGAAGGTTGCGATGGGCGCGCCGAGATCGCGCTCGCGCACAAGGATGCCGAGCCCCGGCCCGTCCGGCAGGCGCAGCACGCCGCCCTCGGTCGGTTTCATCCCGTCGGCATGTCCGACCGTGACCCAGTTGTGGAAATCGACGACATGCTGCCGGTTGGCAACCGGCGTCGACAGCGACAGATGCGTCATCGCGGCCGTGTCGATCTCGGCACCGCCGGTATCCTCGACCGTCACCATGAGACCGCGCGCGACCGCTACATCGCGCATGAGTGTCGCCGGCCCGATACCGCCGACGCGCGAGATCTTGATCGTGACGCCATCGGCGGTGCCGTCGCTCGACGCGCGCAGCAGGTCGTCGAGGGTCACGATCGATTCGTCGAGGATCATCGGCTGGCGACAATGGCTGCGCAGGCGCGCGCAATCGTCGTAGCGCAGGCAGGGCTGCTCGATCGCGATCGGCATCTCTCCGATCCCGAGCAGAAAGCGGCGTGCCGCTTCGAGCGTCCAGCCGCCATTGGCATCGGCGAGCAGCACCGTGCCGGCCGGAACCGCCTCGGTAACGGCGCGCACGCGCGCGACATCTTCAAGCGGTTCGCCGCCGACCTTGATCTGCAGCCGTCGATAGCCTTCGGCGATGTACTTGCGCGCCCGATCCGCCATCCGGGATGCTTCGTCCTGCGAGATCGAGCGATAGAGCGGCACCGCGTCGCCGTCGCGGCCGCCGAGATAATCGACGAGCGGCTGATCCGCCGCGCGTGCCGCCAGATCCCAGAGCGCCATGTCGATGGCGGATTTCACCGCCGGCTGCCCCATCATCTGCATGTCGAGCCGACGCCGCGTAGCGGCCGGCTGGCGCGCATCGCACCCCACCAGCGACGGCGCAAGCGCGACCACGCCCGCCAGCACGCCCTCGGGGAAGGCTTCGGAGTAGAAAGCGCCCAGCGGCGCCATTTCGCCCCAGCCGGTCGACCCGTCATCCGCTTCGATGGCGACGACAGTCGATGTGAATCCGAGCGCAACCCGGTTACCGGAACAGACATAGGGCCCGTCGCGAAACGGCTGCTCCTGGCGAAACACGCGGACGCGCGCGATGCGGTCGGCCATATCGGGTCTAGCGTCCCCTGAATTCCGGCTTGCGCTTCTCGAGGAAGGCCCGGATGCCTTCGCGGTAATCCTCGAACGATACCGCATCGTAGGCCAGCGCGAACTCCGCCGGCTCGAGCGGCCGCAGATCGCCGAGCCGCCGCACCATGCGCTTGTGCAGGCGCTGCGAGAGCGGCGCGCCGGATGCGATCCGTGCCACCGTCTCCTCGACTTCGCGCTCGAACTGGCTGTCGTCGACGCTGCGCGTGACGAGGCCCTTCGTCGCAGCGTCCGCCGCCGACCAGATGCGCCCCTCCAGCAGCATTTCCAGCGTTGCCGCGCGGCCGATCAATTCGACGAACATCGCGAGTTCCGGCCACGGCATTACGACGCCGATCTTCTGGATCGGTGCGCCGAACTTCGCCGAGCTGGCGGCAATGCGAAGGTCGCAGGCGACCGCGATCTCCAGCCCCGCCCCCATGCAGGCGCCCTTGATGGCGGCGAGCGTCGGATGCGGGCAGAGCCGGATCGCATCGAGCGCCGCGACCATCATCCGTCCGTAGGCTTCGGCCTGTGCCGGCGTGCCGCGCTCTCGTTCGAATTCGGCGATGTCGGCGCCGGCGCCGAACGAATCGCCGGCGCCGCTCAGCACCACGCAACGCACGCTCCCGTCGGCCGCAAACTTCTCCATGGCTGCGGCGAGCGCCCGCCACATTGCGGCATCGAGCGCGTTGCGGCGCTCGGGCCGGTTCAGCGTGACCCGGGCGACGGTACCGTCGCGCACGGAGAAGATCGGATCGACGGACAAGGAACGCTCCCGAAAGTCGAACCGGATGCTACCGGCCGTGCCGCCGCACAGCCAGCCCCCGCAACCGCCACCGTCGGATCAAGCAGACCTGACCGCGAACCTGTGCTGGCCGCTCGGGCGGCAACGCGGTAAAACTCGATCATGCGCCGGTTGGCCCGCCTGCTTGTCGTGCTTTGCGGCTTGGCATTCGCCCAGGTCGTCGCCGCCGTTCCGGCAGCGGCCCAATCCGCCGACGTTGCACGCAAAGAATTCGTGATCGGCATCGCGCAATATCCGGCGACCTTCCATCCCAATATCGAATCGATGATGGCGAAGGCCTACCTGCTCGGCTTCACGCAGCGCCTCGTTACCGTCTACGACAAGGATTGGGAGCTGGTCTGCATGCTCTGCACCGAGCTGCCGACCATCGAGAACGGCCTCGCCGTGATCGAGAAGCTGCCCGAAGGCACCGACAATGGCGGCGCCGGCGAGAACGGGATCGCCGTCACCTACACGATCGACCCGAAGGCGGTCTGGGGCGACGGCACGCCGATCACCACCGACGACGTGATCTTCACCTGGGAAGTCGGCCGCCATCCGGAGAGCGGCGTGGTCTCGGGCGAGGGCTATCGCCGGATCCTGTCGATCGACGCGATCGACGACAAGACCTTCGTTGTCCACCAGGATCGCGTCGACTTCACCTATAATGCGATGAACGATTTCCGGCTGCTGCCGGCGCATATCGAGCGCGCGATCTTCGAGGGCAATCCGCGCGAGTATCGCAATCGCACCGCTTACGACACCAATCCGACCGATCCCGGCCTCTGGTACGGCCCCTATCGCGTCGCCTCGGTAACGGCCGGCGCCGAGATCGTGCTCGAGCGGAACCCTAACTGGTGGGGCGCGGCGCCCGCCTTCGACCGCATCCGGCTGGTCGCCATCGAAAACACCGCGGCGCTGGAAGCGAACCTGCTGTCGGGCTCGATCCAGATGATCGCCGGCGAACTCGGCCTCTCGCTCGACCAGGCGCTTGCATTCGAGCAGCGCAATGGCGACGACTACAAGGTCATCTACAAGTCTGCCCTGTTTTACGAGCATCTCGAACCGAACCTCGACGGTCCGATCGTCGGCGATCTGCGCGTGCGACAGGCGCTGCTGCATGCGATCGACCGCGACGCGATCAACCGGCAGCTTTTC
>Ga0187893_10010951_pt1 | contig 13312 bp, 10 predicted proteins | sample MA1701074metaG_FD_139574 | JGI IMG/M metagenome (GOLD analysis project Ga0187893, IMG submission 139574) | White microbial mat communities from a basaltic lava cave in the Kipuka Kanohina Cave System on the Island of Hawaii, USA - MA170107-4 metaG ...
ATCATCGCGCGGCCACTGGCGCTCTTTGACGGCGACACGGTCCACATGTTGGAGCCGTCTGGCTCGTCAGGCTTCGCCGGGAGTGTGATCGCCGCGAGCTCGCGCAGATTCACGCCGACCGCGTCCGGATTGATGCCGAACGCTCGGTAGAACGCGAAGGCGTGCCACGGCTCGAAGCGCGTGATCACTTTCGGCTTCACGTCCGAGTGCGTGTGCAGGAAGAAGTTCAGCGCATCGGCGAATGCCTCCGCGATCGCGCGGTTGGCCGCTGACTCTTGAGCGTATTCGGCCTTCGAAAGCTTTTCGACCTCGAGCGACCTAACGAAAATGTCCCAGTTCGCCGCGGCTTCGCCGTCCGCCTCGGCGCTGCGTCCGAGCGCGCGGTAGTAGTAAGGCTCCATCTGCGCGAAGCGGTCCTCGCCGTAAGCATACGTGCTGCCGAAGACTGCATCGGCGTCGCTGCGCCCGTGGGCGTGGGCGACGCCCCACTTGTCGCGGTAGATCGTCACGGCCTGGGCACGCTTCTGCCAGCGCGCGATCTCTGCTGCCGAGAAGCGTTGGCTTTGCGCGCCTGACGCGTCACTGCACAGTGCCGACGCGACGAGTAGTGTGCACAAAGTCGCTCGCATGGACCGGCCAGGGAGGAGGAAGATGCCGATAACGTTAGGCAGGCAGCGTGGCAGGCACCTGCCCGAGCGTGCTCCCTGCCTCTCGCAGCGCCTCGGCATACGCTTCAGCAACGTGATCAACGTCGGTATCCTGCATCGCGGTGGACGTGATGAACATGCCGCGAGAGGCTGCGAGCACTCCGTGGTTCATCAGCGCGAGATGCAGCAGCAGAGCTGCGCCGTCCGCCGCACGCGCAGCGCTCCTGTAATCGACGACAGGTTCATCGCTCAGGTGCACGTGCGAAAGCGATCCCAGTCCGGTTACGCGTGCTGGGATTCTGGCGTTGGCCAGGGCGGCACTTAACGAGCTGCGCAAACGATCGCCAAGCATGTTGATTCGCTCGATGGCCGCTGGCGTCAGCAACTCGAGAGTGGCGAGTCCCGCCGCCATAGTCACTGCGTTGCCGTTGAAAGTCCCCGAGTGCGCGATCACGTCGCTGCGCCGCGGATCATAGAACGCCATGATGTCCGCGCGACCGCCAAAAGCGCCGATGGGGAGGCCGCCGCCAATGATCTTCCCAAGCAGCGTCAGGTCCGGCGTGATGTCGTAGAGCGACTGCGCGCCGCCCCACGCCAGTCGCAACGTGATCACCTCGTCGAGAATGAGCAGCACGCCCGCGTTGCGCGTCACGTCGCGCAATCCGGAAAGGAACGAGCGCTCCGCGGGAATCATCCCGGCAGCGCCCATCATCGGCTCGACAATGACTGCGGCCAACTCATGTCGATGCCGGCGCACGATCGCAGCCGCGGTCTCCAGATCATTGAACGGCGCGATGAGGACCTCAGCGACAGCACCCTGTGAAAGCCCGGGCTCATCCGGCTCACCGAGCGGCCATAACGGCGCGATGTGATCAGACAATTTCGGATGCACGCTCACTCGTACCGCGTCGTACGAACCGTGATACGCGCCTTCCATCTTGAGGATCTTGGGCCGGCCCGTAAACGCGCGCGCCGCGCGGATTGTCATCATCGCGGCCTCGGTACCTGAGTTCGTAAAGCGAAGCAACTCTATTGATGGCAGCCGCTCGCGGATCGCTGTGGCGAGCGCGATCTGGCTCTCAACCGGTGCGCCGTGCGCAGTGCCTCGCGCGGCTTGTTCAGCGATCGCGCGCGTCACCTCAGGGTGTGCGTGGCCATGCACGAGCGACGTGAAGTTGCTGAGGCAATCGATGTACTCGTTGCCATCTACGTCCCACAAGCGACAGCCGGCACCACGTGCCATGAACGTCGGATACGGCAGAAAGAAGGTGCCTGTTCTCGTGTCGCCGCCAGGCAGGTTGGCCAGCGCGCGTTCGTAATGGTCGCGCGAGGCGTTTGTGCGAGCGCGGTACGTGGCTTCGAGTTGCTGCCAAACATCGCTCATAAGCGGTTCGCTGGTGCTCACCGGGAATGTTGGAATGCGACGCGGGTTCAGCAAGCGCAGCACGCGTGAATTCGGTGAGCGATCACGTCCGGTGGGGATCGATATGTGAACAGACCGCACCTAGACGTGTTCGACTCTCGCTGCCTTGGCGCGTTGGCGGAGCGATCGCGAAGATGGCGTTAGGCTCTCAGCTGTCTCCCTCTGCCAATCGGTCTCCACACGGGAGAGAGGCATGTCATCAGCCAAACTCGCCTAACTGTCCGATCTTCACGCCGTCCTTCGTGTGCCAGTATTTCGCCGGCGCCAGGGTTCTTCGGAGGATATACAGCTTTGTGGTGGCATCGACGTTCGTCACGTCGATCTTCGCCGGCGTGGCATTGCCCGGCGTGAAGGTGAGCGTGCCGGCCCCTTGCACGAAGGCGCCCTCGATGCCTTTCCCCTCCCAGTGCCAGTCGTTGGAGCCGACGGGGACAGGAATGATGTGACCCCTGAATAGGTGATGCGCCGTGAACGTCGGCGTCCAAGTTTGCGTGCGATAGTCAGGAGTCTGGCTGATGGTCTTCCCTCCTGAAGTCCACGTCACCTGATGGAGAAACACACCCTCCGGGAACGTCACGGTCACGCTGTTGGAAGGCGGAATCGCCTGACCGAATTGCATCTGATACTGGATGAAACGGTGACCTCGAAAGCCGAGGTTCCCATCCTTGTCGCGCCAGAAACGTCCGGTGATATCGCCGGGTTTCGGTTGTACCGCGGTTCCATTCACTGTGATGGCAGGCGCGGCGGGCGGAAGGATCTCTTGGAGCTGCACGGGACCTTGTCGCGCGCCCAACTCTACATCCCAGTACTGCGAGAGAGTCACGTGGAAATCGTCGGCTCGTTGCGCTGTCCAGTTGTGGACCTTACCGCTCCACGTCGGAGCACCACCCTGAGGCACTGGGAGAGTGGGCAGGCCAACTGGCAGAAGAGCCAACTGAGTCGTTGCTAGACTCGTCGGCGCTCCTGACAAAGCGCGGCATACGAGAAGTTGCGCGAGGCCAGCATCGAGACGCGAGAGAGCCTCAATGCCTGCGCTCGGGCTATCAACCTTGCAGGAAGGGCCAGTGGCTGGAAGCGGTCCGCAGTTGTAAACGGTGACGATGCTCGTCAGCTGTCCGGGCGAAAGCGCTAGTCCGACGGCCAACTGCAGTCGGATGCGGACGGCGTCGAGTATCGTACAGACGACGTCCTCTTGGACCGCTAACCTTTGCGTGGCCGGATCGCGAAACCTGAGAGCGCACGCGTACTGGCCTGGTGCAGCCGATCCTGACCGGAGGAAGACGACAGTTTCGAGGCTCGAGAGAGCGACGCCCTTTTCGTGCGCACCTGCGCTGGAGAGTGAAGGCTCGGTGGGATTCGACAGCTCTTCGCGGACGCAGGCGAGCAGCAGGAGGAGTACCAGCGAGGCGCCACGACTTAGTGACCTCTTCGCGGTGATCATGATTCGCCTCCCTTCGCAGTGAAAAGCTGCGACAAGAGCAAGCCGACTTCGACAACGGAAACGAAAAAGGCTGAACGGAACCTCCGCTCAGCCGGTGTCGCGATTAGCTCTGCCCGACGCATAGGCGACCCACGGGCGCGTCGAGCTTCGTTGCATCTGAGACCTCGCTCAGTATAGGTGGTCCAGTTGTGACGTCAAGCGTAGCATTGCGCGGTGGCGAGTTGCGGATAACGGACATCATGCGGACCCACAGCAATTGGACGTGTTGGACGATCGGCGCTGTAGTCGCAATTGGCGCGGTGTTTTGTGCACCACAGCCGCAGGCTGTGTCTCGCGCGGACACATCGGCGGCTCTCATGTCAAACGGATGGATCGATGCAACGGCGACGCTCGATCCCGCGACGACTCCAGTGTACGAAGGCGACGCGCGGATGCAATTCGATTTCCTCAAGGATATGCGCAAAGGCGACGGCCTCACGCTTTCCGTATACTCGTTAGGCGCACACAGCGGCACGCACATCGATGCGCCGATGCACTTCCTGCGCGACGGTGTGCCAATTGACCGCGTACCAATCGAGCCACTGATCGGACCGGCGCGCGTGATCGACATTCCGGACAGTGTGCAAGCGATCGATGCGGCAGAGCTCGACCGGCACGAATGGCGCGGAGTGCCGCGCGTGATCTTCCGCACGCGCAGCGCGCTGCGTGGCTGGATCTCGTCGCCCGCTTTTCATCGCGACTTCGCGTATATCGCGCCCGATGCGGCGCAGCTCCTCGCCGATGCGGGAGTGCTGCTCGTAGGCATCGACTACATCTCCGCCGAGCAGTTCGGTGCGCCGGCGCCGAGGACGCATCAGATTCTGCTCGGCAAGGGGATTCCGATTGTCGAGGGGATGATGCTGGACAGTGTGAGCGCCGGTGACTACGACTTGATCGTGTTGCCGATGAAAGTCGGCGGGCATGAAGGTGCGCCGGCACGCGCGATCTTGCAGAAGCGCAACCGTTAGGCTCAGTCGGAGGCCACAATGAGAGACTGCTCAATCCAACTCACGAACAAGCCCGGCGACCTTGCTCGAGTGGCGCAGGCACTCGCCCGGCGCGGCGTCAACATCAAGTCCCTTGCTGCGCTGTCGATCAATGGGATGGCGATGGCCCGCATTCTCCCCGATGACATTGTGGTGGCGCGCAGCGCCTTCGAAGAGGCGCACGTTCGGTTCACGGAGAGCGAGGTCCACCTTGTGCTGCTCGAAAACAAAGCCGGCGTCGTGGCCAATCTCACTGAGCGACTCGGCGACGCGGGCGTCAACCTCGAGGCGGTCTACATAACCGGAGTCGCGGATGACTTGATCGAGCTCGCGATCGTTACGGACAATCCCAAGAAGGCGAAAAAGATTCTCGAAGAGTTCGCGTGAGCCTCGCGCCACCTAGCGACTGGCGACCTGGCTCCAAATGACAGAGTCGTCGCCCATGCTGCGCCGATTCGGCCTGTTGCAGGCCACGGCGCTCAACATGACGAACATGATCGGGATCGGTCCGTTCATCACGATCCCGCTCCTCATGTCCGCGTTAGGCGGCCCCCAGGCGATGCTCGGCTGGGCCGTCGCGCTCGTCATCGTGATCTGCGATGGCATGGTATGGAGCGAGCTAGGCGCGGCGATGCCGGGATCCGGCGGATCCTTCGGCTATCTGCGGCAAGGCTACGGCGCCGAGAAAGCCGGCCGCCTGATGGGCTTCCTCTTCGTCTGGCAGTTTGTCTTGAGCGGTCCGCTCGAGATCGCGTCGGGCTACATCGGCTTCTCGCAGTACCTCGGTTACATCTGGAAAGGCATAACGCCGCGCCAGATGATGCTGGTCGTGACGCTCATCGGGCTCGCGAACCTTGCGCTCTTGTATCGACGCATTACGTCGATCGCGAAGATCACCGTCACTCTGTGGCTTGGAACGATCGTGACTGTCATCGTCGTCATCGCGACGGGTGCCCTGCACTTCAGCCCCAGCGTCGCCTTCGACTTTCCGCCTGGCGCCTTCAATTTTTCGTTAGGCTTCCTCATGGGGCTCGGCGCCGCGTCGCGCGTCGGCGTCTACGACTACCTCGGCTACTACGACGTCTGCTATATCGGCGACGAAGTGGAGAGCCCCGGCCGAGTGATTCCGCGATCGATTCTGATCAGTACCGTCGCTGTTGCGCTGATCTACGTGGCGATCAATCTCTCGATCATCGGAGTCGTACCGTGGCGCGACTTCGTCCCGGCGGACTCACACGCGGAGTCCAGATTCATTGTCTCGGCGTTCATGGAACGGATCTATGGTCCGGGCATCGCGACTTTTTTCACAGCGATGATCTTGTGGACGGCGTTCGGCTCGGTCTTCGCTTTATTGCTTGGTTACTCGCGCGTGCCATATGCCGCGGCAAAGGATGGCTACTTCTTCAAAGTCTTCGCGCGCCTGCATCCTGCGCAGGGATTTCCTAACGTCTCGCTCGTCGTGTTAGGCGTGCTCGCGATAATCGCGGGTTTCCTGTCGCTCGGCATTGTAATAGATGCGTTGATCACGACTCGGATTCTGGTGCAGTTCATTGGACAGGTCGGTGCGGTGACGATGCTGCGTCGGCGGGCGCCCGATATGCCGCGGCCGTATCGCATGTGGCTCTATCCGTTGCCGAGCCTCGTCGCATTGCTGGGATGGATCTTCATTTTTGCCACCACGCCGCTCAAAGTCATCGCCTTCGGGTTGGGTGCTCTGCTGCTGGGCGCTTTGTGCTTCGCAGTGTGGTCATGGAAGGGAAAAATGTGGCCATTCGAGGAACGTCGACTCGCGGCGTGACCTTGGTGCGTCGAGGCAGATCACGCGACGGAATTTGGCGCGTTCGAACAATCCTTCCGCGATTCCAGTGGCGCACGGATGACGGAATTCGGTCGCTACGTCACGGTTCTCGTACGCACGGACAGGGCCGGATGGTACATCGACAGATTCTTCGGCTTCGCGGACTCGACGCGCGCACCGCCAAAGCTGCCTTGACGCGGCTGGGCGCCTAACGAGACAGGCTGCTCCTCGTTAGAATTCGAGATAGAAGACAGGGGCTGCGGCGGCGAGCGCGGCCACGAATTGTAGCGCCAATATCAGGAGCGCCTGCTTTGGACTCTGAGGCAGCCACCTGAGCGCGAAGAAGGCGATAATCGGCAGCTGGGCGGCCATGAGCAGCTGCCAGAGGTGTGCGGCGGTCCCCTCATCTTCTTGGCGCGCGGTCCCGACCAGCGCGATGTGACCGATCACGAGAGAGATGGCGAGCAGCGACATGACCAGAGGGAGAAAGGCGCTTGGCTTCTTGATGAGTGAGGTCGTCATTTAGCGTCATGCCCGCGGCGGGATGAGGAGCGGCGAAGTACTTTGTACGGTAAAGCTGGACGAGATTCTTGTCAAGGAGATGGCGTGCCCCACTCTTGGGGCATGTCCGACGTTCTGTCGCGCCGAGAGCTGCTTCGAAGCGTCGGCGTCGCCGTTGTAAGCGGTTCGTTTCTGGATCAAAGGGGTCAGACCCCTTTGATCGCTGCACTTAACAGCGTGCGGCCCGAAGGCGGCGCTGGCAGCATTTGGTTCGGCTACGCCGCCATAACGTGGGACGGCAACGACGAGCAGGCCATCGACGACATTTCCTCGTTAGGGTATCGCGGCATTCAGCTCCGCTCGAACGCTTTCACGAAGTACGCCGATCGGCCGGCCGCACTGCGCGACCTGCTCGAGAGTCGCAAGCTGACAATGGTTGCGCTGTCCAGTGGGAACCTGAGGGTAGACCCGGCCGTGGAACGTGAGCAGCTCAACATACATACGTGGCACGCGGCATTCGTGCAAAAGGTGGGTGGGTTGTATCTGCAGATAATTGACGAGAAGCCGCGTGGTCGTGCGCTGGTTGACGCGGACTTCAGGAGACTTGGCGTCCTGCTCACGGAGTTGGGGAAGCGCACGGCGGACCTTGGAATCCCTGTTAGCTATCACCATCACATGAACAGCATCGGTGAACAGCCGCACGCAGTCCGCGCGATCATGGATTCAGCGGACCCGCGTTATGTGAAGTTCCAACTCGACACGGCGCATTATCAGCAGGGCGGCGGTGATCCAGCGCAGGCTGTCAAGGACTACGCCGATCGCCTGCTCTTCCTCCACATCAAAGACGTGGAGTCACCGATACCTGGGGCCGCTGGAGATCCGGCTCGTTCGTATCGCTTCGTCGAACTGGGCCGCGGTAAGGTCAACTTGAAACGAGTCTTCGACGCCTTGCGAGAAGTCGATTTCAGCGGCTGGGCGATCATCGAACTGGACGAAGTGCCGGATCGCGCCAGATCGCCGAAAGAGTCGGCACAGATCAATAAGAAATACGTGGAGGAAGTACTGGGATTGCCCATATGAGTCAGTTCCCGCACGTCAAGCCATTGTGGGTGGTCCCAGCCGTCTGCGTGGCCACGGCGTTCTGCTCACCTAACACGCCGGCGCCTCGTCAGCCTGTGATGCTCTTCAACGGTAGCGATCTAACGGGCTGGCACATCGACGTCCCTGCCGCAGACTCAAACGTTAGGCTGCGCAGTCCGTTTGAAGTACGTAACGCGATGCTCGTGAGTCTCGGCGAGCCCCGCGGGCATCTGATCAGCGATTCGAGCTACAAGGATTACCGTCTCGAGGTCGAGTATCGCTTCCCCGGAACGCCCGGGAACGCCGGCGTCCTAGTGCACGCGTCGACGCCGCGTGCCCTGTACGGAATGTTTCCCAAATCAATCGAAGTGCAGATGGAGCACGGCAACGCGGGGGATTTCTGGTGCATCGTGGAAGACATCACCGTTCCCGACATGGAGAAACGACGCGGGCCACCTGCCGAGTGGGGGATCAGCGAGGGTAAGGCGCGGCGCATCATCAACCTGACGGATGGCTCCGAGAAGCCGTTAGGCGAGTGGAACACGATGGTGATTGAGGCTGTCGGCCGAGCGATCAGAGTGTGGGTGAATGGGACGCTGGTGAACGACGGCTCCAACGCGACCGCAGACCACGGCCAGATCGCATTGCAATCGGAAGGCTCCGAGGTCGAGTTCCGCAAGCTTTCGTTGACACCGATCAGCAGCCTAACGTCCCACTAGCCTTCCCAGCCAGTACGGCTCCGAAAGGGCTTTAACGCGGCGGAAGAGCTTTACTTCATCGCGACGCAGCGCTCCGGTACTGGCACTGCACGCGCACTCGGAGTTGTGAGCTCGAAGCGTGCCTCTTTCACGACATCCGAGCTCGAGCCAACGAAGACCGTGAAGCGCCCTGGCTCGACGACGCGCCGCATCGACGCATCGTAGAACGCGAGGTCTTGATTGGATAAGACGAACCGCACAGTGCTCGACTGTCCAGGTCCCAGAGTCATTCGCTGAAACCCGCGCAACTGTTTCACAGGACGCGTTAGGCTGGCGACGTCGTCGCGCACGTACAATTGGACGACCTCATCCCCGGCGACGGTTCCGCTGTTCGTCACGTCTACTTCAACACGCAGCGAGTCACTGCTGCGAAGTGTCGTCTTGTCCAGGCGCGGCGTGCTAATCGTGAACGTGGTGTAGCTCAGTCCATGACCGAACGGGTACAGCGGCGTCCACGGAATGTCGATGTACTTGCTGCTGTACTTGTTCTCGCGTTGCGGCGGACGGCCGGTGTTCTTGTGCGCGTAGTAGATCGGCACCTGCCCCGTCGCTCTTGGGAACGTCACCGGAAGCTTGCCGCCCGGGTTGTAATCGCCGAACAACACATCCGCCGTCGCTGGTCCGGCCTCGATCCCTGCGAACCACGTCTCGAGGATCGCGGGGACGTTGTCGTGCAACCATTGTATAGCGAGTGGCCGGCCGTTCATGAGCACGACCACAGTCGGCACTCCGGTCGCCTGCACTGCCTGCGCCAGTATGAGCTGCGCGCCCGGCAGCTCGATCGATGCGCGACTCGCCGCCTCGGCGCTCATGTCTGGAATTTCACCGATCACGAGTACGACGGCCTGCGCTCGTCGGGCAACGCTTACTGCCTCGGCGATGGCGCTCGTGTCATCACTCACTGGCGATGCGCCTTTCGCGTAAAGCACAGTCGTTTGCTGCGAGACTGCGCGCTTGATGCCATCGAGCACGGACATGCCGTCCTCTTTGCGCCCCATGCCCACCCAATTGCCTAACGTTGCGACTGTGTCGTTGGCGAGCGACCCAATGACGGCGATCGTGCCGAGTTCCTTTCGCAGCGGAAGAGTTCCGCGGTCGTTTTTGAGCAACACCATCGTTTGACGGGCGACCTCACGCGCCGCGGCGCGGTTGTCTCTCGTTAGGGTCATGGCGCGCTCGCGGGCGGCGTCCCAGGAACGGTACGGATTGTCGAAAAGGCCGAGCCTGTACTTCAGTCGCAGCACGCGTCGCACAGCCGCGTCCACGGCGGCTTGCGAGAGGCGGCCGCTGCGCACCAGCGCAGGCAGATCCTTGCCATATATCTCGCTTACCATGTCCATATCGACGCCGGCCTCGAGGGCCAGCTTCCCGACCGCGGCTCTATCTCCGCCAACGCCGTGCTGCAGCAGCTCAGCGACCCCGGTCCAGTCGCTCACGACCATACCGTCGAACTTCCACTCGCCGCGCAGGATCTCGCTCGTTAGGTGACGGTTGGCGTGTGCGGGGACGCCTGCGATCTCGTTGAAGCTCGCCATTAGCGTCGCGACGCCAGCGCATACGGCCGCGTGGAACGGTGGAAGGTAGACTTCGCGCATCGTGCGCTCGGGAACGTCGGCGATGTCGTAATCGCGACCGCCCTCCGCGGCGCCATAGCCGGCGAAGTGCTTCGCTGTCGCGGCGATTGCATCGATCGAGCGCAGGCTATTCCCTTGAAAACCGCGCACGCGCGCGGCCGCGAAGGAGCCTCCGAGGTATGGGTCCTCTCCGGCACCTTCCACGATGCGGCCCCATCGTGGATCGCGTGCGATGTCAACCATCGGTGCGAAGGTCCAGTGCAACCCGTTCGCCGATGCCTCCGTTGCCGCGACGCGCGCCGACCGCTCGGCGGCAGCCGGGTTCCAGCTCGCGGCCTCGCCTAACGGGACAGGAAATGTCGTGCGGTAGCCGTGGATGACGTCGAGCGCGAAGAGGAGCGGGATGTGCGCGCGCGACTCCTCGACGGCGATACGCTGGATCTTTCGTGTCGTGTCGGCGCCGACGACGTTCAAGAACGAGCCGATCTGCCCTCGCCTTATTTGCTCGTAACTAGCCGGTGAGCCGCCCGGCCCTGTCGGGTTGCCCAGGCCGGATACCTGATTGAGCTGTCCGAGCTTCTCTTCAAGCGTTAGGCGGGCGAGAACAGAGTCGACGAAGCGCTCTTCGCGCGAGCGCTGAACGCTCACCTGAGCATTCGACGTGGCGTTCATCGTTGGCCACATGAGGCCTGGCGCGAGCAGTGACCACGAGATCGCGCGTCTGATCCGTCCGTTCAGGTCAGAGCGGTTCATGCTGTGGCTCCGATTGTTCATTTGTGAGCATCGCGGCCTGGAGAAGCGCCGAAGCTTTCTTCTATGTCCGCGTCGTGCCGGTCCGCAAGTGCGCCGTCGATGAGCCGTTCATCACAACGCAACCTCCAGCTCCGCCTGCAACGTCGCCGCGCTCGACCCGAAATGCGCCAGCAGATCGCCTGCCGGTCCGTCATCGGCTTGCACGAGAGCGTGGAGCAGATGTAGCCCGTTTACCGCCTCGCGCCGACGCGCTTTCGCGATTGCGCGGGCAGCGTCAACCACTGCCTGCGCGTCGGAATTGAGAGGTAGCATCGGACGCTCGGCGCGCTCATCGACCGGACGGACGCGATCGATCACCGCCGCGCGGAACCGCTCCAAGTCCATCCGACTCACCCTCGTGAAGTACGTGAGCGGAGGGCCGCCACTGCGCAGCAGGCCGAAGAGCAGGTTCTCCGGACGGATCTCAGATTGCCCGAGACGAAACGCATCATCGCCGGCGAATTCCAACGCTTCTCGCAGGTTCGCAGCAACGCTTGGCGGCTCGACCGGCCGCGCATCCCGTTCGGCGACGATCGCGTTAGGATCCATTCCACACAGCTCGACGTTGCGTCGGCGGTCGGCATCGTCCGACATGTTCTCGAACATCTCGCGTGCGATTTCACGAGCCGACTGTTGCGGGCGCCAACCGCGCAGATCTAAACTGGCGCCGCATCGCACGAGGCACTCCACGATGCGCGTCATGCCGTTACCAACGGCGATGTTGATCACCGGCGAGCCGTAGACGAGACTGTCCACAGGGAAACCTCGCGACGCCATATACTCGAGCACCGGCGTTCGACCATTGAGTATGGCGATGAAAAAGGCTTCCATCAGGATCTCTTCATCGTCGGGATCCGGATGTGAGGGGATGGCCGCCGGCCCAACGGCGGCGAAGTCCGGACGAAGCCGGCGCGCAGCAGCTGTAGGCTTGCCCTGGGCGTCGAGAGAGCGCCTAACGCCATTTACGTCGCCGAGCCCGGCGGCGATCCAGAGCGCCTTTCGGGGCACGGCGCGCGAGGCGAGGACATCGATCGCCTCATCATTCCAATATCGGATGAGCGCGTGCTCAAGCACTGGAATGCCGTTAGGCGCCACCCAATTGGGATCGGCGCCGCGGTCGAGGAGCCAGCGCACTTTCTCGGTCTTCATGCGCACATGACCACAGAGTTGACGGTTGAGCTCCAGCTGAGGATCGAGTCCCTGCGTCGCGAGCCATTCAATGATGGGGCGCAAGGCAGCTCGTCCTTGCCGCCGCTCATGATGAAGAGCTGACCTGAGTAGACTGCGCCCCGCCGCGATGTCGAATTCCGATGGATGAAGGAGATCGGGATGTGCTTCGACGACGCGCTTCAGCTCGTCCAGGTCAGCTGCTTTCATGGCCTCGCTGGCATACGCCATCGGATCGACGTCCCAGTCGTCCGGACGCTGCCGTATTACCATCGCGGTGCGCTCGACCAGCACTTCCCAGCTCGGGAAGCAGTTCATGCGAGCCACGGTCAGGCGGGCGTCATCTTCGGTGACGGTAGAGGCAAACACATCATCGGCGCCCATCGCGTAGAACCGCGGCACATACGACGCGAGTACGCGCGACGTCCAGACACGACGCTCGCGATGCTCAACGAGCAGTGAGCGCACGCTGCCATCGTAGAAGTCGCGCGTGTAGACCGATCGTTGGCCGTGACGCTGGCGCTCCAGGTCGCCGAAGTAGCGCACCAGTCTCGGCCAGCTCGTGAATCCATAATCTCGAGCGATGACGAGCTGCGCGTCGGCGAGGCGGATGTGCTCCGGCGCCGTATCGATCGCAGGATGCCGCGCGCGGGCGCGCGCCCACGCATCAGCGCCACCGGTGCGGAGCCGCTGGAGTAGGGCCTTTGCCTCTTTGCGTTCGAACTCGAGGCTGGGCCTCGCCGCCAGCGGGCGCAATGCGGGCATGATACCTCCTTTCGCAGCGACCCGTGTCCGCCTGGTGGGCCCGAAAAGAGGGTGACGCGATGGAGCTGCTGAACCGCTGCGTTCGGATGGGACCATCCCTTTCCGCGGACCGGTTGCGCTCCGACAGCGCTCCGAAATGTTCGCTGTTGTCGCTTATGCAGTCAAGCCGGTGCGTCCCGTGCGGCGAGCGATGCCCGTCGCGGACCCGTGCTGCCTAACGTTCCTACTGCAGGTACGCGTCGATGCTGGCGGCCGCATCGCGGCCCTCGCGGATCGCCCATACAATGAGCGACGCACCGCGGTGCACGTCGCCCGCAGCGAACACACCCGGGACGCTTGTG